>Ga0307986_10002080_pt1 | contig 14377 bp, 20 predicted proteins | sample EllFjometageno82_FD_203170 | JGI IMG/M metagenome (GOLD analysis project Ga0307986, IMG submission 203170) | Marine microbial communities from Ellis Fjord, Antarctic Ocean - #82 | ecosystem: Environmental > Aquatic > Marine > Unclassified | place: Southern Ocean | collected 2014-10-09
CTCTAAAACTCAATTACAAGAATATAGTTTAAAAAAATTTAAAACCTTACCTGTGTATACAATTCAAAAACAATCAGGTCCTCAACACAATCCCGTTTTCAAAGTTGAAGTTAAAATTGAGAATTCCAAGAAGTATTATGCATCTGGAACATCTAAAAAAGATGCACAACAAAATGCTGCAAAAAAACTTTTAACTGATTTGAAGATTTAACTATGAATTGGCAAGATGAAGGATTTTTGCTATCAAAAATAAAATTTAGAGAAAATGCAAATATAGTTAATGTATTTACAAATAAACGAGGTAAAGTTAGCGGTATTATTTACGGTGGCAGTTCAAGAAAAATTAGAAACTTTCTTCAAATATCCAATAAAATATTTGTAATTTACTCATCAAAATCAGAAAATAGATTAGGATATTTCAAAACGGAGCTAATAGAAGCCATTTCACCAAGGTATTTTAATGATAAGAAAAAAACTTCTGCTCTTTTGTCTTCTTCTTCTATTCTCAACTTACTACTTCCTGAATCACAACCTTATAAGCAATTATACAACTCATTCAATAATTTATTAAAAAATTTCGACGATGATGATTGGATAATTCATTATATTTATTGGGAATTAATTTTGCTCAAAGAGCTTGGTTTTGATCCTAATCTAGAGCAATTTTTTAACAATCCAAGAGAAACTAATGGTCAAAATATAATTAAAATTGATAATGTAAAATATCAAATACCTAGCTTTCTTCTTTCTAAAGAAAAAATAGAAAGCTCAAACACGAAAGAAATTGTAGCAGGTTTAAGCTTTACAAGGAATATTTTAACAAACAAATTTTTTTTGCCAAACAATTTGTTATTTCCAAAGTCTAGAATAATTTTAGAAAATTATTTTAATTGATTTGCTATTTCTAATGAAAAATAACTAACAATTGCATTTGATCCAGCACGCTTTAAAGAAATTAAGCTTTCAACAATTGCTTCTTCGCTGATAATTCCTTTTTTAATACCGTTTCTTATTAAAGAGTATTCTCCTGAAACTTGATAAGAAAAAACAGGTATTTTAAAGTTATCTTTTACTGATTTTATAATATCTAGATATGGTAAACCTGGTTTTATCATTACGATGTCAGCTCCTTCTTTAATATCCAACGCAACTTCTCTTATAGCTTCGTTGGAATTTCTATAGTCCATTTGATAAGTTTTTTTATCACCTTTTAATATTTTGCTTGAACCGACTGCATCTCTAAAAGGACCGTAAAAATTAGAAGCATATTTTACCGCGTATGAAACAATTTGGGTGTCTTTAAAGCCTTTTTTATCTAGAGCAGTTCTAATCTTCCCAATCCTGCCATCCATCATATCCGAGGGAGCAATGATATCACATTCCATTTGTGCTTGAAGTAGAGACTGTTTTATAAGTACATCTATAGTTAAGTCATTATCAACTTTATCGTTTTTAATCACCCCGTCATGACCATGATTTGTGTATGGATCGAGTGCAACATCACACATTATGCCAATATCATTCTTAAACTCTTTTTTTAAGGATCTTAATGCCCTACATATTAAATTATTTCTATTAAATGATTCTTTTCCAGAGTTGTTTTTTTTATTTAAATTTGTGTAAGGAAAAAGTGCCACAAGAGGTATCTTTAATCTACAAGCTTTTTCAACAATTAGTTTTAATTCATCTATAGAATAACGAAAAACGTTAGGCATAGAGTCAATAGCTTCTTTTTTTTGTCTCCCTTCTTTAACAAACAATGGAAGTATCAAATCATTTGCAGATAATTCGTACTCAGATATCAATCTTCTGATCCAATCAGCCTTTCGATTTCGTCTCATTCTCAAATTTGGATAAGTGCCGATAGCTTTCATAATATATTATTATAGGTTTATATTATGGGACAAATATAATATTATTACTATATATAAAAGTAATTTAATAAATAAACTTATACTTAATAAAATGTTTTTTTCAAAAGTATGTATAGCTTCAGATCATGCAGGATACGACCTTAAAGAAAAAATTAAACTTTTTCTAATTAGTAGAGATATATCTGTAATAGATCTAGGTCCATTTACCAAAAACTCCGTCGATTACCCTGATTATGCAAAAAAAGTCGGAAAAAGAATACTCTTAAAGAAAAGTGACGCAGGCATTTTAGTATGTGGATCTGGTACAGGAATGGCTATGACTGTAAACAAATTTAAAGGTATTAGAGCCGCTCAATGTTACAGTAAAAAAAGTACAATTCTTTCTAGACAACACAACAATGCTAATATTATATGTTTAGGTTCAAGAATTTTAAAAAATAAAGAAACTTTAAGTTTTGTTAATTATTTTTTAAACACAAAATTTGAAGCGGGTAGACACAAAAAAAGAGTTAACAAGATTTAATCCATGACTAAAGAAAGCTTAAATAATTTTTTTAACAAAGGTTTAGCTGATAGCGACGCTGATCTATATGAATCTATAAGTAAAGAATATAATAGACAAATAAACCATATAGAACTTATTGCTTCTGAGAATATGGTTTCAAGAGCAGTACTTGAAGCCCAAGGTTCCGTTTTAACAAATAAGTATGCCGAAGGCTATTCTGGAAAAAGATATTATGGCGGTTGTGAATTTGTTGATATAGCTGAAAATCTTGCGATAGAAAGAGTTACTAAACTTTTTAACTGTAAATTTGCAAATGTACAGCCACACTCAGGCGCTCAAGCAAATGGTGCAGTATATCTAGCGTTAATTAAACCAGGAGATACAATTTTAGGAATGAGTTTAAATTCTGGTGGCCATTTAACTCATGGAGCCAAACCTGCACAATCTGGAAAATGGTTTAATGCTGTGCACTATGACGTTAATCTAGAAACAGGTTTAATCGATTATGAAAATGTTGAAAAACTTGCAATAGAAAATAAACCAAAAATTATAATTGCTGGTGGAAGTGCATATTCAAGAATTATTGATTTTAAAAAATTCAGAGAAATAGCCGACAAAGTTAAAGCATATCTATTAGTGGATATGGCACATTTCTCTGGTCTCGTTGCTGGAGGTGTTTATCCTAATCCATTAGAACATGCTGATGTAGTTACCTCTACTACACATAAAGTTCTACGTGGTCCAAGGGGAGGTATAATTTTAACCAATCGTGAGGACTTAATAAAAAAATTTAATTCTGCAATATTTCCAGGTTTACAAGGTGGCCCGTTAATGCACGTTATTGCGGCTAAAGCAGTTTGCTTTAAAGAGGCGTTAGCCAATAACTTTAAAGATTATGCAAAAAAAGTAATTGAAAATGCAAAAATACTCTCAGAAACCCTAACAAATAATGATTTTAAAGTTTTTTCAGGTGGTACCGATACTCATTTGATGCTTTTAGATCTAAGAAATTTAAGGTTAACAGGTAAGCTGGCTATGGAGAGTCTTGGCAGGGCAAACATTACGTGTAACAAAAACTCAATTCCATTTGACACAGAAAGCCCCATGATAACATCAGGAGTTAGACTTGGAACACCTGCTTCTACAACAAGAGGGTTCGGTCAAAAAGAATTTTCTCTAGTTGGTCAACTAATTTCAAAAGTGCTTAAAGAATTGGCAAATAACCGAGAAAACAATTCTAAAGTGGAGGACGAAGTTAAAAAAGAGGTAATTGATCTTTGTACTTCTTTTCCTATATATAGTAATCAGTAAATAAAAATAAACTATGCTTTGTCCATTTTGTAAAGAAAAAGATACCTCTGTCGTTGACTCAAGACCAACTGAAGATGGTACAGCTATAAGAAGAAGAAGACTTTGCGGATGTGAAAGAAAAGAAAGGTTTACTACTTTCGAAAGAGTACAATTTCAAGAACTTACTGTCATTAAGGGAAGTGGAAAAAGAGCACCATTTGATCGTGATAAAATTTCTAAATCAATAAGAATAGCATTGAGAAAAAGACCTATAGATAGTGACAGCATTGAAAAATTTATCTCTAAATTAGTAAGAAATTTAGAAAGTCTTGGCGAAAGTGAAATTCCAACATCAACAATTGGAAAAGTTATTATGGAGGGTCTTTCAGCTTTAGATCAAGTTGCTTATGTACGTTTTGCTTCAGTTTATAAAAATTTTAAGGAAGCAAAAGATTTTGAACAATTTGTTGGCAATTTAAATGTCTATAAAGCAGATTAAAGATTCATTTTATATAAAGCTCGCATACCAACAAGCAGAAATAAACTTAGGTTCAACAGGTACAAATCCTTCGGTAGGAGCTATTATTACAAAAAACAATTCTGTTATATCTTCTGGACGTACTTCTATAAATGGTAGACCTCACGCAGAATCAAATGCACTTCGAAATAGATTAAATTATAAAAATTCAAATTTATATGTGACCTTAGAGCCATGTACTCATTTTGGTAAAACACCACCTTGTACTAAAAAAATAATAAGTAAGAAAATTAATCGAGTAGTATTTTCGATAAATGATGTTGATCCAAGATCTAAAAATTCAGCTTTAAAAAAATTAATAAAAAAAAAAATATATATTAAAAGATTTGTTTTAGAAAATTACGCTAAACTTTTTTACAAATATTATCTAACACAGCATTCAAAAGAATTTCCTTATGTTGATGCAAAGCTCGCACTCTCAAAAAATTTTTTCAGTATTAATAAAAAAAATCGATGGATTACAAATAAAAAATCACGTGAATTAGGTAACTTTTTAAGATCTAGATACGATTGCTTGTTAACAACCTCAAAAACAATAAACGATGATAATCCACTTTTAAATTGTCGTATCGAAGGGTTAGAAAAAAAATCACCAAATTTAATTATTTTAGATCGTTTTTTTATTGTTAAAAAAAATTCTTTAATTTTTAAAAAAAATAAGACGCCAATTTATATTTTAACTACCGTCAATGATTCATCAAAAGAAAATTTTTTTAAAAAAATAGGTGTTAAAGTAATAAAAATAAAAAAAATGAATAACTTTTCTACAGACTTAAAAAATATTTTTTATATAATTAAAAAACTAGGCTTTAATAGAATTCTTGTCGAGTCTGGTGTCACATACTTAAACCAGTTAATTAAATATAATTTAATTAATACCCTTTATTTATTTAAATCTTCTATAAATCTTGGAACTGAAGGTTTTAACAACTCTAATCCTGTATACGTAAAAAAAATTAACTTTTCAAAAAAAAACAAAATTAATGTTAATCTTCAAGGTGATATTTTGTATAAGATAAAAATATAATGTTTAATGGAATAATATATAACAATGCTATTGTTGCTAGAATATCAAAAAGAAAAAAATCATCAGAGATAATTTTAAAAACTAATTTAATTTTTGACAAATCTGAAATTGGTAGTTCTTTATGCTGCAACGGAACATGCTTAACAATTACTAAGATAGATAAAAATTTAATTTCTTTTTATTTATCAAAGGAAACGCTAGATAAAACAAATTTTCAATTTATTAAAATTGGAGATATTGTAAATATTGAAAAATCTTTAGCTTATGGTAATAAAATATCTGGCCATTATGTTCAGGGCCATACCGATACTACGGGAAAAGTTGCCAATATTACCATACAAAATAAAACATGGATAATAACTTTTGAAATAAAAAAAATTTTTAAAAAATATCTAATAGAAAAAGGTTCAATAGCAATAAACGGTGTTTCATTAACAATTTCAAAAATTAAGAAAAATAGATTTGATGTCAATATAATTCCCCACACTCTTAAATTGACGAACTTAATAAATTTAAAAAAGAATTATAATGTTAATATTGAATTAGATATTTTTAGTAAATATTTATTGAATCTAAAAAAATAATTATGAAAAATATTTCCTTGTCACCAATCAATTCAATTATTAATGAGGCTAAAAAAGGAAAGGTATTTATCTTAGTCGACAATAAAAACAGAGAAAATGAGGGAGACCTAGTTATACCGGCATCTAAAGCCAATCCAAAAATTATTAATTTTATGGCTAAACATGGCCGAGGCTTAATATGCTTGGCTCTCACAAAGAAACAAGTCGATAAATTATCTTTGCCTCTAATGTCCGCTGTAAATAAAGCACGCATGCAAACTGCATTCACAGTTTCAATAGAAGCTAAGAAAGGAATAACAACAGGAATTTCTGCTTTTGATAGAGCTAAAACTATTAAAGTTGCAATAAATCAAAACTCTAAAAAAAAAGACATTGTCTCTCCTGGTCATGTTTTTCCTTTAGTTGCACGTAATGGAGGAGTTCTAGAAAGAGCTGGCCACACTGAAGCTTCTGTAGATATTTCTAAATTAGCAAAATTAAATCAAAGTTCAGTTATTTGTGAGGTGATGAATGAAGATGGAAGAATGGCTAGATTCGACGATCTTTTAAAATTTGCGAATATACATAATTTAAAAATAGCAAGTATAGAAGATTTAATTTCGTATAGATTAAAAAATGAAAAGTTTATTTTCAATATTCATCAAAAAAAAATTAAGATAAAAAAATTTGGTCTTTTTAATTTGAATATTTTCAAAAATAAATTAGACGGTTTAGAACATTACGCATTAAGTAGAAATAGTTTTAATATAAAAAAATCTCCAAGAGTAAGAGTAATATCAGTAAATATGCCCAAAGGAATTGAGGACTTAAACAACAAGATATATTTAAATTCCATTAAGTATCTTTCTAATTATAATAATTTTGCTTTAGTTGTAATAAATAATAAAAATGTAAAAGTTATCAAAGATGAGTCAATAAGGAGCACTAACACTCTAAGATATTATGGAATTGGTGCTCAAATAATAAAAGATTTTAAAATTAAAAACATGATATTAGTTTCTAGATCTAAAAAAAAAATTATTGGTTTAGATGGGTATGGAATTAAAATCACTAGACAAGAAATAATTAAATGAAGAAAAAAATTAGAATTTGCATAGTTCGTTCAAAGTATAATCAAACTTCTCAATTGTTAAAAAGTGCAACTTCTGAACTTTTAAAAAGAAAAATATCCTACAAAATTTTAGAGGTACCGGGAGCCTTTGAAATACCTGTTGTTATTTCTAGAAACATAAAAAATTACGATGGGTTTATTGCTATAGGTTCAATAATTAAAGGTCAAACACCTAATTTTGATTTTATATCATCAGCAATAACAAATGGCTTAATTCAATTATCTATTTTATATAAAAAACCAATTGGTAACGCAGTGCTTACATGTCTCAACGAGAGACAAGCAAGAAAGAGAGAGGACAAGGGTTACGAAGCTGCGGTAGCTGTAAGTGAAGTTATAAATGTCAAATAATAAACAAAGTACAAGTCCAAGAGTAAGAGTGATCCAAAAACTTTATGGAAGCTCTTTAAATTGCGATGCTATAATTGAATATCCGAAAAGCCAATATAAAAAATTTATAAAAGATGTTGTTCAAGGAACTATTGAAAGAAATGATCTTATTGAGGAGACGGTTTCTAAATATTTAGCAGAAGACTTAGATTTAAAGAGAACAGATAAATTATTAAAAATTATTATTTTTGCAGCAATTTTTGAATTAATGTTTAGGCACAATAGCCCAACCAAAGTTATAATAAGTGAATACGTGAAAACGTCGGAATTTTTTCTAGAAAAAAGCCAAATAAAATTTGTAAATGCGGTTTTAGATAAAATATCAAAAAATATCAGAAAACCTCTTTAATTTGAGCAAATTAAGTAATTTATATTTAAAAGTATCTCTTGCGTTTAATCATTTTTTTTGACATTTATGCAAAATATTATGAATTCAGTTAACGAATTACTTTATGTAATAATTTTTACAGGCTTGATAGCAGTTTTTTATAGCTACCTTCTTTCCAAGCAAATTTTAAAAGCAAGTCCTGGTAATGCTAAGATGCAAGAAATTGCTGAAGCAATTCAAATCGGCGCAAAGGCTTACTTAAAAAGACAATATATTACAATTGCTATTGTAGGAGTAGTTGTTTTAGCAATTGTAAGTTATTTTTTTAGTCCCTTAGTAGGGTTGGGATATTTTATAGGCGCAGCTCTTTCAGGAATAGCTGGTTACGTCGGGATGTTAATTTCGGTTAAAGCAAATGTTAGAACTGCTGAGGCTTCAAGAAAAAGTCTTCAGTCAGGTTTGACTTTGGCTTTTAAATCCGGTGCAATAACAGGAATGCTAGTTGCGGGTTTAGCTCTTTTGTCAATTGCAATTTATTATCTTATTTTAATAGATTTAAACGTAGATAGCAGAGAGGTCATAAATGCTTTAGTAGCTTTAGGATTTGGTGCATCTTTGATTTCTATTTTTGCAAGATTAGGTGGTGGTATTTTTACAAAAGGTGCTGACGTAGGTGCAGATCTAGTAGGTAAAGTTGAAGCTGGTATTCCAGAGGATGATCCGAGAAACCCAGCAGTAATAGCAGATAATGTTGGTGACAACGTTGGTGATTGCGCTGGTATGGCAGCAGATTTATTTGAAACTTATGCAGTAACAATTGTAGCAACAATGGTTCTAGCTTCGATTTTTTTTACAAGTAATGCAAACATGATGGTCTATCCATTAGCGATAGGTGGATCGTGTATTCTTACATCAATAGTGGGAACTTTCTTTGTTAGACTTGGTAAAACTAAAAATATTATGAACGCGCTTTATAAAGGTTTTATTGTAACAGCAATTTTGTCCCTTGTTATTCTGTATCCCGTCACTGATTCTGTTCTAGGGTTGGACACTGTATTCAACGTATCAAATAAAAGTTTTACCGGTTTAGATTTATATATATGTGGAGTAGCAGGATTAGTTATAACTGGCTTACTAATCTGGATTACTGAATATTATACTGGAACTAATTATAGACCAGTTAGATCGATTGCTCAGTCGTCCACAACAGGTCATGGAACAAATGTTATTCAAGGTTTGGCTGTTTCTATGGAAGCAACTGCTATACCCGCTTTAATCATAGTAATTGGAATTTTATACACTAATAGTATTGCAGGCCTTTTTGGAATTGCAATTGCAGTAACTTCAATGCTTGCTCTAACAGGTATGGTTGTAGCTTTAGACGCTTATGGGCCAGTGACTGACAATGCTGGTGGTATTGCAGAAATGGCAAAACTCCCAAAATCTGTAAGAAAAACTACAGACGCATTAGACGCAGTAGGAAACACAACAAAAGCTGTTACCAAAGGTTACGCTATTGGTTCAGCGGGATTGGGCGCATTAGTTTTGTTTGCAGCTTACACCGAAGATATTAAATTTTTTTCCAACGTTAAAGGTTCAGCACTAGAAGGTGTAGTTGTAAGTTTTGACCTATCAAACCCTTTTGTAGTTGTTGGTTTATTAGTTGGTGGAATGTTACCTTATCTTTTTGGATCTATGGGCATGCAAGCTGTAGGTAGAGCAGGTGGCGCAGTGGTAGTTGAAGTTAGAAGACAGTTTAAAAAAATTCCTGGCATAATGAAAGGAACTAGAAAACCTGATTACGGCAGATTAGTTGATCTTTTAACTAAAGCCGCAATTAAAGAAATGATTATTCCCTCCTTGCTTCCAGTTTTATCGCCAGTTGTTTTATATTTTATAATTTTACCAATTGGTGGAATGAGTGCTGCTCTTTCAACTTTAGGTGCAATGCTACTTGGTGTTATTATAACAGGATTATTTTTAGCTATTTCTATGACTGCAGGTGGTGGAGCATGGGATAATGCAAAAAAATATATTGAAGATGGTAATTTTGGCGGTAAAGGTTCTGATGCACACAAAGCTGCGGTTACAGGCGACACAGTAGGAGATCCCTATAAAGATACTGCTGGTCCTGCTATTAATCCGATGATAAAGATTACAAATATAGTGGCTTTATTATTATTAGCTGTAATAGCTCACTAATATTTAAAACTTTTTATTACCATACATTTTTTGTTTTACGCTAGACAAAAATTTACTAACAAAACTTTTTTGAGAAACATCATTTTTCGTCTCTTTATCTAGGTAAGTGATTTTATTCATATCATCTTTATTGTAAACTTTTTTACTAACTAAAATTCCATATTTATCAAATTTTAGTTCTAAAACGTTATTTTCTTTTAGAACATTTCTCCCTAATTTAATTAATTTACCTCTTGTGATAGATCTTTCAAAATATATCCATCCTGAGTTACTTGATATAGATTTAGAATGTGGTTGACCTATTAAATTTATAACGTCATTTTGATTAGTTTTTCCAACCAACAAAGTTTTTTCTCTATTTTCTAAAAAATTTATTCCGTGAGGTTTATTAGCTTCTTTTAGTTGACAGTTATTTATAAAAATTAAAAAAAACATGATATAAAGTTTGTTATAATGTTTTCTATTTACAAAAGTCATAACAATGATCTTTACAACAAATTAGTTCAATTATCACGTAATATTTTTTTTTATAAAGAAATTTTACTAAAAGATAATTTTGAAACAAGAATTAATCTTATATTCCTTCATTTTTCAATATTACTTATAATTTTTAAAGTAAGAAAAAAAGAATTTTCACAAAAAATTTTTGATAATATTTTTTTAAATATTGAATACCATATAAGAGAGCTTGGATATGGAGACGTTACTGTAAATAAAAAAATGAAAACGTTAACTCGAATTTTTTATGATATTCTTCTAAAAATTAATAAGTCAAATTCAGAAGATCTCGATATAGACATAAAGATTTTAAAAACTTACTTTGTGTCAACAGGCGTAAATAACCCTATATTAATTGATAATTTGTGTTCTTACTTCAATAATTTTTACAATTTTTGTTTTGAATTAAAGACAGATAATGTGCTAAAAGGGCAAATTAATTTTAAATATTAAAATAAACATGGCTGTACCTAAAAGAAAAACCACACCATCAAAAAGAAACATGAGACGATCTCATCATCGTGTGAAATCTACAAATATAATAGAAGACAAACAAAGTGGTGAATATCGTTTGTCGCACCATGTAGATTTAAAAACTGGTTACTATAACGGAAAAAAAATCTTAGACGTATAGTCTAAAAAATTTCACAAATCATGAATAACAAAATTATAATTGCTATTGATGCAATGGGCGGTGAAAATGCTCCATCCAAAAATATTGAAGGCGTTTCATTGTTTCTTAAAAAAAACAACACATACAAAGAAGTTTTTTTTAATCTCTATGGAAATGAAAATTTAATAAAAAAAGAAATAAGTAGATATAACATTCCATCAGAACGATATAAAATTTTTGATTCTAGCACTGTTGTTTCTGATGAAGAAACACCCTTAACTGCAATAAAAAATTCTAAGGATAGCAGTATGTGGAACTCTATTAATTCACAAATAATATCTAATTCTAATATTACCTTGTCAGCTGGTAACACAGGTGTTTTATTTGTTGTTTCTAGAATGTTACTTAAGACAATAGAATCTGTAAGTAAACCAGCTTTAGCCGGTTTATGGCCAAATCAAAAAAATATGAACGTAGTGCTAGATCTTGGAGCAAATGTCGTATGTGATGAAAAAAACTTAATTGATTTTTCTGAAATGGGTGCAGCTTTATATAAGGCCCTATTTCCAGAAGACACTCCAAAAGTTGCTTTGTTAAATATTGGATCAGAAGAAATTAAAGGCACAGAAACTTTAAAGAAGGCTTACGCAAAACTAAAAGAAATTAGTAAATATGGAGACTTTGAGTTTAACGGTTTCATCGAAGGAAACAAGATTACGCATGGTGAGAGTAACGTTATTGTAACCGATGGTTTTACCGGAAACATCGCTTTAAAGACTGCAGAAGGAACAGCTAAATTTATAACCGACTCTCTAAAAAAGTCTCTTACGTCAACTATATTTGCAAAAATTTCAGTGCTTTTTTCTTTCTTTGCTTTAAAAAAGTTTAAAGAAAAACTAGATCCTAGAAAATTTAATGGTGCGATTTTTCTAGGACTTAAAGGACCGGTTGTTAAAAGTCATGGCTCAACAGATGCGGTAGGTTTCTACCATTCAATTGATTTATGTTACCGCATCATTAAAGGTGATCTAATGAATAAAATTAAAAGTAATTTAAGCCACATCAATAATGAAAATCAGTAGAGACAATACGAATAAAAAAAAAATAATTAATAATATTTCTAGTAAAATAGGGCTACCTTCAAGTTATGCTAAAAAAATAGTTGATGATGTGATTTTAATTTTAATCTCAAATATTGTTATAAAAAAAATATTTAAAATTAAAAATTTTGGAACCTTTTCTTTAAGGAAAAAAAATAAAAGAATTGGCAGAAATCCAAAAAGTAAAATAAATCATCCAATTATCGAAAGAAACGTTATAACTTTTAAATCAGCTGAGAATCTAAAAAAAAAATTGAATACCTATGTTAGAAAATAAAAATAAACTTTTATCCATATCAGAAGTAGCTGAGATGTTTGGTTTGAAAAACCCAAAAACTAATAAGCTTTTAAATCACTCACTTAGATTTTGGGAAACTAAATTTAAGCAACTCAAACCAGCAATCCTAGCAGGCGGTAGGCGTTATTACTCAAAAAAAAACATTGAGATAGTTAGAATGATTATTTTTTTGTTAAAAGAGCAGGGTTTAACAATAAATGGAGCAATAAAAGTAATGAACAATAAGCGTAAAGAACTTGACGATGCAAAAACTTTAAGTATAAAAGGGGAATATTATAAAAAAAATATAAAATTTAAATCAAATCAAATTCTAAAAAAAATTAAAAAATTAAATGGCAAAAAAGTCACATATCAAAGTTAGATTGGTACCCGAAGCTAATCCAAATAGCGCTTTTTTTTATTATACACGTAAACCAACAAAAGGCGAGAAAGTTAAAGATAAACTAAAAGTAAGAAAGTATAATCCATCTACCCGAAAACATGAAGTTTTTGTAGAAAAAAAATTACCACCACACAGTAAATAAAATTATTTTTTGCCAAACTTCTTATACTCGTAAGTAATAAAAGCTTTAATCATTGCTTTCCAGATACTAACTGTAATTTTTGGGTCAATTTTAATTTTGATTGATTTTTTTTTAATTCTTTTTAAAATAAAGTTAATTCTTTTTTGATCAATTACATCTTTCTTATTCTTTTTTAATTTAAGAATTTGATCAACTAATAAGGATCTTACTTTTATTGTTTTCAAAAGTTCAGAATCAACAATGTCAAGCTTCTTTCTAATTTTATTGATTTTTATGTTTTTCATAGCGACAATTAAATCTTATTTAATTACTAATTAAATTATATATTAGTTTTGTTAATGATTAAAAATAATAAATATAATAATTATTTTTCTATTTGGCTAATATGTCTAATAAGTCTAGTAGGGTTGATTATCATTGTAGGAGGCCTTACCAGACTAACTGACTCCGGTATGTCTATTACAAAATGGGAGGTTTTTAAAGGTATACTACCTCCATTGAATCAGGAAGAGTGGAAGAAATATTTTTTAGAGTATAAAACCATACCACAATATATCTTTTTGAATTCAAATATGTCTTTATCAGAATTTAAATTTATATTTTTTTGGGAATATATTCACAGAATACTAGGTAGGATAATTGGTCTATTTTTTTTTATTCCATTTATTTTTTTAATTTACAAAAAAGCTTTAAACAATTATTTAATAAAGAGACTAACAAGCATATCTTTACTAATTTTACTTCAAGGATTTATTGGCTGGTATATGGTTAAAAGTGGATTAATTGAAAATGTGAGTGTAAGCCATTACCGTCTATCTCTTCATTTATTTACTGCGTTTGTAATATTTTCATCTTTGATATGGATTTATATAAACTATCATTTTAAAACCTACAAAAATTTTTTTCAAATCAACTCAAGTTTTATTTTTTTAAAAATTTTATTATTTTTAATTTTTTTACAAATAATAATTGGAGCTTTTGTCTCTGGACTTGATGCTGGTAAAATATATCAAACATGGCCACTTATGAATGGAGCCTATTTTCCGAGTGATAATTTTTCAGATAATTTATTTAATTTTAAAGATCCTAGTTTTGTTCAGTTTATACATAGAAATATTGCATATATTATTTTTATTTTAAGTATTTATTCAGGTTTTTTCATCTATAAAAATAAAATTAGAGTGTTGTACAATCCTTATTTAGTTTTTATGTTTTTTATAACCTCACAAGTTTTGCTTGGTATTTTAGTTTTATACTCAAACGTAAATATCTACCTTGCATCTCTTCACCAAATTTCAAGTATTTTTTTGATAGTTTCATCTATGAATCTCTATTTTAGATCAATACAAACCAAATAAACCTATATTTAAAATATTTGTTTAAAAATTGTAAATTTTATTGACTTTATTGGTCTTTATTAGTAATTATCGCTTGATTTAAATGACACCCTTTATTAAAAAAAAAGAAATTAAAAACGATTGGTATATAATCAATG
>Ga0307986_10002081_pt1 | contig 14364 bp, 13 predicted proteins | sample EllFjometageno82_FD_203170 | JGI IMG/M metagenome (GOLD analysis project Ga0307986, IMG submission 203170) | Marine microbial communities from Ellis Fjord, Antarctic Ocean - #82 | ecosystem: Environmental > Aquatic > Marine > Unclassified | place: Southern Ocean | collected 2014-10-09
TAGTGTTATAATAAAGTAAATATAATTCTGACAAGCTTAGTTTAATATTTAATTTAAAACACCCAAATGAATAACTTAACTAACCAAAGACAAGTATTCGTTGAAGAGTATGTACGTTCTGGAGATCATCTGGATGCTGCAAAGAAGGCAGGATACAAAGACACTCATACATTGCGTAATCAAGCTTGTAAGCTACGCAGAGAGTGTGCAGATGATATAAGTGAAGAGTTACACCGTAACTTTGCTGAAATTGCTCCTAGAGCATTGAATATACTGTCTGACCTTGCGGAAAATGCTGAGAGTGAGAGTGTAAGATTAGGCGCTACTCGTGATCTTCTAGATAGAGCTGGTTTCCGGCCAGTTGATAGACATGAAATAGTGAAACAGAAGTCTGTTGAAGAACTTAATGTTCAACTAGTGAGTCTTGTTGGTGAAAATGGTGCTGAATTATTAGTTGGTGCTTTAAGAAGCAGGAGAAGCACCACAGGCCCTGAGTTGGCTGAGGAAATCACTACTTAAAAATATAAGGTCGACACTATAATATATAGGAAATTAAAACATAACTTCAGAGAAATACATATTAGTTATTTATTGACATTTAAAAACTATATTTACTTCAGGCCATACAGCAAAACCTTGTGGCTGCACTCTTTTATTTATGATTTGATATTGTTTATCATCTTTAGCACAAATACTTTTAGCTTTTTGTATGGCATCAATTTGCATACCTGATAATGATGTAAAACTGCTGTCTCCAACTAATAGTATTTCTTTTTTTTCATTAGAGCTATCCAATACAATTGTTTTATATCCACATCCGTAAAGTCCTAATGTAATTACAGCAATTACGGATAAAGAATGAATTGATTTGTTCATTATGCTCTCCAAATAAAATTTACCATATTTTAATAACTAGTTATTACTCTAACCGATTAATAGAGAAATTATACCGGCAACTCCAGCAGCAATCGATCCATCTTTAAGAAGTTTAGATTGCTCCTCACTAGTTATGTTACTACCTTTTAGTAGAACCTTTATGTTTCTTGCTAGTGTAATCATAGCAGCTACAGACATACTAGAAGCAACTGCGAAGTCCAAAGGTTCATCAGCAACTCCTTTTAAAGTATTTTTAACAGTATCTGTTATTCCACTATTTGATAAACCTGTTGATTCAAAAGTAGGATCAAGTGTTGCCATCTCTTCATTTACAAAGAGGCGTATATCTGGGTATTTTTCATTGTGTTTTTTAATATACGAAAGGTAATCAGTGGTCTTTAATTGATAAGGTGTACTCTCATTTGTTAGAGTATTGATCAATTTTATATCTGCAGCTGGATGGTTATAATCTTCAAATAGTTCAACTTCAAATTCGTCACCATCCTCATTTTCATTTTTTTGAAAAAGAAGTTCATGATATTTCCCTTTAATACTACTTATTAAACCATTCAATTCAGAAGGATCTTTTTCCCTGATATATTCTCCAAGTTCGTCAATTGATGAATCATGTAGATCATTTTTAGAACCTCTTAGAGCGTCCAAGACTAAGAGTTCCTTTTCATTAAACTCAGCACTACTAGCCGACAAAATCTTTAGAAAAACTGCTGACACAGTTCCAATGGTTGCATTTGGGCTATTTTTATAACAAACATTTAAGTAATTTTTTAAGTGGTTTAAAACATTAATAGTTTCTTCTACTCTTTTCTTCGCAAAAGATGTCCAGCTTTCGGTTTTGGATTTGAATTCTAGTAGTTCTTTACATAATGGCTCTAATGCATCACCGTATAATGCTTTAACAACAAGTGGGTCTAAAACTTCCCCTTTTTTGTCTTTCTGACGAAAAGCTGTAGCCAGACTTAAACAAGCTTCAATAATTTTCTGTTCCTTTTCATCCAGCTCAGATTTTTCTCTCTTTTTACCATAAACAAATTTCTTAAACACATATCCTGCACCGAAAGCAGCCCCTACTCCACCAGCAATCGATATAACTCCAAGTATTACAGATCCAGCGACCATACTACCACCTAACCATGCCAGAGCAGCACTATTAAAAGCAGCACCAGACAATGATCCTATTGTTGTCCCAGTTGAAGCCGTTCCAAGTATAGAAGCTAACGAAAAAATACCTACGGATGTTCCAACTGATCCTAGTTTAGCGGATGCAACTTTCGAAATTTTTTGGCTAGCTCCGTTGTCTTCTCTTAAAACAGCATCAGAAACATCTTCACAGGCAATTGCAGTCTTTATGTACCAGTTTTCATCTGATACGGTATCTTTTCTATATTTGCGCTTTCCCCAAATTTTCCTTAATGATTCTTTTGGGGATTCTATAATTTTCTTTAGATTTATTTGTTTTATTATCCCAAAATTAATTTTCATTTACATTCCAGATGAGACTTAAGTCTGTTTGCAAAGGTTAACGGAAAGTACGTTCTATTGTGTCTCTACACTCTGAGGCTTTACCATTTTGAAATCTTTCGTTGTAACAGAATGTTTAGAAGCCGACGTGGACCATTGTCCGAAGAGATAATTATCTGGGCAGTACTATGATTATAAAAACACAATGGTTTTTTAACTTTCGAGCAACTTTTTAACAATTCTTATAAAGTTTTGAGTGGCAAGTGAGGGTTTTCTCCTCTTTGAACGAATGACTGCAATGCTCATTTTGAAATCGTTATTGAGAGGTTTGAAAAGCAAACCAGGAATTGACGTGGGACCAAATTGATTGAAAGGAAAAACTAAAGATACTCCAGACCCTTGCTTAACATACTGGTAAATGTCCGTTTGTGATCGTGTTTCCAGTATAATACGGCAATTAACTCTGTTCTTTGCTAATAGGGAATCTATCTCATGGCGTAAGTAGGTACCCAAAGGGAATGAAACAAAATTCTCACCTTTGAGATCATTTATATTTAAAACATCTTTTTTTGATAAATGATGGTCCTCAGGTATCACACAAAACATCTTCAAATCAAAAACACTTTCCAGACAAACCTCACTATCATCAATGGGAAGGTTCGCTAGTCCGACATCATATTGATTAGAGTGAATCCAATCCAGAACGCTTGTTCTGGGGTAACTCTCGATTTCTACGTTGATGTCAGGAGATTGACTCCAAAATATTTTCATCACTTCAGGTAGAAAGAGATTAGTAACCGCTGGCATGGCAATAATCCTTAATTGGCCTTTGCGTAAGGATTTTATTGACTCAGCCGTTTTACTAATTTGCTTAAGTCCTATTAACGATTTTTCAACTTCTTCATATAAAAGCAATCCTTCAATGGTGGGGAGCAAACCGGCTTTTTTTCTATCAAACAATTTGAAACCGACTTCTTCCTCCAATTCAATGATCAGTCGGCTTACAGCTGGTTGAGTAATAAATAGTATTTTCCCGGCAAGTGTCATGCTTCTTGATTGAATAACAGCTTGAAAAGCCTCAATCTGTCTAATTTTCATTATATTTGTGTTAATTGAACTTGTAGTTAACGCTTTTCTATTGTCACAGACGTTTACGAGTCAAAAGACACTATTGAATTGTTACTACGTCTTTGAATTGACTCAATCATTTTCGGCAAGTTGTCCTATTGTAATGGGTTTAATGGGGGAACGAATTTTAAAATAACCAACTTCTTCTGGAGAAATTTGTTTTTCATCTGCAATGATTTCTGAAACAGTCAAACCGCACATTCTAGCCTGACACGGTCCCATACCGCAACGAATCATTGACTTAAGGCGATCAGGATTTTGAAACCCCAGACGAACAGTTTCACGAATTTCACGAACAGTTACTTCTTCGCATCTACACACTAGGACATCCTCTTTATTAGGAACTATCAGATTTTGTGTCGGTTGAAAAAGTTTGTCTAGAAATGGACGGGCAGACTGATGATTTTTCAAAGTCTGACGCAGAGTTAGTGAGAGTTTGTCTCTTTCTTTAAGGGTAATTGCGCCAAGTTGACGCACAGTATCCAAAGCTGTCAAGTGACCTGAAATTTCAGAAATTACTGCACCTGATACTCTTCCACAGTCTCCGGCAACAGCAGTACGCGCCATACTTGTATTTCCCCAATCATCAACTATCGGCTCCCAGTATCTCTGAACATCATACCAACTGTGTTCACAAGCCAGTTGACGTGAGATTTGCACATTTGGCACCACTCCATTATGTAACAGTAAAAGATCGGCCGATACTTCTTGATGTTTCATTCCTTTCTTGAAACGAACTTCTTCTAGTTTAGAATTACCTAACGCCTCGATTGCTTGAATTCCTGAATAAATTGGAATGCCGGAAGTGCGTAACTTCCATAGCATCTCTAACCCTTTTTTCAAATAGCCAAATGACCGTAATGCTTGTGGTAAATACGGTAGCGCTTGAATGAGTGCTCCACGTGGCGTTGTATCAAGGAAAGCAGAAATTTTAACACCCGCATCCAGCAAACGAGAAGCAATAAGTAACAATAACGGTCCACTTCCGGCTAATACGACTTTTCCTTGTGGAATCATTCCGGAACTTTTGTAAAGGACATCTGCTGCTGTACAAGCCATCACTCCAGGCAGTGTCCAGCCAGGCAAAGGCATTGGCCGTTCCATTGCTCCAACGGCGATGAGGAGATTTTTTGTTTTACAAAACTGTGGCACGGATGACTTCTGATCGGTTGGAATCGTAGACACATTATGTATGCCTAAATCACGGTCTATTTGCCACACTGATCGTCCATTGAGATATACGACTCCTGAGTTGTGAAATTGTTGAACCAGTTTGCTTCCGGACAGGTATTCCGCCCCGAGTTTATGAAATTCAGAATTTCGGTATTTTTCCAAACCCTCAATGTTTCTAAATATTTGCCCACCGACTGTAGGCTGTTCATCGAGTACTAAAACTTTGAGACCGTGTTTCCTGGCTGTAATCGCGGCGGCCATACCAGCAGGTCCGGCTCCTATGATGGTGTAATCGTATTCAGCAATGCTCATTGTATTTTACCTTTGGGTGGCATTTGGCGTTTAATTTTCATGCCATCAGAAACTGGAATCATACACCCTTGTTGATTGCGTTGACCGTTGATTTCGAGCAAACACTCAAAACAAACTCCCATCAAGCAATAAGCCGCACGAGGCTTACCGCTAACACGTGTGTAGCGAAAAATGAGATGACCTTCTCCTAATAGTGCTGCCGCAACCGTTTGCCCTATTCCCACATCAAGGCTCTTACCCTCGAAAATGATAGTGACGGTCTCATGTGATTCATATTGCTTCTTGAACATTGAACCTCTGAGGATGAAAAGCTGAAAATCCTAGTGGAATTCTTTCTTCAAGTATCCACTCAACAAGATTACTCGAATGAAGTGAAGCCAAACTCACTCCACTGTGACTAGTTATTGCGTATGCGCCGGGGTACTGATCTGATTCCAAATAAACTGGCATCTTGTCAGGTGTAAGGACACGGAGAGCAGCCCAACTCCGGATCATTTGCAAATTTTTCAGATTTGGTAATATTCGAATAGCTCGCTTAGCAATGTTTTGGAGAACTTCATATGAAGTTTCTATATTGTAGCCAACAGATTCATGTGAAGTACCAAGCATAAAGCTACCATCAAAATTTTGTCTGATTCCTGCGGTAGGATAATTAAACACTCGGGAAGTAGATTCCGTCACAATTATTTGCCCTCTTTCCGCTATGACTGGGACCTTCATACCAACCATGCTGGCTAATTTAGTTGTCATTAAACCACATGCAAGGACGAGCTTTTTAGCATTGAAACTATGCGTTCCCGTTTCTATCTTGAAATCATTTGAACTACATTCAATTTTTTGAACAGATTGTTCTGGTCTGTAACCCCCTCCTTTCTGCTGGAATGAACTGTTCATTGCTTTAAGAAGGTTTAGTGGGTTTACACATCCGTCATAGGAACAGAATGAAGCTCCTCTAACCTCCTTTCCAAGTTTTATTTCTGGAATCATACCTTGTAACTCTTTTATACTAATCATTTCACAGTCATAACGCCCGCTACTTGATTCTTGACTCATTTCTTCAATAAAATTGACACGTTCTTGGTGCTCTTGTTCTCCGAGACAAATTTCCAAGCCTCCAGTTTTTTCGTAGTTCAGATCAAAACCGCTTTCAGTCTCAAGATTTTCAGCAAACTCAGGCCACTTTTCTATAGCTTCAATACACCATTCAACATATCGCGGCATCCCCTTACCTTTCCCCTGTACCCATACCAGACCAAAGTTTCCACGTGATGATGTTAGTCGGTTATCAACCTTATCAATAAGGATAACTTTTGCTCCATTTTTTACCAATCCATAGGCTAATGAAACTCCAATAACGCCAGCTCCAACAACTACTACTTCAGCATTTTCTTTAATCATTTATACCAATAGTGAGTTTGATTGTTATTAAGAATCCAAAGCATCTTGCCTATGACATGCCGTAAGGTGCTTATCATGTTGATTCATGTCCAGTTTCAAAAACGTTTGTGAACATGTATCATCTGAATAAGGACAACGCGGTGTAAATCGACAGCCAGGTGGAGGGTCAATTGGTCGACTTATATCTCCTATAATGTTGGGAACAGCACGCCTGGAACGGGGGTCAGGAACAGGAACAGCGCTGATCAATGCTTTAGTGTAAGGGTGTTTTGGGTTTTGGATAACATCACGTGTTGGTCCAACTTCTACAGCCTGCCCTAGATACATGATCATTAAACGGTCGGCTATATGTCCCAATATTGAAAGGTCGTGTGAAACATAAATACATGAAAAGTTTCGTTCTAGTGCTAATTTTTTCAGCAATACCAAAATACCTGCACGAATTGAGACATCAAGCATAGAAAGTGGTTCATCCGCAATCAGCATCTGTGGTTCCATTACCAAGGCACTCGCAATTCCGACCCTTTGACGTTCACCACCACTTAATTCGTGTGGATATCTTTCCGCGTACTTTAAGGGGGGCAATCCAACCGCATTGAGAATATCATCTACTCTAGAAACAATCTCATCCTCAGGCCAAAGTCTTAGAGCTCTGGGACCTTCTGCTACTGTGTCAATAACTCTAAATCTTGGATTCAGTGTTTCATATGGGTCCTGGAAAATCATCTGTACTTGACTGTGATAAAAACGTTTTTCATCAGAATCAAACTGATCAATACGCTTTCCTTGGTAAATAATTTCTCCTGAGGAAGGTTTTACCAAGCCCGAAATCATCATACAAGTAGTCGATTTGCCACATCCTGACTCACCAGCTATACCAAGTACTTCTTTTTCGTTGACTATGAGATTGACATTCTGCACAGCCTTAATCATGCGGATAGGCTTGCCATAAATTAACCTATCGATCAAACCGCTCTTAACTTCAAAATGCCGAGAAACATTTTTTAATTCTAGTAATGCCATGTTGATAATTTTTTTGCATGTTCTCTTAGCTCAGTTGCATCCGTATGACGAAAGCAACTCACTTCATGAAATTTTTCTTTCACTACAACTTCCGGAATATCCTTTTTGCAACGATCGGAACTGAAAGGGCAGCGAGCTTCAAACGGACATCCCGTCTGTAAACCTATTAAAGAAGGTGGCGAACCTGGAATGGAAATCAGTTCTTGATCTAGATCTTTAATCGAAGGGAATGCGTTTTTAAGTCCTAGCGTGTACGGGTGGCAAGGTGATTCAAAAAGATCAAGTGACTTAGCCTGTTCCATAATGCGTCCCCCATACATCACTGCAATACGATCACTCATTTCTGCTATTACAGCAATATCATGAGTTATCAGAATAATGGAACTCCTGATTTGCTTTCGTATTTCCCTAATTCGTCTCAATATTCTCTCCTGTACAAGAACATCAAGACCGGTAGTTGGCTCATCCATGACAATTAATCCTGGATCAAGTGCAAGCGCCATAGCAATCATTGCTCGTTGCCTCATGCCCCCAGAAAATTCATGTGGAAAACTATTCATAAATTCACTTTGAAGGCCAACCACGTCGAATAATTCTTCAACTCGTTCTCTGGCTTCTTTTTTCCCTTGTGAGGTATGCGCTTGTATGGCTTCTACAATTTGCTCTCCCACTTTGTAAACCGGATTGAGAGAGTTCATGGCACTTTGTGGTACTAAAGATATCTGTGTCCAAAGTACTTCTTTTCTAAAAATATCTTCACTCATGCAATCAATTTCCTGATCCTTATACTTGATTGAATGTGCGTCCATTTTTGCATTCTCTGGGAGCAAACGCATAATCGCTTTTATTAACGTTGATTTACCACATCCAGATTCTCCAGCAATACCGAAAACTTCATTGGAAAAAACTTTAAATGAGACATCTGCTACCGCATTTATCTCTCCATCTTGAGTTTGATAGCGAACATTTAGTTTTTCAACTTCTAAAATAGGTTTGCTGCTCATCTTTTTCGTAATCTGGGGTTGGCTTCTTCTTCATATGCACGACTGACAAATACCAGTGAAGTCACCAGTAAAACAATACATATAGATGGTGCTGCAAACCACCACCACGCAATTCGTGTTTTTCCTGATATCCACAATTCATAGAGCATTCCTCCCCAGCTTATGGTCTCACCATCGCCGAATCCTAAGAAGCTTGCGCTGGCCTCAGTTATGATAGACCATGCAATATTGAATGAAGCATATAGAAGAAGAAGTGGTAATAAGTTAGGAAGTATGTGAAGGTAAATAATCCGTAAGTCACTGCAACCCCTTGCACGTGCTGCAACTATGAACTGACGTTGCTTAATAGCAATTGTCTGGGCACGTATCACTCTCGCCGAAGTCCTCCATATTATTAGTACAATGGCTAGAATGACGAACTCAAGTTTACGGCCAAAAAGTGCTATTAATACGATGACAAATGGGAGAAAAGGCATGCCGTATAGAATATCTGTGAAGCGCATTAGAAATTCATCTACCTTCCCTCCATAGTACCCTGAAATAAGGCCTATGTTTGCCCCGATCAGTATTGAGATGAAACCAGAAACCGTACCAATAATCAACGTTGTACGTGTTGCCAGGATCAACTGTGACAATAGATCATAACCTAGATGAGTAGTTCCGATTGGAAACTCCCATGAAGGCATTTGTAATGAAGCAAAATTTCCGGCACTGTCGTACTGCATTTCCCAAGGATCATGAGGAGCAAGCCAAGGAGCGAAAATACCTACAAAAAGGAAAATAGTTATTACCCAAAAGCCGATCCGACCAAACGGATTAGAGTGAATAATTTGGTAATGCTTCCTCAAATTTTTCAAGAATGTTTTGTAACGGGAAACTTCAATCATATTTGGCATTGAACTCCTCTTTCAGGTACTTTCTAATTTTTTTTTCATCGACACGAATACCCAATCCAGGTCCTGATGGAAGTCTTGCTTTTCCTTGATGGATAAAATCTGAAAAATCAGTGATGTCATCAGACATTCTGAGAGTTGACATATAGGCATGTCCGCAATCAAGTATACTTTCGAGAACGCACCCGAGATGTAACGATGCACACTGGGTTATTCCAAGCTCTAGCATACTGTTCATCAGCACTGAAATTCCATTCTCCTGTGCAATATGTCCAATCTCTAAACCTGCACGCAATCCACCGTTCTTGGAAACTTTAATGCTGAACACGTTTGCCGCCTGTTTTTTTGCTATGATTCGTGCATCCTCTACTGTTTGAAGACTCTCGTCAACTGAAACCGGAACTGGCGAAACTTTCTTTAACCGGATTAGACTGTCGTGATCGTTTGCTTTTACAGGTTGTTCAACTAATACCAGCGGTAAGTCGCCAATTCCATCAAGAAAGATCAGTGCCTCTTCAAGATTCCAACCCTGATTTGCATCGACCATGATTCTTACGTTTGAGGGTAGTGCTTTAATTACATCCCTCATTCGTACAAGATCATCTTCTACAGATCTGCTACCCATTTTAAGCATGAATGTGCTAAACCCATTATCGATTCGTGGCTTTATTACATTAAGGTCTTCAACCGCTGTTCCACTTGAGGTTGGCCAGAGTAAGTCTATAGTATCACGGCACTTTTCACCAAGCAGAGTCCAAAGTGGTTCTTGGCGCGTTTTAGCCAGAGCATCGTACATTGCTACATCAAAGGCTGCTCCCATGGAGCCGTGGTTATTCAACCCTTCACTATTTTCTACCCATTCTTCTACACAATGACCGAGTACTTGTTTTGTTCCTCCTCCACGAATGGAATGCATAACCATTTCGCATGTATCTCCGGTGAATAAAAGACCTCCAGGGTCAGCTTCACCCCAACCTTCAATACCGCTTTCAGTCCTCACACGAACGATAACAGCATCTGAATGAGTCATGGTTCCATACACTTTGGACAGGTGATATGGTTGTGCCAATGGTATGGCTATATGATATGCATCAAGTTCTACGACTGTATTTGGAGATATAACTGTCATTTTGTGCTTCGTCTTTTTATTAAGAAATACCTGTTGAGGTAATTTTAATTCTCGGATCTAGGTAGCAGTACCAAACATCAGTAATGAAATTAAGACTTATAACGAGAATTGCTAGCATCAAAAAAGTACCTTGAGCCACCGGATAGTCATGAGAAGCGGCAGACTCAACCATTAGTTGTCCCATGCCGGGCCATGAAAACAAAGACTCCACAACCACTTGACCACCGATAGCAAAACCGACCATAATAGAAGCCAGAGTTACTACACCAAGCAAAGCATTACGGGCGGCATGCTTAAACATTATTACACGGGGCTTAAGGCCTTTGGCTTTGGCTAGTTCGATGTAATCGCTACCCAACACTTCCAACATATTGTCACGCATGATTAGCATAGGAGTTGTTATATAATACAATCCAACAGTGATTGTCGGCAGAACGATTCGCTCCCAAAATGCAGGCATTAGTAACATTTCCAAAATTCCATCCGGACGTTGACCAGCTGGATACATTCCGCCGGTTGGGAAAAGCCCCAGCCGGTAACTCAGCACCATCAACAACAACAAACCGGTGATGAATGGTGGGGTAGCCTGGAATATCAAGCCAATAACAGTTGCGCCAATATCAAGTGGACCATTGCGTTTCCAAGCCATGATAATCCCCAAACCAATCCCCAAAACCAACGTCATACACATTCCGGATGTCATCAGCAGCAGAGTATTCCAGAACCGATAGGCCAAGATACTAGTAACAGTTTGGGCAGAAACAAATGAACGACCCCATTCAAGTGTTACTAGATTTTCTAGGTATATGAAATACTGTTGCCACAAAGGCTTGTCTAAACCGAAAGCTACTTTCATACGTTGCTGTACAGCTTCATCCATTGCGGGGCTTATGACCTGCAACGTTGCATCACCAGGCATTAGTCGGAAAATCACGAATAGGATGCTTGCAACAGCAAAAATGGTTATTAACATGTAGAGCAAGCGTCTCAGTATATATTCGAGCATTGTGCTAAATCTCAATAGTTTTCAAGTTTCCCTTTTCCTACTGGATAAATCCGTAAGTGTTGAAACGGTGACCTATATGGGGGCCAGTTTCTTAAGAGTAAACCTGTTTTATAAGGGGAAATCGGTATGTGTTGGAACGGGATCCTAAGTGGATCCCGCTTCTATGTGAAAAGCGTATTTAATGCCGTTCGAATATTAAGCTGGATAGTGTAGTTTGCCAGATCCATCCCATGAGTAACCTGCTTCCTGCAGTATTTCCCTAGCTTTCTTCACATTGTAGGGACGAGCTTTTATCGAACTATTGTGCCAGAACTTGTTGGCTGGTGCGATTGGAGACCCTCCGTTTGTTGCGTATCCTGACATTACAACTTCACGGATCACATCTCTAGGAATAATCATGTCTAAAGCTGTGCGGAAAGCACGGTCCTTAAATGGTCCTCGAAGATGATTGAACATAAATCCATACCAACCATGGCTGGCATAACCTTTACCTACAATTCCTTTGATCTTATTAAGATCTTGAACAAGTGATGGCTTAAGAATATAGCGAGTTCGATCACATTCTCCAGCCTCAATGGCAGCAGCCATTGCATCGTGACTACCGTACACAACCCGCACGATTCCTGCACACTTTGGAGCATTGAAATGATCCTTATTTGCTGATACTTTTAGCTCCTTACCACGATCCCAGTAATCAAAACTGAAAGCTCCGCTTCCAATAGGATTCTCGTTCGCAAAATTTAACACATCATCCACTCCAGCTTTTTCTGGAATGTCCTCCCAGATATGTTTTGGAATTATGAAAATTTGTGCGAAAAAATTGATCATAAGAGGTGCGTGTGGCGCTACCAATTTAATCTGTATGGTATTTCTTCCGGTTATATTGATAGACTCGAATTTCTCAAGTGACGATATGAAAAAAGGTGCCTTCCATTTACGATAATATTCGAAGGTGAATTTAACATCCTCTACTGTTACAGGCTTTCCATCGTGAAATTTCATTCCATCACGAAGTTTGATGTCTATTGTGGTTGAATCCAGGGCTTTGACAGAAGTTGCCGCCCAAGGTACTATACTGCCATCTGGACCAACTTGAATAAGTCTGTCATATATCATTCTCAGTTCCTTGAACTCATTTGAGTCAGTGACACTTACGGGGTTCAAATTCTTGAGAGCAGAGGTCTGGCCTGTTTTGACATATCCATCACCGCTTTTAACACGAACATTAAGATCTGTCCACAAACTTCCTATCCCCTCACCCAGTTGAGGTACCAATCCTTCAAGACGATCTTCTCGATAGGCGTTGGTCATACTAGGATGTATAATTGGACTGGCAGCAGCATCCTCAAAGAGCATCTGCTGAGTACTAAGTATCAAGTCACGACGCTTTTCTACATCCATTTCTACCTGCTGAGCATCGGTTAATACATTGACAGTGTTGTTGTTGTAACCCCATTTATTGTAATTACCTTCCTGATGAAACATCATTCTTGTAAATGTCTCAGGGTCTACACGGTTTGCTCTCCCAGTCCAGCGGACGATAAACATATCGAAGTCAAATTCCTTAAATACCTTAGTTATTCCAAGGTTGTAGTCTTCTGCAGCAAGATTAACGTCCCATCCAATCTTTTTGCAAGATTGTGTAATTAAACGACCCATTTCTGGTCGAACAGGATCAAAACCAGCATTGGATGTCAGTAAATTCATCGATTCTACTTTTTTACCTGCGGCAAATCCAGTATTCGGTATTAGAGCTGTAGCTGAAGCTGCTGCCAAAACACTTGTACTCTTTTTTATAAAGTCCCGCCTTTTCATATACCACCTCCAATTAGATAATTTAACCAAAAAACATAGCCGGTCTAAATACAAGGTTTAATTTTAAAACGGCTATTTCTTAATGTACTGGGAATAAAATTACACATTATAAGAATAATGTAAAATTGTTTTTTTTAATAATGATATGTATTTTTGTTATACTATAATTATGTCTGGAGATACAAAAATCACTTTGCATCTGAACTTAATTTATTAGGTTCTAAATATGGATTAGACTCTGGAGCTTAAATAGTAAAGGTATTTTGAACTATTTAACAAGGGCATTTCACTTAAATCGTTTCGCCGAAATAAAAGATAATGTAGTACTGGCTTAAGGAATTAATTTGATAGATTGTATCACTATTTAAATTTCATAAATCTTTCAAGGCCAAATGGTTGCAGAAGGACAGGTTTTTTTCCGGAGGATTCCCATTCAACTAATAATTTAATTATTGGTGGTGCAATAGCCCAACCGTGACCAGACCATCCAGTTGCAAAAAAAGCATTTGATGTCCCAGGAATCCTATCAATAATTGGAACATTGTCAATGGACATTGACTCTAGGTGGTTACAATCAACTAAGGAGACTACAGCGTTTTTTAATGCGGGATAAAGACTGATGGCATCAGCCATGTTTCCGTCCACTGATTTTTGGATAATTTCTCCCTTGCAAAGAGTTTCATCCCAAAGACCATGCCACCCACCAGATATCATAACACGGTTTTCTTTTTCTGGTTTTAATGAAATCGCTCTATGAGCATGTCCTACTAGTCGCTTGAGAAAAAAATTGTCAATAGGTTCAGTAATCATTACTTGAAGGCACTCGTTCCATACAGGAAGATGGAACCCACATTGATTTTTAATAATTTCTGAAGCCGTACTGTTTGAAAGAACAAATAGAGTACCTGTAACTTTAATGTTCTCTTCCATATTAGTGATTACTTCATTAACCCGGCCATTTTTGATATCTAATGAAACTGCAAAACAATTTTCGTCAATTTCTGCTCCCAAAGTTCGCGATCTTTTTTCAAACGCCTTAGTTACAGCAGTATGGTCACAAACGCCATCCATCTCACAGAAAATCGCAGCTTTTATGCGTTGATCAAGTTCAGGTTCCATCTCTCTTAG
>Ga0307986_10002082_pt1 | contig 14362 bp, 12 predicted proteins | sample EllFjometageno82_FD_203170 | JGI IMG/M metagenome (GOLD analysis project Ga0307986, IMG submission 203170) | Marine microbial communities from Ellis Fjord, Antarctic Ocean - #82 | ecosystem: Environmental > Aquatic > Marine > Unclassified | place: Southern Ocean | collected 2014-10-09
TTACTTTTATATTTTTGTCGTAATTAGACATTTTTTGTCGTATATAAAATATTAAAGACAAATATACGACATAATAAATACATTTCTTTACATTAAAATGAATTGAACAATACCTATAAATTTATACTTAAACGAGTGTTTTACAGTAAAAGAACAAGAGTTTAAAGTGTATATTACTTTCCAATACAAAACTGTCCAAAAATGGCACCTAATACATCTTGATCGGTATCAATATTTCCGGTAATACTTCCGATATAAAAAATAGCTTCTTTTAATTCAATACTTAACAAATCTCCTGGTATATCATTTTCTAAACCATCCATTGTAATTTCTATGGCTTTAAATGCGTTTGTGAGCGCATGATAATGACGACTGTTGTTAACAACAATAGTAGCATTGTCACCAATCTCCTTCACCGTGTTTACTAAGTGTGCCTTGAGGGGGGATATACTTTCTGAGGTTAGGGTTGAGATTCCCATTCCAAATGCATTTTCCTTTGAGACAAGGGCAGAAAGTAAATCATTATTTAAATTATTGTCAAATCCTTCAGAATATTGATCAATTTTATTTTCAACTAAGATGAGGTTTTGATTTTTATGATGAAGTGATTTGATCTCTGAAATTAAATCTTTAAATGCTGTAGTTCTTTCATATAGGTAGATTAAAATTGAGGCTTGAGTTATTTTTTCTCTAGCTTTTTTGACTCCCATAGCTTCTATCACATCATTAGTTTCACGTAATCCCGCGGTATCAATAAAACGAAATGTAATACCCCCAATCGTTAAGGTATCTTCAATAACATCTCTTGTAGTTCCTGGAATATTAGAAACAATTGCTTTTTCTTCATTTAAAAGTGTGTTTAAAAGAGACGATTTTCCAGCATTTGGTTTTCCTGCAATTGCAACAGGCACTCCGTTTTTTATAACATTTCCATAGATAAATGATTCTTTAAGCATATGAATATCATTATGTAAGATGCTTAATAAGTCCTTTAACTGATCTTTATTGGCAAAGTTTACTTCTTCTTCACTAAAATCCAATTCTAGCTCTATTAGCGCTTTAAATTGAATCAGCTGTTGACGAAGTTCCTCCATATTCTTAGAAAATCCTCCTCTCATTTGTTGCATCGCAATTCGATGTGCTGCTTCGCTTTCAGAAGCTATTATATCAGCAACCGCTTCGGCTTGGCTTAAATCCATTTTTTTATTTAGATAGGCACGCAATGTAAATTCTCCTGCTTGTGCTGGAATAACTTTAGATTCTAGAAAGCAACTAATTATTTTTTGAATTATATAGGATGAACCATGACATGAGATTTCTACAACATCTTCTCCTGTATATGAATTTGGTCCTTTAAAAAAGGTTACTAATACTTCATCAATAAGCTGTTCCATATAAATAAAATCAGCTAAAAAGGCAGTATTTGGAGTGATTTTTCCCCAAGATTTTTTATTTTTTGGAAAAATAAATAATCCTGCTTTTTCAATAGCTAAATTTCCTGAAAGTCTAATGACACCAATAGCTCCAATTCCATTTGGAGTAGATAGTGCTATGATGGTTCCGTCGCTTAACATGATGAAATGTATTAAATATTTTTAGTAAAAGTTGCACGTCTTTTGTGCTGGCGGTTTTCATAGTTTTTCCATAACTTTTGAATTGCTGTATTTTCTTTTAATTCAGGATTGGTTTCGACAATGGTTATGTTGTGCTTATTAAAGGTTTTCTGAATTTCATTAAATATAATTGCCGTAATTCCTTTGTTTTGATAGTCAGGATGAACACCAATAAGATAAAAAGAAGCACGATTATTAAACCACATTGCTTTTAACAAATTGTAAATATTAAAGAAAGTTACTTTACCATTAATTTTTTGCAGTGCCCTAGTGAAAGAAGGCATTGTAATAGTAAATGCAATAAGTCGATTATTTTTGTCAACAACACATTTCACAAAGTCTTTATGAACATATTTAAAATAACGTTTTTTATAATGTTCAATTTGATAATTTTGAATAGGCACAAATGTTTGAAGTTTGTTGTAAGTTTCATCTAACAGATTAAACATCTGATCTATATATGGGATAATTTCTTTTTTATTTTTGAAATCCAGTATCTTTAAATTAAAACGCTTCATTATAACACTAGAGAAGCGTTTTACCTTTTCTGGTGAATTTTCATAGTTTGTAATTTTGATTTCATACTCAACCCATTGAGCAAGTAATGAAAATCCAAGTTCTTTAAGGTGAGTTGCATAATACGGATAATTATAAGTAGTAATCATTGTACTAGGCTCTTCAAACCCTTTGATTAACAAACCTGCTTTATCAAGATTAGAAAACCCTACAGGTCCCTCTATATGATCTAGCTTGTGTTCTTTTCCAAAGCAGACTACTTGCTCTAAAAGTAATTTTGAAACAGCTATATCATCTATAATATCGTACCATCCAAAACGCACTTTATTTTTTTTTATTTCTTCAATTTCAATCCAATTAATTATTGCGGCAATTCGTCCAACAATTTTTTCTTTTTTATATGCGAGAAAAAAATGCGCTGATGAGTTTTGATAAACAGGATTTATTTTGTGGTCGATAGTTTCGACTTCCTCATTAATGATTGGTGGAACCCAAAAGGGATTATTTTTATACAATATGAATGGAAATTTCACAAAAGCAAGATAATCTTCATGACTAGTTACTTTTTTTATGATAATTTCTTGCTCCATATACTTAACTTTTAGCTTTGCGATTTCTTTTACGTTCACTTTTACTATTTTTCTTTAAAGTTTTCTTGAGCTGTTTTTCTTCTCTTTTAAGTTTTTTAAATTCTAATTCTGCAGAACTTTGAAAGTCTTTATGGAAATCTAGGCGATAGGATATCCCTAAATTTAATAATAGTTGATTGGGCGTGTCTTTAAGACTAGATCCAATAGTCCCCTCAAATTGAATGTTATTTCCAAATAAATAAGCTGCTCCAAGTCTAAACAAACCATCACTATATAAATCGCTTTTTATTCCATGATGTTCAAGATAAACAGACCAGAGCTCATCTAAAGCATGAGTCAGAGTGAAGATGTAGCTTTTTTCAGGATATTTAGTAAGGTAACGGTCATAGATCAGGTTTGTTACAAAAACCCAGGAGTTTAAAAAGTGAGATTGAGTTGCTAGTGTAGCTCTTAAGTGAGCAAAAGGCTCTTTATCTTGAGTTACATTTAAATTTTGAAAGAAAACAGGACGATAGATATTTCCAAATACGTTATTAAAGGGGAAGGGGTTGTTTTTTTCAAAATTAATATTACTTCCTATAATAAGAGAGGCAGCAGGAAGTAAATCACGTAGCTTAAAACTATTATTTGACTTCCAACTATAGGGATTTGCTTTCCGTTCTCTTTTAAAGGGATCATAAAGCAGGTATTTTAAACCAATAAAATTTTCAAGAAACCCTGATTTTGGAATAACAATTTGTTCTGTTGTAATTTTAGAAGTGAGGTTTCCACTAAGGAACTTTGCCTGATAGGTCAACTCTAAAGTTTCTTTAAAGAATCCCCATCTTAATGAAAGAAAACTAATACCCCCATTAAAAGTTGAGTTATTATAACCAGAATGAGAATAACGTTTAATTGCAAAGCCAGCTTCAGCTTGCACTACTTTTTTTCCCACAGCAAAAGCACCAATTGATCGGCCAGGTCTATTAGAATTTATTTGGTCGGTATATTGCCCTTCTGCCAAAAAGCAAGTGGCTAAAACAATTACCCTGAAAGTGCTGCGAATCATAATGCAAATATAGGGTAAGAAAGTATTATCTTAATAAGTTTGATTCTGTTAATGCTTGACAAATTTCCTTTGGTTCAATGCGAATTAATTACTTTTGTATTTTAAAGACAATTCATTGGGTATACTTTTTAAATTTCTTTTATTTTTTTTAGGAGGCATCTATCTATTACGATTGATATCCCCCTTTCTTTTTAAATTATTAATAAGTAATCTTATTAAAAAACCTAAAAAGAAAAATCATTCAACTAAAGAAACTTCTACTGATCAAAAAAAAGCAAAGCCTTCTTCGAGCTCTATAGGAGAATATATTGATTATGAAGATATTGAGTAAAGATTTTGTTCGGTCCTTTTTATTGCCCCATGGCCTCATTATTTTGGTTTTTGGATTTTTATCACTTGCTTTTTATTATCCCTTGTTGGAGGGAAAAATACTCATTCAGTCGGATATTCGTCAATATGAGGGAATGTCCCGCGAGCTAAACGACTATAGAACCGAAACAAGAGAAGAAACCTATTGGATAAATAATGCCTTTGGAGGAATGCCTACTTATCAATTGGGAGCTAAATATCCAGCAGATTTCTTAAGTCCTATTTATTCTTTTATTCGGATTTTACCTCGGCCAGCACATATACTCTTTTTGTATTTCATGGGTGCTTATTTATTGTTATTAGTTATTAAAATGCCATATCGTATCGCATTTTTTGGTGCTTTGGCTTTTGGCTTTTCCACCTATCTTTTAATTATTCTTCAGGTTGGACATAATACAAAAGCTTTGGCAGTGAGTTTTTTTTCTTTTGTAATTGCTGGACTAATATTGTTGTTTCAAAAAAAATATTTCACTGGCTTTATTCTTACAACCCTTGCCTTAGGTATGCAAATCAGAGCCAATCATTACCAAATGACCTATTATTTATTGTTATTACTGGGAATCTTTATTATATCATATGGTATTAGTGCTTGGAAGGAAAAAAAAGGTTTCTCCATTATTACGGCTCTTTCATTATTGATTTTATCAGGTATTTTATCTTTAGGGTTTAATGCAACTCCACTGTTAGCTACTTCAGAATACTCCAAATTCAGTACCCGTGGTGCTAGTGAATTAAAGCTTCAGCCTGATGGAAATCCAAAAGAACAAAGTAGTGGATTGGAATACGATTACATTACTGAATATAGTTATGGGATTTTTGAAAGCTTAAATCTTTTTGTCCCAAGAATTCAGGGTGGTGGTTCTAGTGAAAATTTAGGAAAAGATCATGGCGTTTATGATTTTTTAAGAGCAAGAGGGGTAGGGCAAGATCAAGCTATTCAATTCTCTAAAAACGTACCAACCTATTGGGGATCTCAACCAATTTTAGAAGCACCTGCCTATATTGGAATAAGTGTTTTATTTTTTGCTTTATTTGCTTTATTTTTTGTTAAAGGACCACTCAAAAATGCTTTAGCTATCGGTGTTTTATTCTCTCTTTTACTTTCCTGGGGTAAGAATTTTAATATGCTTACACAATTATTCATCGATTACTTTCCTTTTTACAATAAATTTAGAGCGGTTTCTTCCATTCAAGTAGTTTTAGAGATTTGTATGCCCATTCTCGCCTCCATGGGTTTGTATTGGATCTTTAACAAAGCCGATTCAGTAAATATTAAACGACTTTTAAAGGTTGGACTTTTTCCCATTGGAATTTTGACTGTACTCTTGTTTTTTAAATCATCATTTTCTTTTCTAGGATTAAATGATAGTTATTTTGAAGAAATTTATGGGGCAGATTTAGTTAATCAAATTGTGAGTGCTAGAAAATCTATTTTCAATCAAGATTTGATGAGAGGAATTCTCTATTGCATCGTTCTCATGGGACTTGTTATTGCGTTAAATGCTAATAAAGTAAAAAAACCCATCGCATTTATTGCTATTTTAGGAATTTTACTTGTTGATTTATTAGGAATATCAAGTCGCTATATTGACTATGATGGTTTTGTTTCTAAAAGAATTGTTCAGAATACTTTTAGGCAAACTGCGGCAGATAAAGCCATTCTACAAGATACAACCCATTATCGTGTCTACGAACCACAACTTGGATTAAATGGAGCTAGAACAGCTTATTTTCACAATACAATTGGTGGATACCATGGTGCTAAGCCACGCCGTTTTGAAGAGTTATTTAATTATTATAATACCCATCAAATTTCAGGAGTATTGGATATGTTAAATATTAAATACATTCTGTTTACAAACCAAGAAACGGGTGCGTTAGAACCTATGAAGAATTCTAATGCTTTAGGTCCTGCATGGACCGTCCAAAGATTGATTGAAGTGCCTACTGCCGACGCTTTACTTGAACGATTAAAAATAACAGATCTTAAAAGAGAAGCCGTTTTTATAAAGGGGAGTTTAGGTGTTGGTATTGCCAAAGAATATAAATTAGATTCTTTAGCAACTCTAGATTTAAATATAATTACATCTAATAAAATAAATTATCGGGCAACCAGTTCTGTTTCACAGTTTATTGTTTTTTCAGAAATGTACTACCCTGAGGGTTGGACAGCAAGGGTTAATGGAAAAGAAACGCCTATCTATAATTTAAATTATGTTTTACGTGGAATTTCTTTAGCTCCAGGAGTGTCTGAAATAGAGTTTGAATTCACTCCTGTTATTATAGCGAAAGGAACCACTATTCGATGGATAACAATCATTCTGTTTTTATTTAGTATTTTGACATTTGGGTATTTTCAATTCCGTAAGAGAAAAATATTATAGGCATGGGGATAATTGCTAAGCAGTCTATATATAATGTTTTAAGTATTGCATTAGCTTTTATTATTGGTGCAGTCAACATGTTGTTTTTATACCCTACGTTCCTTGGAAAAGAGTTTCAAGGACTTATTGTAGCTCTTTTAGCAAATTCAAACCTAATTCAACCCTTTGTGTCTTTTGGAGTTCAACACACTATAATAAAATACTATAGTGATTCTAAAACTCAAAAACAGCGCGATAGATTATTATGGTTCTCATTATTGTTACCATTAGTAATTATTTCCATAATAATTCCTTTATATTATTCTTTTAATATTCAAATTTTAGATTTTATAACAAATAGTAATAAAACCGTACTAGGATTTCCATTATTAATTCTTGCTATAGCAATTTCAACGGCTTATTTCGAAATATTTTTCAGTTGGTTGAGAGTCCATCTTCAATCTATATTTGGCAACTTTTTAAAAGAAGTATATCCTCGATTTTTAACGTTTATTTTACTTATTTCTTTTGCTTTTGAGCTAATAAATTTAGATCAATTTATTTTATTTTTAATTATAGGTTATTACCTCCGTCTTTTAATTATAGCCTTGTATAGCTTTTATGTTTATACTCCAAAATTTGAATTTAAACTTCCAGAGGCATGGCTTTCTATGTTGAAGTATAGTAGTTTAATTTTTCTTTCTGGGGCTGCAGCAAGTTTTATTTTAGACATTGACAAATCAATGATTTACACTCTTACTTCAAATGAAAATGTAGCTTTTTATGCAGTTGCTTTATACATCGCGGCTGTTGTTGAAGCCCCAGGAAGGGCAATGTTTCAAATCACAAGTCCTCTAGTTGCTAAAGCATTAAATGAAAATGATACTAAAAGACTGGAAGTGTTATTAAAAAAAAGCAGTATAAATCTTATGATTGTTAGTGGTTTTATTTTTTTAATTATCAACTTAAATTTAAATGATTTCTATTTGATTATTAATCAACAGGGTTACTCTTCAGCAGCGAGTGTTGTAATTATTGTTTCAATTGGTAAATTTTTTAGTATTTCCATGGGATGCTTAAATAATATAATTAGTAATTCGAAGTATTATACTTATGTATTTTGGTTTTCCATTATCTCAGCCTTTTTAGCAGTTATTTTAAATTATACCTTTATTGAATCCTATGGTATTATTGGAGCTGCAGTTGCTACTCTTATGGTTATTCTATTTATAAATTTATGTAAAATAGTTTTGGTGGCTATTTTATTTAAAATTCATCCATATTCTAAAAAATCTTTAGGTATAATAATGAGCATAATATTTATTTATTTAATAATATCCAATGTACCTTCGGTTATTAACCCAATACTTTCAATTGGCTTAAGGAGCCTTATGATTTTGGGACTTTTTATGGTTCCTTTATTTAAGTTTAAATGGTCAAGTGATATTGAAGCACTTTTAGCTAAAGTTAAATCACGATTATTTTAATTTATTGCTAAGGTAGTAACCGGTATGTGATTTTTTAATTTTTGAAATTTCTTCAGGAGTTCCTTGACCCACTAGGTACCCGCCTGAATTTCCTGCTTCAGGACCTAAATCTATTAAGTGATCTGCGCATTTAATAAGATCCAAATTATGTTCTACAACCACAATACTATGCCCTTTGTTAATGAGGGAATTAAAAGAAATTATAAGTTTTTGGATGTCATGAAAATGAAGTCCAGTAGTAGGTTCATCAAATATAAAAAGTACTTTTTCTTTACTTGTCCCTTGACTAATAAAAGTAGCGAGTTTAATTCGTTGTGCTTCACCACCAGACAAAGTAGCAGAAGATTGTCCAAGGGTAACATACCCTAGACCAACATCTTGAAGAGGTTGTAGTTTTTGAATTATTTTTTTGGATTCATATTTTTTAAAGAAAAAAATCACATCATCTACTGTCATTTCAAGAAGTTGGTTAATCGATACATCTTTAAACTTAACTTCTTGAATTTCATTTTTAAAACGCCTTCCATTACAGTGTTCGCATTCCAATACCACATCTGCCATAAACTGCATTTCAATGGTAATAGTTCCTTCTCCTTTACAGTTATCACATCGACCTCCATCTACATTAAATGAAAAATGTTTAGGTTGATAATTCCTGCTTTTAGATAAACTTAATCCAGCATATAGAGCCCTAATATCATCAAAGGCCTTTACGTAGGTAACAGGATTGGACCGTGAAGACCTGCCAATAGGATTTTGATCTACAAACTCGACACCTTTAAGGGTACTTAAATCTCCCCTTAAATCAGTATAAGCACCTGGTTTTTCTGTATAAATATCAAAATGCCGTAAGAGAGCAGGATATAGTATTTTCTTAACCAAACTTGTTTTTCCACTTCCAGAAACACCACTAATTACAGTAAGACATCCCAATGGTATTTTAATATTAATATTTTTCAAATTATTCTCTCTAGCACCAATAATTTCAATTTTTTTATTAGAGGTTCTTCTGTTTACAGGAACTTCAATTTTTCTGGTACCATTTAGATAATCAGCAGTAAGACCATTACTTTTTAAAATAGTATTAAAAGAGCCTTGTGCAATTATTTTTCCTCCCAGGGTTCCAGCCTCAGGACCTATGTCAATTACTTGATCTGCAGAATTCATAATTTCTTCATCATGTTCAACTACAATTACACTATTCCCTAAATCTCGAAGCGTTTTTAATACTGTAATTAGCTTTTCGTTATCTCTAGAATGAAGTCCAATAGATGGTTCATCTAAAATATACATTGACCCAACAAGACTACTTCCAAGTGAAGTAGCCAATTGAATTCGCTGTGATTCCCCTCCAGAGAGCGTGTTTGATCTCCTATTAAGCGTTAAGTAACCTAAGCCAACTTCTTTCACAAATTGAAGCCTACTTTTAATTTCTTTAAGAAGACGTTTTGAAATTTCTTGATCTTGATTTTTAAGGGTCAATGAATCGAAAAATAAGGCTAATTCATCAATAGATATTTGGAGCAAGTCTGGTAAGCTTTTATCACCTATTTTAACGAAAGTAGCTTCATCTTTTAAACGTGATCCTCCACATTGAAAACATTTTGTTTTTCCTCTGTAGCGAGAAAGTAAAACACGGTTTTGAATTTTATAAATTTTAGCTTCAATTTTCTTAAAAAAGGGAGTTATCCCTGTAAAATATGAGTTACCCTTCCATAATACTTCTATTTGTTCTTCTGAAAGTTCAAAATAAGGTTTGTGAATTGGAAAATCAAAACGATACGCATTATTAATTAAGTTATTATGGAATTTCCGCATACCAGTTCCGCGCCAGGGAATAATTGCATCATCATAAATAGACAAAGAAGTATCTGATATTACTAATTCAGGATCAATCCCAATAATATCTCCAAATCCCTCACAAGCAGAACATGCACCTACGGGATTATTAAAGCTAAATAAATGAACGCTTGGTTGAGAAAATATAATATCATCCATTTCAAACTTATTGGAAAAGTCATGACGTTTTTTATCTGAAATATTTAATAGAGAGCAATAACCTTTCCCCTCATAAAATCCTATTTCAATTGCGTCTGAAACACGGTTGTAAAAATCTTCTTCATGGCGAATAATTAATCGGTCAATCAGCAGATCAAAGCCTTTTGTAGGTAATTTTTTTAATGTATCAATAGGAAATACTTCCTCTTTGTAATGAATACGTGCAAAACCTTGCTGAATAAATATTTTCAATTTTTCTGCTAACGTTCTGTTGGGCTCCTCTTTTATTGGGGCTAAAAGCAATAGCTTGTCTCCTTCTTTAGTACTTTTAAGTAAATTAATAATATCGGTTACGCTATCTTTTTTAACCTCTTTGTTTGATATAGGAGAATAAGTTTTTCCAATTCTTGCGAATAATAGTTTTAGGTAGTCATAGATCTCAGTTTTTGTGCCCACCGTAGATCGTGGATTTGAGGTGTTTACTTTTTGCTCAACTGCAATGGCAGGTGAGAGCCCTTTAATGAAATCAACTTTAGGTTTATTGAGGCGACCCATAAACTGTCGTGCATAAGAAGAAAGACTTTCCACGTAACGTCGCTGTCCTTCTGCATAAAGCGTATCAAACGCTAAAGACGACTTACCGGATCCAGATAAGCCTGTTATTACAGTTAATTTATTTCTAGGAATAGCAATATCAACATTTTTTAAATTATGCAAATGTGCTCCTTTAATGATAATATGGGTCTTCGGATCATAGTCCAAAATGTTCTTCATAGTCTTTTTCAAAGGCGTCTAATTTACGATTTTTAAACCTCTTTTTTACTGATAGAATCACTAAAACAAATAATTTATTGTTAATAACTTTCAAAAAATGTATATTTGATAAAATTATTAGGCTTATAGCATAAAATTACTTTTAATTATCACGGATTTTTAACGGCATTATAGCCAAAGTAATTTTATTATGGATATCAATAAATCTTCTCTAGTTTTAGACGCTACCCTTGTTCAGGAGTACGTTTCTGGTTCTGAAATAGCAATTGAAAAATTAATTAACAGACATCAGCTCAGGATCTTTAATTATATTAAATCTAAGGTTTTAGATCGTGACACCGCAGAAGATATTTTTCAAGACACTTTTATTAAAGTAATAAAAACATTAAAAAGTGGTGTTTATAATGAGGAAGGTAAGTTCTTACCATGGGTTATGCGTATAGCTCATAATTTAGTCATTGACTTCTTTAGAAAAAGCAATCGTATTCCAACAATTGAAAATAATGATGAGTATGATCTTTTTAAATTCATTTCCGATACAACACCAAATATAGAAAGAATTCTTTTTCAAGATCAATTGGTAAAGGATCTTCAAAATTTAATATTAGAGCTTCCAGATGATCAGAAAGAAGTACTTACTATGAGGTTATACAGGGATATGAGTTTTAAAGAAATTGCTGAAAACACAAACGTAAGCATCAATACTGCACTTGGTAGAATGCGTTATGCAATAATTAATTTGAGAAAGCTTGCTGACGATCATCAAATTGTTTTAGAGTAAAAGCAATTTTATAGTCATAATAACGTTATTTATATATAATTATTTATATGGCAAAAAATTACTCTGTTAATACTATAGATTCTTCATTAAAACAATTACCTCGGAAAATTGTAATAAAACGCCTTATTGCTTTCTCTAAATCTTACAATGCGCAGCAAGAGGGAAGTACACTTTTAAAAACATTAAAAAATTAAGATATTACTTTTTTAAGTAATGATTTTCTTCCAATTGTTTTAGTAATTATATCTTTTTCAATATTCCAGCCTCTTGCTGGAGAATATTCCCTGCCATACCAAATAATCTGTAAGTGCAAATCATTCCACTTTTTTTCTGGGAAAAGACGCTTTGCGTCACGTTCAGTTTGAACCACGTTCTTCCCATTTGTAAACCCCCATCGGTACATAAGTCGATGAATATGGGTATCTACTGGAAATGATGGAACACCAAAAGCTTGAGCCATCACAACACTTGCTGTTTTATGTCCCACAGCAGGAAGTTCTTCTAACGATTTCAAATCTTGAGGAACTAATCCTTGATGCTTGTTTAATAGTATGTGCGATAATTTAAAAATTCCTTTTGATTTCATTGGTGATAAGCCAACTGAGCGAATAATATCTTGTATTTCATCAACACTTAGGGTAATCATTTTTTGTGGAGTATCGGCTCTTTTAAAAAGTTGTGGTGTTATTTTATTAACCCTCACATCTGTAGTTTGAGCAGATAATAAAACAGCAATCAAGAGGGTGTAAGGATCTTTGTGATTCAGGGGAATTGGAATCTCCGGATATAATTTTTCTAAGGTTTTCATTGCAAAAGCAACTTTTTCTTTTTTTGTCATCAATAATAATTATCTTCGAAAATACTAAAACACTATGATTATGAAGCCATTAAAAGTTGGAGAAATTGCACCTACCTTTATTGTAAATGACCATTTAGGAAATCCACAAAGTTTAGAAAATTATAAAGGTTCTAGGGTTATAATCTTTTTTTATCCTAAAGCAGATACTCCAGGCTGTACAGCAGAAGCATGTGACTTAAAAAATCATTATAAAGAATTAAAGGAAGCGGGTTATGTTTTGTTGGGTGTAAGCGCTGATACAGAACTAAAACAGAAAAAATTTGCTGATAAATTTAATTTACCTTTCCCTCTTTTAGCTGATACAGAAAAAACTATTCTAAATTCTTTTGGCGTTTGGGGCCCAAAAAAATTCATGGGTAAGGAATATGATGGAATTCATAGAATGACATTTATTCTTGACGAAGACGGAGTAATTGAACGTGTAATTGATAAAGTAAAAACAAAGACCCATGCAGAACAAATCTTAGAAATAGAGACTTAAAGATTATTTCTCATAACCTAACATTTTTTCACTTTTTATTAATTCTGCAATACCATTGGGTAACTCAGTTTCCCATCCTTTCTCTTTATTTTTTATTTTTTGTAAAATATCACGAGAGAAAATAGAGAGTAATTCCTCATCAAAGTCAAAAATATCAACAATTTTATTATTGTATTTAAAGAATTTGTAAAAGTCTTTCATTCTTGGATGAAGTTTCAAGTTGTTACTTGTAATAATTTCACCTGTTTTTTCATGGCGCATAGGGTATAGGTAAACCTTTAGGTTATTATAAAATAATTTACCAAAAGCCTCTAAAATACCTCCGCTTAGATCCTTATAATATTGTTCATCAAAAATCTCTACAAAGTTATTGACGCCCATCGAAAGACCCACTTGCTTTTTCGTGTAGTTTGAAAAGTAATCTATTAGACGATAGTATTCCTTAAAATTAGAGATCATTACTGTATGCCCCAAAGAACATAACAGTTTTGCACGGTCCATAAAATCTTTCTCATCAATTTCACCTGAAGCTCTAAGATTTGATAATGTTATTTCAAAAATGACTTCTGTTTTCTCCTCATCAACATTGTTTTCTTTTGAAAAAACAGAGTATGATTTTTCAAACATATCAATGTTCACTTTAGTTACAGGACGAAAGCTTCCGCGTAGTGCCAAAATATTTTTTTTATATAAAACTCTAGCAGGAAGAATATTATTCCCGTTGGGATCAAACATTACTGCATCAGTCATGCCATTTTTAATTAGCTGAAGACTCATTAAGCGATTGTCAACTTCATTAAATTTTGGTCCAGAAAAGTTAATAGTATCTATTTCTATGGCATCACTATCAATATGATCAAAAAGATAGCGCAATAATTTTTTTGGAGTATGATTTTTGTAAAATGCTCCATAAACTAAATTTACTCCCATAAAACCCAATGCTTCTTGTTGTAGCCTGGCTTCTGCTTGATGAAAACGAATATGTAACGAAATTTGACTGTACGGCTCATTAGGCGTTGTTTGAAATCGAATTCCCATCCATCCATGACCTTTAAATTTTTTAGCAAAATCAATAGTGGTAACAGTATTTGCTAGTGTAAAAAACATTTTGTTAGGATGATCTTCTTTGGGAATTCTATTTTCCAAAAGAGACATTTCATGTGAAAGCATTTTATCAAGTCTCGTTTCAGTTACATAGCGACCATCTTTTTCTTCTCCGTAAATAGTATCACTGAAGTTTTTATCGTAAGCAGAAATTGTTTTAGCAATAGTACCTGATGCACCTCCAACCCTAAAAAAATGACGTGCAACTTCTTGTCCTGCACCAATTTCCGCAAATGTTCCGTAAACGTATTCGTTTAGATTTATTCGAAGTGCTTTTGATTCTATTGAGGGTTTATTGTCAAAACCGGTGTCTCCTTGAAGATCAGGTGCCATAAATGTAAATATTTAACATTCAAAAGTACAAAGTTCCACTTTATTA
>Ga0307986_10002083_pt1 | contig 14359 bp, 26 predicted proteins | sample EllFjometageno82_FD_203170 | JGI IMG/M metagenome (GOLD analysis project Ga0307986, IMG submission 203170) | Marine microbial communities from Ellis Fjord, Antarctic Ocean - #82 | ecosystem: Environmental > Aquatic > Marine > Unclassified | place: Southern Ocean | collected 2014-10-09
GGTCTTCCTTTTTACCCTTGGTATCTTCCGTTCTAAATATTGCCATTTTAATTTTTCCTATAAAATATTACAATTGTTAAGAGATAAGAAAGATTAATCGCTAAACATCCCGTCTACCATTCCAGCTAGGAAAGAATCAGATTGATTCTCCGTAGCGTCGCCTGATAAAACTCTTTTGCGTAGCTCTTTTTCCTTCTCACTAGTTTTAGCCTTTTTGTTCACAGGCTTAGTTGCCTTAACACTTTTAGTAGGAGCTTTTTTACGTTTTTGGACCGCAACTTTCTTGCTGTCTTTTAAAGATTTATAATCGTACATTAATGCAATAACTTTAGGATCTACAATGTTTGCAAACTCAGGAAAACCTAAGTCTTTTACTGCCCAGCTAACTACGGATTCGTAATCATCTTGCCAGCCTGGTAGATCGGTATCTAATGCTGCGATAGCTTGTTCTTTAGTCGCTTGTAATGTAGCTGCATCAGCTTGAGTCTTTTCAGAAATAGCTTCGTCATTAAGACGTGTAGCTTCTTTCTTTTTAGATTCAAGTTCTTTAGCTTTATTACGCCTTGCTTCTTGCCATTTAGGCAATTCGAACATATCGTCATCATTTATTAGTTGTTGTATTTTACGATCATACGCTTCTAGCTGTATTGCGTCACTATCAACTTCCTTAGCGAGCAATTCAGCATTTTGCGCTTTAAGCGTAGTAGCTTCTTCCGCAAGTACTTTAGCTTCTTTTAGCTGTGCACTGGCTTCAATGGATTTCTTGTTAGAGCTTTGAGCAGTTTGATAACCTTTGATAAGTTCAGCCATAGCCACAGTATACTCTTCGCCATCAACTTTAACTGGCACTTCATATTCCATGTCTAATTCTTCAATATCACTTTCCACTTCTTCAGAATCATCTGCATCTTTCTCAGTTTCTTCCTCTTCAGTTTCTGGGTCTTCATCACTACTTTCTTCTTCTAATAGTTCAGTCTCGGATGCCTCAGCTTCATCACTCTCTGCTGCTTCCTCCACTTCGTTATCAATATCTTCGCTGGATAGAACTTCTTTTGGTTCAACACCAAAAAACTCGTCCGCTAGACCTTCTAACATTACATCTTCATCAACCAAATTTACGTTAACATCCTGACCATTTGTTAGGGTAGTTTCTAAACTCTCTGACATAATATAATCCTCCTATAGATTATTCTTTACTTGGTAGCAGCTTTCTTAGTAGGCGCTGCTTCCTTATTAACCTTTTTAACATCCTGTTTCTTAGAATTACGCTCGACTATATCTTCAAGGCGTGCAATAAGAACTTGCACTGAAGTAAGTTTTTCGAGTAGTTGTCTAATAACGGGACCGTGCCCACCGCGGCCTGTTGCTCCGCGCATTTCACGTAGTATATTTCTTTTTTCTAACTTAAACATTTCCAAGTCACTTAGTGTAAACTCATCCATTTAGATCCTCCTGTTCTTTCTTGAATATTTCGTTATCGCCAGCAACTGCTAACGATTCTATTTCTTTCTTCACATCAGTTAATGCTACGACAGTATTATAAATAGTCTCTCGTAGTTCTGTTTGATGTGAACCTGTCTGGCTCCATGCCACCAAATATTTTTCTCTGACTTTCTCAAAGATTATGTTATAAGCCTTATTACTTATAATCATTTTGGCATGAGCTCCTAGTTCTATTTTATCCATTTGACCTCCGTTTCATGAATTAATTACCAATCTTAGTAGGTTTGCCTGTTTGTATTTCTAAGGCAATCTCTGCTTTGTCTTTAGCAACCATGTGCTCAAACTTAGCTCTATCAAGTTCCATATCAGCTTGCTTCTTTTGAATATCAGCCATCTGCTTTTGCAAAGTCAGCATAAGTTTTTGTTGTTCTACCTCATGCTCTTTCTGTGCTTCAGCACTTGCTGCTTGTTGTTGTTGAGCTACAGCTTGTGCTTGCTGTTGACCCTGTGGTGTTGATGGATCAACAATAAAGTCAGTCCAATTTTCGACACCAATAGAATCCATTAGTTGCTTAGCAATATTAAACCCTGAAGCAGGATTAATAATACTTTTAGTTTCCGGGGCTTGATACAGCATTGGCATAACTTGTGTAGCTAGCAGCATCATGTTTTCTTGTGTGTTGGCTTTGCTATTAGGACCAACATCTATGTCAACTGTTACATTTTCAATAGGCATCATATCTTTGGATGTAACACCGTAATATGAAAAGTCTTTCATAATAGCATCTGCATTATCTAGTATTAAACTATAAACACCACGACACAAGTCTTTAAAACCAGTTTCAGCAAATCTACGTGCCACATACGCAATACGTTTTTGTGAAGCTGCTTGTACTTGAGCCACTTTACCCGCAGAGTTTCCAGAATCAAATAATTTCTCATTAACTCCTTGCGCTGCGCGCGTCATACCACTTGCTTGTTCTTTCTCATTGTTCATAAATTCTAGCAAAGAGAATGTCGAAGGTGACAGAGAATCCGGGGTAAGCGGTTGCACTGCGGCAATCGGACTACCATTGGTAGGGATAATTTGGTGAGGCTCGGGACTCTGAAGCGCACGGAAATCTACCGTGTTGGGATCTGCAAGAACTCGACCATAATTTGTCAAGTATACATTTTCTACCATGCCTCGAGTAATAGCCGTTTTGATTTCTGTAGCTGATCGAGTCACGTCTGCTATAGACAACCCGTAGAAGGCATATGGAATTTCGATAGGATTTAAATTAGCTAAGGGTATACTATCAGCATACTCTTCTAACAAAATCTCGCTACCGGCCACTATGAACCTCTTCAACTCAGAAATGCCATCACCATCTCTGTCAATCTTCATCCAGACTTCACTAACCGTAATTTCTCGGTTTGAAGCTCCTAGGATATCATCCTCTTCTCCTACCCAAACGCCATTGACTGATTGTCTATGTGCGTCTTCGCCGTAGTTACCTTTAAGACCCGCAAAAGACTCTCCGCCTTCTGTTGCCAAATCATCTGGTACATCAAATCCTTGCGCGCGAAGGTCAGATAAAGACACTTCGGTTTGGATTCCTACAAATTTAGAATTAGCTATTGATGTAGCTGTTCGATTAATCATGAACGATTCAGGTGGAATATTTTCTAGCTCTATTTTGGACGTGTCTATTTTTCGTCTAATTTTGGCTAGCTCGTAGTATTCAACCTCTTCGCCTTCAACCATTTCTGAAGCTGTTACCAGCTCGATAATTTCTACATCATCTTCCGCGGTTATAACATCAAGTTGTGCTGAAGTTAAATTTTCGTATTCCTCTACTTTATACTCAGAAGACTCTACCCACTTCCAACGAATAGTCGAATTTTTAAAGAGTAAAGCACTCTTAATCCACGTATTTAGCTCTACCCAACCATTATTCTTAACAAAGATACAATGGTTAGTAATATCGGAGGCTATGCCTGCAGCTTTGGACTGTGTTGGGTCCATTGCGTTGAATTTAGCTATTTTTCCGTTGCTTAGCATCAATTCTGAGATAACTGCTAAATATGAATCTACAATTTCTACAGTATCTGATGATACAACTTTAGAAACCCCCATTGGCGCTAACCTGCCTCTTGGCTGTTGGGTGTAGTAGTGAATAGCCTCTTCTCTTGCTTCTGATATTTCAGAACCATCAGAGAATGACCCTACTGACTGATGAATAGCATCGTTGATGATACCCGTCAGCTCTTCATCCGTTATTTTGTTAATATTTTTCGACATAGTGTCTCCTAAATCCAATTGTGGTTAGTTTCTGGTATATACATATTACCAAATCCTACCCTATCATTTGTTAACTTATCAATGTGTGTTCGGTAAACTTCGCAAGCAATAGCCAAAGCCATTACTGAATCATCAAAGCATCCAGGGCCTGCGCCAGTTGAACCTCTATCATCAGATAAGTAATCTTTTAATTCTTGAGTAATTATTGAAGATTTAATATCTAATTCTTCTTCAAATAACCAATTCTTTAAGTTGCCTATGATAGCGGGTTTAGATGCACTAGTTGTTCTAAAGCCTAACCTTATTCCCTCTTCATTTGATATGTTAGCAATCTTTGTTTGAAAGTACATGTTAACGTAACTCATATCTTTCAGCTTCTGAAGAGTAGCTACGCCCATTGAATTAGATTCAACAGCCAAAAGTGCATTATTAAAATAGCGCCCTAAATAAAATAGCTCCTTGCCAAAAGCAGCAGGGTCTATTCTGTTATTACGGTACAAACCTACTACTTCTCTTTTTGAGTTCATAACTATGGCAGCACTATAATCTTGTCCTACCCCAAGAGCAACGTCAGCTCCAATAATATATTTCTCTTTGAAAGTAGGGGCCTCCCATATTTCAAGGTGTCCTTCTCTCTGTTCATCCCAGGACATCATCTTAGGATTAAAACTTCTTATACTTGCAGCGGATTCAACTTTTAATTTTTCAATTTTTTCAATATCAAATACATTAGCACCTGACACCTGGAATGCTTCTTCAGAGGTTGCAGGGTACTCCTGAGCAAACTTCTTTGCACCAGATTCACCAATCTTCATTCGTCTCCAATAAAGTTGGTCATTAGTCAAATTATATAATTCGGATAATGCTTCTTCTTCTTTGGTCCTCACAAAATTTTCTGAGGCTTCCATAGTATATTCTAATGTCATATGCCAAGGTAAGAATACCGGGACATAGTCATTTAAACCTTGCTCTGCTTTCTTCCACATTTCGTAGAAAGAGCCAGAGGCGCCATTAGCTGTGGATTCTAAGATTATTTCAGTGCCATCAGCACTAGAAACACCCTGGAACAACCCAGCTAAAATCTTTTCTTGATTTTGCCAAAACGCTACTTCAGAACAATGCAGAATTGTTGGAGTTGTGCCACGCCCAGCTTCCGGTGAACCTGCTGTATACAATCTAAATCCTGAGTCATTATGCGCAAACTTAATTTCTTTCGCGTTAGATTTAACTAGCTCAGGAGCCGTGTCATCCGGCATTCTTTCAATAAATTGCTTGCTCATTGTAAATAAAGCATCAGATGTTGCACTGTCATGCGCTAGCACTACTGATCGAGTGTAAGGAGTATATAAAGTCTTCCAAAATACTCTTCCGGCTGTATATGTAGATATACCTTGCTGGCGAGCTTTAAGAATTAATACTCTTACTCTACCTTTTTTCTTTAACTGTTTTTCAACAGCATCATGTATCTTTTGTTGCGCTTGATTAAATTTAAAAGGTATATAACCTTGCGCGGCGTCTTTAGTTATTATTTTTAATCTATCTTCTGAGAACTTTTTAAAGTCAGCTTTATATTTTAAGTCCTTCTTTTTTTCAGCAATAGCTCTGCGTATTTCTATTTCTTTTGCCAACTTTACTTTATATTCTCTACTATCCTTATTCATAATTACCCTCCAGCTCATATGATAATGGTTTTAAATTAGGTGGTTGGTTACTCAGGCTGATGCCAACCGTCACCGTTCGGAGGGACCCAAGTTTTTAGCTACTTAGACAATTCATTCGTTATGTCTTTGTCTAGTAATTTCCAGATTATGCCAGCAGCAATGATACCTGCTAGTCCAGCGTTACCCAATGTCCATACTATATTAAGTATAGAACTAATTACATCTCCTGTTAAGAAAGCTACCTTTGATCCAAAAATAACTTGTAGTATAATCGACAAGCTTATTAGTTTTATACCAACGTCTATTGCACCGTCAGCTCCGTTCTTAATTTTTTCTAGCATATTAACTCCTTTTGATTAAAAATTCTCCGGTCTAGTCTCCTAACCCCCGAGTTTTCTTTTATTTAAAAAATTCCACAGTAACGTGTGCTAACCCTGTAGCATTCAGTTTAATTGTAGGAATTGATCTAATGTGCTTAATACCTGGATTAAGAACAGAAACAGATGAAGCAGAAGCTGCAGTGTTACCTGGCACAGCTACTGTCGATCCGTTAAATGTAGCATAAAAATTTGCATCAGAAGTAAACTTAGCAAATATAGCTCCAGCTGGAACTGTGATAGATTGCTCAGCAGGTGATGCTGGAATTACCACACTCCACGCTGAATCACTTGCGGGTGTTACTTCTGGATATGCATTTGAAGATACATCGGTTAAAAGTAAGTTAATCATTTTTTGTCTCCAAAATATTTATTGTAAAAAGGCGTTAATTGCTTTCTAAATGCAAAAGCTGCCACTGCTGCGAATATAATAAAACCTATTATGTTCTCCATGTTACGCTCCTAAATGTTTAAAAAATCGTTTAAAGTATTCTGGATCATCATCTCTTGATTTGTCCGAACCTTCACCCCATCTCCAATACTTAATCATATTCTCGAGGGGTTTGTCTGTTGTTTTGGCCTTAGCCCATAAATCATCCATAATTGCTTTAGATAATTTTGAGTAGCCTTCTTGGTCAGCTTCAGTGGACATGCCACCTGAGCCACCGTAATCGTAGTCTGGGTTAAAGTGAGGTATCTTACCTTTGTTATTGCCGTGCTCTGCAAACTTTCTAGCATTCATTAGATACCTGTTAGCAAAATCTTTGTCCCCAATTACCTCTGGTTTATTTAATAAGTAATTCTTTACTAAATTTCCAGTTAATTGTACAGGGCCAAATGCGGTTGAGCCACCTTCAGCTTCTCTAAATGTAGTTCTTATCCAGGGATTATCAAAGGCTTCTGTCTCGGCCCCACTAAAAGCTTTATACAAATTTTCTATTCCCATACTATCTTCTGGAGGATTAGACAATGCGCCAGGGTTTGCCCCTGCTCTTGATAGTATTGCCATAAAAACTCCTAATAATAATATGTTAATTTTTTTCATTTGCGTGTGTTGCTTCCGTTGCGGTAGCGAGTCACTAGCCCATTTGGCTTATGATCCACAAGTCGTAGTATTTTTTCGTTATATACATGAAGCACACCACGATCATCTTCAATGACTAATCTTATTGCGCCACTTAGTTTTTCAAATACTGAAACAACATGGCCTACAAATGTATAGTCCCCACCCACTTTTTCTACCAGGTCCCCTACTTTATACATAATTATTCTTCTTCCTCAGATTTGTCAAAGTTACTACCCTCTACCTGTGCGTTAACTTCAGGTGGATCTAAGTCTTCTGGATCTATATCAGTAACACCAGCTAACTCGGCTTCTAATTCTTCAATAGTCATCTCAGACACTTGAGTAATCCTTGAGTCTACTTCTTGTCTAATCTTCTTACCTTCCGAATATTCTCTTTCTTCCGCAACAGCTTTGTATGCTCTATCGTACTTAGTCATATCTGTTGGGTCATTAGCATAAATAGCAAAAGCCGTATTTTTTAAAGCCTCAAACATTTCTGTGTTATCTAAAGAATCTACTAACTCAGCTAGCTCTGGATCTTCTTGCATCCATTTCATAACTTGTAAATCTCTTTTTAATTTACCTTTTGCCCCTAGGGCTCCTACTGGCCTTCCTTTTGGATTACCACTTTGCCCAGACTTCCAGGATTTTAAATTCTCTGCACCTCTATGGGGTTTCCCATTACGTCTATCTATCGGTGTCTTGTTATTAGCATCTGCCATAGTTACCTCCCGTATATGCAAATAGTAGTTTGTTGAATGAACCCTTAAGGACCCACAGTGGTTATCCCCACGGGGTAGCCATATAGGCCACAGTTACCTATGTTATCCATACTAAAGATACTAGGTATCCTAAAAGGGTAAGGGGTTACCCAAATATCCTTAGTGTATCCTTAATGTATCCTTAATGTATCCTTAGTGTATCCTTAATGTATCCTTAGTGTATCAACATAGATTAGCTTAACCCTTTAAACCACCCCTTACCCTTCCAGTGTTACCTTAGCAGTATCTTACAAGTTATACCTTTATGGCAGGTATAGACCAAACTGAGTCAATTATGTTCTCAGTAGCTGAGTTTAAGCTAAATACGTTGTTACTTTACATATAGTGATACATAATTAGCCCACTTTTTTTATATATTTAAATATGGGTTAGTATAAGGCTTAAGGGGCTCTATGGCACCACCTTAACCTGACATAAGGATTGTGAATAATTTGTATATATATAATGTACCCGTGTTTTATTTGTACACCCCCTAGAACCACAGGGGTGCCACGGTAGTCATCATGTCTCCATATTTGCCCATATGGCTCATATTATCCACCACAGAGGTTATCAGTGGGTCAATAGTAGTTCACTGTGGTCACCTTGGCCTCAGTGACCCACCATTGGCTAAGCCACCATGTGTCCACTATGGCCTATATTAGTTCAATGTGGTTTTAGTATAGCTAATTCGATATAGTGAGCTATATAAGGATATATGAGACAAATAGGCCACTGAGGCCATATTGTCAATATTAATTCGAACTAACAAAAGCTAACTTGTTAGACTTAATATTTATAAAGTTATACGGATGTATAGATAAGAATTAATTAATAATAGTGGAGTTGATAATGACTAAGACAAGAATGATAGTAACATTTCATCAGTTTTTATTTAAGAAGTTTAATAAAAATAAAATTGATATTGTTAAAGAAACAGATTATTTTGAATTTAAAGAAATACAAGCGTCATACAAACTTAAAATTGATTGGTTTAGAACTGAGCACCAAAACTTTAATACTGGTAGTTACAAAGTTAGAGGTGAAAAATCTGACATTATTAAGTTTATGAAAGCTGAATGTGGTTGGTCAAAATCTAATCTTGAAGAATATTTTAAGACAAGATACGCTTCACAAGTATAGATAAGAATTAAATAATCGTTGCTCATTAGAAATAGTGGGCAATTGTGATTTAATTAAAAGAGAGGTATTAAGATGGTAACAATTGATGTTGATTATATAGGTGACAAAAAAGATGCCAAACATGAGAGTGAAATGTTTGGGATTAAGATTAAACTAAATAAAGATTATGACCAAGCTGATGTTAGTGGCTCAAAAACCAATGTTCTTAATTGGCTAATGGATGTTCATCATAGTGGTGAAAGTGAAGAAGAATTAATTGAATTATATGATATTTAGTAATTAAATAACTATTGCCTATTAGAGATAGTGGGCAATGTTGATTTAATTAGATGGAGATAAAAATGATGGAATATATAATAGTTTCATTAGTGTCAATAATTACTATTGTTGGTTTTACTGGAATAGTAATGTTTATAGTTCATAAATAAGTTATACGGATGTATAAGTAAGAGAATTAAGTTCACACAATAAACCTTAAAATATGGGGGTGAGTGAGACTATGTCAGGAACTTAGTTCTTTTGCTTTAATTTAAATAGTTTAAAGATATAGTAATTCAGAAAGTTAATATTAAGACAATGTTATTAAGAATTATAAGGAATAGTATTAGATTGATTAGTATGCACTTATTTATTAAGGACAATATTAATGGCTATACTTCTTACTTATATATTAATGCTAAGTCTCTTATTTCAATAACTAGTATGGAATACTATATCTTTAAGCAATTTAATAATGGAGAAAAGAATGAATTTACAAGAAACTATTGAATGGGTAGAGCATTATGGAGTTCAAGGTTTAAACATTCCAAGTAATTGGATTGATACATTTTGGAAGAATGATGCCATGTACTCATATGAACTTGGGAATTGTCGAGTTTGGATTGATTGTGTCGACCACACTAAATCTGAATTGGGTTATGACCTACCAAAAGAAGAATATGAAAGATTTCATGTTGTCACTTCTGATGCTTATAACGAAGAAAATGATGCCGACCATTATAGTGATGAGGTGTTGTTGTCTTCTAATAACCTTCAAGAAATAATTGACTTTGTAAGTGAAAAGGCATTTATTGACATGAAATAACGATCGAATAGTTATACGGATGTATAAGTAAGGAATAATTGAATAATTATTGCCCATTAGAAATAGTGGGTAATGTTGATTTAATTAATGGAGAGACAAATGAATAAGTTAATGAGACTTACTGAAGAACAAATGATTGAGATTATTAACAATAAAGATATTCACAATTGTAGTGAAGGACAAAAAGAGCAAATATTAGACTTTGCTTTTGGCCCTTTGTATGTTGCCAGTGAAGACAAGAGTAAAAAAGTTAAATATGACAACAATAACAAATAATTGAATAACTATTACCCATTAGAAATAGTGGGTAATGTTGATTTAATTAATGGAGAGACAAATGACTACTGAAAAAAGCACAAATGCAATTAACATCTTTGGTGTTGATAAAATTATTAAAATAGGTAAGATGTTTGAAGAGGAAGGAATGGAGTTTAAGTCTTTATTTATTAAAGAAAGTGATGTAAAAATGGTTAAGAAAGAATTAGACATTCATTGTTCAGATATAGACAAGGGAAGCAATACAGTTGCTTTTGTTATGGTTCAAAACGAAGACAAATTCCACAGAATGTGGTTTAAGTTGGTTAGTTGGAATCAAGAAGAGTTTAAAAGCTGGAAATTGATAAGAGAAGATATTGAATACAAGTAATTGAATAACTATTACCCATTAGAGATAGTGGGTAATGTTGATTTAATTAATGGAGAAAAGAATGGAAGAATTTAATTTATTAGAGAGCTTAGAAGATTTAGTTGACCAATTAGGAAGAGGAAAGATTTCTGAAGAGAATGTTTATATAACTCTTGAGGCTTTGGTTAATTTTAATAACGACGGAGAAGAAGGATGACAAAAACAGAAATAGAAAATATAGTTCAAAAAGTAAACCAAGAAAAGCTAAAAGAACACACAGAAATGAGAAAACTTTTAGTTGAAATTATTAGAACTTTAGATGATGAATATTTTAAAGAAGTTCAAAGTACTAAAAATTCTATTGGTTTAATTCGATCAAAAATAGATAAGTTAATTAATTAAAACGAAACTCCTTCGGGAGTCTTATACCAAAGCCGAAGGTATAACTGATGAGATGGCTAAAAGTTATGCGGATGTATAAGTAAGATAACTTTAAGGAGTAATATATGAGTTTTACATTTACAACAGAAGTAACAAAGAAACAATTTGAAGATTACTTATTCAACTTAAATGATGGATGTGTGATGGGGTATAGAAAACTCAAAGAGAATGGAGCAACACTCCACCTTTACTATGATGGCTTTAGTCACATAGGAACTTGGCAAAGTCCAGGGCATGGAGTTATATTTGAAAAGATTTTGTTTGATTTAGCTGATGAACAAACACAAGCTTCAAGAGTTGTTAACAAGAATGGACAATTAATGTTTAAAGAAGGAGTGAATGTATGAAATTAAATGAACAAGAAATGATGAGCATTGTTGAAAAATCAAAAAGACTTAAAACAAATTTTAGAGAACAATGCAAAACAGACCAGGAATTCATTCAAGTAATGAATTTTATGTACAAACCTAAAGAAATTAAAAATGATTTTGATGAATTAGATGAGATTACAAATCTTAATAATGATTTACATAGTTAAAACGAAACTCCTCAGAACTGGGGAGTCTTATGCTACCACTGAAGGCATAACTGATGAGATAGTGGACAAGAATTTAATATAAATGGAGATACAAATGGACAAAATTAAAATAGAAAAGCTAAAAACTGGGTTTAATAATTACAGATTTGACTACATTACAAGTTTTAATGAAGATTCAGGGGATGTTAGATACACTTATTTAAGTTTGAGCCCTGGTCGTTTGTATTATGTAGTTGAATCTGAAGGGGTTAAAACCAAATATTATAAAAGATTTACAGATGCAATCAATTATTTTGAGAAAAGAGCCGAAAATGATGAAACTTGGATAGATTTAAGTGACTATATGCCCCAGAAATTTGGTGCTTTAGAAACAAATATTTCTATTGAGGATTTAGATTGGCTTGAGCTAGAAGATTTAAAAAGAATTGAGTACTAAACGAAACTCCTTCGGGAGTCTTATGCCGGTCGAGAAGGTATAACTGATGAGATTCGACAAGTCTAGAAAAGACTTAAAACTATTCCAATCTATGGGACGCGCGTTAGAGGATATGAGTATGGAGATTCACTAAGTCCACTTAATATGAAAGTATTAGGGAAGGAGAGAGTGGTGTTATTGAAGAAGTACAGAGGGCAAAAGAGGCAAATGCTTAAAGTGCGCCTAAGTTCGGGTTTATTGAGATATAAATCACGACCGCACGAAGCCATCAAATATCTGAGCAACGGAAAGGGGAGAGTTAACTCGACAAATCTTCGAAGATGAACCTTTCCGAGTCCCACCAATTAAAAGTTACGCGGATGTATAAGTAAGTCAATTTAACTATAACGGAGATAAAAATGGTATATGTAGAATTAACAGAAAGTCAAATGATTCAAGACCTTACAAGTGATGACAATGCAAGCTGGACTTATAATCAAGCTGAAGCTATTGCTAATTTCTTTATAGAAATGTATGGAGATGACGGAAGTTTTGAGTGGGACCCAGTTGGAATTCGTTGCGAATTTTCTGGCTATAACTCGATCGAAGAAGCTGAAGACGAATACATGTTGGAATCAGGTGATACACTTGAAAACAATACTTTAGTTTTATTTGCTATGGATGGAGAAGTTGTTGTTCAAGATTTTTAAACGAAACTCCCTTAATTGGGAGTCATATGTTAGGGTTGAAAACATATCTGATGAGATAACCCAAAAGAATTTAATAATAACCAGAGGAAATTAAATGACTGACCAAGAAAAGCTAGAAAACGCAAAAGAAACTAGAGTTTTAGTGCAAAATGCTACAGACACTGCTTATTTGGATGTGGTATCACATTCGATTGGTAATGGTTTTATAGAACCATACGAATGTGCTGACGTGATAAATTGTTTTGGTGTGGACCCTGAGATTTTAAGGGAATATACTCTTGAAATTTATAATGATGAAGATACTGAGTTGTATTTTGCTAATTTATGGGCAGAGCTTGACTTAGTTTGTGATTTATGTGAAGAAGAAACAGATATAGGCCACGAATGCCAAAATACAGAATGTGAGGCTTGTGGGGAAGATTATAAAGAAGAAGAATAAAATTGAAACCCCTTTAATTAGGGGTCTAATGCTAGGCTTTAGGCATTACTGATGAGAAGCCAATTGATTTAATTAACAAAAAGGGAAATATGACAAAAACACAAGAAAATAAAGCATACAAAAAATTAGGCAAAATTTGTACTGACGCGCTTAATAATATAATTGCTACAAAAAACAGTAAAAATAAACAAAAAGTGTTAAAAAATGAACGCAAATGATATAATAATGACAATTTCTCATTTAATTGTGGGAATAATTATATTTGTAACCGTAAAAATGGTTGCAATTCATTTAATCTAAGGAAAAATATGAAAAAATTAGCAGTTAAATACGTAAAAGAAGACGCAATAATTACTATGCCTATTGAAAACTATAGGAAAATGTGCGGGTATTTTAATACATTTAATGACGCAATGCACGAAGTGGGTGAAACCATGGACTTTCGTTTAAGCGAAGTGCAGGCCATGGATTATTTAAGATATTCATTGGGACATAATTTAGGATTTGAAAAAACTACAGAAAATCATTGGAGTGATTACAAAATTCTTGATAAAAATATAAAATAAACGGAGAAACAAAAAATGAATATATTTTATTTTGATAAAGACCCTGTTGAAGCCGCAAAAGTCCAGCCTGATAAAATGTTGGTTAAGATGGTGCTAGAAACCGCACAAATGCTGTCTGGGGCTCATCGTGAGCTTGATGGGGACGCTTATGCTGATGAGCATAGCTTGTATAAGTCAACTCATAAAAATCATCCATGTTCGATCTGGGTTAGAAAATCCAAAGAAAATTATGAATGGTTATACAAGCATTTTATAGCTTTATCTGAGGAATATACAGAACGTTATGAAAGAATGCATTTGAGTTACACAAAACTTAAAGATGCGCTCTGGCAAACGCCTTTTAATATTCCAGGAGGTCAAATGACTCCAATTGCTCAATGCATGCCAGATGAATATAAACATAAAAATCCAATAACAGCTTATCGTCGTTATTGTGTTTATGAAAAACATTATGCTGAGTGGAATATAATGCCAGAACGAAAGCCAAAATGGTGGCACAAAGATAAGTAACTAATTAAGTATCACTATATGCATAGAAGAACGAAACGCCTTCGGGCGTCTTAGAACAGAGCTGAAGTTCTAACTGATGAGATAGCTCAAGAATTTAAAACGGAGATGTTATGGACGAGATAAAAGTTAAATGGAACGAAAATAGATTAGCAGATAAACCCACTAATGGCTTAGATGCGCTAATATTTCAAATAGAAAATTGGGGTAAAGACAGAAAAATAACAATAAATGGAAATCCAATAACTCAAGCAATTAAAACGTTAGAGGAAACTCATGAATTGTTAGAAGCTGTTAATC
>Ga0307986_10002084_pt1 | contig 14353 bp, 8 predicted proteins | sample EllFjometageno82_FD_203170 | JGI IMG/M metagenome (GOLD analysis project Ga0307986, IMG submission 203170) | Marine microbial communities from Ellis Fjord, Antarctic Ocean - #82 | ecosystem: Environmental > Aquatic > Marine > Unclassified | place: Southern Ocean | collected 2014-10-09
AAAACTTGCTGCAGAACAAATGCTGGAATACTTGAGTAGCTTGGATCCTGGAGCACTAAACACCCTGCAGAAGGCATATATACCACTACTTGAAAAGATTGTAACCATGGGTGGATTAGTTGATACTGATAAAAAGAAGTTTGCTGACCTCACGGAACAAATGGGCGCACTTGGTGGCGAGGCTATAGGTACTAAACAAGCTCTTGACTCTTTGAATACTGCTTATGATGCTATGATAGCAGGTATAACAACCTATAAAACTAAGCATACAGAAATGATAAGTAATTTCAATAAGGAACTGAAAGTATTAAAGAGTTTGAAGACTATAGAGAGGAATTCCCCCGAAAATCAAAAGAAAATAACAAAGATCACGGCCCAAGTTAAGCACTTAGTTAGATTAAGAGAATTAGAGATAGGCTTTGCTAACAAAAAACTGAGGATTGATCTTGCCGCTGCTAAAATATCTCGGGGCGCAACAAAGTACCAGATGGATGAGATTAAGAGAAGTACTAAAATCGCCCAAAACCTAAACTCTATAGCAAAAATTAAAGCAGATATTACAGAAAGTTCGGCAGAGGGGTTAACTGTAGATCAGGATAGGATAGATCAGCTAGAGATACAAAAAGAACTACTTGTAGAACAAAATAAAGAGCTTGAGAGGCAAAGAGATTTAGGCGCTGCAGTAATGGACGCAATGATGCAAAGTATTGAAACTAATATACAGAAAGCTATTGCTGATATTATGAAAGGAACAGAAACTAGCTTTAAAAGGCTGGTGGGGACTTTTGCCACATCAGTAGTACATGCTATGATAGATGCCTTTGCCCAAAATATAACAGAAAAAATTATGAACATGTTTAGTATGAAAACTCAAGCGCAAAAGACTAAGGAGGCCGTGACAGCGGGAGTAGAGGAGGGTGCCAAAACCCACGCTAAGGAAATTGAAGATGCCCTTGCAAGGGGAACTACAGCCTTCGCCAAAGCGTTGGATGACGCCGCAGCAAACTTTGCTGACGCTATTCGAGAAGCTTGTCATACTTGTAGCTGTTCTGGGGCTAGTATGGCTCCTACAAGCACAGCCGCTGCTGACGCAGTCATTGTAGCTACCGATACAAAGCCCGGTCCCCCAACTGGCCCATCAACTGACCGGCGCGATGAGCCTACAGGCCAAGGCGACGGAACCTTTGGGGGCGACCAGGTACCCTCCATTACCACACCGGAAAGCGCGCTGGAAAGGAATGCCAGGTTGGAGCAGGCGTTTCTTGAAGAGCTACTGGCTCGCGAAGCGCATGCCGAGGCCTTACGAGAGGCACGGCCTAGTCAGCTGGGTAAAGAGGCTCATGAGTCTTGGATGAGGGAACAAGAAGGAGAAGGTCCATCGATTACTGTGCCGAAGTTAGAATCGGGGGAGCATAAGAAGCTGAAAGTTCCTAGCAGCAAAGAGTTTACTAACGACCTCAGTACAGTCTTCGAGGAGAATTCTGGAGGCAGCGGAACCGGGCTCGTTGGAACTATGACCTCTGCCTTTTCAGGCTTCGGGGGTGATCTAGGTGGTATATTCAGCTCTCTCCTGGGAAGTCTCGGAGGCGGCGGAGGCGGTGCAGGAGGACTAATGTCTCTGTTCGGCTTTGCAAACGGAGGAGTAGTACAAGGAGGCTTTCGTCAGTATGCAAAAGGTGGCATTGCTACCAAACCCCATATTGGATTAATAGGCGAAGGTAAAATGAACGAAGCAGTAGTTCCTCTTCCCGACGGCAAGTCTATACCTGTATCTATGCCTAGAAATGCGGGTGGTGGCGTACAAACCAATAATGTAGGAATTACTGTAAATATCGACAACCAAGGTAATGCAAGTACTAGTAGTGACAATGACGGAGAAGGGGCCTCAAAGCTTGGGGAAACTTTAGCTGCTATGGTACAGGAGGAATTAATAAATCAAAAACGAAATGGGGGAATACTTAGTCCCTTTGGAGCGACATAATGGCTGATATAGGCTTTCAAATCTCTGGCACAAGTATAACCACAGCTACAATTCGTCCTGATAATAGCCTTACAAGGCAATCTAAGCCAAAAGTACGAGTGGCAAAGTTCGGAGACGGGTACGAACAAAGAGCAAGAAAAGGTATAAATCACATAGAAGAAACCTACAAATTAACAATGAAAAATAGAGCTAAAGAAACAGCAGATGACATGATAAAGTTCTTTGATATTAAAGGGGGTGTATCAGCTTTTGATTTCACACTCCCAGACTCTAATAGTTCCACTAATGATAGTGCGGGAAATGGAGTTTCTACTATAAAAGTTGTATGTGACACATGGTCTATACAATATGAGAATGGTAGTCACTATAATGTAAATGCAAGTTTTAGAAGAATATACGGCGTATGAGTAATCCAAACCTAATAATACAAGATGTACAATCTTTAGAAATAGAAAGCCCTCTAGTATCTTTATTTGAGCTGGAGTATGATTCGAGCGTTACTTTACGCTTCCATCCTGGGTTAGACTCTACTGTAAGAGTTACTAACGTTCTTAATAATGTAGTTACTCTTAATAGTTCCCAAGATATTACTGCCGGTGTAGGACTTACTTTTACAGGCGTAAGTGCCACGGGCAGTACTGTTACTGTAAACCAGAGTACCACAGGCGGTAATCCTAATATAAATACTGTGATTGTTAGTACAGCTGCAGATATAAAGGTAGGCATGGTAGTAACAGGTCCAGGGATTAGTTCCACAGATTTTTCTCCTATTGTTTTTGATGGTAATACTTATTATGCTCTTCCTATGGAATTATCTGACCTATCTATAAGTACTGATGGAGTACAAAATAGACCAGTTCTTACTATAGCTAATGTTGAGTCTGTACTACGAAGCAGCTCGGCTTTTCAGAATGCTGATGACGGAGGTACTGGAGGTGTAGTAAATTTTACTTTAGATAGATTGGTAGGAAAAAGGGTTACAAAAAGACAAACACTTCAAAAATACTTGTCTATGGATCCTACTGCAATATCGACAAAAGCCGTGATAGAGTTCCCTAAAAGATCCTATATAATAGACTTGATAAAACAAAAAACAGCAGAGCTAGTTATGTTTGAACTTGCAAATCCTTTTGACCTACAAGGGATTAAGTTACCTGGGAGACAGGTAATTGGTAAGTACTGTCCGTGGGCATACCAAGGATTAACATACTCCACTCCGTTAGGGGCGTGCTCCTGGACCAAAAATAGTCGGGTTGTTATTGAAGGGGCAGGTGTTGCAAGAAACTACTACCCTTTCTTCACAGAGTTAGATGAGCCTATTATTTGGAAGTACTTAATACACAACTCTTACTCTGTTTATAGTATATTATCAGGTAAGCTACACTCAGGAAATGCAGGTACCTCGTATGCAAAAAGTGCTCTAGTAGCTCTTACCCTTGACGGAGGGAATAGTTACACGTATTGGAGATCAGAGACAGCTAGTAATACCACGGTACCTTCCCCCACTAATAGCGCTTGGCAGTCTGTAAGACTCTATGAACCTTACGTGGCAGGATCAACATACTCTACTCATGCAACTGACCCAATGAGAAGTGACTATGTTATTTACCCTGTAAGCAACGCATCATCAAAAAACGATGTCACTTTTAATATACTAGACGATACTACTATTTATAGAGTTACTAGAACAAATGATAGCCAAACTCCTGTAGCCAACTCTTCCTATTGGACACGTGGAGATATATGCGGTAAAGTATTAAGCTCTTGTAAAATAAGATATCAGTTCCAGTCTATGACAGGTGCTGATCATCTTACCATACCTGTAGTAGAATTAGATACTAAACATGCTCTGCCCTTTGGTGGGTTCCCTGGAAGTAGAAAGATATAATGAATCTATACGCAATAAAAGAACATTTTGATAAAGAGTACCCTAAAGAAGGCTGTGGCTTACTTGCAGTTGTAAAAGGGAAGAAAGAGTGGTTTCCGATAACTAACTTAGCGGACAATAATGATGACTTTATAATGGACTCAGATGAGTACTTAAAGGTTATGCTTTCTAGTGATATTATAGGAATAGTACATAATCATATTGATGTAAGCCATGAGCCCAGTGAAACCGATATAGAAGCATGTAATACTTTAGGTATACCATATTATATTTTTAATTATCCAGATATGGACTTAAATATCCTTCAGCCTAAGAAATCATTTATGGACTTGTATGGTAGAGAGTACAAATTTGGCGTAAGTGACTGTTTCGAAGCTATGAGAGACTACTTGTTACAACAACAAATAGAAATAGCTCCTAGAGCTTTATTTGAGGATAACTGGTACGATAAAGGGCTTGATTACTTTTGCCCTGATGTAATAAAAAACTGGGGAGGTCAAGAAGTTAGTTTATCAAATTTAGAAGAAAATGACGTACTTATTTTCAAGGTACAAGAAGAAACAAACAACCACTGTGGAGTTTATTTAGGTAATGATATTTTTTACCATCATGCTGTAAATAGATTATCATGTAGAGAGAATCTTTTCCCGTTTTGGCAGGAATACTTAGTAGGAGCTTACCGTTATGTTGCGTAAATTATATTTAGAAGGGGATATGGGGGACAAATTTGGGAGAGTTGCTGAAGTAAAAGCACAGACAGTCCGAGAAGTCATTCAATATCTTGATGCCAATTATGGTGGAGTAAAAGAGTACTTACTAGATAAAGACAGCAAAAATATTGCTTTCAAGATAAGCATTGGAGGGCAATACGTTGATGATGATAGAGACCTAGTTCTCCCTTTAGATAGGGGAGATATAGTTATTACTCCAATTCCTGTCGGCTCAAAAGGGGCTTTCAAAGCTATATTAGGTGCAATACTTATAATAATAGCGATTGTGTATCCGGGCCCTTGGTCTCAATATCTTCTTGCCATTGGTTTATCCCTTTTAAGTGCGGGTCTTGCAGAGCTTATGGCTCCCGATCCTGCAACCGATAATGACGAAGAAAATAAAGAGGGGTATCTATTTCAAGGGGCAGAACAATCTATTCCTGAAGGCAACCCTGTGCCTATCCTATATGGGGAGCTACGTGTTCCTGGTCAGGCAGTTTCTTTTAACCTAAGAAATAGTACAGAAATGCTTATGAATGCATCAAATGCTGCAGGTACCTATGTAACTTCTGGCGACGGAAAAGGGAATCTTACTAGATACCCTGCAGAGAGGGCAGCGTAATGACATATCCCGTTCCCACAGATTATCAATATGATCCCAGTACGAATGGATACAATGATCCTGCAATTGCAGCAACTCGCGGCGCGGACATACAAGAAGTATCTATAACTGACCTTATAGCCGAAGGGCCTATAGAGGGATTAGTTAATGGGGAGGCTTCTGTCTATATTTCCGGAGACCAATTAAGTGATGTTACTAGAACTTTAGTAGAAAGCGGTAAAGCGCAAACAACAGGAAATCCCTATAGTATATCTTTTGGGGTAGCTTCCGCTAATGACCAACCAGTAACAGCTTCTATGTTAGATAGACAAGGAAATACTGCGTATTTTAACGAGAAATCAGAAACTTTTACTAATGATTCTACTTATAGGTGGATAACTGTTCACGAGGTAAGTAAGTTTAAAGTAAAAATAGAGAGTATAGAGACGAAAAGGTACGATAGCGGCTTCGACGTATCGGTTGCTTCGAAGGTAGCTTATTTAGGTAACGTAAGAATTTGTGCTGTAGGAGGCACTCCTTTAAGTGAGCAAGCTTTGTTTACTCAAGATATGAAAGAGGCAGCTACTAAGCGAAATCCCTCAAGCTATAACAGGAAGCCAATATGTAGAATAGAGTTACCAGGAGGGCAAACTATAAACGGTAGCATAAGCTCTACTCATGATGCTAATTATAGTTCTCAGTTAAACTCGGGTAACACTAAGAGAGCGATAGTACAGCCTTGGTCTTCAACAGTTAGTGCTGTTAGTTTAGAGAATGACATATTTGTAAATGAAACCAACGTAGTGTATGGTACACTAATTATAGATAGAACTCTCGAAGTTGAGATTAAAACTGTCGGTTCAAATAATGTTATTTACATACCAAAAAACAGTTCTAGTTTATCTGTTAATAATAAAACATTCACTTTAAGTGGGGAGCAGAAAACACTAGGGGACGACACTTCTGGAGGCACAACAGCGGGTGCTCAAAAATACCCCGGATCCTCTGTGGAATTTCGAATAGGTACTAGGAGTCAAGAGCCTTTCTTCCAGATTGCAGGTAGAGGAGTGTCCTCTTTCCCGCTATCACTTACTTCTTCGCAGTTAGAAGTTTTTGATACCACCAATAATTACCCTACTACTATACCTGACGGTTACCCTACTACTACCCCTCTCCCTTCAGGGATGGTACAGAAAAATATAGTATTCAGTCAATCCTTCACTGGTGCTCAAATAAACGAAATAGATTTTGTAAAAATACAGTTTGAGTTCCCTTCAGGGCACTATGCTATGAACGACGGCGGAGACGATCTTCAAGGGGGCGCAGCACTGGAAATACTTTTACAAGGCTCTGAGAGTGGCGGCGCCAACCCTACCGATTGGGAGGATATAGGAGCCGGCGCTTATAAATATCAAAAGTGGTTTGGAATACAAAAAACTGCTATAGCTTATAGTGTGCAAATTCCTGTAAATACTCATTTAAACTTTACAGATATGAGACTATCTATTACTCGTTTAACTCCTGATGGGGCTAGTAATTCCAACAATATGACAGGTAAACTTACTCCTGAAGGATACATCATACAGAATACGTCCAGCGGAATTAGTGCGGTAGTAGACTCTATAAAAATTGCACAAATAATTGCAACTATTGATGAAAAATTAGAGCACCCTTTTTCGGCTATGGCAGCTATACGCTTTAGCTCTAAAAGCTTTCCTAACCCTCCCAAACGTGCTTATCATGTTAGAGGGATGAAAGTAAAAGTGCCTTCAAACTATGTCCCAAGACATTTAACAGATACAGGTGTGGCAGCTTACACGGGTATATGGAATGGGGAGTTTAGCGATGAAGGAACAAGCAATAGTAGCGGCTTAGATCTAGGCGTATACTATACTGATAACCCTGCCTGGGTGTTCTATGATATATTAGTAAATAATAGGTATGGATTGGGGGCTTTTCTAAAAGCTACGGAAATTAATAAGTTTCAACTATATAAAATTGCAAAATACTGTGATGGCTTAGTACCCACACGAAACGGACTGACTGAGCCTCGTTTTACTGCAAACTTATACTTAACAAAGGCTACTGAAGCATACAAAGTTCTTAAAGATATGGCAACTATCTTCAGGAGTATAGTATACTGGTTAAATGGAGAAATATTAACAGTACCAGATGCTCCTGCCACCCCTATATACAACTTTTCTCAAGCCAATATAATAGAAGACAGTATCTCTAGCCAGACAGCAAGTACTAGGTCTAGAACTAACCAGTGGACTATTATTTGGAATAACCCTTTAAGTGCTTATGCTCAAGAGCCCTTAGTGATAGAGGACGCCCAAAATATAATAGAGACAGGAAAGCTTGTAAGAAATAAAGCGGTTGCTTTTGGGTGTACTTCTGAGGGTCAGGCCATAAGGTACGGTAGATGGAAAGCCTGGACAGCAATAAACCAAACAGAAATTGTTGCCTTTAAAACTTCTATAAATGCCTCTTTTTTAACGCCCGGCGATGTTATAAATATCCAGAACCAAGATGACAGTGGAGTTTCCTTTAGTGGGAGAATAACAGCTTCTTCTAGTTCAATGATTACTTTAGACAGAAATCTTCAAGCACTAGCTGGTCAACCACAAGTTGACGGGGGAGCAGCTCAATCATTCTCCTTTCAAGGTGGTTCCGACTATAGTTATACGCTAGCTCTTTTAGTAACTAAACGTGCTGTTGTTCTTAATCAAGAGAACCCCATTACTGTAACACATGCAGGAACGGCATATACTTACTATAGAGGGGATGAAGTAATTTATGCTAAAATAGGGGGTACGTCTACTTTATTAATAAACAACGCTGCCACTGATGAGCAAGTAATTAAGAATATAACAAATGTTCAAGATGACTTAGGGCAGGATATTCAAGTCGACTTCCGTAATTCTACAACCGTGGATACAAAGCCTTTCGTAGCCTCAGGTGTAAGTGTAGTAAACGGTGTTACACGGATATCTATAGCTAGTGCCTTCACTGGTAGTACTATACCTGATAATACCGTCTGGTCTATAAAGGAAGTGTACCGAGGCGTAAATACTAAACCGTCTTATAAAGAATACAAGATTCTAGGTATAAAAGAAGATAAAGACAATAACTTTGAAATTAGTGCGGGAGAGTTCTACAATTCAAAGTTTGATACTATTGACAAAGACTTTAATCTTGCACTACAAGACCCAATTGACCGTCCTGAATCTGCATTTATACCTCAGCCTAGCTCCGTATATATTATGCAAACTCCCCGACACAAAACACAGTTACAAGAACTACAAGTAATGTGGGAGACCCCCCGAAATGCTGATAGTACCATCTATAAGGATTTATCGTCTTTTGTACTACACATAGAGCCTAAACTGCCTGATGGTACAGATACTATAGACATAAAGGATGCTGCTTCACGTTTACAAGAGTTTGTAGGCGTTCCTGACGGTGTAAGGAGCTTCGGAATTCAGACCATTTCTAAAAAAGGAAGGCGTTCTGAGATAAAGTGGGGCGTAATAGAGGTAAAAGATAAGTTTGCACTTAACTGTGATAGAACAACTGAAGGAGTTCCGTTAGGTATACGCACAAACTCAAAAATGAGTACCACAACATCGACATGGAGCATGAAAACTATAGACTGGGCCATGCAATCTCCAGGTGCTCCAGGATCAAAAGTAACCAATGCAAGTCAGTCGGACACAACGAGCTACCAGCAAGATTTAAGTGTACTGCAGCCTAACCCAGCAAGTAATGCTGGAGTAGCTACAAATACTGGATTTATCTACTTCGACGCTGACGCTATAGCTGTTTCCGAGAACATTCCTAGATCTGCGCTGGGTGCTAATGTGCGAAGGCCTTTTGTAACTTTGCCAGCGTCAACAGCTAGGTTTGTTGAGGTAAAAATAGACAATGTTGCTGTGTCGTCTTCTACTTATACTGTCGATAACGGCGGTATAATTTTTAGTACCTTACCTTCAGGAACTACTGTAACAGTATCTTATAAGCCCGAGTACTTTAAACTTACTTCACCTGCATCTATTGATTTTGAGAACAGCAGTCAACCTTATTGGAGAGACCTGACCTGGTATGCAGCAAATGCGGAAAATGATTGGACAGACTGCACAGACTATACTAATGCAAGAGTAACTATTGCTCCCTTTAGTAATAAGATTGTAAAAAGCGAAGGCACTACTGCCTTTAAAACTAGGTTTGAAATTGGAGATATTGTAAGAATAAAATACGCCGCAGGTAAATATGTAGGAGGAAAAGTCGCATATATACAAAGTGACGACGTTATGTTCGTTGATAGAAGGCTTAGTCAGTCTGCTACCCTTACCAGTGTAGATGAACTTAGAGCAATAGCAAGAAATACGCTTCGTCCCGACACTGCAAATGATGCAGTTATCGCCCAAGTAACTAGAGTTAACTCTACCTATACTCATATACCTTTAAAGTGGGTGGAAGATCAAACACTCACAGGTTTAAGAGCCTTAATTATAGACTCAAATATTGTATTTCTAAACTATAGTGGGGCGAGTACTCCCGTACTACAAAATGAAGCTGCGATTACTTTAACCGCAGATGCTATAGCGTATACTGCACCTGAGTTTATTATTACAGGAGGAGGTTTTACTTTAGGCAGCCCTGCAATAAGTGGCTCAGCACAGACCTCGTATATAGGTGCATCTAGCTCCCTTGTGACAGACCAAACTTTGACGTACCCACTACATGATGGGTCTGGCGGGGTCGCTTATGGTAGTGGAAACTCTCTTGATTTCACTGTAACCGTTAGGGAATCTGCAGATGGAAGCGAATCAAAGTCTAAGAATTTTAAGATAATAAAGATAAAGGATGGTGTAATAGGAGAGGACGGCCGGACGGTGCATTTAACTTCTACCGACTATTCCATAATTTACGATGAAGAAGGGCTAAATCCTATTTATAACCCTGCCAATGGTAATATCACAATTACAGCAGAAGCAAATAATTTTTATGACCCTTTATATAGATTCACTTTTGCTGGTGGGGCACCAGGGGCATGGATAGATACAGTCGGCACCAACGCTGCTACTTATTTATTTACTGCAGCAGCTATTCCAGATGAGTTCGTTAAAACTCAGTGGCCAAAAGTAGTAAAAGTAGAAGTAGGGCCAAAGGCTGCAAGCTATAGTACTGGGGATGCTCCTTCAGAGATTACAGCCGCCGATAGTATTTCTATAATAGCAGTGAAAACAGGAGCAGGCGGAGTAGCTTTAGTACAGCCAAATAATGCTCATAGTTATACTGTAGACAAGAACGGTCTTATAGGAGGGGTCGCAGCTGAGGTTATCCCTAACTCTAGCACAACAATGGAGTTAATTGTAGGAGGCGTAGTGTACTCCTATATTGGCGGTACTGGGGGGTATAATAATCCAACAGGTAGTTTCGATAATAAAGAGTGGTATATTGAATCAGTATCTAATACAGGGGGGGATCTAACTATAGGACTTCCAACTAGTGTTAGTAGTAATGTAGTCACTATAGGTAATCACACGACTGTAGGTGGTAGTAATCCTACTGACGAAAATGAAGTAGTTACTTGGGTTATAAAGTATAAACAGGCGAGTACTGTACTTTCTATTAAAACTATGCAGAGTTTAAGTAGGTCTACTACAGGAGTAGATGGGCTTCCAGGTACTAGCCCAATTACAGCTTCATTAACCAACTCCAGCCATATCGTAAGTGCTAATGTTTCAGGACACGCTGCATCTTTAGGAGGATTTAATACAGGAGCAGGTGGTACTTATAATGTAAAAGAAGGTAATAATGTAGTTCTTGCAGGTAATTGTACCTTTAGTGTTTACCAAGGTAGCGGTAATGCTTCAGCAGGATCTCCTTCTGTTAAAACACAAAATGGTTTACGTTTTGAGATGGCTTCTAATGGGGTATACCGACTAGTACAGACATCAACAAATAGTTGGACCTCTACCCAAGAGATTTTCACTATACGCGTAGTAAAAGGGACAACTACAATAGATAATGTTTATTCTATAAGTAAAGCAGTAACTGGAATAGACGGAACACCAGTAGCATCACCAAAACTACTTACAGGTTATATATACTGGGAGGGAGCTGTCGGAGCAAGTCTAGCTTTAGTGAACACCCATAAGACTACTTTACAGAATACAAATCCAGTATTTACGTTTGGAACACCTTTTGTACTAGCTAACACCTCTTTTACAAAGGCGGGAAGTTATAGCGGTTTAGGAGGGGCTAATGGTACGACTGACGCTTCTAACAGTCACAGAAACTTTAACGTTTCACCGCCTACTCAGAGTGCGACTAGGAAGGATATTTTTTATGTTTCTTTCTCCGCAACAGAGACTGTTACTAATGGAGTAGGAGACGGGACGGGAAGTGTAGCATTTGGGACTGCGGGACTAGGCACGAGCTTTACAGGGGTTGTAGTGTTTACTGATTTGGATGGGAACGGCGCTACTGTTATACATGGAGATGCAATTACCACCGGTACTATTAATGCCGATAGACTTACTATAGGTAATCTGAGTGGTGGCGCTAGTCGGATTACGCTATCGAATACAAAGATGGAGGTTTACGAAGGTAGCAGCGGGACTCCTAGAGTTATTATTGGTGACTTAAGCTAATACCATCTAAAAAATAAAACTTGACTAAGTATGTCCTTTGGGATATAATTTCACAATGGAGAAAAAGACATGAGTGCAGGAACATATAACTTAGTAATCGACCAAGGCTCCGACTTTGCTCTTGACTTGGTGATTAAGCAGGCAGGTACAGCTTTAAATCTGACTAATTACTCAGGTAGAGCACAGATGCGTACAGCTCATAGCGCTGCATCTGTGTCTGCTACGTTTACTGTTACTGTTACTAATGCAGCTCAGGGAGCTCTAAAAATACAACTCCCAGGTAACACTAGTAAGAATATAGCAGCGGGACAATACATCTACGACTTAGAAATTTTTACTGCTAACGACTCTATTGTCAAACGCATAATACAAGGAGATGTTACTCTGACCCCAGAGGTTACAAGATGAGTACTCAAACTACTTTAGAAGTTACAGAAGCAGTTACAGATGTTACAGCAACTGGCGATACAGTTACTATTACCCTTACAGACGATGTAACCACGGTTCAAGCGTATACTCTAGCAATACCTTTCGAGGTTCCCGGTCAAATTACGTCTACTAATGTTACTGTAACACCTTATAATACAATCACAGCTACTAATTTAACGGATGCTCTTAAGCAGCTAGCAGACCAGAACTTTAGAGGTACTAGCGCACCCTCTGGTTCTACAGTATCAGGCGTATCTACAGTAGCCGAAGGCGACACATGGTATGATACAGATGACGATCAATTAAAAGTCTATAGAGAAACAAGTACAGGCACATTTCAGTGGGTTCCCATAATAGTGGGAGCGTCTGGAGGTGATTCGGATACGGTAGACGCAGGATCCTACTAGGATAACTCGGAGTTACAATGGCTCAAACAATACAAATAAAACGTACAACTGGTAGTAGTAAGCCCACCAATGTAGCCCAGGGTGAACTATTCTATGCCTACGGTAATGCGGCAGATTATGGTAAAAAACTTGCTATAGGACATCTTAATGGAGGTGGTAATACTCCTGAACTTGTAGGTGGCGCCCATTTTATGGACATGCTTGGGGGTGCTAATGATATATCTGGTACTCTAACCGCAAGTAAAGCTTTGATTGCTGATTCAAACTCTAAAATTGACACATTAAAGATTGGAAATACAAATGCTGCAGCCTCTATAACGTTTTTTGAGGGGGCACTTAACGGTACCCACTCTATAAAGCTACAGGTACCTACTAGTCTTGCGGCAGACATAATTTATACATTACCCGGTACAGGTATCGCCGCCGGTAAAGTACTACAAACAGACGGTGCGGGTAACTTAAGCTGGGCGGTTCAAGCAGGTACTCTTACAATAGGGGCAGATGCTGGTACTAACGACTCAGTAAGTGTAGGAACGGATACTCTTACTTTTGCAGGTACATCAAATCAAATAGAGACTACGGTATCTAATAACCAGATCAAAGTCGGCCTTGTCGATAATGTTGTAATCAATGGTACTCTAACAGTAGCAGGCACAATGACTACTCTTTCCTCTACAACTGTGAACGTAGCTGACCCTATGTTATCTCTTGCAACTAATAATGCGACCAGCGACGCAGTTGACATTGGGTTTTACGGGCTGTACGATAATGGCTCTGATAGATACTCTGGGTTTTTTCGAGATGCTGATGACTCCGGTAAATGGAAACTATTTAAAGAGCTGGCGGTTGGGGACGCTCCAACTACTACAGTTAATACAGGCGGTAGCGGCTACGCAGTAGCAACTCTTATAGCTAACTTAGAAAGTGCCGCAGTAGCAATTACGGGTGGAACAATTACAGGTATCACAGACCTCGCAGTAGCAGATGGTGGAACAGGACTAGGAGCAGCAGCTAAGGGTTCCGTACTGGTAGCAAATACGGCAAACACTCTTTCCGCTTTAGACGGTGGCGGTAGTACTGATAAGATTTTGTTATATAGCGCAACTTCCGATACAGTTTCATGGACTACTACACTAGACGGCGGAACTTATTCCTAATGCCACAGGTATTTAAACCAAAGCGTAAGTTTACTACTGGCGCTCCGGGAACAGGGGACCTTGTTGAGGGCGAAATTGCAATCAACACCTTTGATAAGAAACTGTACGTCAGAGATAATGCAAACAACATAATTGAAATTGGGGGAGGCTCCGGAGGTGGGGGTGCTACTACCGAAGTAACACAGAATACTCACGGATTACAAGTAAAAGACGCAATTCGTCATAACGGATCAGTCTGGGTAAAAGCTCAAGCTAACACAGGCGACACTTTAGCACTTGGTGTAGTAGTAGTAAGAGGAGACGCAAATACCTTCACAGTAGCACAGTCAGGAAGGTTTGAGATAACATCTCACGGTCTTTCAGTAGGACAATGGTATTACTTAGACGCTAGTACAGCGGGGTCTCTTACAGCAGCAGAGCCAAGTATATCGCAGCCATTAGTATATGTAGAAAGTAGTAGCCACGTATTTGTATACCCCTACCGCCCTACTCAAATAATGACAAGTGCTGTACCCTTA
>Ga0307986_10002085_pt1 | contig 14352 bp, 11 predicted proteins | sample EllFjometageno82_FD_203170 | JGI IMG/M metagenome (GOLD analysis project Ga0307986, IMG submission 203170) | Marine microbial communities from Ellis Fjord, Antarctic Ocean - #82 | ecosystem: Environmental > Aquatic > Marine > Unclassified | place: Southern Ocean | collected 2014-10-09
TGGATTCTTTCATTCGCCATCGCCGAGAGGTGGTCTTCAGGCGGACTAGTTACTTGCTGCGAAAGGCCAGAGACCGCGGACATATCCTAGAAGGGCTTGCCGTAGCGCTAGCCAATATCGACGCAGTTATTGCGCTGATTAAGGCCTCGCCGACTTCGGCAGAGGCGAAAGTAAAGCTGCTAGCCAGATCTTGGAAATCTGACAGTGTGTTGGAGATGTTAGGCGAAGTAGGAGCCGATGCTTGTAGACCCGAAGGCTTGGATCTGCAATACGGCCTGAAAGGTAATGAGTATTTTATTAGCCCGGAACAGGCTCAGGCAATTCTAGATTTAAGACTGCACCGCCTTACTGGTCTTGAGCATGAAAAATTAATTGCTGACTATACTGAGCTGCTCAAGCAGATTGCTGACCATTTAGATATTTTGGGGAACGAGCCCCGACTTTTAGGTGTGGTTCGCGATGAGCTGGAGCAGGTTAAGAAAGAGTATGGCGATGAACGCCGCACTGAGATAGTAGGTTCGCAGCTCGACCTCACTATGGAAGACCTGATCTCCGAAGAAGACCGAGTCGTTACTATATCTAAAACCGGTTACGCGAAGTCTCAGCCGCTTGCCGACTATAGTGCGCAGAAGCGCGGCGGCACGGGCAAGGCTGCAGCCTCGGTTAAAGACGAAGATATTGTTGAACATCTTATGATCGCGAATACTCACGATACGCTGCTTTGTTTTAGCAGTCAGGGCAAGGTCTACTGGCTAAAAGTGTTCATGATCCCAGTGGCAAGCCGCACAGCACGCGGCAAGCCCCTTATCAATATTCTGCCGCTGGATGAGGGTGAGCGTATTACCAGCATGCTTCCGGTTAAGGAGTATCCTGAAGACGAATTCGTGTTTATGGCTACATCGAACGGCACGGTTAAGAAGACAGCGCTCACGAACTTCTCGAGGCAGCGCAGCGTGGGCCTCAGGGCAATTGAATTGGACGAGGGCGATGAGCTCGTCGGCACGGCTATAACGGATGGCTCGCAAGATGTGATGCTAATTAGTAGTAGTGGTAAGACGATTCGCTTCAACGAAGATGACGTGCGGGCAATGGGACGAACGGCAAGGGGCGTCAGAGGCATTAAGATGAATGATGGGTACAAAATGATCGCGCTTATCATTCCCGATGCTACCAAGCAGATTCTAACGGTTTGCGAACAGGGTTACGGAAAACGGACTCTAGTTGACGATTTTCCTGTCTATGGCCGTGGCGGCCAGGGTGTTATCGGTATCCAGACTAGCGATCGCAATGGGCCAGTAGTCGGAGCAGCGCAAGTGTCTGAGTCCGATGAGATCATGCTGATATCGGATAAGGGAACTCTAGTTAGAACTCGAGTCACGGAGGTGTCTGTTCAGGGCAGAAATACTCAAGGTGTACGCCTGATCCGCCTTAAGGAAGGTGAAAAGCTCGTAGGCCTTGAACAAGTTGATGAACCTGAGGAGGTAGATGAATTGGAAGCAGTTGCCGATGATCAGACTGAGTCAGTTGCAAGTTCTGAGCCTGCCGCCGATTCGGACACTAACGAGTCTGAATAAGCCTAGATGAGCCGTTAGCCTGCCCATCGAGAATTCGTGGGCAGTTCGTCTTGCTTAAAACAATTCCAATTTAACAAAAACTAATTGTTATAGACCTATGAGTCACAGTAGCGACATAAACTCGACTGGCAAGATTGCCTATCTAGGGCCGGAAGGAACTTATTCGCAGTTAGCGGCGCTCGAATTCTTTGGCGCTGACGCGGATCTATTGAACTGCGCGTCCATTGACGACGTCTTCGCTGCGGTCGAGAACAAGAAAGTAGTCTATGGCGTAGTTCCCGTCGAAAATTCCACCGAGGGCGCGATAAATAACACGCAAGATTGTCTTCTAGACAGCTCGACTAAGATAGTCGGCGAGCAAATCGTATCTATCGAACATAGTCTACTCGTACTAGAGAATACATCTAAGTCGGATATCAAAAAGATTGCATCGCACAAGCAATCGCTCGCTCAGTGTCGCGGTTATTTGACGAAAAATTTTCCAGAAGTAGAGCAGGTTGAATGCCCGAGTAACGCTGACGCGGCTATTAGGGCGCAAGTGAGTTCTGATACTGCAGCTATAGCGAGCGAGCTGGCTGGTCAATTGTATAACTTACACAGCTTAGATCGTCGAATTCAAGATAGGTCCAATAATCGCACTCGTTTCCTAGTGCTGGCATTGGAGGATACTGCACCAACGGGTTCTGACAAGACGAGTATTTTGGTATACACGGAGAATAAGCCAGGTGCATTGTTCCGCGTGTTAGAGCCATTCGAGAATTATCAGTTAAGTCTCACAAAAATAGAAACGCGACCTTCGAAGAAAGAAGCTTGGGAATATGTTTTCTTCATCGATTTCGAGGGCCACGTAGAAGACGAGGCCACGAAAAAGTTGTTTACCACTCTAGAGAAGGGCGGAGTGGAAGTTAAGTTATTAGGCTCGTATCCACTTTCCAAATAGAATTCAATAAATAGCTCGCAACCATCGATCAACCACAGCAATGAATGAAAATAAGAATAAGGTAGTGCTAATTGTCGGTCTGGGAATGATCGGCGGTTCTATCGCGCGCGGACTAAAGAAAGCAAATCCAAAACGACGAATAATTGCTTGTGATACAAATGATCAGGCATTACAGAATGCTGTAGACGACGGTGTCATTTCCCAGAGCGGCGAGTTAGCAGCTCTGTGTCCGCAGGCAGATATCATTATTCTTGCGGTGCCGCCACTGACTGTGTGCGCGCTTCTGCCGGAATTACTTAAGTTTATGGCTCCATCCGCTTTGATAACGGATGTGGCAAGCGTCAAGTCGCATATTTTCTCACCGCCGCAACAATTTACAGAGGAAGCGCTCGCGAACTTTGTGCCCGCGCATCCTATCGCTGGTTCTGAAAAGAGCGGCTATTCGGCAGCAGTAGATGACTTGTTTGAGCAAAGAAACGTAATTCTAACGCCGCACGCAGGAAACTCTACGGACTCCGTTGCCACTATTAATGCGCTGTGGAGAGAGCTTGGTGCAAACGTACTCGGAATGACGCGAGTAAGGCATGACGAGGTACTTGCGGCGACTAGTCATCTCCCACATTTGCTTGCCTATGCAATCGTTGACGTTCTCCTCAAGCAAGAACAAAGTGAAGATATATTTCGCTACGCTGCAGGAGGGTTCGCAGACTTTAGTCGACTAGCGTCTAGCGATGCCAAAATGTGGTCCGATATATTTGTTGCGAACTCAGCAGCGGTAGAGAAAGTGCTCGATGACTATATACAGAGTCTTTTGGAATTTAAGAAGGCGGTACGAAAACATGAGCATGGAAAGTTAGAAGAATCATTTGAAGCCGCAAAACAAGCGCGAGAAAATTTCATCAGTCAGCATTTTAAACCTAAGAAGCAAGAAGAAATGACAAGTAATCAGCTCAGTTTTAGAGTCCAACCTGGTGGCGAAGTGGCAGGGTCAATTCGTGTCGCTGGCGATAAGTCAATTTCGCATCGTTCTATTATTTTGGCTTCGATTGCAGATGGCATAACGCGTGTCACTGGCTTTCTTGAAGGTGAAGATGCGCTAAATACTGTGGCTGCATTTCGTGAGATGGGCGTAACCATAGTCGGGCCGGAGAATGGGGAGCTTACCATCTACGGGGTCGGCAAGAACGGGTTGCAGGCACCGCGTAGGCCTCTGTACATGGGGAATTCAGGCACGGCGATGCGTCTATTGGCCGGCCTTTTATCAGCGCAATCTTTTGATAGCGAGCTAACCGGCGATGAGTCGCTCATGGAGCGCCCTATGAATCGTGTTGCCCAGCCGCTTCGATCTATGGGCGCAAATATTGATACGGGTGATTCTGGCACTCCGCCTCTAACGATTCGCGGTTCGAAACTAAAGGGCATCACCTATGCAATGCCGATGGCCAGCGCTCAGGTGAAGTCTTGCCTGTTGCTAGCGGGATTGTACGCCGAGGGCGAAACGAAGATTCTCGAACCGGCTCCTTGTCGTGATCATACGGAACGTATGCTGCAAGGTTTCGGTTACAGTGTTTCTGTAGACGCACAAGAGGGCGCCTCTGCAGTAACCGGTGGGGCAGATTTACAGGCAACAGAGATCGATGTGCCGGCAGATATATCTTCTGCTGCGTTCTTTTTGGTCGCTGCGGCGATATCGCCAGGCTCAGATCTTACGCTTCAACATGTAGGCGTGAATCCGACGCGTATTGGTATCATAAATTTATTGCGGGATATGGGTGCGAACATCGAAAGTAGCAATGAGAGGCTCGTCGGTGGCGAACCTGTTGCCGACTTGCGTGTACGCTACCAGCCGCTGAAGGGTATTGTTATTAGTGAGGCTCAAATACCTCTCGCGATAGACGAATTCCCAGTCTTATTCGTTGCTGCTGCCTGCGCCGAAGGAGAAACCTTGCTGCGCGGAGCGGCGGAATTGCGTGTAAAAGAGAGCGATCGACTCGATGCGATGGCCCAGGGATTGAATTCCCTTGGAGTTACCGTGGAAACTTTTGACGATGGCATCAAGATTACCGGTGGGCAGATGAGTGGTGGGGCTGTAGATAGTTTCGGCGACCATAGAATCGCCATGGCCTTTACGGTAGCTGGTCTGCGTTCCGAGTCGCCTATCGATATAGCGAACTGCTCGAACGTTGCAACCTCATTCCCGAATTTCGTAGAACTCGCCACAGAAGTGGGTATGCGGGTATCCGCCGTAACTAGCTAAAGAGTCTTTGATGAATAAAGCCCCCGTCATAACAATCGATGGCCCCTCGGGCTCCGGCAAGGGAACAATAGCCTCACGTGTAGCCGAATCACTGGACTTTTCCTTACTTGATAGCGGTGCACTCTATCGGGTTTTAGGCGTTGCCTGCCATCGCCACAAAATCGACCTCTCAGACCCTCCTGCGGTGGCAAATCTTGCTAGAAACATAGATATACAGTTTGGGCTCAACGGCGAGGACAGTGTCTCGCTGGATGGTGAGGATGTGAGTCTCGTTATTCGCACCGACCTAGGTAGCGACATGGCTTCGAAGGTTGGGGCGATTGAGGCAGCAAGGGAGGCACTGTTTCAGCGCCAATTGGACTTTCGGGAGCCCCCGGGTCTGGTCGCAGACGGCAGGGATATGGGAGCTACCGTATTCCCTGACGCGACGCTCAAAATCTTCTTAACCGCAAGTGCGGAGGAGAGGGCGCAGAGGCGATACAAGCAGTTGATAGGTAAGGGTATTGATGCTATTCTGCCCGCCCTTTTGCGAGACCTAAAAGAGCGAGACCGACGCGACAGTGAACGCGCCGTCTCTCCACTCAAACCCGCTGAAGATGCCATCGTTATAGATACAACGGATTTGACTATCGAACAGGTAGTTAAGCAGGTCCTGGAACACTACCCCTTGGCATAGCGGAAAAGCGTATTTGGAAATTGTTTCTAGGCTGCATCCCCAGAATTGGCAGTCTTGGAACTTAACTTAATCACCCCGTGAAACTGGTACACGGCGAGTTGCTATTCACATCAAATGTGATTTGTAACTTATTGAATATATTGGATTAATAATGAGCGAAAATTTTGCAGAACTATTCGAGCAATCCCTAACCGAAATAGACATGAACCCAGGTGCCATCGTAACCGGCACCGTTATAGACATAGATTCGGACTGGGTAACAGTCCACGCCGGCCTTAAATCTGAAGGCGTTATTCCCCGTATTGAATTCCTCGATGAGCAAGGTAACTTCTCTCTAGAAATTGGCAACGAAGTTAAAGTCGCGCTTGAGACTGTAGAAGACGGTACCGGTGCCACTAAACTATCCCGTGAAAAAGCCAAGCGTGCTGAATCCTGGATGGAACTTGAGGCGGCGCACGAGAAGAATGACATCGTAACCGGTATTATCAACGGTAAGGTGAAGGGCGGTTTTACTGTCGATTTGAACAATATAAGAGCCTTCCTACCAGGATCCTTGGTCGATGTTCGACCAGTCAGAGATACGCTGCATCTGGAAGGACAGTTACTCGAATTTAGACTGATTAAGCTTGATCGTAAGCGCAACAACGTCGTGGTATCCAGACGCGCGGTTCTAGAGTCTGTGAGCACAGAAGAAAGAGATGCTCTTCTCGAGAAGCTGCAAGAAGGCATGTCCGTCAAGGGTATCGTTAAGAACCTTACTGACTACGGTGCCTTCGTTGATCTGGGCGGTGTTGATGGCCTATTACATATCACTGACATGTCTTGGAAGCGCATCAAGCATCCAAACGAGATCGTGAATGTTGGTGATGAAATAGACGTTAAAGTATTGAAATACGATAGAGACCGTAATCGTGTATCTCTTGGACTTAAGCAGCTGGGTGAAGATCCTTGGGTTGCTATTAAAGCGCGCTACCCTGAGAAGACTCAGGTTAAGGCTATTGTTACTAACCTTACAGACTACGGTTGTTTCGCCGAGCTGGAAGAGGGTGTTGAAGGCCTGGTACACGTATCTGAAATGGATTGGACTAATAAGAACATCCATCCTTCTAAGGTTGTTAATCTTGGTGATGAAGTCGATGTTATGGTCTTGGATATTGACGAAGAACGTCGTCGTATCTCTCTTGGTATCAAGCAATGCTTCCAGAACCCTTGGGATGGATTTGCTGAGAACTTCCAGAAAGGCGACAAGATATCCGGCAGCATTAAGTCAATTACCGACTTTGGTATCTTCATAGGCCTAGATGGAAACATCGACGGTCTGGTGCATCTTTCAGATATTTCTTGGGATGAGCCTGGTGAAGAAGCTGTGCGCGAATTCAAGAAAGGCGACGAGATCGAGACTGTTATCCTGTCTATTGACCCAGAAAGAGAGCGTATCTCCTTGGGTGTGAAGCAATTAGAAGACGATCCTTTCATGAACTACGCTGGCGAATTTGAGAAGGGCAGCATAGTGAAGGGCACCGTTACATCAGTAGAAGCGAAATCTGCGATTATCACGTTGAAAGAGGGTGTCGAAGGTATGCTACGCTCCTCAGAAATCAGCCGCGATAAAGTGGAAGATGCGCGTACTGTGTTGACGGAAGGCGCGGAGATCGAAGTTAAGATCGTTAGTGTTGATCGCAAGAATCGCATGCTTAGCCTCTCGGTTAAGGCGATTGAGATCGATGACGAGAAGAGCGCGATTAAAGACCACAAGACTGAAGCCGCTGATGTTTCGCCGGGTACTATTGGCGATCTGATCAAGGCTGAGATGGATAAGAGCTAGGAATATCTGCTTTCTCCTGTGTCGTGATCAGCACTGTTTGATCCCGATGCAGGAGAACTTTATAGGTTTATCAATACTTTGCGTCATTTCCTGATTCAAACTGGCTAGATGTTTGTGTTAGGGTGGGATACCTGAAAGCAAAACCGCAATACGAACCATAGGTCGTACTAGGACAGGGAACAATTATGACTAAATCTGAACTCATAGATCGCATCGCTGCTAAGCAAACGCAACTTTCTTCGAAAGACGTAGAGCTCGCGGTAAAGGTGGTCATTGAATACATGTCGCAGGTCTTATCTGAAGGCGAAAGAATAGAAATTCGAGGTTTTGGTAGTTTTTCGTTGCACTATCGCGTTCCACGTATAGGGCGAAATCCTAAGACTGGAACACCAGTGGCGTTGAGCGGGAAATACGTTCCTCATTTCAAGCCAGGCAAGGAACTGCGCGATCGAGTTAATACCAGTATGCTGGTAGAACAGCACAGTTAGATACAAACCTACGGCTTTGCAACGCGCGGCATAGCCTTTGAGGTTATGCCGTTTTTGTTTGTACTCGACAAAATCTAGTCACTACTACGAGTTCGATGCTTTTTCGAGCTCAATATAAAGCTTCAAGCCTGGATGATATTTTCGATGCGCCAGCTTACACAATTGCTTTCCGGTTTCTTCCTGCTGCTCGTGTTCGCAGCTAGCGTTACTTTTACCTATTACAATTCAATCCCCGTGACCATAGGTGTCGGCTCATGGCAGCTCCAGCCGCAGCCGGTGTCCGTGTGGATAATTGGCGCGTTTGTATCTGGAGGACTATTGGGGTTGCTCCTAGGGCTAGGCCTGTTTAGGAATTTAAAGTCGCGGGTTGAAATCCGCAGGTTAACGAAAGCGCTCATCGAGGCGGAAGAGGAAGTCACGAATCTTCGCTCACTGTCGCTGCGCGACACGAAGAAGTAGCGATCGGATTACTATGGAAAGTTTGACGTCCTACTTACTCTTACTTATAGCCATCATCGCAGGGTGGCTATTAGGCAGACTTGGCCCTTCGAAACCTACTCGAGTCAAAGCTTCAAACTCAGACCTGTTTCAAGATTACTTCGTAGGGTCAAATTATCTACTTAACGATGAGCCCGATGAGGCGATAGATGCCTTCATCAAAGCCTTGGAAATAAATAGCGAAACGATTGAAACACATCTGGCGCTAGGGGCTCTTCTGAGAAGGCGAGGTAAGGTCGATAAGGCCATCAATGTACATCAAGCGTTGCTTGCCAGACCCAATCTAGAGCGCAACTTCTCAAACTCGGTTCGATTGCAGCTAGCACTCAACTATATTGCAGCTGGACTGCTCGATAGGGCGGAACGTCTACTAAAAGAGATTCTAGACGATGGTGGGGAAGCCAAATGGGATGCGCTTCGGCAGCTGATCACTATCTACCAGACAGAGAAGGAATGGGGAAATGCTATCGCCTATTCATCTGCGTTGCTAAAAAATACGCGCTTTAGAAAAGACCCAACATTGTTAGGCGGGGCAGCCCACTATTGCTGCGAAATTGCGGAACAGCATCTTCATAATAATCAATACGCTCAAGCTAGGCTGGAAATAAAGCGCGCTTTTACTTTTGAGCGCAAGAGTATTCGTGCAATGCTCTTGCTGGCGGATATCGAGCAGCGTGAAGGAAACTATAAGGCGGCGATAAAGGATTTGCTGCGCGTGCGAGCGGCAAAACCGGAGTTCATTTCGCAATTGCTAGAGCCATTGGCATCCTGTCACGAGAGTCTTGGATCAAGAGCTAGTTTTGAAAATCTACTTAGGGCAATGATGCTAGAAGACTCAAGCACCGAAGCTGCGCTGATGCTAGCCACGGCGGCTAGCGCTAGATCTGAGAATGCTGAGGCTATAGGTCTGCTTAGGGAGCATCTTGAGCATTCGCCATCTCAGAGTGTCTTGATTGAGCTCCTAGGATTGCAATTGGGTGAAGTCGATGAAAATGTTGCCAGTAGTCTGGGGTCATTGTTAAATTTTGTGAAGGAGGAGGCTCAGGGAAGCTCGGAGTATCGCTGCCACCACTGCGGTTTTGAGACCAAGAGTTTTTTTTGGATGTGCGCCAGCTGTAAGCAATGGGACAAGATTCGGCCTATTGTTGAGTTGTCGGATCGGCTAGTAAGTAGTGCTTCTAAATAGTAGTTTCTAGCTACAATGTTAAAAAACAGTAAGTAGTATCGGAGTGTTTGTGGAAAAAAGAATAATAGTGGCTCTAGATTTTAATTCGGCCAAGGTAGCTCTCAGCCTTGTTGATAGCCTGGACCCCAAACTTTGCCGCCTTAAGGTTGGTAAGGAATTGTATACGGCCTGTGGCCCCGATTTGCTTAAACAGATACAGAGCCGAGGTTTCGAAGTATTTCTCGATTTGAAGTTCCATGATATTCCGAATACCGTGGCTAAGGCGGTTAACGTAGCGGGAAACATGGGAGTCTGGATGCTGAATGTTCATGCTTCGGGCGGTCTGGCTATGATGGAAGCTGCGCGAGAGGCTTTGCTTGAATTTGGAAGTCAGCGACCAAAGCTAATCGCGGTTACCGTATTGACTAGCTTGGCACAGGTTGACCTACGCCAGATAGGCATCGAGTGTAGTCCAGAAGAACAGGTGAGTAAGTTGGCATTCCTTACTCGCGATGCAGGTCTAGATGGTGTTGTCTGCTCTGCTGCAGAAACGCGTCTACTACGGGCGCAATTGCCAGAGGGATTCTGCCTGGTAACGCCCGGCATACGCCGCGCAACCGATGCTACTGGCGATCAGAAGCGTGTTCTCGGCCCAGCAGAAGCGATACGCAGCGGAAGTAACTACCTGGTCGTTGGCCGACCCATTACTCAAGCTGATTCACCTAACGAAGCTTTATTGGAATTTAATTCTGCCATAGCTAGCGTTAGCTAATTTCTTTACTAAGCTATAGAAAACAGCCAAGGCTGTTTTCACTTAACCTTTGTTTGTTAATTTTAGCGATAAGGAAATTACTATGATTAGACTAGCCATTCCTAGGCTAGCGATGGTCGCTGTCCTGTTGGCATTCTCAACAGTTGGCCTAGCGGTTGAAGCCCAGCCCGATAGCACGCAGCAAATTCAAATGTTAGATATTAATAGCGCCGATGCAGCGGCAATAGCTGCTGCGTTGGATGGCGTTGGTCTGACTAAGGCGCAGGAAATTGTCGCCTACCGTGAAATGTTTGGCAGTTTTCATTCAGTGGAAGAACTGGCCGAAGTAAAAGGCATCGGTGTTGCGACCGTTGAGAAGAATAGGCAGCGTATAATAGTAGTCAATAAGTAGCTGTTATGTACTAGGTGTTATGCTCGACAAGGCACTTTCACTATGTTTTGAAAGTGCCTGATTTTATTGCTGAATATTTCTAGAAGCTCGTTATAATGGTGACTCCACGCTGATTGCCGACTGGCTTGAATTTGATGTCGTTATTGCTGCTATGTAGTCTATTGTTTCTCGGCTCTGCAATCCTAACGGGGCTGTTTCGCTGGTTAGCTCAGCGAGTGCAGCTCATAGCAGTCCCTGTCTCCAGAAGCGCTCATTCGAGGCCTGTCCCAGTCGGTGGAGGGGTTTCGATAGTTGCCTTGATCTTATTGGTTGTTGCCTACAGCTATTCCGCTGACCAAATCCCTGCAAATGAGTTTGCAGCCTTAATGGCTGCGTTGTTGATCGCGTGTATCGGCATCGTGGATGATATTAAGCAGTTAGATGTGCGTTGGCGTATTCCAGCGCAGTTCCTAGCCTCGGCCTATGTTGTCTATTGCCTGGGAGATGTACCTGCAATAAATTTTGGCCTTTTCAGCTTTCCAGAATCCCTATTGCTGAATATATTGGCGGTATTTGCATTAGTCTGGCTGCTCAATCTTTATAATTTCATGGACGGGATAGATGGCATAGCAGCGACGGAATTGATCGCTGTAAACTTAGTGTCATTACTCATTGTTATAAGCAGCGATGCTGTTTTAACCCTGTTATCTGCCAGTTTCGCTGCCGCAGCAGGAGGGTTTCTACTTTGGAACTGGGCGCCGGCCAAGATATTTATGGGAGATGTAGGTAGCAGTTTTATTGGCTTTACCCTAGGGGTAATGGCGCTGTTGTCGCTGTTCCACGGCAGCATGACGCTCTGGACTTGGGTCTTGCTATTAGGCGTATTCATCGTAGATGCCACCCTGACCTTGTTTGTGCGCGTCAGGAGCAAGCAGCGTTGGCACGAAGGGCATGCCTCTCACGCCTATCAAAACGCCGCCAGGCACTACAAGAATCACGCAAAAGTGACGATTACTATTGTATTGATAAACTTTTTTTGGCTCGGGCCGCTAGCTTGGCTGTCCATGCAGTACCCTGAAATGGGGCTGGCCATGACGGTAATAGGCCTGATACCGTTGTTGTTGCTCGCGAGGCGCTTCGGTGCGGGAAGAGAGAACTTCTCAATTTAACCGAGTTAAGAACTCAGCGATTCACTAGATAGCTGACTAATTGATAGATCTATCGAAGGATTAAAAGGAACGACATGAATCTCTATACGATTCCATTATCACGCTCTGTAAAACAGATTTTAATGATGATTGCAGATGCTGTAATGATAGTGACGGCCTTGGCGTTCTCTTTCGCATTGTTGGGGAAGGACTTCTTCGGCCAAGATCAGGGTTTCTATTTTTATCTTTCTCTAGCAACTACAGTCAGCATACTAGTCTTCATTCGTATTGGCCTTTACAGGGCGCTGGTCCTGTATATGGGTCTGCAGAGTGGCTTCCTAATCTTACAAGGAGTTACGGCTGCGAGTTGTCTGCTTGCCGCATCTTATTTTTTCGCGAAAACTCCTGAGTCTTCAGATCTATCGATCCTGCCAATCTTTTGGATGATTGGTTTATTGCTGATCGGTGGCACGAGATTTCTTGCCAAGGTTTTGCTGCAGAGCCTCATTCAAAATTTCAGGCCGAAAGAGCCGATAATCATTTACGGTGCCGGTAGTTCTGGTATGCAATTGCTCGTCGCTTTGCAAAACGGTGATCAATATCTGCCTGTCGCATTCGTTGATGACAGCCACAATATGATCGGTAATACCGTACACGGTATCCGCGTCTATAGCCCTAATTCCCTGTATGAGCTGGTTGAGAGTTTCGCAGTCCGGCAGATATTTCTGGCAATTCCTTCTGCAACCCATGGCGAACGAAAGGAAATCCTGAATCGCTTGGAACATCTCCCGGTGCACGTGAAAACGGTGCCGGACTTGTTCGATATGGTTTCTGGAAAGGTGGGTGTCGATGAAATAAGAGACATCGATATCGAGGATCTTTTAGGGCGCGATATCGTTCCTCCGAATCCGGAATTATTGGGCGCATGCATAACAGGTCAATCGGTTATGGTAACTGGAGCGGGCGGCTCAATCGGCTCGGAGTTGTGTCGTCAGATCATAGCGATTAACCCGTCGAAGCTAATCCTATTGGACTCTTTCGAATTCGGGCTCTACAAATTGGAGGCAGAACTCCTAGAGAAACTGCAGAGTATCGAAGGTGGCGCTAGTATCGAGATTGTCTCCTTGTTGGGCTCGGTCGGAAATAGACTGCAGATGGAAAACGCGATCAGAAGTTTTAAGGTTGATACCGTTTATCATGTGGCCGCGTACAAACAAGTGCCGATGGTGGAGAAAAATGTTGTCGAGGGTGTGCAGAATAATATATTTGGAACGCTAGTTTCAGCGCAGGCTTCCGAAAAATTTAAAGTCAAAAACTTTGTTCTGATTTCAACAGACAAGGCCGTACGCCCGACGAATTTTATGGGGGCCACAAAGCGATTCGCCGAGCAGGTATTGCAGGCGTTGGCGGCACGCGAGAGCGCTACGAAATTCAGCATGGTACGTTTCGGCAATGTGCTCGGGTCTTCAGGGTCTGTAGTGCCGTTGTTTCGGCGACAAATAAGTATGGGTGGGCCGGTGACAGTTACGCATCCAGAAGTAACTCGCTATTTCATGACGGTACAAGAGGCGGCGCAGCTTGTGATTCAGGCTGGATCGATGGCGACCGGCGGCGACGTGTTTGTTCTTGATATGCACGAACCAATAAAAATTATCGACCTAGCTAAGAAGATGGTTCACCTGATGGGCTTTGAGGTAAAAGATGAAAACTCCTACCGGGGTGATATAGCTATCGAATACACGGGGCTACGACCTGGTGAGAAGCTCTATGAAGAGCTGTTGATCGGCGAGTCGGTTACTGGCACCGTACACCCAAAGATTATGCGTGCGAAAGAAGAGACCTTGTCTTGGGGTGAACTGGAAATATTGTTGAGCAAGCTAGAGTTTGCCTGCAAACAGGTTGACCTGAAAGATATTCGTAAGCTACTCATGGTAGCGGTAACGGGTTTCGAGCCAAAAGAAGAGGTCAGCGATCCGCAATGGGAAGACCAGACAGAGCAATCCAAACAGACTCACGACCAGAGCCCGAAAATCACACCTCTCTTTAAAGACTAAACGATACAGATGATTAGCTGAGCTAGTGCTAATTAATTAACGAGATTGTTAAATAAGACAAAGTCCGAATTCAATTCTCTAGAGTAAGGTTTGAGTTCGGACTTTTTTGTAAGCAAGAAAAGGCTTACTGGCGTTTTGCTGAGATGATTATTACTGGCTCTGTGGGTACGTTCGGGAAGCCATTGCTACCGGTGCCGGTTTCAACTTGTGCAATGGAGTCGACTACGTCCATGCCCTCGATGACGTTGCCGAACACAGCATAACCAAAACCACGCGGTGTCTCATCAGAGTGGTTTAAGAAATCATTGTCCACGAGATTGACAAAGAATTGGGCGGTAGCACTATCGACGACATTCGTTCTCGCCATTGCTAACGTTCCACGATCGTTAGGTACAGAGGCAGAGGCCTCGTTCTTGATAGGGTCATACGTAGACTTCTGCGTCATGTCGGGACTAAAACCGCCACCCTGAACCATGAAGCCAGGTATAACGCGATGAAAAATCATGCCATCGAAGAAGTTATTGTCTGTATAGCGTAAAAAATTCTCAACAGAGATGGGCGCCTTGTCTGCCCAAAGTTCTATCT
>Ga0307986_10002087_pt1 | contig 14346 bp, 14 predicted proteins | sample EllFjometageno82_FD_203170 | JGI IMG/M metagenome (GOLD analysis project Ga0307986, IMG submission 203170) | Marine microbial communities from Ellis Fjord, Antarctic Ocean - #82 | ecosystem: Environmental > Aquatic > Marine > Unclassified | place: Southern Ocean | collected 2014-10-09
ATCCATTTATTATTATGTTAACTGTCCCTCTTGCTTTATTTGGAGGATTAGTTTTTATCTTATTCTTAAATAGTTCCATTAATATTTTTTCACAAATAGCACTTGTCATACTCATTGGTATATCTACTAAAAATAGTATTCTAATAGTTGATTATGCAAATCAGCTCAGAACAGCTGGTAAAAATATCGAAGCATCAGTTAAAGAAGCCTGCCAATTAAGATTTAGACCAATAATGATGACATCAATAAGCACAATGATAGCAATGATGCCTCTAGTTGTAGGCAATATAGGCCCTGGTGCTGGTGAATCATCAAGGCTAGCTATTGGTGCTACTATTCTGGGTGGAATGATTATATCAACATTCTTTACACTCTACGTTACTCCAACAATGTATTTAATATTAGCGAAAAATACAAAGAGGATGGATGCTGTTGACATTGAGTTAAAAAAACAACTTAGTTAAAAAATAATATACTTATTTTTATTTAGCCTTTTCTGACATTTTTTTAATTGAGCCCTATATATATCTGACTGCTTCTTAACTTTTTTTGCTAATCCTATTACTTTTTGATTCTTCTTATAACTCTTATAAGCTCCCCAACCTTCATGGTAAGCAATATATTGTCTAAAAACATCTTTCTTGGAAATTTTTAAAATGGATTCAGTTTTATCTGTGTACCAGCCAATAAAGTCCACACTATCTTTAAATCTTGCTCTTGTAGCTAATTTATTTCCTGTTTCATTTTTATATTGCTCCCATGTTCCTTTTACGGCTTGAGAATATCCAAAGGAACTTGAGGGTCGTTTAAAAGGTATGACTTTAAATAATTTTTGCCTTGCAGGCTTAGCCAACCAATCAAAATTAGATTCCATTTTAATAATTGCTAGTTGAACGTAAATCGGCGTACCCCACTTTTTTTCACTACTTTTAGCATGTTTGTACCAAATATATCTTTCATTAAAAATTGAACAACTATTAGATGTATTTTGAGGTATTGAAGTACATGCTGAAATTGAAATGATTATTGAAACTAAAAAAAACTTTTCAAGGTTAAACATATTTAATTTTAACCTTATAAATAACAATTACTAATATAAGACCAAGGATATTTCCAAATAAATCACTCCACTCAAATCCTCTATTTGGAATAGTTATATGAAATAATTCTAAAATAATTGATAATAAAAATAGATATGTAATTAAAAATTTTATTTTTTTTGTATTTCGGTATGCAAAAATTCCTATGATCGAAAGAAAGAAAAAAGAGTAAAAATGATTGGAAGAAATCCAGTAAATAGAAGAAATCGTAAAGTTTGAGGTTATTTGAGGCTGGATATTACAATTATTATACAAGTAGCATCCAAGTATACTTCCTGGATATAGATAAAATATTATTAATATTAGATTAACTGAATGAAATCCTAAAATTAAAAGTTTATTTATAATTTTCATAATAATTTTATTTATTTTATCGCTTTTATCAGTTATCAAAATATATCATATGCCTCATTTAATTCTAGTTAGACATGGACAAAGTGAATGGAACCTGGAGCAAAGATTTACAGGTTGGGTTGATGTTGACCTTACTGGACAAGGGAAATTGGAAGCATGTAAATCAGGTGAGTCCATTAAAGCACTAAAACTAAACATAGATTACTTTTTTTCATCTTTTCAATTACGTGCAATTAATACACTAAAGCTTATTCAAGATACACTAAGAGACAATAAAGAACCTATAAAGGCTTGGCAACTAAATGAAAGGCATTATGGTGCTTTAACCGGCTTAAACAAAGATGAAATGAAAAAAAAAATGGGTGAGAATAAAATACATGAGTTTAGAAGATCTTGGGATATCAAGCCTGACTCATTAAGTAGAAATAATCCATATCATCCAATAAACATTAGTGCTTATAAAGAAATACCAAGAGATAGAATCCCAGACACAGAATCACTTAAGGATACCTATGAGAGAGTAATAGAGTATTATAATTCTGATATTCAAAATAAGTTATTACAAAACAAAAATATTGTAATCTCAGCTCATGGAAATTCAATTAGAGCATTATGTAAATTCTTGTTTAAATTAGATAATAAAAAAATATCCTTACTTGAAATACCAACGGGTAATCCGCTAGTAATTAATCTGGACTTAAATCAAGAGATTACAGAATGTAAATATTTAGATAAAGATAGAGCTAAAGATTTACTTATTTTTTAATAATTCTTCATAAATTTTTAGATTTGTCAAATGCTGAAAATTTTCTAAACTCTCATAACCATATAATTCATTTTTATTAATTAAATCATTCCAAATCTCTAGTATTGAAAAATTATCAATCAATTTAGATTCAAATAAATTTTTATTAATTATTTGACACCCAGTATAAATTAAATCATTTTTATTATTTTTTTTTATCCTATTTTCTTTAAGGGTAAAGTCACTTTTTAAATTTTTATCAAAACTAAGATTTTTATTAGTAAGCAAAAGTATATTCTTAATTTGATTAGAAAAATAAAATTTTTCCATATTTTGAATAACTTCTACATAATTTTTATTCCATATTGTATCTGGATTTAAGGTCAAAAAATCTAATTCATTTGAAGAATTCATCATGTTTAAAATTCCTCCCCCTGTATTTAAAATTACTTTTCCATCATCAACTATTTGAATATTTAATCCTAATTTTTTTGTTTTAAGAAAATTTTCAATTTTTTCTTTTAAGTAAAATGTATTTATAATTACTTTTTTTATGCCTAGGTATTGAATCAAATTGATGCAGTTTTCGAGTAATGTGATTTCATTAATCTTCAAAAGTGGTTTTGGTTCTGTTAATGTTAGTGGGTTTAATCTTTTTCCATAACCAGCACACAAAATTAATGCAGTTTTAATTTTCATTTAAGATTTCTTGTTTTTTTAGAAAAATTAAGATCAAACATTCTTTTAAGGTCGCCAAATATATTATCGTTTCCAATTCTCATTTCTATTAGTTTCCATGCAGAAGGTATTAATTTTAAATACTTAATTTTGTTATCTCTTGTTGCTAATCTAGAAAAAATTCCTATTATTTTCATGTTTCTAAGCACTGATAATATTTTAAAGTCATTTAATAAAATAACATGATTGATTTTATCTTTATTTGATTTCAAATAATAATCATAAATATTATCTTTTAATTTTTTACTTGATTTAAACCTAACATCATCAATTAAAGATGCTAAATCATAGGCTCTGCTACCTATTAAAGCATCCTGCGTATCAATGGTTGCTAATTGTTTCTTATATTTCATTAAATTTGATACATGAAAATCACGATGAACTAAAGTATCATTTTTTAACTTAAGATTTGTTAATAAGAATTTTATCTGTTTATTTATTTCAATATTAAATAATGGTAGCTTTTTTTTTGTTATATGTTTTTTTGCATACCATTCGTAAAACAATACAGCCTCTTTAAATAATTTATTATTGTCATAAGTAGAAACTTTATAATTTTCTCTTTTAAAATTTTTGATTTTATTTTTTTTAATTTTTTGAATTTTATTAAGTAAATTAATTGATTGTTTATATAAATCTATTTTATTACTTCCTTTTTTTTTTAATAATTTAAAAACAGTATCATCACCAAAATCTTCAATTTCTATAAAGTTTTTTTTATAATTTTCTTTATATAATTTTGGAGCTAAAATTTTATTTTTTATTAATAGTTTATTTACAGCATCATATATTAGTAAGTTTTTTTTTTTTTCTTTAGTCGCATAGACTATGATCGATTTTTTTTTATTTATTTCTTTTCTATAAAAAGATCTAAATGAAGCATCTCCCTTAATTTTTTTTAGTTTTATTTTATGTAATTGCATTTAATTTCTCATCACTTATACCTTTAATAGACAAAGATCTTTTGCTCATATCTTCCCTATATTCAAAGAATAAATCAATTTTATTATCAATTTCTTTTTTAATTTTTTCAGGCCATTCTATTAATGTTAATATTTCTTTACGGTTTTCCATTAATCCTATATTTTTTATTTCATCATCACTTTTTAACCTGTATAAATCATAATGTTGAATTGTAAAAATCCCTACGTAATATTCATTAACTAAATTAAATGTTGGACTTGTAACTTCTGTTTGTTTTAAATGATTATTTTTTTGAAAGCTGTTTACTAAATGTCTTACAAATGTTGTTTTTCCAACTCCAATTTCTCCATGTAATAAAATAACATCACCTTTTTGTATTATTTTTGAAAAATTTTTAGCTAATTCAGCTGTCTTAACTTCTAAAGAGATATCTATTATTTCGCTATTAGTAGCGATATGCATCAGGTTTAAATGGACCTTCTGTTTCTACACTTATGTAATCAGCTTGGTCTTTTGATAATTTTGTAAGTTTCGCTCCAACTTTTTTTAAGTGAAGCATGGCTACTTTTTCATCCAATGATTTTGGAAGAACATAAACTTTATTTTCATACTTTTTATAGTTATCCCAAAGCTCTATTTGAGCCATTACTTGATTTGTAAATGATGCACTCATTACAAAACTTGGGTGTCCTGTTGCACATCCTAAGTTAACCAATCTACCCTTCGCTAAAAGAATTATTCTCTTTCCATCAACTAATTCTATCTCATCAACTTCTGGTTTAACTTCTGTCCATTTATAATTTTTTAAAGCATCTACTTGAATTTCGTTATCAAAGTGACCTATGTTACATAGTATTGCTCTATCTTTCATATTTCTCATGTGATCTGCTGTGACAATATCAATGTTACCTGTGGCTGTAACAACGATATCTGCTTTACTTATTGCCTCATCCATTAAAACGACTTCATAACCTTCCATCGCTGCTTGAAGTGCGCAAATAGGGTCTGCTTCAGTAACCATAACTCTCGCTCCACTTTGTCTTAAAGATGCAGCACTACCTTTCCCAACATCACCAAAGCCAGCAACAATTGCGACTTTACCTGACATCATGACATCTGTAGCTCTTCTAATTCCGTCTACTAAACTTTCTCTACAACCATATAAGTTGTCAAATTTTGATTTTGTGACTGAATCATTTACATTGATTGCTGGAATCATTAATGATCCATCTTTTTCCATTTTGTTCAATGCTTTAATTCCAGTTGTTGTTTCTTCTGAAACCCCTTTTACTTCTTTTAATAAATCTTTATAATCGCTATGCATCATCGCTGTTAAATCACCACCATCATCTAATAGCATATTTGCTTTCCACTCTTTTTTTCCTTCGATTGTTTGCCTTATACACCATATAGCTTCTTCTTCTGTTTCACCTTTCCAGGCAAAAACAGGTATTCCTGCTTTAGCTATTGCTGCTGCTGCGTGATCTTGCGTTGAAAAAATATTACAAGATGACCATCTAACTTCAGCACCAAGGTTTGTTAGAGTTTCAATTAGAACTGCCGTTTGAATAGTCATGTGAAGGCATCCTAAAATTTTTGCACCTTTGAGAGGTACCTTTCCTGAATACTCTTCTCTTAATGCCATTAATCCAGGCATTTCACTTTCTGCTATAGAAATTTCTTTTCTTCCAAATTCAGCTAAAGATATATCTTTTACTTTAAAATCATCCATTATTCGGTTTTATACAATAAAAATTTAATTAATCAACTTATGATTACAATTTAGGGAATGTTATCTCCACGTTTGCACCCTTTTGTTTAATATTATTAGAAGCACTAATAGTTGCACCATGCAAGTCTACAAGGTTTTTTACAATATTTAATCCCAAACCAGAGTGTTCACCAAAGTTATCTGGTCTATTAGTATAAAACCTATCAAATATCCTTTTTGTAGTTGTTTCTTTAAACCCCTTACCTTCATCAACAACCCTTAAGACAACTTTTTCATTCTCATCTTTATAAATTTCGACTGAAATTTTTTGATTGTCACCACTAAATGAAATTGAATTATCTAATAAATTTGCAATGATTTGTTCTATTCTATTTTCAATTCCACTAATAAGGTATTCTTCTTGATTATTGAAATCATTTAGCACTATCTTGATACCTCTTTTAACTTCATAAATATTGTTAAAATCATCAACTACGGATCTTACAATTAATTTAAGGTTAATCTTTTTCATTTTTTCTCTACTAAGAGCAACTTCATCTTTTAGCATTTGAGAGTAGTCAGTAATTAGTCTTTCAATTCTTTGAACATCATGATTAAGAATATCTGTTAACTTACTTCTTTGTGCCTGGTCTTCAGTGTCATTTAGTATCTCTGTAGCACTCTTTAAAGATGTTAGGGGGTTCCTAATTTCATGGACCAAGTCTGTAGAGAAGTTTTCTGCATGGGAAATTCTTTTTTGAAGTTCATTGGTCATATCCTCTAAAGAATTTGATAAAACACCTAGCTCATCATTTCTGCCTTTAAGTTCATTTATGTTTGTTTCTTCTCTACTCTTATCTTTGATTATTTTTGTGTAGGCTACTAGGTTTTTTATGGGTTTTAAAAAGTACCTATTAAGTACAAACGAAAATATAAAGATTACTATACCAACAAAAATTGCAGTTCTTAATATGAAAGTTTTTCTTTCATTAATTGCAGACCTAATATCATTCGCATTTTCAGAAATAGCAAGATATCCAACATTATCTTCATTTAATATTACATTTTTTACAGTAGTTAGTAGAAATTGATCATACCCTTCTTGGGTAAAAGTAAATGCTTTTCCATAGTCTTTTGACTGTGAATATTCTGTCAAAATATCTTTTAATGAAACTGTCTTTTTTTTATTTATACTCTTCGTTTCAATTATCTTTTTACTTACTTCTTTGTTTAAAATCTCTAATTGAACAATATTCATTCGATTAGAAAAAGACCTTGGATCTAAATTTAACGTGTCTGTATCACCAACTAAATTAAATTGATTATCAAATAAAATGACACGATCTAAATTTTGAAATAAAAACCTTGTAGAAAACAAAAATCTCCGGATATCCTCTTCTTCAAATCTAATATTTAATCTAAGAATATGTTCAATTGTATTGTCTATTACCTGAATATGTTTAATGGTTTTTTTTTTTATCAAATTAGGCTTAACGTTTCCAATATATAAAAGTGTCAAACTGCCAATTATTAAAAAAATTATTAAATTGATAAATAAAAATTTTTTTAGAATAGATAAACTTTTAAGAAAATCACTGAACATTAACTAACATTCCATCTGTATCCACTCCCATATCTTGTTTCTATTGCAGTAAATTCAGGATCAACTTTTTTAAATTTTTTTCTTATTCTCTTCACGTGACTATCTATGGTTCTATCCTCAATATCGGTGTCTTCCCTATAGGCAATATCCATTAATTGTGCTCTTTCTTTAATTATACCTGGTCTTTTTGCTAACTCTTTTACTATTAAAAACTCTGTGGTCGTAAGTTTGTCTGGCAATTGTTTGCCATCCCACTCACACTCAAGTTGAGAGGGGTCAAGTTTGAGTTTGCCATGAAGGATAATATTTTTTGTTTCTTCTAAATTGATATTGATATCCTTTTTTCTAAGTTGGACTCTAATTCTCTCTATTAAGACTTTTGTTGAAAAGCCCCCTGATTTTTTTATAAAATCATCTGCACCTAGTTTTAGACCTAGCAGCTCATCTATCTCATCATCCTTTGATGTTAAAAAAATTACTGGCAAAGATGTTTTTTTTCTTAATTTTTTTAAAAGTTCTTCACCATCCATTTTTGGCATTTTAATATCAATTACTGCTAAATCAGGGGGCGTTCTGGATAAACCAATTAATGCACTCTCACCATCTATATAGGTTTGCACTTTAAATCCTTCTTTTTCCAGGGCAATACTTATGCTGGTAAGTATATTTCTGTCATCATCTACTAAAGCTATTGTTTGTATTTGCATAAACTACTTTAAAAATACTAAATTGTTCTAATTTAGGCAATGGTCTTAAATTAATGAAGTATTCCCCAATTATCACCAGTATTGATATCTACTGTTAAAGGTGTTGAAAATGAGTGTAGGTCACTCTCTGTAACACTAGTCATTTCTTCATGTATAATTTTAGTTATGGTCTTAACCTCTTTTTCTGGAACTTCAAAAATTAATTCATCATGTATTTGTAGTAATATTTTTGATTTATTATTTTTTAAACTTTCAAACCTTTTATTGAGTCTAATCATTGCAAGCCGCATAATCTCTGAAGCTGATCCTTGAATAGGTGCATTAATTGTTGCTCTTTCTTGGAAATTTCTAACATTAAAATTTTTATCATTAATTCCATTAAAGTGAGATCTGCGACCAAAAATATTATTTACATAACCGCTTTTTCTACAAAACTTAATAGTATTATCCATATAAATTTTTATTTCTGGAAATTTTGCAAAATAAGCGTTTAAAAATTCATCTGCTTCATGATTGGAAACATTAATTTGTTTTGCAAGTCCATATTGTGAAATACCATAGATAATACCAAAGTTTATTGCTTTAGCTTTTCGCCTCATATCTTGATCAACTTTTTTTATTTCAACATCAAATACTTGGCTTGCTGTTAGCGAATGAATATCCTCATTATTTTTAAATGCTTTTTTTAATTCTTTAACATCCGCTAAGTCTGCCAAGATTCTCATTTCTATTTGGTTGTAGTCAGCTGATATCAAAGTGAAACTTTTTTCAGCTATAAATGCTTTTCTTATATTTCTGCCATCTTCTGATTTAATAGGAATATTTTGCAAATTTGGGTCACTAGAAGCAAGCCTGCCCGTCGTTGTGGCTGCTAATAAAAAAGAAGTGTGTACTCTTTTTGTTTTAGGATTAATATGTTCAGGTAAAGCGTCTGAATAAGTGTTTTTAAGTTTAGAAGTTTGACGCCAATCTAAAATTAATTTTGGAAACTCATGTCCCTTAAATGCTAGGTCTTCAAGAACACTTGCATTCGTGGCAAAACTTCCTTTTCTAGTTTTTTTAAGTACAGCAATTTTTAAATCATTATAAATTATTTCTCCTAATTGTTTTGGTGAAGCAATATTAAATTTTTTCTTTGAAATTTTAAAAACTTCTTTTTCTAATTTACTAATTTTTTTCTCAAATTTTTCAGATAATATTTTTAAGAACTTATTATCAATTTTAATTCCTTCAATTTCCATAAAGGCTAATATTTTAATTAAAGGCTTTTCGAAAATTTCATAAATATTGGTAAGCTTTTCTAATTTAAGATTTTTACCAAAAATTTTGTATAACCTATAAGTAATATCTGCATCTTCTGCTGCATATTCCATGGCTTTTTTCAATTCCACATCACTAAAATTTATTTCTTTTTTTCCAGTACCAACAATTTCTTTAAATGAAGTTGTTTTATGCTGTAGATGGATCTCAGATAGCGTATCCATATTATGTCGATTTTTTCCAGCATCTAAAACGTAAGACATTAGCATTGTGTCTTCCATTGAGTTCATGTTTATCCCTTGTTTGAATAAAACAATAAAATCAAACTTAATATTTTGACCGATCTTTTTTACACTTTTATCTTCTAAAAGTGGCTTTAATTTTTTAATTACATTCTCTTTCTTTAAACATCCTTCAAATTTATGACCTATTGGAATATAACAAGCTTTACCAATTTTTGTGCTTAGTGAGATACCTACTAATTCTGCTTGATGTGCATCTAACGAGCTAGTTTCAGTATCGATAGCTAATTCTCCAGCTTCTTCTGCTTCATTAATCCAATCATCTATTTGTTTTTCATTTGTAATTAAATGGTAATTTTTTTTATTTATGGTTTGTGGTTTTTCTTTAAAAGTTACCTCTGTTTTAACCTCTTCTAATATTGGTTCTCCATATAATGAGATAACAGAGCTAAGAAGTCTATTAAATTCCATTTCTCTTAAAAATTTATACAACTTGTCTTTGTCAATTTCTTTTAACTGAAACTCTTCTATCTTTCTTTCAACTGGAGCATCTTTCATCAATGTTACTAATTTCTTGCTAATGATTGCTTTATCTTTATTTTCTGTGAGCGTTTCTCTTCGTTTGTTTTGCTTTATCTCATGTGTACTATCTAATAGTTTTTCTAGAGTGCCATACTTCTTAATTAGTTCTGCCGCAGTTTTAACACCTATACCTGGAACACCTGGTACGTTATCACTACTATCGCCCGCTAACGATTGTACATCAATTACTTTTTCTGGACCTACTCCAAATTTATTTACCACGTCTTCTGATGTTATAAATTTGTTTTTCATTGGGTCAAATAACCGAACATCTTTTTTATAAAGCTGCATTAAATCTTTATCAGACGATACAATTGTAACCTTTGCTCCTTTAGCTAAAATTTGCTCTGTATATGTTGCAATTAAATCATCTGCCTCATAATTGGGTAGATCAACAGATGGTAGATTAAAAGCAATAACTGACTTTCTTATGTATTCAAATTGTGGTGCTAAATCATCTGGGGCCTCAGATCTATTTGCTTTATAGTCAGAATAGATCTCATTTCTAAAAGTTTTTCTAGCTGCATCAAAAATTACAGCAAAATGAGTTGGCTTTTGAAGATTGTCATTAGACTTTGAATCTTCTAGTAATTTAAATAACATGCTGCAAAAACCACTAACTGCACCTACTGGTAAACCATCACTCTTTCTTGTTAGTGGCGGTAGCGCATAATAAGCTCTGAAGATATAACCTGAACCATCTATTAAATAAAAATGATCTGTTTTTTTAATTTTATCCATAAAATAATATTATCTTAATTATTTTAAATATTATAAATGTATTAACACAGATGGACAAAAAAAATATACTTTCTATTAGAAATTTAAAAAAAATATATTCAAGCAAAAAAATAAAAGACACGAATGCTTTAAATAATTTAAACTTAGACGTGCAAGTAGGAGAGATTTTTGGATTACTTGGACCAAACGGTGCTGGAAAGACTACATTTATAAATATTATAGCTGGCACGGTAATCAAAACAGCAGGGCAAGTTAGTGTTTATGGCTTTGATTTGGATAAGAATCCAAGACAAGTTAGGGCATCAGTTGGAATAGTTCCTCAAGAAGTTAATCTTGATCCCTTTTTTAGTCCAAGAAAATTATTAGAATTGCAGGCTGGGCTTTATGGAATAAAAGAAAAAGACAGAATTACAGACACTATTCTAGAGTTGGTATCTTTGGAAGAACAAGCAAACAGCTATGCCAGAAGTTTATCTGGTGGAATGAAAAGAAGATTGCTGATGGCTAAAGCTTTAGTTCATCAGCCTCCAATAGTTTTTTTAGATGAACCTACTGCTGGTGTTGATGTTCAGCTAAGACAAAATTTATGGAAAAACGTAAGACTACTTAATGATCTTGGTGTGACTATAATCCTAACAACACATTATCTTGAAGAAGCTGAGGAAATGTGTGATCGAATAGCTATTCTTAATAAAGGAAATATTGTAGCCCTAGATAGTACTAAAAATCTTCTAAATAAAATTCAAACAAAAAAAGTAACTTTTAAAACAGATAAAAAAATTGATATAAAGGATGAAGACTTGCCATCTTTAAAATTAATATCAAAATTAGAGACAGAAATTTGTGTTTCTTATGAGAAAAGTAAAATTAATATGGAAAATTTGATCAATTTAATTAAGAAAAATAATGCTAAAATTTTAGACATATCTACTGATGATGGTGATTTAGAGGATGTTTTCTTACGATTAATAAAGAACTAGATTATTATAATAATAAATAGTAAATTTAAAGATAATGGATCTTTTAAAAACTAATTCAATACAAAAAACTTTAAAAGTATTTTTAATGGTTTTTCTAGGAACGGTTGCTTTAACTATTTCAGCTAAATTAAAAATACCTTTTTATCCAGTACCAATGACAATGCAAACTTTTGTTGTCCTTTTCTTAGGATTGGCCTTTGGATATAAAATTGGTCTTACTACTGTTGGAGTTTATCTTCTTGAGGGTATTTTGGGAATGCCAGTATTTTCTAATTCACCCGAAAAAGGTGTGGGCTTAATTTACTTTACAGGTCCTACGATGGGTTACTTGGTAGGATTTTTATTGGCTACATTTTTTGCTGGTTATTTAAATTTAAGAAATAATATTTTTATAATTTTTTGTAAGTTGATATTTGCTGTTTCAACAATCTACTTTCTTGGGACTCTTTGGCTTGGAACTTTAATTGGATGGGATAAGCCAATTCTTCAATTAGGTGTTACACCTTTTTTATTGGCTGAATTATTTAAAATCTGTTTATTAACTTTATTGGCTAAAAAAATTATTAAGTTTAGAAAATTTATTTAGGTGATCGTTTAGATAATATTCTTTGTAAAGTCCTTCTATGCATTTTAAGCCTTCTAGCTGTTTCAGAAACATTTCTATTACATAATTCAAAAACTCTGTGAATATGTTCCCATTTAACTCTATCTGCTGACATGGGGTTTTCAGGAGGCGCTGCTTTTTTTTCTGGATCTGCTAGTAATGCTTTTTCAACATCTTCTGCATCAGCTGGTTTTGCCAAGTAGTCAATTGCACCCTCTTTAATTGCCGCTACGGCCGTTGGTATATTTCCATAACCAGTTAACATAATAATTCTGCTAGTTGGGTTAGAAATTTGTATTTGTTTTACTACCTCAAGTCCATTTCCATCTGCCAACCTTAAGTCTACTACTGCAAAAGCAGGTTTTTTTTCTTTAACTAATTGAATTCCTTTTTGTACACCCTCAGCTTGAAAAACTTCAAATCCTTTTTTTTCCATTGCTCGTGAAAGTCGGTCCCTAAAGGGGTTATCATCATCGACGATTAGTAAAAATTTACTATCAAAATCACTTAGTTTTTTTAGAGTGTTAAGTTCAACCATAGGACTAATATGGTGCTTAATCTAATATTTTCAATACCTATTATTTGCTTTACATTAATTAACTATTGCCTTAATTGCATAAATTGTATGAAAGTTTTTAAGTATTTAAAAATTTTTTTTTATTAAATTTTTTTTGGAGACATAATGCAAAAATTTAAAACAGTTGATGAACTTGTAAATCAATTAAAACCAGAACAACCTATTTATTGTATTAGGAAAAAATCGATACAATCAGCTTCTACATATTTTAGAAATAAATTTCCCGGTAAAGTACTTTACGCAGTAAAAACTAACCCACATCCTGAAGTCCTAAAAACGATAGTTGAGAGTGGGATTGAGAACTTTGATGTAGCCTCTATTCAAGAAATTAAGGATATAAGAGCAATTAATCCTAATGCAAAATGTTCATATATGCATACAGTTAAAAGTAGAGAAAGTATTAATGAAGCCTATTTTAACTATAATATTAAAGCTTTTTCTCTAGATACTAAAGATGAATTAATAAAGATTATTGAAACAACTAATCAGGCAAAAGACCTTGAATTATTTGTAAGAGTGGCTGTTTCAAATGAACATGCTGAAATAGATTTATCGAAAAAATTTGGAGCATCAGTATCTGAAGCTACTGGCTTGTTAAGATTAACTAAACAATATGCAAAAAAAATAGGACTAAGTTTTCATGTAGGTTCTCAATGTATGCACCCTATTTCATATGCAAAAGGAATTGCAGATGTGGGAAATATAATAAAAAAAACAAAAATTGTTCCTGATTATATTAATATTGGAGGTGGCTTTCCTACAATTTACCCTGATCTTGTACCTCAATCTTTAGACAGTTATTTTAAAGAAATAAAAAAAGCTTTAATCAATTTAAACTTAAAAAACCTTCCTGAAATATTATGTGAGCCTGGAAGAGCACTAGTTGCCGAAAGTGGTTCAACAATTGTAAGAGTAAACCTTAGAAAAAAACAAAAGCTTTATATCAATGATGGAACCTATGGAACTCTTTTTGATGCTGGTACGCCAAACATTGTTTACCCTTCTCGTTTAATTAAAAGTGGAAAAATATTATCTAAGAAATTAACTGCGTTCGATTTTTATGGCCCTACTTGTGATAGTATGGACTATATGAAGGGACCATTTCTGCTTCCAAATAATATTAAAGAAAACGATTATATTGAACTGGGTCAACTAGGTGCGTATGGCTTAACTTTTAGAACTCAGTTTAATGGTTTTTATTCAGATGAAATTTATGAAGTGGAAGATGAGCCCATAATGACGCTCTATGGTAAAGAAAGTAATAAAGATATATTAGTTGCTTAATGTCTAAAAATAAAAATTTAACACATAACAGCAAAAAAGACTTCCTACAGCATCCAGTTGAACACATAGATATTACATCATTTGATGCAAGAAAAATTATTTCTTCAATGGAAAAAATGTCTTTTGTTTCAAGAGAAACAGCAAATGCAGCCAATATTTTTAATGAAATGATTCAAGATAAGGATTGCACTATT
>Ga0307986_10002089_pt1 | contig 14339 bp, 17 predicted proteins | sample EllFjometageno82_FD_203170 | JGI IMG/M metagenome (GOLD analysis project Ga0307986, IMG submission 203170) | Marine microbial communities from Ellis Fjord, Antarctic Ocean - #82 | ecosystem: Environmental > Aquatic > Marine > Unclassified | place: Southern Ocean | collected 2014-10-09
AAAGAAGTCATCTACGTCACCAATGACCTTATAGAAACTCTGACCAGGCCGGCCATTCGCCGTCCACTTGACGTAATCGCCTTCACCGCCACGTTGTTTTATAGTTTTACGGCTTTTACGGCTTTTTCCCTGTCCTTTTCTTTTAGTTCTTCTTTTAGACCGTTTAGTTCTTCTTTTAGAACGTTTAGTTCTTAGTGTTTTTCTTTTAGAACGTTTCGAACGTTTCGTTCTCAATGTTCTTCTTTTAGAACGCTTAACTGTCATTATTTTATATATAATAAATATTTAAAAAATAAATTATGTTCTCTTTTTTTTCTGTGTTTTTCTAATGCGTTTATTTAAAGAGTTGGACGAGTTTTTAACCGACTTCTTGTTTTTATCAGACCTCTTGCTTTTAACTGACTTCTTGCTTTTAACTGACTTCTTGTTTTTATTGGACTTTCTAGATTTCTTGTTTCTTTCACCAATACTCTTAGGTCTCTTAGAAACGCGGTCAACTAAGGCTTTTCCTAATAAATAATAGTTCGGCTGTATGGTTTCTTTTTCGTGAATTGTAGGCACAAATTCTATTTCATTTAAGAAAAAATCTCTAATGTAATGATCATTGTTGACACAGCAGCCAAAATCAATTCTTAATTGAACCGGAATATTGGAGAATTCTTTTTCTAAAACTTTAATAACTTTCTCAGCTTTTTCTTTAACCATTTCAACAAGTTTATCGCTCATTGGACCACCGTCCGCCTCTGGAAGGTGCTGCACATATTCTAAACTTGTTGCCGACTTAAATTTGGTGCCGTATGAATATAAGTATTTACCGTTTAACCAGTAAGTTGATACTTCATAAAACTTACCAAATTCACCTACATACGGCTGGAATAATACATTAGGGTATCCTTTTTTAACCATATTATCAAAATGATTTCTTAACTGCTCCTTTGTTGCTCTGTTCCAGTTTTTCCAAAATTTAAAACCAGATTTAAAACCAGCTAGTTCTGGTTTCATAATACATTTAGACCATTTCTTTGGATCTCTTCTTTTTAATAAGTCATCAATAAACTTGGTTTTATTGCGTTCATATTTACTCATACTTAATCCAATAGTTGGAATGGTGTCAATACCATGCTTTCTCATGACGGCCATATAGTCTAATTTATGAACAATGAACTGCTGGAAACTTAAAGACGGAACTAAAATAGCCTTAGTTTTTCTCATAAGTTTTTCATAGTGTTTCACGCCTTTGGTGCCACCATACCAAAAAGAATATCCTATTTCATAAAGAGGGAAAACATAGTTGCAGGCGTCTAATGCTTCAATGGTAAGATTATTACCGTCAATAGCAACAACTTCTATACCTTTTTCTTTGCCGTGTTTAATTACCGAGCATAAAATGGCTAAATCAAACGAATATCCACCCCAGTCTTTCCATTCTTTTGGTAAATATTTTAACCAACTCATGTTTTCTTTTACAAATTTAGGGTAGGCAAAACTAACCTCCGTTCCAACAACAACGCCTAGTTTCATTTATTATAATTAAGAAAATAATTATAATGTTAAAAAAAAAGCTTAATCGCTTAATAAATTAGTAGCTCCACGAATTATACAGGGATACGGCAACCATCGAATGTATAACAATGTTAACTGAATTTTCAGGAACTATGTATCCAAGGTTATTGTAAATAACTGTTTTAATATATCCATTCTTTAATTTAGGCTTTTCTTTTACTTCCAAAGCTTTTTTATCGTAATTTCTTTCCCTAACAGCTTCTGAACGAATAGTATTTTCAACGCGGGTTAATATACATTCATCTTTTCCACCGTGTTGAACGACAGATGCGTTCTGAAACCAATCCAAATAAGTAAATAATTGAATGGTAATATTTAAATAATGTAAAGTCCAGTGGGTATACCAAAAAGAAGCAATACTATTGACCATTAGAGACATATGCGTATATGATACATAATCAGCTGCTTTGTCTTTGTCTTTAATATCTTTAATCATTAGAAGAATTGCCATTTCTAGATTAAATGTTTTCAAAGCTGTTTTAATTGTGATATTTGTCATCTTTTTAAAAATATATTAATTTCTTCTTAAATACTTTAATTAAAACTTATTAGACCTGATTGAGGTGTTGTTGTAACCGATTTATAGACTTTATTTTCATACTTCGTTAATCCGTAGATAATAAACTTATCTCCCTGGGAATACTTTTCTTGGCTCTGTATGGTGTATCCATATATTTTAACAAACTGTCTAAGGATGGTTACTACATTCTTATTATTTAAGTCGTGTAAATAGTTGCGGGCTTTACACGGTAAGTAATATTTATCAAGGTCATATTTCATATTTTCTATCGCTTTAACCGTTCCTAGGGTTTCTAGGTCGCGTCTAGAAAAGTTATTTTTATCTTCTAACGACACCAGCCCAAAAGCCAGTAATAACTTATTTACTATCGCTTCATCCGGTAGAACTCTAAACAATTGATTTTTAGGCATTTTATTTATCTTTATAAAATATTTTTAAATATTAATCTAAGTATTTTTTTTAAAATCTAACTTATAAATATAAAAAAATGCCACAAAAGTTAAGAAAAACCAGAAGAACAAGAAGAATCAGAACTAGAAAAACAAGAGCTAGAAAAACAAGAGTTAGAAAAACAAGAGTTAGAAAAACAAGAGCTAGAACTAGAAAAGTTAAACGTGTAAAAAAAGGTGGAAAGAAAGTATCATCCAGAAAACAGAGAGGTGGGGACGCCTGTGACTACTTAGAAAATTTGTATTATAATAACAAGAACCTGCGGCAGATGGCGGGCGAGACCGATGATAACTGGGAGGAGGCTAAGAAGAAGGCGGCCTATGCCATGACGGTGCTAGAGGGCAAGGGAAAGGGGTGCGATTGGGTGAAAGATCCCGAAAAGGCTAGAAGTAAGAGCACAATGGAAAAGGAAGCCCACGAAGCGACAAAATATCTTAGTAAGGCGGAGTCAAACAAGGGGTGGTATGATTTCGGAGGGCCCTCAGTTATATCTGTTTAAACCAAAAATCCTTTGTATATATAAAAATGTCATTAAACAAAACAAAAAGGCGTTGCGGTCGGCGCTACAATTCCTCCAGGGCCTGCGCTAGCAATTCCTCCAGCGTCGAGCGCAGCATTGTAAGGGCTTCTGGTTCAATAGAGGGCTTGCCGTCGATGACCACAATCGGCCGCCCCCTATTGTCCACTTGCACCGGAGGCATCTGCGCCACTGCCTTCTCGCACGTATCCACCGCTTGGGCCGGTGGTCCGCTGAACAGTGCCGCGCGACACATCTTGACCAATGCCATGACCTCCGCCCGACCACTGAAGCCCGGAGCAACGGCTCCTAATTGTGGTTTTCGGCGTTCGGCGTTTCTGTCTGTATACGCTTCACGCCATTTTTCAAGCACCCTTTTCTTATCCTTGAGTTCCTCAGGGGTATCACTGTCGCTGGGTAACATCTTATTGCTCCCATAATCCACAGCGCATTCCACTCTTGAATTAGCGCTAGGTTCGGTATGCCCTGATAGAACCCGCGTCTTGCCACAGTCGGCTGGCGGTGGCGCGTACTTCGGCGGCGTTTTGGGGAGTCCCTTAACCTTGGCCGCCGCCAACACTCGCCCGTCGCGTTGGTTCAACCACTGCTCCGTTAATGTGGGTTCTTCTATTTCAGGTGTTAGTCTAGACGGTTGTATTTCGATCGGATCCGATGACGTACTTTCCAGTAAAGGTGGTGACCGCGAACGGTCCCGTGGTGGTAGAGGAAGTCCAACTGACCGGCGCCCCGATCGGCGCACCGATCTGGCCCCACCTCTTCTTCTTTGGGTCGCTCTTCTTTGGGTAGTTCTTCTTTGGGTCGCTCTTCTTTGGGTAGTTCTTCTTTGGGTAGTTCTTCTGGTTCTTCTCTTTCTTGAAACCCGTCGTTTCAAACGCCGCGTTCTTCTGGTTCTTCTCTTTCTTGAAACCCGTCGTTTTAAACGCCGTGTTCTTCTTGATTTCATTTATATATAAATAGGATATATTTATTAGACGCATTTATTGTTCGTATTTATTGTAAATCACATTACTCCTTGTGTAGCCAAGTTGTCCGCTTTTTCATTTCCTTGTGAATGTTGGTCTGTAAGACCTGTGTGTGCTTTTATATGAAATAATTTTATTTTTGAATGTTCCTGTAATATACTAAATATAGGTTCTATAAATTCCCTGTTTTTAACCGGTTTCTTCCATTCCGTAGCTATCCATTTCTGTATCCATTCCGTGCAACATTTAATAGAATACTGTGAATCTGTAAATAAATGGATATCTGTGTATTTACTTATTAACTTATTTTCTATTATCATTTCAAGTGCGACTAAAATAGCAAATAATTCAGCCCTTTGATTCGTGTGATTTGTATACGGAAACTGTTCACTTATTTCAAAATGCTCACAATAAATACCTATGCCAGCTCTTGCAGTGTTTTTGCCATTATTCCGACACGCGCCATCCGTATACACAAACAGTATTTCAGTTGGTTCACGTATTTTTATGAAAGACTCTTCAACCATTATATTAATAATATTATTAATATTAATATAATAATTCAATTTTTATTTTTTCTAAGTAATTAATAGAATGGACGAACTCAACGTAAAGGATATTAATGACTTCAGTGAAATGTTTCACGAAGACTCTAAAAACAAGTTAGCACAGCATGCTATTAGAAAAGCAAAAAATGTGTCCACGGTTTTAATGGATACTTTTAAGTCTAAGGAATTTAATGATGTATTTAGTCACGCAATACACGTAGACGTAGAAAATTCGGACCAAGGTTCTTCTGGTAGGTGCTGGCTTTTTGCTATTCTAAGTATTATAAGACTGAATATGATACAGAACTATAAATTAGACAATGAGTTTGAATTAAGTCAAGCATATCCTTTTTTCTGGGACCAATTTGAAAAAAGTAATTATTTTCTTAGAAATATTATCAAATACAGAAAAAAAGAAATAGATAATGAATATAATAGACAGATACTATCAGATCCGGTTAGTGACGGTGGAAACTGGAACATGGCTGTTAATATTATCTTAAAATATGGATTAGTCCCTAAAAATGATATGGATGAAACATTTCACACAAGTCATACCGAACAAATGAAAGATATTTTAAATAATAAATTAAGGGAGTTCGCGGTTGAATTAAGAAAAATGCCGGATAGAAATTTTGAAAAAGACAAATCTGTTCTAGAAAAAAGATTAAAAGAAATGATGTATACCGTTTTCAAGATACTTACCATTTATATGGGAACACCACCTGAAAAGGTAAATTGGTCCTTCTATCAAAACGTTACAGGGGCTAAGAAGAAAGGTTCGAGTAAAAAACAGAAACAAGTAGCTTCTAGAAAAAAGAAAAAGAAAGTTTCCAAGAAGAAAAAGAAAGTTTCCAAGAAGAAAAAGAAAGTTTCCAAGAAGAAAGGGGGTTCAAAAAGGAAACACAATAAGAAAAGCAAGAAAAAGAAAAGCAAGAAAAAGAAAACTGGTAAACGCAAGACTGGTAAACGCAAGACTGGTAAACGCAAGACTGGTAAACGCAAGACTAGTAAAATAATTAAACGCCAGACTTTTCCAATTAAACAAAATACTTCTTACGCTAACAAGTCTTATTCTGTTATAAAAAATATTTTACCAACCGATTTCTATAAGGACCATATTAAATACAAATGTGAGGACAAGCTAGTGTTAATAAACTTTCCACATAAAAAGAGACCTTATAATAAGAGATTCACAATAAAGTTATCCAATAATATGGATAATGATAATGACTCCTCCTACGTCAATGTTCCCATTGAAGTACTAATGAAAGCTGCTGCCAAGTCTATTGCAGCGGGCGAAGCTGTTTGGTTTGGTTGCGACGTTGGTAAGAATATTCACCACATTAACGGTATAATGGATCCAGATTCTATAAATCATAAAGAAACCCTAGGAACAGAATTAGAATTAGATAAAGGCAATTCATTATTTACAAAGGCTGGTGAAGTTAATCATGCGATGGTTCTTAAAGGTTTTAATATGGAAAATAATAACATTAATAAATGGTGGGTTGAAAATTCATGGGGTGATGAAAACGACAACTTAGGAAACTATGTTATGAGTTCTAATTGGTTTAAGAAACATGTTTATGAAGTCGTCGTAGATAAGAAATACTGTGATAAGAAAACAATAGCTTTATTCAAACAGGATGCCATAGAATTAGAACCATGGGATCCATTTGGTAATTTATTATTGAAATAAATACTTAAATAAAAAACTTCATATTTTATAAATGAGTTTCGATCCATGGCAGATAATATCGAGATATTTTGAGCGTGACCCGTATTATTTAACGGACCACCACTTAAATTCTTATAATCAGTTCTTAGAAGCTGGTGTTAATGATGAAATTGGTATAGAATATATAGTTAAAAGAAACAATCCTATTAAAATCTTTAAAGGTCAAACAGGAGATTCTTTTAAACATGAAATATACATTTACTTGGGAGAAGAAAGAACTGACGAAGGGGAATTGGTCGATAGCGGCAAGCACATTTATTTTGGAAAACCAATTCTATACAAGAAAGAAGAGACAGATGCGTCGGGAGAACAAGACAAAACCAAATATATGTATCCTAATTTAGCTAGAAACTATAATACGACTTATGCTTCTGATATTTTCATGGATATTACTATTATAATAAAAGAGAAGGGTGAAGTAGTGTTTCATGATTACAGACAGAACCTTGGTATTGGAAAATTACCAATTATGATTCATTCCAATCTTTGTTTATTAAATAAACGCGATCCAAAAGTTTTAAAACAGTTAGGAGAATGTCCTTACGATAAAGGAGGTTACTTTATTATAAATGGTAAAGAGAAAGTTATAATTAGTCAGGAGAAGAAAGCTGATAATATGATATACATAACAAAGTTAAATAATGATAAATTTACATATGAAGCAAATCTAAAGTCTGTTTCTAAGGAAGGTTTCCAAAGTTCCAGAACAAATAATGTAGCCATAGAAAACAATGGTAGAATAACGGTTCGGATTCTAGGAATAGCCGATAGAATACCTTTATTTATTTTATTCAGAACACTAGGTATTCAATCTGACAAGGATATTTGTAAACTAATATTAAATGAAAACACAGATTCTCTAACAAGCGAAACAAGTATATTAATGCAGGCTTTATTACCATCTATCAGGGATAGTGAATGTATATACACACAAGAGGCTGCTTTGAAATATATAGGATTAAAAACAACGAGTTCTGTTGTTAGAAAATTTATTATTAATGCCAAACAGGCTATTAATAATAATTTCCTACCAAATTATGGAAATAACAATAATTATAAGTCTTTTTTCTTAGGTTACTTAGTTAAGAAATTATTAAAAACCAGTCTAGCCATTATACCAGCAACAGACAGGGATCATTATAAAAATAAAAGAATAGATTTAAGTGGATTCTTAATAAATGACTTATACCGAGAATTATTCGAAAAGTTTATTAAAAACATGAAATTAAAAGTAGATTACCGTTATAAATTCGATTACGAACAAGACAATAAGTTCGAAGATATAAAAGAATTAATACACGACGGTAATTTAAATATTATTTTTGACAAGAAAGTTATAGAAAGGGATTTGGATAAATCGTTTAGAATGAGATGGGGCACAGAAGCTTCTTCGACCGAAGGGGTTGTTCAAGATATCAACAGAAATACTCTACTAGGAACAGTTTCTGTTATGCGTCGTGTTACGTTTCCGTTTGATAAAACAAGTAAGGCTGATGGGCCTAGAAAGCTACATAGTTCACAATGGGGATACATTTGCCCGTCCGAATCCCCTGATGGTTCTAATGTAGGTATAGTCAATAACTTAGCTGTTACATCGAGTGTCTCTTCATGGGTTAATCCGGAAGGTATTATAGAATGTTTGAAGGGATTTACGGACGGTAGAAAAATGATACCACTAGAATTAATAACACCGGTCGATTGTTTTAGTCTTTGTAAAATTTTTATTAACAATATGTGGTTGGGTGTTTGCCAAGCCCCGGTTGAATTATATAGAACCTTAAAATTATACAAGCATAATGCAATTATAAATATTCAAACTTCTATTTACTGGAATAGAAATGAAAATGAAATATATATATCCACAGAACAGGGAAGACTTATTAGACCGTTAATAAGATTAACCGATAATAAGAGTAGCTTATTTGATGATACAAAGGAGTTCCTAAAAGACAAGAAATGGAATGACTTAATTTTTGGAATACGGGCAGGTGAGGCTGAACGCGAAGATATTAAGTATTATCCAGGTGATTATGATTTAGACGAATTAGAAAAAGAAGCCTGTTCCATAGAATACATTGATAGTAATGAAACAGAGGATACACTAATAGCTACAAACTATAAGAATCTAGAAAATCCAAATATAAAATACACCCATTGTGAGATACATAATTCATTAATATTAAGCAATGTTGCGAATACTATTCCGTTTCCACAACACGCCCAGGCCCCTAGAAATGTCTATTCTTCCCATCAGATGAAACAGACAGTCGGTGTTTTTAATACTAATTATCCTTCTAGATTTGAAACCTTCTCGCATATCTTACACTATCCACAGAAACCCATAGTAGACTCTAAATTTTCTAAATATGTCTTCTCCAAAAATCTTCCAAGTGGTGTAAATGCGATTGTAGCTATTGCTAGTTATTCGGGATACAATCAAGAGGATTCCATTATATTAAATAAGTCTTCAATGGAAAGGGGTATGTTTAAATCACTATACCATCGGTCATATACTGATCAGGAGGAGGATACAAACAAAACAGGTGGATTTAAACAGGAAACTAGCCGTTTCTGTAATCCTGAAATAATAGGGAGAACCAGGGCCATATCGGAACTAGGAAATAAGAAAAATTATTCTAATTTAGACGAAAATGGAATTATACCGCTTAATACAAGAGTAACAGAGGACGATGTGCTTATAGGTAAATTTAGTGTATCTGAGAATAGAACAGAAAGTGGAGAAGTTATTTTAGATATATCGGGCAAAACAGTTAACAATGGCACTTCTGGAATAGTAGACAAAATTATTTTAGTAGAAAAAGACTTTAATTTAAGACTCGCAAAAGTAAGGGTTAGAAAAATAAAAAATCCAGAAATAGGAGATAAATTCGCAGCCAGAAGTGGACAGAAAGGAACTATTGGTATGGTTATACCAGCAGAAGATATGCCTTTTACACAGGACGGTATTGTTCCTGATATTATTATGAATCCCCATGCTATTCCCAGTCGTATGACTATTAATCAATTACTAGAATGTATTTTAGGTAAAGCCGCTTGTCATTATGGTAATATAGGAAACTGCACAGCATTCGAACATTCGGATGTTTCTAATATATCGGACGTCCTTGAAAAAACAGGATATGAAAAATACGGAAACGAGATACTATACAACGGAATAACAGGTGAACAGATAAATACACAGATATTTTTTGGCCCAACCTATTACCAACGATTAAAACTTATGGTTGCTGATAAAGTCCAAAGTAGAGCGACAGGTCCGAGAGATTATATTACAAGACAAGCTGCGGCCGGGCGCTCTAATAAAGGCGGTCTAAGAATAGGAGAAATGGAAAGAGACGCTATTTTATCTCACGGGGCTTCTTTATTCTTAAAAGAAACAACTATGAAAAGAAGTGACGATTATAGTACCTATTTTAATAATAGAAATGGTATGATAGTAAATGATAATATATATGAATCTAGTAATGATAATATTAACCGAGTGGATATACCATATAGTATGAAACTATTTATACAGGAATTACAATCCATGTCTATATCCGCTAAATGTGTCCTAGAAAACAATGAAAATGATACACAGTTATTACAGGATATAATACCAAAGATTAAAAATAATGGTAATATGAGTTATGACCCAGAAAGCGGCGATGGCGAAGAAGAAGAAGTAGAAGGCGAAGAAGTAGAAGCTGACGAATAGAATAAAATTGAAAAAGGATTTAAAAAAATAAAATAAGATTAAATAAAATGACTGAAGCTGTTAAAATTAAGAAATCAAGAGAAATTCTCCGGGAAATCTTAGATATTCGAGGATACAATGTAGAGAATATACCGGACAATTCTGAGGAAGAAATTACAAAGATTCTAGAAGCTTCTGAAAAATTAGATCCTAAGAAGATAGACAATGGGGATCCATTAGGATCTAATAAGTCGGCTCTGTGCGATTTCAATGTTACGCATAAAACAATTAAAGACTGGAAATTACACGTAGTTTACTTTAACTTTAAAAATGTTAGTGTCTCTCATAAAAATCTAAAAACCCATACAGACAATTTATTCAGTACATACAGTGAATTAGACAATGTTCTTATACTGTTGCCTTCTGATGTTACTACTTCCTATGACACATACTTGGGATACGTTGATAAAATTAATATGGACAATGAGAAGCCTGAATTAACTAGTGAGTTTAGCGAAGAAGGCTATTCTCAAAGACACCTAGGAAATGTTCAAATGGTTAATATTAATGCGATGTGTATTAATATTCTTAAACACGAATTAGTTCCACTACATGAAATAATTAGAAATGAAAATGAAATACAGGAAATTCTTTCTAAAAATAACGCCGAAGTGAAGTCTCAGTTTCCAGTTATTCTAAAACACGATGCAGTTGCCGAAATTCTAGGATTAGTTACGGGAGACCTAGTTAGAATATACCGCCCCTCTATAACTGCGGGTGAGGCTATATTCTACCGAATATGTAAATAAATTTTAAATTTACTAAATCCGCTAATTCCATTTTATTTTTTTATTTTATAATTATAAATGAGTAATTATATTAATCGCACAAGAGAAGAAGAATATTCTTTAAAAAAAGAAGACTACAGTAATTTACTTTATACAAATAATTTGTATTTAGGTGTCATTGTAATATTGGTGTTATATTTATTATCTAAATTATAGATAATGAATATGCATATACAAAACAAGCGAATTGAGTATTCGGAGATATATTTAAATAAAAAAAAACAAGAGATTAATTACTATATAGCAGCAGTTGTTATATTAATCATTATATTATTATACCTACTAGAATAATAATATTTGTTAAATAATAATGAACTCAACTAAAAAAAGACAGTATGAAATAAACATGAACCAAATAGTTAGATTGGATATTATAACACAGATATATAAAATAGTTATAACAGGTCTTATTATAGCTGTGTTACTAGGTTTTTTTATTCCGTTAATGACAAGTAATAAAACTACATATTATTTTATGGTTGGTGTTATAGCCTGCGTTTGTATGTTCTATGTATTACTATATTTAGTACCTAGACTAGACCGGGACAATTATAATCAGAATATTACATTGTATGAAAGAAAATTAAGTAAAACAGAAGACATTTTTAATCTTACTGTGGCAGAATAGGTGATAGGTTACTTATATCGTCCTTAATGTACGCCGTGGGTGGTGGAGTATCGGTAGGCGCTGGGCTTGATGTTGGTGCTGGTGTTGTCGGTGTTGTCGGTGTTGGTGCTGTTGTCGGTGCCGGTGTTGGTCTTGTATCTACCATATTTTGAATCATAAATCCTTGTCCTATTAAAAACATGCCAATTAAAAATAATATTAATACTAGAGCTTTCATTTACTGTTTTTTTAGATTTTTTTTTTAGAATGTTTAAGTTCTAAAAAATGCTTAGTTGTACTAAATATCAATATCATTAAAAAGAATATAAAAACTACTTTAAAATTTTGTAGTTCCATTTATTATTATCCATAAATTAATTTTCTTTTTTAGCTTCTTCTTTTTTAGCCTCTTCTTTTTTTCTCTGAAGCCACGGGTCGTCTTCTTCTAGACCACTAATAGTTTCTTGGACTGTTTGTTCGACCGTCTCAGTTCCTTTGACTTCGTCGGCTACGTCTTCATTCGATTCAATATCAACCGTCTGGCTAGCGTTAAGGTTCTTGTAAGCTTCCGGTTTCTTAGTTCCGTCTTCCGTAATATCCTCGATACGTTCTTTCTTATCTTCTTCCTCTTGTTTCTTTTTAGAATCTTCTACTTTTTTAATTTGATCTTCCATTTTTTCTTTCTTTCTTTCCTCAAAGAACTGATCTTTACTAATCTGGTTCTTCTTGTATTCGCCCATCAAGTTGTTTAATCCTTCATCAATGTATTCCTGATCGGCGATCTTATCCGGTTCAGGGTCCCACGGGAGCCACTGACCAACCGAACCAACAAAGACATGGTGGTCCTGATCCATTCTGTGTAGGATCTTAGCCCGCTGTTCGGCTTCCTGTCTAGAATCATAAATGCCTCTTACTTTTAGACCTCTAATATTAGACTTGAATTCATTCTTTGTATCAAAATCCTTCTGTAGATTTTCCTGTTCTTTGTATAAGAAATCCTTGTATTTATCATCTACTTCTTTGTAGTTTAATTTTTCGTTCTTGCAGTAATCTTTAAGAAACTCCGATAAGAAGAACATATTCTTGTCCTTTAAAATCTTCTCCGGAGAAAGAAACGATAGGCAACAATAGTTCTGTCCGGGAATTCCCGAATCAGCAGTGAGGAAATCAATTTTATCTGTCATATTATACTTACTATAAAATATTTACTTTTAAATACTTTAACGCGAAAAAAAATATTAAGTATTTATAAATGGTTGACGCGAGAGAAATTTTAACCCGTTTGTGTAAATATATTGTAGAAGGCTTTGTTGTTGCTATTGCAGCCTTTGTTATCCCTAAAAGTAATCCGAAAGTGGACGAAGTTGTTATTATTGGTTTAACCGCCGCCGCCACTTTTGCTATCCTAGATATGTTCGCTCCCTCCGTAATGGTTGCTAGCGTTAAACAAGGTGTTGGTCTAGGTATTGGAGCCTCCCTTGTTGGCTGGCCCGCCATTTAAGTGCTAGGAATGAATTGCCATTGTAAATCCCGGCATATCTTTTCCCAGATATTATCCTGTTGTTGTAATTTCTCTCTACTTTTCAATAGAGGAAAACATTCTAAGTATTCATCCATAGATAGAAGTTCACAAAACTTATGTAGAACATAGGAATAAGACAAAAAATTCTTACGTTCCTTAGGACAATATTTAACAAAGGGAGTTTGAATCTCTTTAAACATCATTCTTAGTTTCTCTTCTGTATTTCTACTCATACTAGGGGCTGGAACACCGTTAAGGTGATTTATAATATGTGGAACATGCTCATAGTATTTATTATACTTTAGTTTTTTCAAGATTTCTCTTAGTTTATCTGGCAACAGGTCATGTGTATCAAATATCTTTTCTTTTTTTAGTTCTAGAAGTATTTTTTCGTATACTTCTGACGGTATTTCGGTTGATTCCTTTGCTTGGAATTGAGCCAGCCATTCATTGAAATGATTTATTCTTTTATAAGCGAAATAACTAACTTCTCTTGGTGGGTCCTTGTAACTCGGTTTATCCGAATTAATAATAATTTCTTCCACTGTACCACAGCCTTTACATACCATAATACTTTCAGTTGGAAGAAGAAACATATTACAGTTACAAAGACTACACGTATCTAGATCTATATCTTTTTCCGGGGTAATATATTCATCGTCCATATAACTCATATATTGATTCAAAATACTAGTTTTGCTAGTTTTTTTTGGTTCAGTTTTTGGCTTCACTTGCTCTTTTTGAAACATATTAATTATTGAAGTAGTCTTAGGATCTACATTCATTTCAGAACTAGTATTATTTTCATAATAATTAAATATTAAAGACCCTGTATCTAAATAATATTTGGTTCGTTCTTTTTTATTTGATATTATTTCTATATCTTTCTTTATTTTCTTAATGTTATCGGTTATTTCTAGTTTTTCGTGTAATTCCTTGTCCATTAATTCCATGTGGGGCTTATAATCTAATTTAATATAGTCTTTTTCTAGTTTAGCTAATTCTTTTTCAAGTGCTGGTATATTCTTTTCTTCGTAAATGTATTGCTTTATTTTATCATTGTGAACAGCATCTATTGTTGTTCTCTTGTCAATTGGACCTCTTCGTTTCTCTTTATCCCGAAAAGACATTTTATAAAAATTATATCATATAAGTTTAAGTATTTTTTCTAATTAATTAAAAAAATGGTTCGTCGTAGTATATCTGTATTAGTAGCTTGTTCATTTTTTATTTAGTAAGAGAACTTGATATTCTATCATTAAAAAATAAATATTATATATCGCGTTAACTCTAATTAGTAATTACTACTTAGTGTGATACTTAACTGTAAGTTCTAGAATATT
>Ga0307986_10002090_pt1 | contig 14337 bp, 15 predicted proteins | sample EllFjometageno82_FD_203170 | JGI IMG/M metagenome (GOLD analysis project Ga0307986, IMG submission 203170) | Marine microbial communities from Ellis Fjord, Antarctic Ocean - #82 | ecosystem: Environmental > Aquatic > Marine > Unclassified | place: Southern Ocean | collected 2014-10-09
AAATTCTATATAGTTATCTGCAATAAAACTTAGTTCTTTTTTTAACTTATTAGGAACTTTATATTTATGGCAAAAATATTCGAAGTTATCTTTTTCATCTATCAGAAGTATAGAAAAAATTGCTTCAGGTGTTTGATCTGTAAGATTTATTTTTGTCAAATAGCAAAAATTTTGTATTCTATCTAAATATTTAAATTCAGGAAAAATAACTGAAAAAATATCTTTAATATCGTTGTTCTCTAAAATATTATCAATATTTTTTAATTTAAATATTTTATAAAGCTCACTTAAAATCCGTTCTTTGGAAATATTTTTTATTCCACCTAGATTAAGTTTAATGGACTCTATTATTTTGGAATCAGATATTTTACAATTATAATAAATTGAAAATCGAATGAATCTAATTATTCTTAAATAGTCTTCTTCTATTCTTAAAGCTGGCTCTCCAATAAATTTTATTTTCCCTTTATTTAAATCATGTCTGCCATTTTGTGGATCATATATTTTTCCTTTCTTGTCCATGTAAATTGCATTGATAGTGAAGTCTCGTCGTTCTGAGTCTTTTAGCCAGTCATCAGTAAAAGAAACTGTGGCATGCCGGCCATCAGTCTTAATATCTTTCCTTAATGTTGTGATTTCAAATTTGCTTGAGTTTATAATAGCGGTTATAGAACCGTGCTCTATACCGGTATCAATAATTTTAAATTCTGTGTTTTTAAACTTTTCTTTTATTTCTTCCGGAGAAAAGATTGATGCAATGTCAATATCATCAATATTTTCATCAGTTAAAAATTTTCTTACACATCCTCCAACGAACATAGCTACTTTGATATTTTTTTTCTCATTTTTTTCAAGGATATTAAATAATTTTCTAATATTTTTTGACTTATAGAAAGGGAAGAATGTTTTTTTTATTTTGTAAAAAAGATTTATATTTTTTGATAATTTTATCATTTTTTTGGCTGGGGCACTAGGATTCGAACCTAGGATGGCGGTATCAAAAACCGCTGCCTTACCGCTTGGCTATGCCCCAATATTAACGATTTGATATACCATAAATATAAACAATTAAATAGATTTTGTGAGCACACACCAATAATTTGGAAATTTCTTTTTTAAAACTTTAACCGCTAAACTGGCTGCTTCTTTGTTGTCAAATACTCCAAAGCAAACTGATCCGGAACCTGTCATTCTTGAAAATAAACATTTTTTTTGAAGACTGATTAAATTTAAAATACTTTGAATTTTTTTATGCTTTTTTTGCACGATTATCTGTAAATCATTAGATTCGTTTATTAAAAATTTATTGTATTTCTTTTTAGAAAATATTTTTGATGGATCTATTTTTAGTGGAGTATTAAATTTTTTTACATTTGAATAAACTTCTTGTGTAGAACTTTTGATATTTGGATAAATTAATAGAAAATAAAATTTATATTTTTTTTTAAATATTTTAATTTTTTTTAAATTTTTTTGAAAAGAATGATTAGAAAAAAATAATCTTAGGTCTGAACCTATTTTTTTCTCAAATATTTCTAATAATTTTAAGCTTATTTTTTTTTTTAAGAAATACTGGATAATAGTTGCTGCATTCCCTGTGCCTCCACCAAGTCCGGCAAATGATGGGATTTTTTTATTTATCAAAATTTTGTATCTCTTTTTGTTATTTATTATTTTTTCGCTTCTTAATAACGACAGAGCACTTATTACTGTATTTGTTTTGTTTTTAATATTTTTTTTAAAAGGTCCAATAAACACTACTTCATCTTTATTTTTTTGTATTTTATTTATACTTATCTTGTCGTGTAAGTTTATAAGCATTGTTGTTGATTGTATGTTGTGAAGCCCTTTATTATTTTTTTTTAGAACTCTTAAAAATAGATTAATTTTAGAAAAAGATTTAATCATTGATTATTATTTAGCTTTTGAGTCCAAATAATAGTTTTTGTTCAATTTTTTTTTTTAATTTTTCTTCTGTTTTTTCTAATTTCAGAACGTACTGCCAAAAATATCTTGCCTGTAATTTTTTGTTGTTCATCCAAAGTGAATCAGCATAGTGGTCGTTAACAACAGGATCTGAAGCCATGTATTTAACTGCTAATTCTAACTGCTGTTTTGCTTCTTTATAATAATTTAATTTGAATAAAGCCCAGCCCAAAGAGTCAATAATGTAACCGTCATTAGGTTTTAATTTATTTGCTTTTCTTAACATCTCTAAAGATTTTTTAATATTAACTCCTTTTTCAATCCATGAATAAGCTAAATAATTAATTACATAAGCGTCATTAGGTGAGATACTCAATGACTCGAGTAAATCTATTTCAGCCTTGCTCCATTGGTCGGTTCTTTCATAGGCAACTCCTCTGCTATCCATTACTTTTGCGTAGAGAGAATCTTTTTTTTCAATTAAACTTAATACCTCTGAATAATATTTAATTGATTCTTTGTATTTTTCATTGTTTTTTAAAAATTCTGCATAGTCAAACATTTCGTAAATTGTTGGATTTTCTATTTTTTTAAATGATTTTTCTAGACTATTTATTGCTTCCTTTTTTTTATCTTGTTTAGTAAAAATTGATGTTATTTGTTTCGAGGCATACCAGCTGTATGCTGCACCTTTCTTTTTTATTTCAATATAAATATTTTTTGCTTCCTCATACTCTTGGATAAGATAAAGATTTTCGGCGTAAAGCATATCGTATGAAATGAAATTTGGATTTAAATATTTGGCTAAATTTAAATAGAAATTTGAAGCTATATAATTATTTTGTGCTGCTAGAGCATTTGATGTTATGTAAAATATTTCGGCAATTACATCTGCCGGATTTTTACAATCAAATTTATTATTGAATACTTTGCTTTCTTCCAGATCTATTTTTAATTGACTAACTATTAAATTATTTGGAAACTGTTTTAGTGTAGATTTAATGACCTCTTTTGCTTTTTGTACCTTGTTTTTTGAAATTAAGTAATTTGAGTAAAAGAAATAATATCTTGAATAGTTAATATCTGAATTTGAGGTCAATTGTTCAAATATTCTATCGGCTTTTGATGAGTCAAAATAACAGTAAGCAAAAGTTTTCTGAATATCTTTTATCCTCTCAAACCTTTTGGGTATAGTGTCTAAAGTGCTAAGTGCAGAGTTAAGGTTGGAAATATTTTTAAAGTTAATCCATGCATTTAAAGATGAGGATAACAAATTTTGAATTGTACCAGGTTGATTCTTGTCTTCTAGCTTTTTTAAATAAATTGAAGCATTCTTAAAATTTTTATCTTTGAGATAATATACTGCACTTATCAAATTACTCTCAAAATTGTCGAGTCTTTTTTCTTGTAATTTTTTAGAATATTTAGCAGCATCTTTAAACTTACCAAGAGCTACTAAGGAATATTGATAGTATTGAGAATAAATATAATGACTGTCCTCTAGATTCTTTAAAGATTTTAAATAAGTATAAGATTTTTGATACTGATTGTCATTTATAGATAAAACACCTGAAAAATATTTTGAAATATCATCTATATTATAAAATTTATCTGGGTTTTTAGCTAGAATATTATTAGGTAGGCTTAAGAGTACAAAAAAATAAATTATTAACTTGAATTGCGCTTTTAAGTTTTTCATAATTATTTAAATGATAAAAAAAATTAATACCAAATTAGTAAAGTTAGTTAAATATTATAGTTTAATTAATAATAACCTAATATATGAAAATGAGGCTATAAATCGATACAAAATTAATGGTAATTTGGCTATTAAAGGTCCTAAGGGTAAAAAACTTCAAGAACTAAGAAATTCAATAAAAAAGATTAAAAATTGTGAATTAAAAAAAAGTTCAACTAACATTGTTTTTTCTGATGGCAATCCCGATGCAAAAATTATGGTTATTGGTGAGGGCCCAGGTGTAAATGAAGATTTAGAAGGTGTTCCATTTATTGGCAGAACGGGGGAATTATTAGACAAAATGTTGTTATCAATTAATTTGAACAGGGATAATGTTTATATTTCTAATGTGGTTAATTATAGACCTCCTGAGAATAGAAATCCAACTCAAGAAGAAATCGCTCGATATCTTCCTTACTTAATTAAACATGTAGAGATTATAAATCCTCAAATTTTAATTCTTTTAGGAGGCACTGCTTTAAATGCAGTTATTGGTGTTGATAATATTATATCTGATATTAGAGGTAAGTGGATAAAAAAAAAAATAGGGATTTGTAACGCTTCAATTATTGTATCTTTCCATCCTGCGTTTTTAATGAGGCAGCCCGACCAAAAGAAAAAATCATGGACAGATCTTAAAATGATTAAAAAAAAGATTTTAGATCTTAAGATTAATATTGAAAAATAATTTAATAACAGCTGGTGTGGATGAAGTGGGTAGAGGTTGCTTAGCAGGACCTGTGGTTTCTGCCGCAGTAATACTTAACAATAAAATAGATTTAAAATTAATTGATGATTCAAAAAAAATTAATTTCCAAAATAGATTAAAAGTAGCGGAGATTATTAAACAGAATTCTTATTATGCAATTGGTGTAGCTTCAGTAGAGGAAATATTTAAGATTAATATTTTACAAGCTGCATTGCTTTCAATGAAAAGAGCTATTGATAAACTTGAAAAAAAACCTGAACAAATCTTAATAGATGGTCCCTTTGCTCCAAAAGGACTAAAGAATTATCAAACAATTATTAAAGGAGATGAAAAAATTAAGTGTATTGGTGCCGCTTCAATTATCGCAAAAACATATAGAGACTTGCTTATGATTAAATTATCAGAAAAATTTACTCATTATGCTTGGGAAAGAAATTTTGGTTATGGAACTAAAGCACATATGGAAGGATTAAAAAAATTTGGTTTTACTTCTCATCATAGAAAAGGATTTAAGCCGATACACAACATGTTGTTAAGATAAAAATTTCCAACACAAGAAACATAAGGTTTTACATAAAAGCGTTTGACCTAAGATTCAATTTAGAGTTGAATCTAAAATATGTCAAAATTTTCTAATAAAATTGTTAATGGAGATAGTCTTCTTGAATTGAAAAAAATTCCTGACAAAACTTTTGATTTGGTTTTTGCTGACCCTCCATACAATATGCAAATTGGTGAAGCTTTAAGAAGGCCTGACGCTAGTAAGGTAAAAGGTGTTGATGATAAGTGGGATCAATTCGATAGTTTCAAACATTATGATGATTTTTGTAAAGCTTGGCTAATTGAGTGTAAAAGAATCTTAAAAGATAATGGGAGTATCTGGGTTATAGGCTCTTACCATAATATTTTTCGTTTAGGTTATCACTTGCAAAACTTAGACTATTGGCTGTTGAACGACGTGATTTGGAGAAAAAATAATCCAATGCCTAACTTCAGAGGAACAAGATTCACTAATGCACATGAAACTTTGATATGGGCATCTAAAGATAAAAAATCAAAATACACTTTTAACTATCAATCTTTAAAGTGTTTAAATGATGATTTACAAATGCGTTCTGATTGGATGCTTCCAATCTGTAGTGGAAAAGAAAGATTAAAAAAAAATAATGGTAAAAAAGTTCACTCTACTCAAAAACCTGAATCTCTATTACATAGAATAATACTAGCAACAACTAATAAAAATGATTCTATATTTGATCCTTTTTTAGGAACAGGAACTACTGCAGTAGTAGCTAAAAAACTAGGTAGAAAATATTATGGCATAGAAAAAGATAAAAAATATTTTAAAGCTGCTTACGATAGGCTTAAAAAAACAAAAATTATTGAAGAAGACTGCTTGGACACAATTGAAAATAATAGATCGAAACCAAGAATACCTTTTGGTTCATTGGTTGAGCTAGGAATCCTCAAACCAGGAACTGTTCTATTCGATCCTAAAAATAAATTTAACGCAAAAATAATGGTTGATGGAAGTATTAAATATAAAGAATCTGAAGGTTCTATACATAAAGTTGCCGCTAAAATAATGGGAACGGAGAGTTTCAACGGATGGACTTATTGGCATTGTAAAGTTGGAGACTCAATGGTTTTAATTGATAGCTTAAGACAAAAGTTTCTATCTAAAAGTATCTAAATAAGCTCTAGCTAATTATAAATTTTATCCAGGTACCTTTTAATAAAACTCTTACTTTTTATTAACCGCTTTAAAAATTGATTTCTAAAAATTTTAAAAACAGGATTAGAAAAGTGAAATACAAAATAGTTAAGTCTTGACCTATTGTTAATCATGGTTGTTTTCTTAAGTCTTTTTTCAAAGTAAATACTTTCAATATTTTGCCTATTCTCAATTAACAGATCGTATAACTCTTTAGCAGATTCTATAGACTGAGAAGCTCCTTGAGCAAGTGTTGGGGGGAAAGTGTAAAAAGCATCACCAATATAAAAGACTTTCTTGAAGATGGATTTAATAGGTTTGGGCGAAGTATAAATAGACCATGATTTGAGATCTCCCTTAAAAAGGCTTAGTAAATGTTTACTTTTATTAACAAACTTTTCGCTGAGTAATTGTTCTATTGATTTTTTTTCATTAAGCTTTTTTCTTAAAATGCATACTATATTAATTTCTCCGCTATCATTAATGGGGTATGATACTAAATGAGCCTTAGAACTCATAAGAAGAGAAATATTTTCAGTTTTAAATTCTGACACATCTTTATCTTTAACCTGAGTCCTGACAGCTATTGCTCCGTAATAATTAGGTTTAAAATTTTTTTTTTCAATAATTGATTTTGTTTGTGAAAACACACCGTCAGAAACTACAAGGTAATCTACTTTCTCGCTATTTCCGTCTTTAAATATTATTTTTAGAATATCTTGATTTTGCTCTACACTCTCAATTGTTTTATTAAATTTTATCAAGTTTGAAAATAGCTTATCTTTTAAAAATTTAATTAAAGAAGATCTTTTAAGCGTTGTATATTTCTCTGTTTTACTATTGAATTGCGTTAGATCTAAATCACATATTTTACCCTCATTAGAATAAAAATCTATTTTTGCTGGATTGTAAATTTCTGATTTATTTAAATCATCAAAACCTATCTTATTTAAAATAGAAATACTATTAACTGCAAGTTGAATTCCAAATCCTTCTTCTAAATTTAAAGTCTCTCTATTTTCATAAATAGTAAATTCAAACTCTGAATTTTTTTGTAGTAAGTTAGCTAAAGTAAGACCTCCAATCCCAGCACCAATAATTGCAATTTTTTTTTTCATTATCTTACTTTTGAAATTTGTTTAAATATTTTTTTTGTAAATGATGGAATAAATTCATTGTTTTTTTTTAATGAAAACCAATAATGCTGCGGGGGTATTTTTAATGAAAACTTATAATATAAATTAATATTTAATTTTTTATTTGAAATAGAATTTTTAAATTTTGAGTGAAAATTCCAATTTTTTATTTTTTTATTACTATGAGATTCCTTGATTGGAGGTAAATAAAATTTATCTAAAAAACCTAAATTATTTTTTTTGGTTAAAGCAATTTTATTTTTAAATTTATCTATATAGCAAAATATGTTGTAGTTTTTTATTTTTATTTTCAACAACTTTGTTTTTTTAAATTTTTTATCAGATTTAAAATATTTACAAATATTTTTGATACTACAATTATAACATTTCGGTTTTTTCGGTTTGCAAATTAACGCACCAAACTCCATTAAAGCCTCAACAAAATCTGAATGTCTCTTAATCTTAAATAAATTTTTTTTATTCACCTCAATTAGTTTGTTAAAGTCTATTTTGTTTTCGGTTTTATTAAGAATTCTTGAAAATACTCTCCTAACATTTCCATCGATTGCTATAGTTGGATGGTCGTGAACAAAAGCAAGTAAAGCATTTCCTGTATAATCACCAATTCCAGGTAATTTTTTTATATCAATTAATTTTTTTGGTAGCTTAGAGTTATACTCTTTAACTAGTATTTTTGAAGTTGCTAAAAGATTTCTTGCCCTTCTGTAGTAGCCAAGACCTTCCCATAGTTTTAAGACTCTAGTTTCGTTTGATAGCGATAATGACTTCAAAGTAGGAAAATTATTCAGGAAAATTTTAAAATACGGTATAACTGTTTTAACTTGAGTTTGTTGCAGCATAAATTCACTTAAAAGTCTGTAATAAAGCTTTTTTGCTGATTTTTTACTAACACGCCACGGCAATTTCCTTTGGTTATTATCATACCAAGCTAGAATATTTTTTGATAAATTAATGTGAAGATGCATAATAAAAAATATAATAATAAAAGCAACACTTTCATGCAAGGTTTAAGACCTTTTTCTAGATCTATTCCTCAGAGTTTAAAAAAACTATTAAAAAAAGGAAGTTATAACTTTTCTAATATAATCGATAACTGGAGTAAAATGGTTGGTAACAACATTGCTAGCACATGCTATCCAAGTACAATAAAAATGGGAAAAGAAATGAATAATGGAACTTTAGTGTTGAACGTTATTCATGGTAATGAGTTAACTGTTGAATATAGCAAGCAAGAAATTATAGATAAAATTAATAGTTTTTTTGGCTTCAAATGTATTAAAGAAGTTAAACTTAGAATTATACAGAAAGAGAGAGTCTCCAAGCAAAAAATACCAGAGAATAAAGTAAAGATAAATTATAATAATAAATTAAACAATATTAAAAATGAGAACCTTAAAAACTCATTAAACAAACTCATTGAAGCTTATAATGTTAAAAACAATTAAAAATATTTTTTTTATATCGTTATTTTTTTTATTTGCAAATTGTGATCAAACATCACAAAGCAAAAATAATTCTAATAGCATCGTAGTTGTTAAAGTTTTTTCTTCTTTAACCTGCCCACATTGTGCAGATCTTCATGGAACAATTTATGAAAAATTAAAAAATGAATACATTAGCATTGGTAAGGTAAAATTTGAGCATAATGCTTTTCCTCTTGATTTGGCAGCTTTGAATGCGGAAAAAATATTACAATGTACAACAGACACCAAAACCAAAATGAGCTTTTTAACTGAATTATATAAAAAACAAAATAAATGGGCAGCGGGATCTGACATAAAAGTTATTAATGAATCTATTAAAAAAATTGGAGAGGGATTTAATTTAACACAAGATCAAATGAACAAATGTCTAGGTGATAAAAAACTGGAAAAGAAAATACTTAACGAGAGAATTGAATCTCAAAAAAATTATAAAGTCAAATCAACACCAACGATATATCTTAACCAAAAAAAATATGAGGGAAAAAGAGATTATAATTCTTTTAAAAAAGCAATTGACAAACTTTTATAATGAAATTTAAAAAACTAGAAATATCCGGTTTTAAATCTTTTTCTGATAAAACTAATTTCCATATAGAAAATGGACTAACAGGAATAGTTGGTCCTAACGGATGTGGAAAATCCAATATTGTAGAATCTTTAAGATGGTGTATGGGGGAAACATCTGCAAAAAGCATGAGAGGGTCGGGAATGGAAGATGTTATTTTTTCTGGAACAGCAAACCGACCTGCAAAAAATATTTCTGAAGTTTCAATACAAATTGAAAATCAGGATAAAGATGGTCCAATGCAATACAACGAATTAGATGAGATAACAGTAACTAGAAGAATTGAAAGAGACAAAGGTTCAAAATATTTTATTAATCAAAAAGAAGTGAGAGCTAGAGATGCTCAAACTTTTTTTGCAGATCTATCTACAGGAGCTCATTCACCTTCTTTGATTAGCCAAGGGAAAATTGGTTCGCTAGTTACTTCAAAGCCAGCTGAACGAAGATCCATATTAGAGGAAGCTGCAGGAATATCTGGAATTCACGCAAGAAGAGAGGAGGCAGAATCTAGACTGGGGGCTGCAGAAAATAATTTAAAACGAGCCGATGAATTAAAAAAACAACAAGAAAAACAACTAGATAATCTCAAAAAACAAGCGGAAGAAGCCACAAGATATAAAGAAATATCTAAGGAGGTTAAGAGTATTCAAGCTGGCCTATATTATTTGAAGTTAGCCTCTATAGAAAAGGATAAGAAGACTATTGTTGAAAAATCAAGTGAGCAAGATGACGAGTTAAGTGCGGTTAAAATAGATTTAAGCCATAACGATAAGTTGCTTGATGAAGAAAATAAAAGGTTAGCTCCATTAAGAGATAGAAAAATGGAAAACTTAGCTAAATTGCAAAAGCTTAACCTTGAAATGTCTAATTTAGACGAAGAGGAAGCTAGAATAAAAAATTTACAAATAAAACTTCAAAGCTCATTAGATACTTTAGATTCTGATTTAGAAAGGGAAAAGAGTATTTCATTAGACGCTTCACTGAATGAAAAAAGAATACTTGAAGAAAAAAATGAGCTGTTAAAAACTGAAAAAGAAATATCAGAAACTGAATTAAAGTCGGAACAAAACCTTGGTCAATCAAAAATAAATTTACAAAATCTCCAGATCCAGTTGGATGGAATAATAAATGAAATTGAAAGTTATATTGATTCAGATAAAAAATTATCAAGAGATATTTTTGAAAAATTAAAAAAAATAGTTATTCAGATAACATCTTCTCAGGAACAATACGCTTCAGTTTATGGAAAAAATGAATCGATTAAAAGTGATTCTATTAAAAGAAGAGAGAGAATTAAAAATATAGATATTGAGTTAGAAAATTGGAAAAGTTTAAAAACTAATTCTAATAAAATGATTAATGAGCTTAATGAAAGAAAAAATAAAATTAAAATTGAAATTAATGAAAATCAAAAAAACCCTGAAAAAATTTCAATCACCAAAGGACAAAATATTCAAAATGTAGAAAACACAAAAAAAAGAAGTGAGGAACTTAATGAAGAATTGTCTAAGGCTGAAACAAAATACAATTTCATTAATCAGAACTTAAAAGAAATTCAAGAAAAGTTCAGTATCTTGCGCGAAAATAAAGCAAGAAGTGAAGCTACCATTGAAGGTATTGAAAAGAGAAAAAAAGATTTAGTCCACACTATTAGAAATGAGCTAAAATTAGAGAATGAAAATAATCTATTGTCGATTTCTAACTTAAATGTTTTAACATTCGAAAATTATCCTAGTTTAGAAAAACAAGAAACATCTCTTGAAAAAATTAAAAAACAAAGAGAAGCTTTAGGTTCTGTCAATTTAAGGGCTGATGAAGAGACAAAAAAATATCAAGATGAAATCAAGAAGATGGAAGATGATAGAGCTGATCTTTATTCGGCTATAGTAAAACTTAAAACATCAATTAATGAACTTAATCAAAAAGGCAGAGAAAAGCTTCTTGATGCCTATACAAAAGTTAATAGAAAGTTTAACGAAGTCTATACAAAGTTATTTAATGGGGGTAGTGCCAAGCTAGAATTGGTTGACTCTGATGACCCCTTAGAAGCTGGTTTAGAAATGCTTGTTTCTCCTCCAGGAAAAAGACTTCAATCAATTACACTTTTATCAGGTGGCGAACAGGCACTAACAGCTTTGTCTTTAGTTTTTGCTGTATTCTTGGTAAATCCTTCACCTATATGTGTGCTTGATGAGGTGGACGCACCATTAGATGATGCTAACGTTACTAGATTTTGTGCTTTACTAGATGAGCTTGTAAAAACAACTCAAACTAAATTTATTATTATTTCCCACCATGCTCTAACTATGTCTAAAATGCACAGACTATACGGTGTTACCATGCCAGAAAAAGGCGTTAGTCAACTTGTAGCTGTTGATCTGGAAAAAGCCGAAGAATTAGTAGCTTAAATTTAAAATGACAAATCTAAATAACTTCAAAACTCGCCTAAAAATTGCAAAAGAAAAACTAAAAAGTGGTTCCGAAAATATAGATAATAATGGAAATAACTCATCTATGGGGAGTGCTTTTAAGTTAAGTACAGACCTTGTCGCACATGTCGCGGTTGGGACAATAATTGGGTTTATTTTAGATAATTGGTTTGATACTAAACCTTGGTTAATAATTATATTCTTTTTTTTGGGTTCTGCTGCTGGAATTTTAAACGTGATTAAGACAGCAAAAAAAATGCAAGAAAAAGAATAATTTAAGAAAATTTTTTATGGCAACAAACCCAATGCATCAGTTCCAGGTTCATAGAATTGGTCCTGAAATTAAAATTGCAGGCATTGACCTGTCTTTTACTAACGCAAGCTTGTTTATGCTGCTTAGTGCTATTGCAATTTGTGGTTTACTATTTTTAGGCACAAAAGAAAAAAAGATCATTCCTAATAAATTTCAGCTAATTTCAGAAATGCTTTATAATTTTATAGCTAAAATGATAAATGACACTGCGGGATCTAAAGCAAAACCTTATTTTCCATTTATTTTTAGCCTATTTATGTTTGTATTATTTTGTAACATGCTTGGGATGCTGCCCTACTCATTTACCGTAACAAGTCATATAATAGTCACTTTATTAATGGCAATTTTTATTTTTATTGCTGTAACTGTTATTGGTTTTTTAAAACACGGTTTAGGTTATTTAAAGCTATTTGTTCCAAGTGGAGTACCAATTGTTCTGCTTCCTCTTATTACTGTAATTGAAATAATTTCCTATCTAAGTAGACCGGTTAGTCTTTCTGTTCGTTTATTTGCAAATATGATGGCTGGTCATACTATGTTAAAAGTTTTTGGAGGATTTGTTATAAGTTTAGGAATGTTGGGTGGGTGGTTACCACTTGGCTTTTCAGTAGCACTTACTGGCTTGGAGATATTAGTTGCATTCTTGCAAGCTTACGTTTTTGCAATCTTAACCTGTATCTATTTAAATGATGCACTAAATTTACACCATTAACAAATAAAAGGAGAAACAATGGAGTTAGAAGCGGCAAAAATGATTGGAGCGGGTCTCGCTGCAATCGCACTAGCAGGAGCGGGAGTTGGAATAGGAATAATTTTTGGAAACTACTTGTCAGGAGCTATGAGAAACCCATCAGCTGCTCAAAAACAATTTCCTAATTTACTTTTAGGATTTGCTTTAGCTGAAGCAACTGGTCTTTTTGGACTAGTTGTGGCTTTAATTATATTATTTGCATTTTAATTAATAATCTTAGATTTCAATGAGATTATTTTTTCTTATCATCGCAATTTTTATAACAAGTAAAATTAACTTGTTGGCGGCTGAGGCGGGTATGCCTCAGCTTGATCCAACATATTGGGCATCACAAGCTTTTTGGTTAATACTTATTTTTACTTTACTTTATTTAGCTCTATCAAAACTGTTTATCCCTAAAATAAAAGATAGTATTGATGAAAGAGAAAATAAGATTAAAGACGATTTAGATGAAGCTCAAAATCTGAAGAGTTTAGCGGAGCAAAAGCTGGTAGAATATGAACTTATTTTAGAAGACGCTAAAAAAGAAGCTCAGAAAATAATCCTAGAAAGCAAAAATAAATTAAATTCTGAAATACAAAATAAGAAAAAAAAATTTGAAAAAGAATTAGAGAGAGAAATTGAAAATGCAGAAAAAGAAATAGAGAGTTTAAAAAAAGAATCTTTAAAAAGTATCTCAACAATATCTGAAGAAATAGCATCAAGGGTAATTGAGCAAATCTCCGGGGAGCCCATGAATGAGAGCAGTATTAAAGCCGCCATACTCGAATCGACCAAAAAAAGCTTGGGTAAATATTTATGATAATTGATGCAACATTTTGGGTTGCCGTCTCATTCTTTATTTTTTTAGGAGTGTTAATTTATTTTAAAATACCTCAAAAAATAATGTCTATTTTAAATGATAATATCAAAATTATCAAAGACGATATTGAGGATGCTGAAAAGCTTAAAGATGACTCAAAAAATATTTTAAGCGAACATGAAAAAAAAATTAGTAATGTAAAAGTATTAGTTGAACAAATGCTTAGTTCCGCAGCAGAAGACGCAGAGAAAAAAATTTTGAAGTCTAACGAAGATTTTCATGTCCAGGCAGAAAATAGAAAAAAAAGTACCGAAGAAAGAATTAAGCAGATGAAAAATGAAGCGATAAAAGATATTAAAAATGCTTCTGTTAGAATTTCTATTCAAGCTGTCGAGGTTTTATTAAAAAACTCTTTAGATAAGAGCAAACTAAATAAAATATTTATCTCAAGTGTAGAAGAAACTAAATCAACTTTAAAAAAAAATTAGTTTAACTCAATAATTTAAATAAGTAAAAAAAAGGGCGAGTATTTAAACTCGCCCTTAAATAAAATAGTTAAAACTATTTAATAGATCTTGAACTAGTATTTTGCATTGCGGCAGCCCAAATAATAAGACCAAAAGCGATCTTATTTAAAAAGTCTGCGGCATTGTAAAGAATGTTAAGTGAATCAACATTCACTCCACCAGAGGTTAAATAACCAAACATATAACCTAGTGGGTAAACAGCCCAACCAACAGTAACAATTA
>Ga0307986_10002091_pt1 | contig 14337 bp, 9 predicted proteins | sample EllFjometageno82_FD_203170 | JGI IMG/M metagenome (GOLD analysis project Ga0307986, IMG submission 203170) | Marine microbial communities from Ellis Fjord, Antarctic Ocean - #82 | ecosystem: Environmental > Aquatic > Marine > Unclassified | place: Southern Ocean | collected 2014-10-09
TTGTCACATCAATTGGCCGCTCAGGATTCAGGTGAGGCGCTAGAAAGACAATTGGGCGCTCAGGATTCAGGTGAGGCGCTAGACAGACAATTGTCACGTCAATTGTCACGTCAATTGTCAGGACGATTGTCACATCAATTGGCCGCTCAGGATTCAGGTCCTCATCCAGATGCAGATTTGGATGCCCAAGCAGCATTGGCAGCTCAATTGTCCGGTGAATTGAAAGCTCAATTGTCCGGTGAATTGGGAGCTCAATTGTCCGGTGAATTGGGAGCTCAAGGTGTGGTCGATTCTTTTATTGAAATCCTTAAATCCACCCAAGATCCACCCGATAGATACGAATCTCTAAAATTATACCTTTCAAGTAACTTACAAGCGACTCCTCTGTTAGTCGACTATGTTTCTAGATATAAGTTGAATAAACAGATATTACTACATACAGAACTTGGAGACGCCCCCGAAACAGATGCCCTACCTCTTTTAAATGCACATGAAAAGGCACATGAAGGTGAAACAGAACTACGGGATGCACTAGGCAACGAAATCTATGATTTACTGAAACATTGTCAGTCTGATCGCAAATTCATTATTCAATATCTGTATTGTACGTGTTACCTTAAATTCACCCATGAGGATCTGGTTCAAGAAGGACTGGATATGTTTAACGCTGAGACCCCTCCTGATGTTGAGAAAACAATGTGCACATCTCTAGATGACCTGAAGTCAATGATCAAAAAATCGTTGGTTTTTCAATGGATACAAAAATACGCAGATCAACTTGAAACTTTGACAGATAACCTGACAGGTAAATGTACCTGTTCAAACGACGAACAAAGCTTCATGTCAAGTGGCAAGGAAGGTGGTCTTGTTGTACAACACCCTTATGAGCCGGATATCAACGAAAGGATACGTAACCTAATAGAACTATCTGAACATGTAGATGGAAAATATACGGATGATTTTCTTGCCGCCGAAAGCGTTCCATTCCATATACGGGGGAAACCGTATTTGTTTGAGTCCCGCCCCAACCCAGAAGGTAATGATATATTGAAAACGGGGGATTACCTTGTTCAGGTCAATAAGGATCACAGACACCGAATACGGGTCGTTCAATTTGCACCGTCCTCGTGTGTATCGGTGCAGTGTCCAAAACGGCTTTTTCCTATCGATAAGAATCTTATGTGTCAGTCTCAACTCATTAAGGAACTCGATCCTTACGAAATTACCTACGAATGGGCGAGTGGAACTGAGAAGTATACCTATGAGGATAGCAGAAAGATAGATAGATTCATGAATGAGTATGAACAGGCATGCCAGGGCGATCCCGCAAAACGAGATAGGCTTGGAGGTGTCACCGCTATTGGCGATAGACGATTTAAAATGGTAGACCAGAGAACCAACTCTCCATTGGGTAGATATTTCGTGCACGAGCGATCACCTGGAGAACGAATGTATAAGGTGTTTGAAATGGTTGAAATAGTAGGAACGTCTTTGGCGACGATTGAACGTAGTAGAGTGGTTAAGCCAAATGGTAAACTATGGACCCGTGATAGTTGTGAGGGAGAGGGTTTTCCTTGCCAATTAAATCACACCCCCCCCCCCCCTTCCCCTGGTCGTGGTCCGGATGAATTAACCCAAAGGGACGGTGGGATCTCATGTATGTTCGTGCCACATGTTGAGTGGCACGTGTTAGCTCCACAAGTTACAGATGGGTATAGCGTATATATCCAGTTAGATAAGGATACGAATAAGACATATCAATGTATATGTACATACGATCAGACAGGTTCGCCTGATAATCCTGAAATATTCTTATTCGAAAAAGGGTTTGGACATAGGTCAATGTCACTCTCCAAGGTAAATGTCTCAAACTCGGGAGGGGTAACCCCCTTCGGAAATCACGAGGAATCATTAAAACTTGGACTTCATCCATATCTATGGGATAATATACAGCATGTCCGACAGGAGATTATATATCTCCATACGCAACCCGCAACGTTTAGTTATCTGAATTTAACAAACGAAAAACCGTATGGTATCATGATGAACAGCCCTATCCAAGGTGATAATAGGGATACAAAGTTTCTATTGAACATGTACACAACCCAGACAACCACAAACGACCCCGCCCTGAACCAGAGCCGAATTGATTATAAATTTATGCAAGAGATATTCAAATTATCCATGCCCTCTGTGTTTTGTAGGTACCAGAATGGCGATGTTATACAGACGGGATGGGATGTAGATAAAGGCTATGGCAAAATAGATGATATTTTCCAACATATGGAGAGAAAACTCCCCTATGTCAGTAGTAAGTTCGAACGGGATACGACATTCACTTCTACATGGGAAGAAAAATGGATCGAACAAGCCGGTGAGAGAATCGAAGCTAGGGCCGGCCTAGCCCCGATCGGTCTAGAGTCCTACTTCGAGAAGTACGGGTATAGTTGTACTTCCAGAGATATGGGAGAAAGTATGGGTGTATTCAAGTTTAGAGAGGAAAGAGCTGTAGATGAAAGGTATTGTAGATTTTCCATATGGGGACCGGATCGTTACTTTTGTCAGGAGGTTATTGAACCGATGTTAAGATATATACGTGTGTGTTTGGCTTTCGCTAAGGATCCCGCTGATAACAAGTATATTCACCTGGCCGGCACGTACCTCCCTCATCTCCATCATTGTAGGAGCCGGGATATTGAGAAGACTGAATATCCAAGGTGGGCGGCAGAGTACCAGCTTGTTGCATATGACATGAAGTCCAGAGAAGAAAAACAAGAGATACAACGTATCTCACACCAGATACGGGAAAGGAAGGAGACGCATCTTGGACCACCAAGAATACCCACCGAAGAAGGAAGAAGACGCACCACAGTAGAAGAAGACGCTAATAATGAAGAGTATCGTCAATACCTGCGAGATGCCGGAATGGAAGACGAAATTCCTCCCGAAGAAGGGATTCCACCCGAAGAAGGGATTCCACCCGAAGACCCCGAACATCTATCCCTCATGCAACTTGCAAACGTGGCCCTACTTGATCTTTTCGAGGAATCGGAAAATAAAGTCCTCCTTCAAAAGGGTTTAGAGAATGTGCAAAGAGAGTTAGACGATATACGCAGGGGTTTGACAGATAAGGTGTCCGTTAACATTTTAGATGTACCTTGTTACAGGTGGCGGAGTGGAACCACTCGAGGGAACCAGGAGTACTATGCTGAAATGCATCCCCTGGAAGCATATATTATACATACATCGGGTGAGTTTGTCTTATGTGAAAGACATAAGGCCATGGATCAAGTGTATATTGAGAATGGGTCGAGGGTATTGGAGACGGGGTGTGAAATTACTATTAAACGAGTCTTGGATATCTATAGAGATGTGCTGAAAACCAGCGGGTGCGGATTATATACACCGACGGGTCGGAAGTTATGTGAAGATATAACTGAGTGGTTGGATGACTTGGATATTTCCCCCTGTGATATGGACAGCGAAAGGGGTAAACAATATGTAAACTATCTCTTGAAACAGGCGGAGAAGACTCTTGGAGACGGATATCATAAAATAACCCAGATGCAGGAATGGGTTGGTGAGGCTGACCCCGTTATACCAGGGGCCCGCGAGATCCAAGAGAGGAATCCAGTTAATCGCATTGTATTTATTCCGGGGGTACATGGAGTCCTAGGAGAAGCTCTAATTACCCCCCTGAGGTCACACACGGGGATGGATCCGAACCGAGTAATGATATATGATAGCCATGGAGAGAAATCCCAAAGACAAACCTTAGTATACAGAGCGCTGATTGGACAATCGGGAGATTATACACTAATCGCACATAGTGAAGGATTCGCTAGAACGATTTACCAGCTGTGGGTGATTTTTGTGCGTATGGGTATAACGACGAAGGTGAGAATACCCACAAAGTTCATAATACTAAGTCCCTATTTTGCTTTCAATTATCAGAATCGTAATACCTTTTTGAAGGAATCCGAATTTAAAGATACCTTTGAGGTACTCCTCGCTGGAGGGTGTTCCATACACCTTTTCTCATTCGGTACTGACCCTGAAAGATATGAACGTCTGCGATTAATACATCCTGAATCATTTGACGCGTTACACAATGAAAAGATCGCCAGATACAACCACCTCCACTTGCCTCACAACTTACACGTCGCTGATGGAGAGGAAACAAACAAATTCCAGGCAGAGCTGGGGCGTATCCTCGGAAGCTAGTTGTAAATTTGATACGATTGAACACTCTCACATACATCGCCTGGATCGGATGACACGCCTTAACGAGATGGAATCTACACAATCCCCCCCCTATCCCTACGAAGATATCTTGGTGCCCTGGATGATCTGCGCACTCTTCCTTGTAGGGATGCAATGCTTCCTCTGTCTCTTTGAGACCGCCTGCGACATCTTGGAACAGCAGAGACAATTGATGACCTATACCGACCTACCCCAAGAGACCGAAGAAGCCAGTACACAGACGAGATCTCCGAGTCCGGTCAGGAGACGTCTTTCGTTCTCCTGATCAGAAGTTAAACGTAAGGACAATACCGACCTATCTATGGTATATCGTTGTGATATCGAAGAGTTTGAGATTCAGAATCCCAGGGTGTTCTTCTCTAGCATGGGGATCATCCTGATGTATATCGGGTATGTTGTGTATGTTGTGTATGGGTCTTAGACTGAAAAATCAATAACAAATTCACGAGGGACTTCGGGATGCGGAGACACCTGTTGGTGGTTTTCATTCACGCTGATACGATACGTCATCTGCTTGGTCCCCGAGATACTTTTTTCTTTACCCAGACACTGGTAGTGTAAGGGTTTGATGAATTGCCGTAGGATAGTGATACATTTTTTATCTGTGATGTTATTCAGATATACTTTTGATTTGCAGGGGAGATAATACTCCTTCAGTTGGTCACTTAAGTCTGTAATTGTATCGAGGGTGTGGGACTCTGTCATATTCTCACGAGTGAAATACCGACTATCGTCAATATCCGTGAGGCCAAAAGCCTCCACTAGGGGCTGGATGATGGCTGTATCTGGATTTATTTTAAAGAGTTGATTGGGCATCACTTAGTACTCTAGATATATTATTGTCTTAAATGAACCCTACGAGGAGTTATGCAATTCCTTCAGGGCATTGCATAACTCCACATAGGTGTTCTCGGACAGGACTCGGTCTTCCGAGTCCATGACAGAGTCCAGGAGATTCAAGGCCTTGTGACAGGTGGCACGCAGACGTTCCCACTCCTCCATCTCCTCCGAGTCCTGATAGGACTCCGTGTCCACGGGTCTCTGATAGGACTCCGTGGGAACCGGAACCGCGCCTTCGTCCCGCGGATCCGGGAGTTCGTTGAGGTATTGCTTGACGATCCAGATATGTTCCCAGAGGAGAGGACGATTCAGAATGTCCTGCCACGACGCGGTACCGAGACGGAGGGATGCATGGAGGTGGGACAGGGTATCCTGGTAGGTGCCATCCCAAGTTTCATAGGGGCCCTGGACCGGTCCCAACACATCTAGGTCCAGAGTGTCGATGAAATCTCGCCAGAGAGGTTTCCACGGAGGCGGGGTGACGTCATTCCATACCATTGGCCATTCCGGTGAGGTAGAGGGAGCCATGGACCATGCCAAGCACATGGCTTCGTGGATCGCGCTCAACTGATCATAGGTCAAGTCGGTCATGGTGTCTAGAGTGTCTATAGGATACGAACTATCCAATTACAAACTATCAAATTTAGAAGATCTAGGAGGACGTTCCCGTAGGTTCGAGGGGAGGGCATGTCGTCTCGCTGACCCCCTGATGGTGGATCGCGAACAAGAGTTGTTTGGGGGGCATCGTGTGCACATACTGCTTGGCATCGGCCCATGTCGTCGGTCGCCGACTCTCCAGATAGAGCCCATGGAGCGCGTAGACCAACGGTCTCAGGTGAAAGGAAATCGTCTGGACCTCGTGGGTCTGGTAGACCCGTACATTCTTATAGGTGGTGTATAACTCGTTGGTGAGTCGGTGGATCTCTCGGCGATACTCCGCAAACGCCCCCTGATATTCCGGGAAATACCGTAGAAATTCATTCAGTTGACCTGTCTGACGGAGCATCAGATAATTCAGATACGGACTATTCGTATTGGGTTTCAGAGTTTGGACGTGGACATACGCCGGATTCACCCACTTGTAGCGGTCCTTCCCTATCTTCAACGTGAAACCCTTCACTTGGTAACAAAGACCCTTCTGTCCTTGGGCCCACAGGTCGTGGACCCACGCGGCGTCCATCGTGTCCACGACCTGTGGGCCCACAGACGGATACGCTTCCTTGGGTAGCCGACGCACCGTGTCACCTGTCATCTCCGAGACCTCCACGAGGTACGCCTCCTTCTGATGGACGGGTGCCACGATGCGATTCAAAGGATGTCTCATCACAAAGGAATAGGTATAGGCCGGATCGAGGTCGTCGGGATCCACGCACTCCCGAAACATCTCGTGGAACGAGAGCGAGACCTCGGGATCCGTGCGCCACTTGTTGTGGCCCCCGATACCACTCCGTGTGCTTAAGAGCCATTCTCCCTGATGGAAACACAGATTGATCATCGTGCCTTCTATCAATGGCTGGCACTCCACATTCGGGGCACCGAGGAGGGTCTGTAACTCCTCGGCACTTGTGATCTCGTGGGCCTTGATCGGAGGCACCGAGATCACCTTCTGAGTACTCGTATCGATCAAGGCCCCCCGACAATACCGATGCCATTCGGAGTCTCCGATCGGTGTGTTATAGGGTTGCGTCACCAACAGGACCCCCCGACGCCTCTTGACCTTGAGTCCATGCTCCTTGAAGACTGTCTCATAGTTCGGAGTCTCATGGATCAATCGTTGGAGTTCCATTCTGCTTTCTAGGAACACCTCGGGTGCCTTTAAATTGCTTTGGATACGATAACAAATTCGATGACTACCTTGTGTGCCTTATCGTCCGCGAAAGCGATAGCCCCCGCCAGATCGGTGAGGCCGACGGTTATCGCTGTGAGTGTCATGGGGTTGACCGTGGATATGAAATTCATTTTTCTCCCTTTATGGACTTTGTGGGTGTTTGTGCCTCCCGAATCTTCGTTGGGTACGAGAATCGCGTTATGGTGATTTTGATCGGTGCTATTCGCTTGGATATGAAATTCGGGTATTTTCATGACGAAGGCTTGCTTGTTTGAAACTGTGTTAGCGTGCCCCGTATTGAACGTCGTAAAACTATCCATATAAATATCAGATTGTGTGTCAATTCTCAGTGGTTCCTGGAGTGGAAAGATAACTCCCGTTGTAAGCGCGGTAGCCTCCACATCTTCGATATAGATATTGAGCACCTGTTGTTTGCGACGAGTAAACCGATACCCCGTATTTTCGTACATTTCCATTTTCGTCGGATCAACTGCATTCACCGATGGGCCGATAGCAAGATTCATCTTTACTATTGTAACAACTATTTTATTCCTGTGTAGACGCAAGTCTGAATTAGATATTTATCTTATATGACATCCTATAATGGATCAGAGTACCCCTCGGAGTGAGACGACACGCATCGATGATGACGAGACGGAGCGTTTTCACCAACTGACCTATCAGACAAGTGGATACAAACATCCCCGAGTAACGAAGAAATTATTGAATCTAGATATAGATATAGGGACAGGCACCACGTTTTCTAAAGACCTCGTTGATGATTTTGTGATTGATACCTTATCTGATATCTATCTTGATTCGATTCTAACTTTCAAGACCAAGAAAAACTCGACAGGGCACGCCAATCCCTTACCTTCCAGTATATCCTTTCAACCCGATCATTTTTTTTATCTGTTAGAGATCGACCAACTACCCATTAAAACACACACGAATTTCACGAATCACAAAATCGTCATTGCAAACCAAACCACCGATAATAATGCGACGGTTGTTCAAAAGTCTCATAAATATAATCATATCGGACATATTCATCCAACGACCCTGACTACAATCAGCGGATCACTCACGAATATCTTTCACGGTGCGGTAGGTCATCATACGGATTCAAGAATCCTTGTGGACCTCTTGTTTGTGTCGCGCGATTAATCCGAGGATTTTTAATAGGTATCTACCATACATGGATGAAGCGACAAGGATGTCCTTAGAGAATTTATATCGTTCAACGGTGGTGCGCGATGAGACTCAGAGTATCTCCAAGATTGTCTTGGTGCTGGTTGAACACGCGGATACCTCCCATCACGATTCTAATCTTATGTTTGATTCGGATCATATACATTTTTCAGTGGACTTACTCGAACCCCTCCGACTACAACAAAGTGATGTGTATATGGATTATGCAATTACATCGGATACAAGACCCAATGCATCCGCTGCCACGTCTCATTTTATCCTTACCATCAATGAATTCCCCCACAGGGCAAATATTGCTTCCGTAGATGCCTCTGCCGGTGGTAATATATTTGATAAGATATCGATACCGAATAATTATTCAGGGTCCGCGACACAAAATCATGTCCAGCTTCACAGAGATAAAAAATATAATAGTATATGCGCCTTAGATCCGACTACACTTACAAGAATATCGGGGAGTGTGAGAATGGCCGATGGGACGTGTATATTTAATTCCAATACAACGGGTCCCACCTCTCTTACATTTACAGATGGCGCGTATGTACTCGATGATGGGTCGGGAACGACGTATCCCCATTTCCGATATCTATCTGGAAAGAACTGGGGCCAAGATCCAGGTCCCCGCCCGGATATCGGTTTGAAAAGTGCCCCCGAAGATGCCTATGATCTCGGATATATTGATGTTACTCAAGTGACCAGCTTTCATATCGAGGGGGTCGATAGTGAGATATTTATCTTTAAGACAACCACCGACGCGACGGATCCGTGGGACAATACACTACTCACATGGGAGGAAGATGAAAAGGTGGGGGGTGGATCGGATGCGAGATTTGTGGATTGGCTGGATCACAATGATGATAAGGTTGGTTCCGAAGCGAAAATTACCTATCCCGCGAACACATTACTCGTGGATAAATACTACTGGGTAGTCGTGTCGCAATATAATACCTCCTTAAATCATACGGATAGCTTTAGCACCAGCACCAAAATCACAAAATTAGAAGATAATCACGAGTCTTCCTTGAACCAAGGAATGTTTCACGGGGCCGGTGGGACGTGGTCTTCCACCACCGTTTCATTAAAATATGCGAGTAACGGGAATGCGGAGGCGGTCATATGGAGCGAATCGAACGCCAACAGTGTCAAGCGACGTGATATGTATGACGGTAATCACGCGTATGTTCCAAACCCGTCACCCCAGATTGAGGGTGGGGGGAGATATTGGTTCCGTTTTCAAACATTCGGGGGCAAAGGCAAACTATTCGCGACTCAATTCAATATCATCCCACGGAAATAAAATGTCATGGGTAGGTTTAGCGCATAGGTCGGGTCTCTGGATCAATCGCGGGAGACACCTCGGTGCTTTGGTCTCCCACATATCTAGGGATACACCTTCAAGTAATAGACCGATAAGACACAAGCGATCGCACACCACATCGATCCATACCCGGTCTGGGTAATCATATAGGCAATGGGTATACAGATCCACTTCCATGTGATTGTTGGATAGGTAGACATGTAGGCGAAGAGTAGAACCTCCCAAAGTTTGAGTTCATTGGAACCCCAGATAGGGGAAGAGAGACTCTTCTTCTCACAAAGTGAGGTGGAATATCCTCGGAAACGTAGGAACATATATAAGATACCCACCACTACCATCATCTGGATCCAAGGAGGGGGGTGAGGATTGATGATGAAGATATTGTAGAGGAGCATGAGCGAGAGGATGCCTGGGATGAGATACGATGTCACCCAGAAATTCACGGGTGTTTTCTGACTCTGGGTGGACCATAAAATCGCATCCGCGAACTGCACCGAACTGAAAATCAGCAGGAAAATGATATCGTGTCTCTGAGAGGATGATAAGGGTTTTTGTAGGAGATAGAATCCCACCGCCCAGCAAAAGATCCCTGTGAGCAAACTGACCTCTAGACTGAAACACATCTTTATATTTATAGCATGGATAATTCCGATGCGTTGTACCCCTAATTTTAATATAACCCCGTATATATGTCTTCAGAGGAAGCCGGGGGCGACCTCTATGTGAAAGACGAACTGGATCCGCTCCTGAAACCCGAGGAGGCCGAGTCGGAAGACGAAGAGAACCCTATTTACGAAACCCCCTTGGTCCTGGGTCAGTTATTCATCCTGTCTCTCGCCTCCAAGGAGAGACCCGATCCCCTCTTGGTCAAGCTGGTGGCGGTCTCCGAGTCCAAGGGAGCGACGGAATCCGAGCAGACCGTGACCTTCCAAGACGAAGAGAACCAGGAGTTGATCTGTCTCTATACGAGGATCGATGATCGCTATGCCCTCCTGCTGACAACCCCGAGTTACGAGATCTTGGAGATTCTGCGCGTCCGCGTCCACGATATCGATCAAGTGGCCCCGGAACCCGAGGAGGAGGTCACCTTGGATACGGAGATCTTGTACGACAAGATCTATCCCGAGTTCCAGAAGGTGGACGATGTCTTATCGTATCTGATCCAAAGTCGGGGCGTGTATCACAAACCCTACCTCATCAAGCAGATGCAGAGGATCGCCTCGGTTCTCTTGGATCTCAGTCGGAGTCCGGAGGTGCCCCTCTACGGTACCGAGGTGTCCTGGAACGACTCGATCTACGAGGACACGGGACCCTTGATCCCCCCCTATCTGATACCCCTCTCCATCGATCCCCCCAAGAGGTATGAGAGCGACACGCTCCTGAAGGAAGAGCTCGAGGCGCAACGCCATGATTCCTATCGGAACCTCGTGATCTCGTGTCTCCAGGACTGTCAGTCCCTCGTGGCGGGCACGGGCTATGGGATCCAGACCACCGACTACACGGGACCCGTGCTCCATGATTCGGAGGGCTCCTACGAGCTCCTGCGATTCCGAAGACCCACCCGCGTACCGATCGTCCCGAACTCGTTCGACGAAAACACGCACTTCCAAGAGATCACGAATCCCCCTCCCTTGACTAGCGTGGGATTCCTCTATCTGGAACCGAACCATCCCCTCGCCCCGTTATCCCCGAGTGGATCGCTCTCTCACCAGATCCAACGGGACACCCACACCTTGCCGATTCGTCGCCGGTCCTCGGACTATCTCTCTCAGGTCTTTCTCTTTGATATCTCACTCACGGGAACCGAAGCGATGCCCCTCGAGGACGACCTAGGGTCCGAGACCCTGCGAACCTACCGCGTGGATGCCCCGATGGATCCTCCGACCTTGCGGGAGGCGTTGCGTCTCCATCTCCCCACCCTCCACCAGATCTGCCTCGACACGATCCAGAAGTATCCGAAGACCCTCCACAATATTAGGGATGTCCAGGAGCTCTCGGGGTATTCCTACGAACGATTTTCAAGCGAGGATCGGTCCCGATTCCAGAAGGCCTTGGCCCAGAATCACAAGGGGAAGACCGTCTCGCCCTCGCCCCCACCGAAGACATCCGTCTCTCTCTCTCTGAAGATCTATGCCTCCTTGCGATTCATCAAGGGAATCTCTGAAGACGAGATCCGTCGGGAGTATCTCAGTCGCTTCATTGAGGTCTTCTGTCGGAACGCCGACAAATCACACGAAAGCTCGCAATGGTGGTACGATAAGTCCTCCCATCAACGCCTCGTGTGTAAGCACTATCAGTTGGAGTGTAAGTGTCGGAATGACAACGATGTCTTTCAAACGATGGTCTCCCGCTATGGCCTCCCCCCGGAGGATGGGAAGATCTCCTGTAAGGTCTGTGGAGAGACTCTCTGCGAAGAGGATGCGTCCTTGATCGAGGGGTATTCGGAGGGAGCGCGCATCATCTCCAAGCAAGCGATGGACACCCCTTCCCTGGAAACCGAGATCGAGGAGTATCTCCTGAAGAAACCGACTCAGACGCAGGTGCTCCGTGAGATCAGCGGGACCTTGGGCTACGCGGTCCCCGATCACGTGCTCTATGCCGTCTTGATGGCCTACGACTACCTGAATCACGATGAATTGGCGGATCTCCGGTATGGTCTGCTCGGAGTCAGTCACACCGATATCCACCCCCACGTCCAGGCGAAGATCCAAGGACTCCGGGCCCAAGAAGCCACCGAGATCAAGGGGACCCGAGACAAACCCACGATCAAGAAGATCAAAGTCTCCTATAAACACCAGAGAGAGACCCTCATCCATGAATTCCAAGAGTGGTTGAAAGCGACCAACAAAGTGTTAGTGTGGATCGCGTTGCTCACGCTCTGTATCCAGACGTCGTTGCCCCCGCTCTCGTCCACACGGAACTTTGAGCTACGGGTCGTGGACTTTGGCGAGACCCCGAGTGTGGATTCGGACCACCTGAAGTGGATCCTGTCGCGCGTTCACAAACTCTGTCAGGGACATGCGGATACACCGATCTGGTCGGAGTTTCTCGGTGTGCTGGCGGAGGGTTCCGAGAGCAACAACGCCCTCACCCAGCTCGAGAACACCTTGCAATACACCCTGAGTCCCACCTTTCCGACGATTCGGACTCGCGCCGAGAGATATCGGGTCTTCTTGGTGGCGGAGACCAAGCGCTATCTGCGACCCGATTGGCCCACGTACAAGCCCCTGGCGGGAAATCAGTTCCTGCTGGATCTCGCGACGTATGTGGAGTCCACGGACTATCGGTCCACGCTCCGGACGCAGTATTCGGGACCCTTGATCGAGAACCAGGCCCTCGTGCGTACCACGAGGGCCTCCTATGAGGTCTCGGTGGCCCAGGAATGCCAGATCTCGTACACCGAGTTACTCCAGAATCAAGCCTTCCTCCGTATCTTCCGCTATGGGGTCTCGTGTTACGGGATCCATCCGAGTCACCCGATGATGACCTTACTCTTCCAAGAACTCCTAGTGACCACGACGGACCGGGAGAGAGTTCTGGCGGTCCTCAAGAAGCATGGATGGAACGAACGGAACCAAACCTTCCCCAAGCTGAACTTTAAGGTGTTACGGACGAAGGTGATCCCCGAGATCTTACAGATGAGTCAAGGGTCCTCGGAGTTACGCTCCTGTGTCTCCGAGGAAACCACCTGCAACCACTTCATCCATAGCGCCATCAATTCCTACGATCTCCCTCTCCTGAATACCTTCCCGAAGCGAGTCTACCCCTATCGTCCTGCCTGCGTCTACCCCGCCCTGCCCTTCGCGCGTTTGCAGAAGGAATCGCCGGCCTTGATCGAACGATTGTGTTCGTTGTATCGGTACAATGGGGTGGACGAGTTCATTCGGTACCAGAGGGATCTCTCGTGTCTCGCCTATCGCCTAAAGATCTCAGGAGACGTCCCTGTGCCCGAGATGTCCTATCGTGCCCTGCCTCGTAACGAAGCCACGTTCCACGAATTACAGGAGTTTCGTCAACGGAAGACCCTCTTGCCCTATCTCCCGATCGTCCCACCCTCTTCGGAGTACACCCCCGCCGACTATCAGCGAGTGGAACTCCTGGCACACAATGAAGGACGTTTCTTGGAGTGGTTATCGCGTTATGAGGTAGACTCCCTCTCCGAGTACCTGGAGGTCAATCGCGACCTCTATGCCTATCTCGCGCACTACCTCTCCGCGCTTACGGAAGGGACGATCGTCCAGAAGCCTCTCCTCGTCAAACAGGAGTTCAAGACCTATCTCTCGCGTGTACGGGAGACCCAGGAGAGTCTCTGCGAGTCCGTCGCACGGTTTATGGCCCAGAGTCGGTATTTTGAGGCGTCCCAAAAGCAACGATTCCTCAGTATCTTCCGACACGTGGACCAGATCCAGGTCCCCAATCTGAAGCAAACGACGATACAGTCGGTGCTAGGAGCCTGGCTCCGCGATCCCGCGCAGACGAGCGAGACCCTCCAGGCACATGGCGCTGAGATCCGACGAGTCTTGGTCTTGATCTCGGGGGAGACCGGATTGAATCGGGAGGACGCCTTCGCGTTCCCGATTCAACAGACCGTCGCGCGGTGGAAGGTCCCGGAGAGCACCGCGACGCGTTTGGAATCCTTCAGTCTTCGTCCCTCGGTGGAGGAGTCCCCCGACGGAGCCAAAGACCGGTACGATTTACTCCTCCACAATCGTCTCTATGTCGCCCCCAGAAAGGATCGCTACTCCGGATTCCAGAGGGAGGTGCGGACGCATCCCCATGCCCCGATGTATCTCCGGGCCCTGAAGAACTATCTCGGACCCACCTTGCAGGATCTGTCCCTGATGCAGAGCACCGGGACCCAGGCCTCGTCCATCTA
>Ga0307986_10002092_pt1 | contig 14334 bp, 17 predicted proteins | sample EllFjometageno82_FD_203170 | JGI IMG/M metagenome (GOLD analysis project Ga0307986, IMG submission 203170) | Marine microbial communities from Ellis Fjord, Antarctic Ocean - #82 | ecosystem: Environmental > Aquatic > Marine > Unclassified | place: Southern Ocean | collected 2014-10-09
TCTTTTTGGAAATGGCATAAAACAATTAGATTTGATAGATTTTTTAAGAGAATTATTTAATGAAAATAAGTCTTACAAACCTTGAAAAAAAATTAAAGCTAAAGTTTACAGATTTAACTATTTTAACAAAAAGTTTAACTCATAAAAGTCATGACTCAAAAAATAACAATGAAAAAATTGAATTTTTAGGAGATAGAGTTTTAGGATTAATTATTGCAAAAAAATTATTGGAAATTTATCCTGAAGAGAAAGAGGGTATACTAGATAAAAAGTTTGCATCATTAGTAAATAAAAGAAAATGTTTAGAAATTGCTAAAAAGATTCAATTAGAAAAATATATTTTAATTTTTAATCCTAAAAAAAAAAAAATTATAATAGAAGATAAGATAGTAGCAGATTGTTTGGAGGCTCTAATTGGTGCCATTTATCTTGACAAAGGATTAAATGTTGCTGAAAAATTTATTCTAAACCTATGGAAGGAGCACATAAAAGCAAGTGTTATAACTGAAATTGATGCTAAGACAAAACTTCAAGAATATTCATTAAAAATTTTTAAAGTATTACCTATTTATAAATTGATATCCAATACAGGTCCCCGACATAAACCGTTATTTAAAGTTTCTGTTAAATTAAAAGATACAAAATTTTTTACAGCTGAAGGAGTATCTAAAAAGGATGCAGAACAAAATGCTGCATCTCTATGTTACGAAAGTATATTAATAAGATGAATTGGGATGATAATGCCTATTTAATCTCTAAAAATAAATATAGTGAAAATTCGATTATTGCAGAGGTTTTTACCGAAAATCATGGAAAAACATCTGGAATAATTTTTGGTGGAACCTCAAAAAAAATTAAGAACTATTTACAAGTTGGTAATAAAATTCATATAAATTATAACGTTAAAAGTCCTACTAGAATTGGTTATTTCAAAGTAGAAATTATAAATGCTTTAACACCACTTTATTTTGATGAAAATCAGAAATTATCTTGCATCTCTTCTGCCATGAATTTATTAAAACTTCTTACTGCTGAAGCTCAGTCTAATAAAAAAATATTTATTCTAATTGATAAATTCTTTGAAATATTAGCTTCTGCTAACTGGATACAAGAATATATTTTTTGGGAATTAGAATTGCTAAAATTATTAGGTTATGACCTTGAATTAAAAAATATGGTGGAAAAAGAAGTTATTGATGAAGAGGTTAATTATTTTGTTCGTTCATCAACTGAGAAAAAAAATATTCCTAATTTTTTAGTAGATAAAAATTATAAAAATGTTGATTTAAAAACTTTGCTTAGGGGCTTAAATCTTGTCACTGATTATCTTGAAAAAAGCATTTTAAAGCCAAATAATTTAAACTTGCCAAGTTCCAGAAGTCATTTTGTTAGTCTTTTAAAATAATTTTATTTGATCAAACTATTTACTCTGTCTGCGTAATAACTAACTATTGCATTCGCACCAGCTCTTTTGAATGCAATCAAACACTCTAAAACAGCGTCTTTATCTATTAGACCTTTTTTGATACTATTGCTTAAAATGCTATATTCCCCAGATACTTGGTATGCCAGTACTGGAATTTTAAAATTATCTTTGACAGTTTTAATAATATCTAGATAGGGCATACCAGGTTTTACCATAACCATGTCTGCACCTTCTTTAATATCTAAAGCAACCTCTCTAATAGCTTCGTTGCTGTTTCTAAAGTCCATTTGATAATTTTTTTTATTACCTTTTAATAAACCCTTTGAGCCTACCGCATCTCTGAAAGGTCCATAAAAACTTGAAGCATATTTAACAGCATAAGATAATATCTGAACCATTTCGTGACCATGTTTATCTAAAGCTTTTCTAATCTTCCCTATTCTTCCGTCCATCATATCAGAGGGTGCAAGTACATCACAACCAATTTCAGCCTGTAACAATGATTGATTTATTAAGACCTCAATAGTTTCATCATTTAAAACATAACCTGATTTTAATAATCCGTCATGGCCATGTGATGTGTATGGATCTAAAGCTACATCACACATAATACCTATCTCATTTTTATATTTTTTTTTGATGTATTGAATAGCTTTACAAACAAGGTTGTCTTCATTTAAAGCTTCTGTTCCAATTTTATTCTTCACCGATTTTTTGGTATAAGGAAATAATGCAACCATAGGTATTTTATTTTTGATTGCTTTATCAACAATAACACCGAGCTTATCTACTGTATATCGGTATACATCAGGCATTGTTTTAATCGTTTGTTTTGTGTTTTTTCCATCAATAAGAAATATGGGCAATATAAAATCGCTTGCTGAAAGGCTATTTTCTTGAATTAATCTCCTAGACCAATCCTGCTTTCTACTTCTTCTAAGCCTTAAATTTGGGTAATTTCCTGTAATCATGTTTTAATTTATTTTTAAAATGCGACAAATGTATTATACAAATATATATCAAAATAGGTAAAAAACAAACTACATGACTATTGATAACAAAAATATTGTAAATTTAAATCTTGAAAAAGAAAAAAAGATTTTAGATTTTAGTGATTTTCAAAAACAAAATATTAAATTCGATATTAATAGATTGCAGGAAGCATACAGCCAGATTATACAAACAAAAAAATTTGAAGATGGTGGGGGTATCGCTCACTTTGGTGCAATTTCATTAACACAAATACCTGGTGATCCTGAATCAGTAAAAGGAAGTAAAGCTAGAGGTGTTTATTGGACAAAACCTGATAAATCAGGCAAAGAAGTTTCAAGAGATGTTACAATAGATGAGTATGCTTACTCAGAATTTATACCTGATTATGAAGGTACTTATTTTAAAGAAGTTTTTGATGTCCTATCAACTAAATATAAATTAGGCAGAACTAGAATTTTATTAAAAGAACCAAGATCAACACTTAGTTGGCATAGAGACCCCGAGCCTAGATTGCACATACCTTTGATAACAAATCCTGGTTGTTTAATGGTTATAGACAATGTCGCAAAACACATGCCTGCAGATGGTTCTGTGTGGATTACTAATAACACAAAATATCATAATGCTTTTAATGGTGGTGAAGAAAATAGAGTTCACTTAGTTGCATGTGTTTTGGATTATAAATTTAATTAGTTTGAAAAAAGTATTTTTATCATCAGATCATGCGGGCTATAAGTTAAAAGAAAAGATTAAATTTTATTTAGATAAAAAAAAAATTAAATACACTGACTTAGGACCATTCAACAATAATAGAGTGGACTATCCAGATTATGCTCACAAAGTAGCTAAAAAAGTTAAAACTAATAAAAACCATTCTGGAATACTAGTTTGTGGTTCTGGTACAGGCATGAATATAACGGCAAATAGACACAAAAATGTACGTGCTGCTCAATGCTTTAATTTAAAATCTACAAAATTATCGAGATTGCATAATGATGCAAATATCATTACATTAGGGTCAAGACTGCTTACAGAAAAAAATGCTTTAAATTGTGTCAGTGTTTTTTTGAATACAAAATTTGAAGGTGGAAGACACTTAAAAAGAATTAAAAAAATTTAATTATGTCTAGTGAGAAAAATTATTTAAACGATCAATATAAAAGTTTTTTTGAAGATGGTTTGTCAAAAACAGACCCTGAATTATACAAAGCTATAAGTGATGAGTTAAAAAGACAACAACAACATATTGAATTAATAGCATCTGAAAATATTGTTTCACAAGCTGTTTTAGAAGCTCAAGGATCAGTTTTAACAAACAAATATGCAGAAGGTTATCCTGGTAAAAGATATTATAATGGATGTGAGCATGTTGATGTTGCAGAAAATTTAGCTATTGAAAGACTTAAAAAGTTATTTAATTGTAAATTTGCTAATGCTCAACCTCATTCGGGTGCGCAAGCAAATGGAGCTGTCTTTTTGGCATTACTAAATCCTGGTGATACATTTATGGGTATGAGTTTGAATTCTGGAGGACACATTACGCATGGATTAAAAATTTCCATGTCTGGTAAGTGGTTTAATCCAATAGGATATGATGTTGACAAAGAATCAGAACTTATCGATTATGATAATGTTGAGAAACTTGCATTAGAACATAAACCAAAACTTATAATTTGTGGAGGGAGTGCTTATTCAAGAGTGATTGACTTTAAAAGGTTTAGAGATATTGCTGATAAAGTAGGAGCATATCTTATGGTGGACATGGCTCATTTTTCAGGTTTAGTTGCTGGTAAGGGTTATCCAAATCCTTGCGAACATGCACATGTGGTTACATCAACAACTCATAAAGTTTTTAGAAGTGCAAGAGGTGGAATAATTTTAACAAACCACGAAGACTTAGCAAAAAAATTTAATACAGCTGTATTTCCTGGTTATCAAGGTGGACCATTAATGCATGTAATTGCAGCTAAAGCTGCAGGATTTTTAGAAGCTTTAAGACCAGATTTTAAAATCTACATTAAATCTGTTTTAGACAATGCCAAGATATTATCCGAGACACTTAAAAACAATGGATTTAAGATTTATTCTGGTGGAACCGATACACATTTAATGTTGGTTGACTTAAGACCTTTTAATGTAAAAGGTAATCTAGCGGCCGAAAGTCTTTCAAGAGCCTATATTACATGCAACAAGAATGGAATTCCATTTGATTCAGAAAAGCCAATGATAACCTCAGGTATAAGGCTTGGAACTCAAGCAGCAACAACTAGAGGCTTTGGTTTAAAAGAGTTTCAAAAGGTAGGAGAATTAATCACCAAATTAGTAAAAGGTTTATCTGAAAACCCTGACGATAATAGTAAAATTGAAGAAGAGGTTAGAAACGAAGTTGTTGAACTTACTTCTTTTTTTCCAATTTATAAAAACTTAAAATAAATGATTTGTTCAATTTGTAAAAAAGGTGAAACATCAGTTGTTGATTCTAGACCTACTGAAGATGGAACAGCAATAAGAAGAAGAAGATTGTGTGTTTGTGGAGCAAGATTTACCACTTTTGAAAGAGTTCAATTTAGAGAAATTATGGTTGTCAAAAAGAATGGTAGAAAAGCATCTTTTGACAGAGATAAATTATCAAAATCTATCTATATCGCTCTTAAAAAAAGACCCATAGATACAGAGACTGCAGAAAAATTTATAAGTAAAACTTCAAGAGCTTTAGAGGAACTTGGACAAAGTGAAATTTCATCAAGTATTATTGGAATGATGGTGATGGAGGGTTTAAAAGAACTTGATCCTGTTGCCTATGTTAGGTTTGCTTCAGTTTACAGAAATTTTAGAGAAGAAAAAGACTTTGTACAATTCGTGGACAAATTAGATGTCTACAGGAAAAAATAAATTTACAATAAAAGAAAAAAAATACATGAGCCTTGCTTTAAGTTTAGCAAATGCTCGTCATGGACTTACTGGTAAAAATCCATCTGTTGGCTGTGTAATTGTTAAAAATGATGAAATAATATCAATCGGTCAAACTGGTTATAATGGAAGACCGCATGCCGAATATAATGCAATTAGAAATTCTAATGTAATTTTAGAAGGCTCGACAATGTTTGTAACGCTTGAGCCTTGTAGTCATTATGGTCAAACACCGCCATGTACAAAAAAAATAATTAAAAATAAAATTCGTGAAGTTATTTATTCTGTAGAAGATGTGGATAAAAAAGTTAAAGGAAAAAGTTTTAAAATTTTAATGTCAAATAATATTATAGTTAAAAAAGGTTTACTGAATAAGGAAATTAGTAATTTTTATAAGCCATATTTTTTTAATAGAAAAAATAACACACCTTATGTTACTGGTAAAATTGCTATTTCAAAAAATAATTTAATTTATAGCAAAGGGACTAAGCGAATTACTGATATTCACTCAGATAAGTTGACACATTTTTTAAGATATAAAAATGATTCATTGCTGATTTCATATAAAACTTTAAATAAAGATAACCCTAAATTAGATTGTAGACTTCAAGGTTTAAAAGAATATTCACCAAAAAGAATTATTTTAGATAAATATTTAGAAATGAATACCAACTCTTATATTTTTAGAACTGCTAATAGAAATAACACTATCATTTTTTATAATAAAGCTGACAATGAAAAAATTTTAATATTTACTAAAAAAGGTATTCAATTAATGAGATCTAATTTATTAAAAAATGAAGAATTTAATGTTAAGTTAATTCTTAAGAAATTATATAAATTAGGTTGCAGAAATTTACTTATTGAAGGTGGTAATAATTTATCCAAAAGCATTATAAATAAAAGATTATTTAATCAATTTTATCTATTCAAAAGTCAAAAAAGTTTATCAAAATTAGTAGCCCACAAAGTCTTTAACTGCTTTAAAGATCTTTCACAAAAATATAAAATCAAAAAAAAAATTAATACACAATTAGGAAAAGACACGATTACGCTCTATAAAAATTAGTATGTTTAATGGAATAATATTTAATCAAGGGATTATTCAAAAAATCTCAAAAAGACCCAAGGGTATCAATATCTTTGTAAAAGCAGATCTAAAGATAACAAAGAAAGATATTGGAGTATCGGTTGCTTGTGATGGAGTATGCTTAACATTAATTACACTTAAAGGAAAATTAATGGAATTTTATCTTTCAGACGAGACTATACAGAGATCAAAATTTAAGTTTTTAAAGGTTAAAGACAAAATTAATCTTGAATTACCAATTAAGTACGGTCAAAAAATTTCAGGCCATATCTGTCAAGGTCATATAGATACTGTCGGTAAAATATCCAATATCAAATTAATTGATAAATCTTATTTATTTGAATTTGAAATTATTAAAAAAGAACGAATGAATTTAATTGAAAAAGCATCAGTTTGTATAAATGGTATTTCTCTAACAATCTCAAAGATAACAAAAAAAGGTTTTCAAATATGGGTTGTACCGCACACATTTAAACTTACAAACTTATCTGTATTAAAAAAAAACAGCCTAGTTAATATAGAGATAGATATCTTATCTAAATACGTTAGAAATTATTTTAATGAAAAAAAATAATTATACTTCAATTGAAAGCATTATTAATATTGCAAAAAAAGGTGGAATGTTCATTTTAGTTGATGATGAAAAAAGAGAAAATGAAGGAGATTTAATAATTTCAACAACTGATTCTAATGCTAAAAATATTAACTTTATGGCAAAGTTCGGTCGTGGATTAATATGTTTGGCTATGGACAGCGTACAGGCTAAAAGATTAAATTTATCCTTAATGTCACCAGTAAATCAATCAAGAAACAAAACTGCATTTACTGTATCGATCGAAGCTAAAAAGGGAATAACCACAGGTATATCAGCGAAAGATAGAGCAAAAACTATAAAAATTGCATCAAAGAAAAATGTAAATAAAAAAGATATTGTATCACCAGGTCATATTTTTCCAATCATTGCTAAAGATGGTGGAGTGCTCGTAAGAGCCGGTCACACAGAAGCATCTGTTGATATATCCAAACTCGCTAAAAAAAATAATTCAGCAGTTATTTGTGAAATAATGAATGAAGACGGTACTATGGCTAAAGGCCAAAATTTATTTACTTTTGCTAGGAAGCATAAATTAAAAATTGGCAAGATTGAAGATCTTATTGCCTACCGTCTAAAAAAAGAAAAATTAATTAGATTAAAAAAACAGTCAGATATTAAAGTTAAAAATCAAAAATATAAAATTCGAGTTTATGAAAATCTTTTAGATGGGTCTGAACATTTTGCATTAATTAAAGGAAATATAAAAAAAGGTATTATACCAAGAGTTAGAGTAATTTCATCAAATGTAGTCCAGAATTATTTGATTAATCAGCAGCTACCTAATTCATTCAATAAAACTTTGAATTATTTTAAAAAATTTAATAATTGTGTTTTAGTATTTATCAAGGATACAAATCTAAGGTCTGTTACGCAAACTCTCAAAGATTATAAAAATAAAGATTTTTATAAAAAAGGAAATGACAAGCTTATAAGAAATTATGGTATTGGTGCTCAAATAATTAAAGACTTAAAGATTAAAAATATGATATTAATTACCAAATCTCTTAAAAAAGTTATTGGTTTAGAGGGTTATGATATAAAGATTACTAAGCAAGAAATCATTTAATGAAAAAAAAATACTTAATAGTTATTGCAGATTATTATAAAAACATAACCAAAGGTTTACTTAATAGTGCAATGGACATATTGCCAAAATCTAGCTTAATAAAAATTATTAATGTCCCAGGCGTTTTTGAAATACCAGTTACAATTTCTAAAAATATTAAGAAATATGATGCTTTTTTAGCCCTTGGCTGTGTAATAAAAGGTCAAACACCACATTTTAATTTTATATCTCAAGCTTCAACAGACGCGATTATGAAACTATCTATTGAAAATAAAAAACCTATCGGTAATGGAATTATTACTTGTCTAAATATGCGTCAAGCTATTACAAGAAAAACAAAAGGTAAAGAGGCAGCACAGGCTGTTATATCGGTTACCTCACAAAAATAATGAGAACCCCATATAATCCCAATCAAAGCCCAAGAGTTATAATTATACAAAAATTATATGGTAATTTTTTTAATGACGACACGGTCTTAATATTTCAGAAACACAGATTCAAAAAATTTATTAAAGATGTCGTTTTAGGCACAATAGAAAGAGACGATGTGATTAAAGAAGAAGTTAAAAAGTATTTAAGTGATGATTTACAGTTAACTAATTTAGATAAACTTTTTCAAATAATAGTAAAGGCAGCTATTTTTGAGCTCTTATACAAACCTAAAATTTCAACTAAAATAATTATTAAGGAATACTTAAACGCATCAAATTTTTTTTTAGAAGACGCCCAAACAAAATATTTGAATGCTATATTAGACAAGATAGCTAAAAAAATAAGAATTACTAATGCATGAATTTGAATTAATAAAAAATTATTTTCAAAAACTTTCTAAAAAATCTCCAAGTGCTTTAGATTTAAATGATGATGTATTTTTTGATAAAAAAAATAAATTAGTCGTTTCAGTTGATACATATACGGAGGGCAATCACTTTATAGATTTTAAGAAACCTGATTTGGTCATTAAAAAAATAATTAGGTCATCAATATCAGATCTTATTTGTAAGGGTGTTCAGCCAAGGTATTACTTTATTTCTGCTTCAGGTAATAAAAAAAGTTTTTCTAAATCAAAATTATTAAAAATTAGTAAGTCACTGAATCAAGAACAAAACAAATACAAGATATTCCTAAGTGGGGGAGATACAGTTTTTTCAAATAAATTAAGTTTTACAATTACCTCGATTGGTTTTGCTAATAAAATTGTCTATAGAAATAAAGCTAAAATTAATGATGATATTTATGTCTCTGGAAATTTAGGTGATAGTTATTTGGGTCTATTGATTATGAAAAATAAAATTAAGCTTAATCACAAATTTAAAAAATATTTTATAAATCAATATTTTATGCCGAATATTCAAATAAAATTAACAGACCAAATTAAAAAGTTTGCAAACACCTCAATTGATATTTCTGATGGATTATTAGGAGACCTTGATAAAATGATTAATAATCAAAAATTATCTTACAAGATGTTTTTAGAAGACATTCCAATATCAAAAAATCTTAAAAAAATACTTGTTCTTAAAAAGTTATCCAAGATTAACTATATTTCTAATGGTGATGATTATCAGGTCTTATTTACTGCTTCAAAAAATAAGAGAAGAATCATTAGAAAAATAGCCTCTAATCTTAGTATCAAGCTAACAAAAATAGGAATAACTCAAAGTAATACTAATAAATCATCCATTGTTAATGGTAAAAACATTAAAATTACCCTAAAAAACAAGGGTTATTTTCACAAGTTTTAGCAAGTTAAATATTGCCTTTTATAGCTTTTTTTGTATTGTCCGCTCTTTAAACAATAAAATTTTAACAACCAAACAACAAAAAAGGTATTATGAACACATCGGTAGAAACAATTTTACTTTACACAATAGCGGCAGGATTTCTTTCAATCGTTTATGGGTTTTTTACTGGTAAAAATATTCTTAGTTTAAGCCCTGGTAATTCAAAAATGCAAGAAATTGCATCAGCAATTCAAATTGGTGCAAAAGCATATTTAGCAAGACAATACAAAACAATAGCTGTGGTTGGCGTTGTTGTTTTGGTTATTATTTGTTTTGTATTTAGTCCACTAGTTGGTTTGGGGTATCTAATAGGTGCGGCTTTATCTGGTATTGCTGGTTATGTTGGTATGCTTGTTTCTGTTGAAGCTAACGTTAGAACAGCTGAAGCATCTAGAAATGGTTTAGCAAGCGGTCTTTCTGTAGCTTTTAAATCAGGTGCAGTAACAGGAATGCTCGTTGCAGGTTTAGCTTTATTAGCTATAGCTGTTTATTATTATTTTTTATTAAAATTTGGTGTTGCTGAAAGAGAAATTGTTAATGCTTTAGTTGCATTAGGTTTTGGTGCATCTTTAATATCAATTTTTGCAAGATTGGGTGGAGGAATTTTTACAAAAGGTGCTGACGTTGGAGCTGATTTAGTTGGTAAAGTTGAAGCTGGAATTCCAGAAGATGATCCTAGAAATCCAGCTGTAATAGCTGACAATGTTGGAGATAATGTTGGTGATTGTGCAGGTATGGCTGCTGATCTATTTGAAACTTATGCTGTAACTATTGTTGCAACAATGGTTTTATCTTCAATATTTTTTCAGGGTGATATGAATATGATGATTTACCCTCTATCCATAGGTGGTGCATGCATTTTAACTTCAATTCTTGGTACGTTCTTTGTTAAGCTTGGTAAAAGCAAAAATGTTATGAATGCTCTTTATAAAGGTTTCATAGTGTCTGCCGTTACCTCATTAGCAATCTTGTATCCTGTTACTGATTATGTAATTGGTTTTGCAAGCGAATATACTGTTAACGGTAAAGCTTTTACTGGTATGAGTTTATATTATTGTGGAATAATTGGTTTAGTTATTACTGGTTTATTAATTTGGATTACTGAATACTACACTGGAACTGAATACAGACCGGTAAAAAGTATTGCTAAATCTTCTACAACTGGTCATGGAACAAATGTTATTCAAGGACTAGCAGTTTCTATGGAAGCTACTGCTATACCAGCATTAATTATTGTTGCTGGAATTTTAGCCACAAACTCTATTGCTGGTCTTTATGGAATTGCAATTTCTGTTACTACAATGCTAGCTATTGCTGGAATGGTTGTTGCTCTTGATGCATATGGTCCAGTGACTGATAATGCTGGTGGAATTGCCGAAATGGCCAAGTTACCTAATAGCGTAAGAAAAACTACTGACGCTTTAGATGCTGTTGGTAACACTACAAAAGCAGTTACTAAAGGTTATGCAATTGGTTCTGCTGGCTTAGGAGCATTAGTTTTATTTGCTGCCTATGTTGAGGATATTAAACATTTTTCTGGTGTTGCTGGATCTAAATTGGAAGGTATTGTTGTTACTTTTGATTTATCAAATCCTTACGTAGTAGTTGGTTTGTTAATAGGTGGAATGCTTCCATATTTATTCGGATCTATGGGAATGCAAGCCGTAGGTAGAGCGGGTGGTGCTGTTGTTGTTGAAGTTAGAAGACAATTCAAAAAATACCCTGGTATTATGAAACGTAAACAAAAACCCGATTATGCTAAACTTGTTGATTTATTGACTGCTGCTGCAATTAGAGAAATGATTATACCATCTTTATTACCAGTACTTTCTCCAATAGTTTTATATTTTGTGATTTTTGCTATAGGTGGACAAGTTGCTGCTTTAGCCTCGGTTGGTGCAATGTTACTTGGTGTAATTATAACAGGATTATTTGTTGCTGTTTCAATGACTGCCGGTGGTGGTGCATGGGATAATGCTAAAAAATATATAGAAGACGGTCATCATGGTGGAAAAGGATCAGAAGCTCATAAAGCTGCTGTAACTGGAGACACTGTTGGAGATCCATATAAGGATACTGCTGGACCAGCTATTAATCCAATGATTAAGATTACTAATATTGTAGCTTTATTATTGCTGGCTGTTATCGCTAGTTAATTATTTTCTTCTTTTACCTAAGGGGTCATTAATTTTTTGCCTCATACTAGATAAAAAATCATATACAAAAGATTTTTTAGTGGTTTTTGTTTGTGTACTTTTTTTATAATAGGTTAGTTTATTCATATCATTCATATCAAAAAAATCTTTATTTGTTAATATTCCTCTGCTATCAATTTCGAGAACTAAAACATTATTAACAAATAATTTTTTTTTACCCAATCTAACAAACGAGGCTTTTGTGTATTTTCTCTCTATATAAATCCACACAACATTATCGAAAGTCTCTTTTGTCGAGGGAGAGCCTAAAATTGATAAAATATCATTTTTATTACTTATATTATTTACCAACTTTAATTGCTTTTTATCCAAAGAATGTACGCCGTGGTGTTTTACAACTTTATTAAATGTACAATTTGAAATACATAATAAGATGATAATAAATAATAAAATATTTTTCATGAAAACAGGATATATAAATGTTTACAATAATTTAGTTAATTTAACTAGAAATAAAGAATTATACAAAGATTTTAAAAATCAAGATACTTTTTCTGATAGGATGATATTTTTTCTATTACATTTTGCTTTTTTCTTGAAAATTTATAAAGAAAATAACGACAAAAAGCTTTTACAGGAAATTTATGATCACGTTTTCAGACAGGTTGAGCTAAGTATTAGGGAGATTGGTTATGGTGATCAATCAATAAATAAAAAGATGAAGGATTACTTAAATTTATTTTATGGAATGATTGATAAAATTCACAGTTGGGATAATATTTCAGCTGAATCAAGAGCCTCCGTTTTAAAATCTTTTTTAGATAATGCTGTAAATATTGATTTTCTTGTAGTTTATTTTGATAAATACAGGTTAAATTTAGTAAATAGTACTTTAAATTCCTATATAAAAGGTATAGTTAAGCATTAATTTTATTATGGCTGTACCAAAACGTAAACAATCCCCGTCAAGAACTGGAATGAGAAGAGCTCAGAATATGAAGTTCTCATCTAAGAATATTGTTGAGGATAAAAAATCTGGTGAATATAGATTACCTCATCATCTTGATCTTAAGACTGGAATGTACAGGGGTAGACAAATTTTAGATCCTAAGGAATAAAATACCAATTTTTAATGAATAAAATAATCAAAATTGCAGTCGATGCAATGGGTGGTGATGGTTCACCAAAAAAAGTTATTGATGGTATCATTCATCATTTCATAGAGAATAAAAATTCATTTTATCAAATATTTGGAGATAAAAATAAAATTCTTCCTTATACAAAATCTGGTTTACTAAATTCTTCTTTCGAAATAATTCATACAACTGAGATTGTTAAGGGTACTGATAGTCCCTTAGAGGGAGCTAAAAGAGGAAAGAACACTAGTATGTGGTTAGCTATACAGAGTGTAAAAGAAAAAAAATCTGACGTAGTAATTTCCGCAGGAAATACGGGAGCGTTATTAGTTATTTCTAAACTTAATCTTAAAATGATAGAAAATATTGATAAACCAGCCCTGTCAGCTTTGTGGCCAAACAAAAAAGGAATGAGTGTTGTTCTAGATTTAGGTGCCAATATTGAATGTAGTCCAAAGAATTTAATTGATTTTTCGATAATGGGATCTTCTCTATTTAAATCTTTGTATCCAGACGACAATGCAAAAGTAGCTTTATTAAATATAGGATCAGAAGAATTTAAAGGTAACGAAATTATTAAAGAAACATATCAACAGTTAAATCGAAGAAACAATCATGACTTTGAATTTAAGGGCTATATAGAAGGTAATCAGTTAATGAATGGAGATGTGAATGTCATTGTAGCCGATGGATTTACTGGTAACGTTGCTCTGAAAACTGCAGAAGGAACAGCGAGCTTTATTACAAGTGAACTCAAAAAAGCAATGACTAGTAATTTGATTGGTAAAATTTCATCTTTATTAAATATTTCTAATTTAAAAAAATTTAAGCAAAAATTTGATCCGCGATTATATAATGGTGCTATTTTTATTGGGTTAGATTCACCTGTAATTAAAAGTCACGGTGGTACAGATTATATTGGTTTTTCAAATTCTTTAAGTGTTTGTACTAGAATTGTGAGTGGTAATTTAATAGAAAAAATTAGAGTAAATATTAATTAGTGCCTAAAATAAATTTAACAAAAAAAGATTTAGTAAACTCCGTTTATATGCAAATTGGATTTTCTAAAAATATTTCAGAAAATTTAATAGACGATTTACTATCTACAATTACAAAAAATTTAAAAAATGAGAAAAAATTAAAATTATCAAAATTTGGTACTTTTTCAATACGCAATA
>Ga0307986_10002093_pt1 | contig 14333 bp, 8 predicted proteins | sample EllFjometageno82_FD_203170 | JGI IMG/M metagenome (GOLD analysis project Ga0307986, IMG submission 203170) | Marine microbial communities from Ellis Fjord, Antarctic Ocean - #82 | ecosystem: Environmental > Aquatic > Marine > Unclassified | place: Southern Ocean | collected 2014-10-09
CAGAATAAACAGGTTCGTGTTCGTGGTAACATGAATGTCTTTGTTGATGGTGACGCATCTTTATATGTTCGTGGTAGTATGGATGCTCAGGTTGATGAGAATCTAAAGTTCAATGTCGGTAAGAACATCGACTTCCATGCTGGTAAGAACATCCGTATGTTTGCAAATGAATCTATTGAGATGACAGCACAGACAACTATGACACAACAGTCTGTTGGAAAGTTCTTACAACAATCCGTAGATGATATGCAAATCGTTACGAGTGCCAACTTTACAAACTCCGTTCATGGTAACTATGACATGGTGCTGGATGGTAATTCCCTCACAGATATTAAGGGTACACTTACTACCAACATCACGGGTGCGGTTGCATTGAACACAGAAGCAACTTACACTGTCGCATCAACTGGTGCAATGGTACTTGACACTGCTGCTGCATTGAACATTGGTTCGGGGGCTGCAATGAATCTATCTGGTTCTACTATTGACTTGAACTCTGTTGCCAGAAGTGCGGTAACGATCACTCCTATTGTACCTCGCATAACTCCATCCCCTGCTGTTGGTTCTGACATTACACCAGAAGTAACATTCATGGATACTGGTGATATTGCAACAGGCATTCTACCTTGGAGTATTACTGTTGATGAGTATGAGCTTGATACGTTCTCTACTAAGATTGATGCAATGAAACTTGCAGAGATTAAAACTGAGAAGACATTCCTTCCTCTATCCGAATCAGATGACTTCTTTGCAAGTGATGATGAAGAGAAGACTGACAGTGAAATTAAATCCGCAATTGAATCGGGTGAGGTTATGCCATCATCCTTCTCAGACTACTCTTACAATTCATTGACAGGAAAAATTAATACCACTGGTGCGAGTCGCAAGGCAACATCACTCCCTCGTATTCCAGATGAGGGTGAGGAACATGGTGAGTCGGGTTCTGACTTTATATCGACCCCAACCGCAACTTCTGTAACTGCTTCAACTGAGATTGCACAATCAGACTTTAAGTATGATGCTGCTGGTGATGTCATTGGTGGAGTGAACTACTCTCTTCCTCTATCTACACACTTCACACTTGGACAACTATCTAAGAACTCAGTTGTTGCCTCATCTAAAATTGCAACAGGTGGTAACTTGGGTAACACACAGAAACAAATTATCGACAAACTTAAAACTCTTGCGGTACATACTCTAGACCCAATCAAAACTCAATATCCAGATATGATTGTTACTAATGCTTACAGGGGTAAGTCTGGTACTAGTCAACATAACATTGGTGAGGCCGCAGATATTCAGTTCTCAGGATTGTCGAAGTCTGAGTACTTCGCAAGGGCACAGTGGATTAGAGAAAATATTCCACACGACAAACTGATTCTTGAATATAAGAATACAGGTTCGGGACTTCCTTGGATACATATATCCTGTAAGGATTCTGGAAACGCTGCAACTATTTTAACAATGTATAACCATAAGAACTATAAGGACACTGGTAAGTTTTACCAGTTGGCATAGAAGATGCCATCAATTTCTAGAGTGGGTGACGCATTGAGTACAGGACATGGGTGTAGTGCTGCGTCAACTATTGACACATCTAATACTGATGGGACTGTTAAAGCGAACGGAATAAATATAATAGTTGTTGGTGCTCCAACAGTTTCACATACGCACACTGGTGACAGTTGTCAGGTATCTCATGTAGTCACACTGTCTGCTGGGTCTGGTACTGTTAGTATTAATGGTAAGAAGGTGGGTAGAGTGACAGACGCAATTGATGCTGGTGCAATGACAGCAGGCAGTGGAAATGTATCCGCTGGTTAAGGAGAAATGAATGTACGAATATAAATGTAAGATAGTTAAAGTGGTTGATGGTGACACCACAGATGTTGACATTGACTTAGGGTTTGGTGTTTGGTTACACAAGCAACGAGTTAGGTTCTTTGGTATCGACACACCAGAATCTAGGACAAGAGACTTAGAAGAAAAGAAGTATGGACTCGCATCAAAGGAATATGTTTTGGATGCCATGCCTGTAGGTTCGACCCAAACCTTAGTGACTGTCAAAGATGGTAAGGGAAAGTATGGTAGAATCCTTGGCAAGTTTAGATTAGAAGATGGTAGTATTCTTAATGACAACATGATTGCAGAACATCATGCAGTGGCTTACTTTGGACAATCAAAGGAAGACATTGAAGATGAACATATTGCAAACCGATCTTTCATTAATCTCTAGTTTTCGTTATAAATAGAATCAAGGAGATTTAAAAATGGCGTTGACCCCAAGTTCTTTTACTGATGCAGCTGCATCGAAGTCCAGAAGCACTAAAGTGTATAAGGATATTAGTTTGTCTTTTGCCAGACACCCCGTCACTGGCGACATTGCTAAACTAACAGATTCAGATGCAGTAAAGAGAAGTGTAAGGAATCTCATTAACACAGATTTCTATGAACGTCCTTTTCATCCAGAGATTGGTTCTAACATTCGCAAGACATTGTTTGAGCCTGTGGATGTGTCAACTGCTGAGAATTTATCTACATACATTGAAGAGTGTATTACGAACTTTGAACCAAGGGTTGAATTATCTTCTGTACAAGTAGACGCTACCAGTGATATGAATGGGTACAATGTTATTATCGAATTCAATCTTATAAATTCTGAAACTGGACTTGAGACTTTAGAGATAGGTATGGAGAGGTTACGATAATGTTAAAACAATTAGAAGAGAAGAGTAAGTAATATGGCAACTAAACTACAAGTCACTGAGTTAGACTTTGATCTAATCAAAGACAACCTCAAGACATACATGAAAAACCAGACTGAGTTTTCGGACTACAATTTTGAAGGTTCTGGTATGTCGCAAATTATTGACCTTCTTGCATACAACACTCACTACCTCGCAATGAACGCCAACTTTGCAATGAACGAAGCATTCTTAGATAGTGCAACTCTTCGTTCATCTGTTGTCTCTCACGCAAAGGGACTTGGGTACACTCCCCGTTCTGCTAGAGCTCCTGTTGCATATGTTGATGTCACTTTAAATTCCTCGACTGCGAACAGTGCAACTCTTGCCAAAGGTACACGATTCACTACAAAGGTGGATGGTAGTACATTTGGATTTGTAGTGAACGAAGACATATCTACTACTCCAACAAATGGAGTGATGAGATTTATTAACGTGCCGATCTATGAAGGTACTCTTATCACATCTAGATACACTGTTGATTTGAATAACATCGAACAGAAGTTTTTGATTTCTGATGATCGTGGCGACACTACCACATTAAAGGTATCTGTACAAACCTCTGGAAGTGATGTGTCAACCACAACTTACACTCTTGCAACTGACATCACTCAAGTGACTTCTGGTGCTAAAGTATACTTCCTCCAAGAATCTACAGATGGAAAATTTGAAGTATACTTCGGAGATGGTGTTGTTGGTAGTTCAATCTCCAATGGCAACATCGTTCAACTTCAATATGTTGTAACAAACAAAGACAAGGCCAATGGTGCAAAATCATTTTCTACAACATCTGTCTCTGGTGAAACTGATGTTACTGTTGCGTTACTTGTTGCAGCATTAGGTGGTGCAGAACCAGAAAGCATTTCATCTATTAAGTTTAACGCTCCTCTTGATTATTCCTCACAGGGTAGAGCAGTAACTACACAAGATTATAAAACAATACTCCCTACAGTATACGCAGGAACTCAAGCAGTTCAAGTATGGGGTGGTGAAGATAATGATCCTCCTATCTATGGACAAGTATTCCTTTCTGTAAGAACGAAGTCTGGGACTAACTTAACACAGGCTCAAAAGAATAGTATCGCAGTTGATTTAAAGAAATATAACATTGCATCTATTCGTCCAACATTCGTAAACCCATTAATCACAAAGATTAAATTAAAGGTTGACTTTAAATTTGATAGTAAGACTACTACAAAGACTGTGGGTGATTTAGAAACTCTTATTAGAAGTACACTCGCAACTTATAATTCTGGCGACTTGTTAAACTTTGATGTTGTGTTTAGACACTCCAAAATTTCTGGATTGATTGATGCCACTGATACTTCAATACTTTCTAACACTACAAGACTGACACTTAATCAGATTATAACTCCAACATTGAATGCATCAACTCAGTATGTTATTGACTTTAACAATGCATTGTACAATCCACACTCTGGACATAATGCTACCTTGGGTGGTATTACTAGTTCTACTGGATTTACTATTGCTGGAAACACTAACACACTTTATATTGATGACGATGGTAATGGTATTATCAGAACTTACTATCTAGTTGGTGGACAGACTAGAACTTATGTTGACGCATCAGCTGGAACGATTAATTATGCTTCTGGAAAAATAGTACTTACAGATTTAAATATTACTTCTGCAACTAATACTGATGGAACGATATCAGTTGATATTCTTCCTGCATCTAACGATGTTGTTTCTGTTAGGAACCAATTGTTAGAAATTGATTTAACAAATACAACTGTTAGTGGTACTGTAGATACTGTTGCGGCAGGTGGTTCTTCTGCTGGTACAGGTTACACTACTACACAAAACACATACTAGCAAGGTTTTTAGATGACTAGTTCGACTTTAAAAAATAAAGTATCACCACATATACAAGATCAGTTGCCTGGCTTTATCAAGTCAGACCATCCCCTGTTCGCTTCGTTCTTAAAACATTACTATGAGTTTTTAGAATCGGGTGAACTTGTTGTATCTGGGTCTAATGATTATGTAATAGAAGAGACTATCACAGAGAATTTTATTCTTAGTGAGGATGGTGTAAAGGTTGTTCTTGAATCGTCTATAGGAAAGTTTACTGCTGGTGAAATTATCACTGGTTCCAAATCTAAAGCAACTGCAACAATACTTGTTGATGACTTCGATGCGAATAATAGATTATTCATAACCTCTCAACAGAGATTTGAAACTGGTGAAATAATTACAGGTGCTACCTCTGGTGCAACCACTACTGCTGTTTCATATCGCGCAAACCCTGTTCAAAATATTCAACAACTATTAGAATATGCAGATGTTGATAATACAGTTTATAGTTTTCTTGATAAGTTTAGAGATTCCCTTATGGAGTCCATCCCCAATACCTTAGCAGAAGGTACTGAGAAAAGAAAACTTATCAAGAGTATTAAAGACTTGTACGCAGCAAAGGGTACTGCTGATGCACACAAGTTATTCTTTAGAATTCTTTTCAACGAAGAACCAGAGATAATTTATCCTAGAGATAATATACTACGAGCTTCTGATGGCGAATGGTCAACAGACAAAGTAATTCGAATTTCTGAAACTGGAAACTCTGACTTCTCAAATGCTGTTGGTGAATTTGTAACTGGTTCAACTTCTGGTGCAAAGGCAATTCTCATAACTGTTATTAAGTTTAGAGAAGGTGCGACTGACATTGCAGAACTTAGTCTTGACGAAAACTCTATCGTTGGAACCTTCATCACTGGTGAGGTTATTCTTTCAACTGACACTAATCAAGATTTAGAAATTGGTGGTGTAGTAAAGGGTATTGTTACAGGACTAACTCTTACTGACACAGGTTCATATTATAATATTAATGATACAATTACTATTGGTTCTGGTGGTAATAATGCTGCAACTGGTAGAATAGAATCTGTTCAGCCTGGCGATGTAGATGATATTTTAATTGAGAGTGGTGGTACTGGATACGCAATAGGGGATAACCTTGTATTCAATCTCTCAGATACATCTGGAGATGGACTTGTTGCAAAGGTTGCTGTAGTTGGTGGTGGTATTAGTTTAGAAACAGACACCTCTCCAGATCAAATTGTTACTGAAGATAATCAAAATATTTTATTAATTCGTAATGACAATTTCGAAATAGAAGATGGTACACTTGGTAATTCTTATGTATTACTCGCAGACGGCGATAACATTGTATTAGAAGATAGTGGATTATTATTAACTGAAAAGTCTGCTTTAGAATATGCACTAGAAGAAGGTACTACACAAGACTTCACTGGTGATGTTATCATGGAAGATGGTAATCAGCTTCTTAGAGAAGAAGCAGATATTTTCTTCAGTACACTAGAACAAACTGTGGGTGAATTAGACCATCTTGTAATGGAAGATGGAGTCCAGATTGTTCTGGAACCTCAGACTTTTGTAGACTTGGGTGTTTCTTCTGAAGTGGGTGAGATTACAAAGTTAAAGATAATTAATTCTGGTGATGGTTTCTTAAAGACACCAACTGTCACTGTCTCTTCTAGTGGTGGTTCGGGTGCAGAACTATATGCCCTCTCCACTCAATCTCCAAGGATTGGTTCGATAGGTGATGTTTCAATAACAAACTTCGGTTTGGATTATATCGCCCAACCTACTGTATCCTTTAATAGAAACTTTACCATCAAGGACTACTCTGGTACATTCGTTACTGGTGACACTTTAACAAGTCATGTTGGTACAGTAATAAACTTTGACAGTACTAGGAATTTATTAAAAGTAAGAACTGATGTTACACTAGATGATGGTGATGTTATCACTACAATCACTGGTGCTACTGCTACAATCGTACAAGCTGACTTTGCAATTGGTACTGTGAACATTGGTACTATCGGTGCTACTATTGGAGACTTCGTAACTGATCGTGGTAAACTTTCAACTGAAAGCATGAAGGTTCAAGATAGTTATTACTATCAAGATTATTCATATGTTGTTCGTGTTGGTGAGTCCATTAACTTGTGGAGAGATTCCATTAGACGTTCTGTTCACCCTGCTGGTTGGAACGTATTCGGTGAAGTATCTTTTGCAACTCAAGTGGGTGCAACGATTAAAGTTCCTGCTGCTGGTACAGTCAGTGGATTTGCTGGTGCAGAAAGATTCTCTCCAGAACTTGCATCTACATTCACTAACTTATTCACTACAATATTTGGTAGACGTTTGGGTACTGCTACAGGCACGACTCAAAGAGTTAGTGCCTTGGTGGGTGTTGCTTCCCCAAGTGATTTAACTAATAACACAAGAGATGTTACGTTAACAAGTGACATCAGTGTGAAAATGAATATTGGAAGGGGCGCACATCTTACAGGCCCAACACTAGAGAATGTTGCACACTATGCATTCTCTGTACATCCAACTAGTTCTTCTGTTGTTATACCGAATCATCGTGATCCAAGTGGACGGGTTGCAACCACAGGTAACAACCAATCACGCGATCAATACACACTCGCACAAATTGGATACATTGGAATTAGGGAGATAGTGAATGCAGATGGAACTATTCCAGCAAGCGCATTTACAAAAAGAATTAACTTCATGCCTCCGTCTGAGATATATGTCTCTAGGGCAGGACTGACTAATGCCTTTGATAATACATTCGTATCATTCGATGATGGGATTCAAAGGTTCGATGAGGATGGAAACACTAGAGATACTGAAGGTAACTACGCAACTTCCTTCGATCAGACTACTTTCGGTTTCGATGAAACGGCAACTAAATTTGACATTGGGTTTGATTAGTCGTATAAATAACTATAAGAATAGAATAGGGGAATTTTAAAAATGGCATATCAAGCATTAGGATTAGGCTCAGTTGCAAATGACGGCACTGGTGATTCTTTACGCACTGGTGGCGACAAGGTTAATGATAACTTCGTAGAAATCTACACCAAGTTTGGTGATGGTTCTACCTTAGCATCTAACGTAAACATTACAGGTAATGCTGCGACTGCAACCACTCTTGCATCTTCAAGAAATATTGCTGGGGTAGCATTCAATGGTAGCGCTGCAATTGCTATCGCAAGTACAAACCTGAGTGACACTGCATCCATCTGTCTTGCTGCTAATACACTAACACTCACAAACAAAACTTTGACTTCACCTATCGTTGGTGGAGATGTGACAACTGCATCAGGCAATCTTTTGATTAACTCGGCAACACAGATTGTAGAAGTTAAGGGTGATGGTTCATCCGTTGAGGGTATGATTAAACTTAACTGTCATGCGAACTCACATGGACAAACAATTAAACCACAACCACATAGTGCAAGTGTAACTAATACAAGTTTACTTCCTGCTGGTGCAAGTTCTACATTGGTAAGTAAAGTATCTGCTGATATCCTTACTAACAAAACTCTTGCAGACTTGAAGACAAGTGTACAGACACTTTCTGGTGCTGGTGCAATTGATGTAGTAACTGGTGTAACAGAAGTTACAACAACTGCTGCTGATGCATTGACACTTGCTAACGGAACTGTAGGACAAATTAAAATCATTGTGATGAAAGTAGATGGTGGTGATGGTACTATTACTCCAGTGACATTTGCTGGTGGTTCAACTATTACTATGAACGATGCTGGTGACAGTGTTATGCTTACTTACGCAACCACAATCGGTTGGGTACTTGTTGCAAACAATGGTTGCACCATTGCTTAATAAAGGATAAATACAAATGGCAATTGATACAATTAAATCTACAGCAGTACTGGACGGGGCAATCGCTACGGCAGATATTGCAGATGCTAACATAACAACTGCAAAGATTGCAGATGCTAACATAACAACTGCAAAGATTGCAGATGATGCAGTAACGGCAGACAAACTTGCTAACTCAATCAATACATCTATTGCAGTTGGGGCATCTGCACTGCCAAAGGCAGGCGGTACTATGACGGGCACTATTGCTGATTTTCGTTCAACAGGTATTGATGATAATTCTAATGCTCTTGCTATGACTATTGATGCGAATGAGAACGTGGGTATTGGTGTAACGCCAGAGACAGATTGGCACAGCAGTATAGATGCGCTTCAACTTGGTGCTGGTGCAAGCATTTATGGAGATACTACGGCAACGGGCAATCAGATTAGTTCTAACGCTAGAGCCACTGCTGGTTCGTCTTTAAGTGGTTATAAATATATAGCCACAGATAAAGCGTCCACATATCAACAGTACGATGGGCAGCATAATTTTAGAGTAGCAGCATCAGGCACAGCAGACGCAGCGATAACTTGGACTGATGCTATAAAGATTGATAACGATGGCAGAACTAACGTAGGCACTGGTAATAACCTAGGTGACACAACTCTAACTGTTGAGTCTAATACAGGAGGTAGTGTGCGCGGCCCTAACCCTTTGGCGGTTAGCAACACCAGAGGGTCAGCATCAACAGACTATTCCATTATTTTCTATCGCGCTGGTAATATTGTAGGGTCGGTTCAAACATCACTTTCTGCAACGTCATTTGTAACATCCTCAGATTACCGCCTTAAAGAAAACGTCACACCAATATCAGGTGCTACAGCACAGACTAAGCTACTCAAGCCTTGTAACTTTGATTGGATTGTTGGCGGCAACGTCAATGGCTTTATAGCGCATGAACTAGCAGAGGTTGTACCAGAGGCGGTCACTGGCACTAAAGATGCCATGATGGACGAAGAGTATGAAGTAACTCCCGCTACCGACACAGAAGCAGCAGTCATGGGTATTCGCTCGGTTCCTGATATGCAAGGCATTGACCAAAGTAAACTTGTACCTTTGCTTGTGAAAACAATTCAAGAACTTGAAGCTCGAATCACTGCATTGGAAGATGCATAAATAAAAGTATAGAATATAGGAAAAAACAATGGCAGCAATTATAACAGAACATTTCAGACAGCATAATGCAGAACAATTTCACGAATCGTTCTCAGAAGCTGCAGCGACAACTTATTATCTATTCATTGGTAAGAGCTCTCCGTTTACAACAACGACATCTGGTGGTGATGACAGTTCACCCCCTGTACCTGTTGATGATGTAACAACGGAACATTACAAATGGGATTCTATGCTTGCTGCTAAACTTATCTCATCATCTGATGTTTCATTTGCTTTACCTAGAAGGAACTGGGCAAACAGTACAACTTACGATATGTACGAACATGACATTAGTTCATCAAACACTACAACCAGTAGTGCAACAAATCTTTACGCCAGTACATTCTACTTTATGACTTCTGCTTATAGAGTTTATAAAGTGCTTGACAATAATGGTGGAGTTGCATACAGTGGTTCAGAACCTACATCTGAAACTTCAACTCCTTTTGAGTTGGGTGGTTACAGATTGCAATACATGTACAAGATTACAACTTCAGAAGTTACAAAATTCTTGACATCAGATTTCATGCCAGTAAGTACAGACACATCTGTATCTGGTGATGCAGTGGATGGTGCATTGGATGTTGTGCGTACTGTTGCTGGTTCTGGTTACACAAACGGAACTTACTATTCTCCTGTTGATGGAGATGGTGCAAATGGTATTGTAAAAATTATAGTCTCTGGTGGTGCAATTGTAAAACAAGGTTCAGCTGGTACAAACATGTACACAGTCGGTACTGGATATAGATTTGCAAATGTAGACTTGACAAACGTGTATAGTAATACTGCATTAAGTACTGCTGCGAATATCGGTAGTGGAACTGGTGGTTCAGTTCAACCTATCATTTCACCAAAGGGTGGACATGGTAAGGATGCAGTACACGAACTAGGTGGACACTTTGTAATCACTAACGTAAAGTTAGAACAGAATGAAGGCGCAGACTTTACTGTTTCAAACGACTTTAGAGAAGTTGGACTTGTAAAGAATCCATTCAACTTTGGTACAACAACTGTAGCAACAGCCTCAACTGCAAGACAAACTTCCAAGATTACCTTGAGTGGTGCTCCGACTACTGCATATCAAATAGATGAAAAGATTACTCAATCTGTCACAGGTGCGGTAGGTAAAGTTGTTGAGTTTGATTCTACTAATAACATCATATATTATCAACAAGAAAAATATGCAAACTATGGACTCCATGCAAATGGAAACTTGGTTGCATTTAGTGGTACTAATGTTATCACTGGTGCGACTAGTAATGGAGTCGCAACTGCGGCTACATACGCAACACCAGAACTACAGCCCGACAGTGGTAAGGTTATCTATGTAGAGAATAGACGACCAATTAGTCGTGCGTCAGACCAAACAGAAGATATTAAAATCGTAGTGGAATTCTAAACAATGGAAAATACAAATCTTAATGTAGCCCCGTATTATGATGATTTTGCAGAAGACAAAAACTTTCATAGGGTTCTCTTTCGTCCTGGCTTTTCAATCCAAGCAAGAGAGTTAACTGCACTTCAATCTATCCTTCAGAACCAAGTCGAAAGACATGGTAGACATATGTTCAAAGAAGGAACTATTGTAATCCCAGGCGCAACTGGATTTACAACTGAATACTATGCAGTTAAATTAGAAGGACTTCTAGAAACAACAGAAGTATCAAGTTACATTCAAGATTTTGTGGGCAAGAGAATCACTGGTTCTGCCAGTGGTGTTGTTGCAGAAGTTATTCAAGCAACCGCAGCAACAACAACTGACCCTATCACCCTATTTGTAAAGTATGTTGCAACAGGTACAGACAATGTAACAACTGTTTTCAACAATGGCGAAAAGATATCTGCTGATGGTACTGTTGGTTCCTTTGGTAGTGGTATTGCTTCTGCACAACTTCAGGCCAGTGATGCAACTGCTATCGGTTCTTCTGCAAATATTGAAGAAGGTGTTTACTTTGTTCGTGGACATTTCGTTAAGGTTGCAACACAAAGAATTATTCTAGACAAGTATACAAACACTCCAAACTATCGTATTGGTTTGACTGTTACAGAAACCTTAGAGACACCAGAAGAAGATACATCTCTTTTGGACAATGCACAAGGTTCTTCAAACGTAAATGCAAAGGGTGCTCACAGATTAAAGATTACACTTACTCTTGCGAAACTTGCTTTAGATTCAGTTGATGACGGAGACTTCATCGAACTGCTTAGAACAAATACTGGTGTCGTACAACAAAAAGCAAGAAACACAGAATACTCTGTTATCGGTGAAACACTTGCTCGTAGAACTTATGACGAATCTGGTGATTACTCTGTACGTCCTTTCCAAATTGACATTCGTGAGACATCGAATGATGGATTGAATAATGGTATCTACGACCCATTAGCAACTACTGATGACCAAAACTCTGCATCTGATGACTTCTTGACAATTCAAGTTGCGCCAGGCAAAGCATATGTTCGTGGTTATGAAGTAGAAACTATTTCTCCAAGATACATTGATGTTCCTAAACCAAGAAGTTTTGAAAACTACAATGCCGCAGTTACCCCTGTAGAGGTTGGTAACTTTGTTCGTGTAACAAATGCATACAGTTCTCCAGAAATATCTCCATTCATCTCTGGAGACCTTTCAGAACCTTATAGACAGATTGGTTTGTTTGATACTAAAACTTCCTCTGCTGGTTCTAAGTCTGGTGCTCAGATTGGTGTTGCTCGTGCAAGAGCATTCGAACACTTCTCTGGTGTTGCAAACTCTCAAAGTGAATTTGGTACAGACGCACAGTATAACCTTTACCTCTTTGATATTAGAATGTTTACAAAACTCACAATGAGTGGTACTCCTTCTGCTATCCCTGTTGCTGGTGATAAGATTACTGGTGTAAGTACAGGTGCATATGGTTTTGTAGTTGCCCATGAGGTTGACGGAACGACAGACGTTACAAGTTCAACGACTATCACGATTGCTACTGTTACTGGTACATTCACTTCTGGTGAAAAGGTAACATGTTCTAGTTCTGCTGAGACTGATGAGATATTAGAAAATAGTTCAAATGCAGACTTAACACTTTCGGCTGTTAGTTCTTTTGACTTTAGTAGAGTTAAACAAACTTACATGCCTTCCACAGATAGTGGAACAGACCCACACTTTACATCTGATATTGTTCTTGAAACAAGTACAACTATCGCAGGACTTAACACAATTCTTACTGGTGATAAAGATGCGGTTACTGGTTTCCAAACAGACTATGGTACAGAACTAGAAGTTGGAGATATTATTTCTATACCTTCTGGCGCGGCTGGTGCTTTGGAAGAAAGAAGAGTGGATGCAATTTCTGGACAGACTTTAGATTTGAGTGCTGATGTCACTAACGCAGTATCCTCAGTTGGGTTTGTTCGTAAGAGAGCAAACCTTCGTGATCAAAATAAAAACATACTTCTTCGTAAGTTGCAAAAGAATTCGATTAAAACATTAAAGACAGGATTGAACAACGGAGTCTCAGACTCTTCAGTTGTTATCCGTAGAACTTTTGTTGGAACTTCAAACTCTGGTGGCGACCTTTCGTTCTCTGTTGGTGCGAATGAAACCTTCAATGCAATATCTAATACCGATTATGTTATTACAGTGTTAACTGCTGGTACTGGTGGTACTGCTGTTGCTGGTGATAAAATTGATTTAACAAATGCACACATAGTCTTTACTGGTGCTGGTACTGGCTCCATTCAGATTGGAGATGGTACTGATTCTCCATTTGGTGATGGCGCAACAGTAAGACTTATTACTACAGTGACAAGAACCACAGTTCAAGAAAAATCTAAAACAAGAACTAGAATGCACCAAGTACTCGTTCATAATGCTGGTATTGGTGGTGCTGCAAAATATGGTACTTCTGCACACCAATCCGATATTTCATTAGGTGTCGCAGACATTCATAAGCTATGGGCAGTGTTTGATTCTGAGAGTGCTTCAACAGACCCCGTACTTCCTCAATGGACAGTAACAGGTGCAACTGGTAACTTCTTACAAGGTGAATTGATTACTGGTGGTACGTCTGGTGCAAAGGCAAGAGTTGTAAATACAATTTCTCCTGTGACATTCGTTCCAATCAACAACACATCCTTTGAAGCGGGCGAAACAATTACTGGTGCAGAGAGTGCTAAAACTGCAAGTCTAGATACCTTTACTGCTGGTTCTAGAATTATAACAAACGACTTTGTTTTGGATAATGGACAAAGAGATAACTTCTATGATATTGGTAGGATTATTCGTAAACCAAATACAGTCGCTCCTGTTGGACGATTGATTGTTGTTGCAGATTACTTTACTCATGGTACAGGAGACTTCTTTAATGTTGACTCATATAGTGCTATTAGTTACAAAGAGATTCCAACATATTCAGCAACTCGCGTTGACCCAGAAGTTGCAGACCCTACTGGTGAATATGACTTGCGTGACACAGTGGACTTTAGACCCCGTGTTGCCGATGCAACTACAGCAACTCAGACTATTCAAACTCAAACTGTTTACAGAGTAACTTCGTATTCCTTTAATATGGAGTCGCGTTCTTTTGCTGGAACAGGATCATCAACAATATCAATACCAAAAGACAATTCAAATTTCATCTATGACTTAGACTTTTATGTTGGAAGAAAGGATTCTCTATTCATTGCTGCTGATGGTAAATTCAAAGTGGTTAGTGGTGCAGATT
>Ga0307986_10002094_pt1 | contig 14332 bp, 9 predicted proteins | sample EllFjometageno82_FD_203170 | JGI IMG/M metagenome (GOLD analysis project Ga0307986, IMG submission 203170) | Marine microbial communities from Ellis Fjord, Antarctic Ocean - #82 | ecosystem: Environmental > Aquatic > Marine > Unclassified | place: Southern Ocean | collected 2014-10-09
CGCTAGAGATAGTAGTACTTGCTGTTGCTCGTCTAACTGTGCACCATATTTTTGTGCAGCATTTCCTGCAATCATTAAAAATATATTTTTGAAATTTTTAATCAGTCTTTGTTCTTCAGAAAGTATTGATTCTTTTAATTGATTTGTATTATTTTCAACACTCATTTCTGATACAGCTTTCATAACGGCTGGCATTAAATCAAGATCTCCTTTCATTCCTTTTTTAAGAAGCAGCCCAACAGATAACATCCTGTTTATTTCGTTAGTTCCTTCATAAATCCTTCCAATTCTAGAATCCCTCCAAGCTGATTCCATTGGAGTATCAGCTGAAAACCCCATTCCTCCATAGATTTGAATGCCTTCATCAGCACAGTTTTGCATATCTTCCGAAGTTCCAACCTTAAGTAAAGAACATTCAATTGCAAAATCCTCTAAGCCTTTTAATTCAGCTTCCTGGTGAGTCATTCCTTTGTCTAAAAGTTCTTGAATTCTGTTTTCAATGTTATTTCCAGCACGATAGTTTGCAGACTCTCCTACATAACAAGAAGTTGCCATATGCGCTATTTTGGCTTTTATAGCCCCAAACTGAGATATAGGTTTTTTAAATTGAACACGTTCATTAGCATATTTAACTGCTGCGGAGATTACTCTTCTCTGTGCTTCTAGACAAGCTGCTCCTAATTTTATTCTTCCAGCGTTGAGAGCATTCATTGCTATTTTAAAACCCTCATTTCTTTTCCCTAGAATGTTTTCTATAGGTACTTTAGTCTCATTAAAAAACACTTGTCTAGTAGAGGAGGAGTGAATTCCTAACTTATTTTCTTCATCTCCCATTGTGATTCCATTAGTGCCCTCCTTGGGAACAATAAAACTGGTTATGTTTTTATCGTCTTCAATTCTTGCAAAAACAATGAATAGACTTGCGAATCCAGCATTTGAAATCCACATTTTTTGTCCAGAAATTTTATAATGAGTTCCATCATCAGAGAGCACTGCTTTTGTTTTTCCTGAATTAGCATCAGAACCTGCACCCGGCTCTGTTAAGCAATAAGCACCAAACCACTCTCCTGAAGCAAGTTTTGGTAAATATTTCTGTTTTTGTTCTTCATTTCCATAAAGAGTTATGGGTAAAGTTCCAATCCCAGTATGTGCACCAAAAGCTGTAGATAATGATCCGGTTGCGCCAGAAATGTAATCGCAAACCAACATTGAAGAAGTAAATCCCATTCCCATACCGCCATATTTTTCTGGCACAGACACTCCTAAAAATCCTAATGATCCTGCCTGCTCCATCAAAGATTCTGTTAATGCATAATCTTTTTTTTCAAAACGTTCTTTTTTAGGCCAAACTTCACGATCAATAAATTCTTTAACTGAGTCTCGCATCATAAGTTGTTCCTCATTAAAGTCCTCAGGAGTAAAAATCTCTTCAGGTGATTCATGAGCGATAATAAAGGCACCACCTTTAACTATAATTTTTTCTTTTGATTTCACGTTTAGTTATTTTTTAGAGTTTGTTTAAAGTGTTCGAAATTTTTAACATTTTCTTTTACGCATTTAATCACTTCAAAAAAATGTTGAATTTGTATGCCTGACAACTTTTGATTTATCATATCATTAAAGTGTAGTACAACAGACTTTGAATCTTCTCTTTTTTGAATACCAAAGGAGGTGAGATATATTAATACACTTCTTCCATCTTCAGGATTTTGAGAACGATAAATTAAATTTCTATCTTCCATTGCATTTAATAGTCTTGAAAGACTTGTGGGTTCTATTCCCATTTTAGGACCTAGTGTAGTTGAAGGGGTTCCATCTGGATCAATGCTAAGTAAAGCGAAGCCTGTAGCCATTGTTGAGTCAAATTTCAATGCTTCTTTATTATACATCTTACTAACCATTTGCCATGTTGAGCGCAATGCAGCATCAAAAGTTTCATTTTTCATTTTTCAAATATATAAAATATTATGCATGCATAACAAAATGATATATAAATATTAAAATAGAAAAACAAATTTATTTGTTAAACATATATTTCTTCAATTAACAGGATGTATTTTTCACTAACCACTTTTCTTTTAAGTTTCATGGTAGGGGTAAGGTGTCCTGCATCTATACTCCATTCTTCAGGGGTGAGTTTAATTTTTTTAATTTGTTCCCAAGAACCAAAATTTTGATTGTGTTGATGTACTTCTTTTTCAATGGCTTCAATCAATATACTTTCTTTACATGCAGCCTCTAGGTTATCGCATATTACTCCTTTTTCCTTAAGCCAATTAAGAGAATATTCAATATTAGGCTGTATGAGTGCTGCAGGCATTTTTCTTCCACTTCCTACGACCATTATTTGATCAATAAAAAGTGATTGTTTCATTTGATTTTCTAAAACTTGGGGAGCAATATATTTACCTCCAGATGTTTTAAACATTTCTTTCTTTCTATCTGTAATTTTTAAAAAACCATCTGAATCAATTACACCAATATCACCAGTATGAAAATAATCACCGGACATTACTTCTTTTGTTTTTTTAGGGTCTTTATAATACCCCATCATTACATTAGGACCTTTACATAGAATTTCTCCATCCTTTGCTATTTTAACAGTTACACCATCAATTACAGTTCCAACAAATCCAATCTTAAAGTTATTGTTTCGCATATCATTTACTGTAATAACAGGTGAGGTTTCAGTAAGTCCATAACCTTCCGAAAGAGTCATTCCTGCTGCAGTAAACACTCTTGCTAGTCTTGGCTGGAGTGCCGCACTTCCAGAGCAAATAAGATCTAAATTTCCTCCTAATGCTTCTTTCCATTTTGAAAGAATTAATTTCTGAGCAATTTTTAATTTTAATTCGTACCATCCACCATTTTGTCCATACGGTTCATATTGTAAACCTATATCTACAGCCCAGTAGAATAATTTTTTCTTAATCCCTGATAATTCTCCGCCTCGGGCATATATTTTATCATAAACTTTCTCTAACAGTCTTGGAACTGCTGTCATAAAATTAGGTTTCACCTCTTTTAGATTGTCAGAAATGGTCTCAATGGATTCTGCAAAATAGACGGAAATACTATTATACATATAAACGTATAAAATAACTCGCTCAAAAATGTGACAAATAGGAAGAAAACTTAAGGCAGAGGCTTGTCCATTATTTAATGGTAATCTTTTAGAGCTAGACAATACGTTTGATACTACATTATTATGACTCAACATAACCCCTTTGGGAACTCCAGTTGTTCCTGAGGTGTATATTATTGTAGCTAAATCCTCTGGTCTAACCTTTGATTTCAAATCCTCTACAGTACTATCATGATCCATACTTGCGCCTTTTTCAAGTAACTCAGACCAATGGGCACATCCCTCAATGCGATCAAAACTATAAATCTTTTTCAGAGATTTAACCTTGTCTTTTATAGCGATAACTTTATCGTAAATTTCCTTATCTGAAACGAAACAATAAATGCTTTCAGAATGATTTAAAATATATTCATAGTCTTTAGAAGTGATTGTAGGATAAAGAGGGACATTTACAGCTCCAAGACTAAGTAAGCCGATATCCATTAAGCTCCATTCAGTTCTATTGTTTGATGAAATCATTGCTATTTTATCTTGGGGTAAAATACCCAAATTGACTAGTGCCCTACTGATTACGCGAGATTTTTTACAGAATTCTTCAGAAGAAATACTCTCCCAATGTCCATTATATTTAGTCGAAAATGCTTTTTCTAAAGAGTGGTTTTTACTTTGAAACTCAATGAAATCAAATAATCTTGTTGGCGTCATAATATTAATTTACATGCAAAATAGTAAATATTTTGCATGTATTAATAGAAGTTTTTTTTAATGTATTTTATCAAGCCAATCAAAAGCATTTTCAAACCCTATATGCCATGGACTCAGCTTATCATTTCTATCTGAAGGATAATGTGCCCAATTCCACGGAAAAGTAGAGCGTTCTATGTGAGGCATCATAGCTAGATGTCTCCCATCTTGGGAACAAAGCATTGCAGCATTAAAATCTGATCCGTTTGGATTTGCGGGATATTGTTCAAAATGATAAGTTGCTGAAATTTGATACTGATCCTTATTTTGAGGAAAGCTGAATTTACCTTCACCATGAGCAGCCCAAATTCCTAATCGACTGCCTTCCAGTCCTTTTAGCATAATTGAACTAGACTTTTCAATATTAACAGCTGTAAAATGACATTCAAATTTTCCAGAATCGTTATGAAGCATTTTTGGTTTTTCCTCATGTTCTGGAGTTAAAAGTCCTAGAGTAACAAAAAGTTGACACCCATTACATACTCCAATTGACATGGTATCTTCACGTTCAAAAAATCTTTCTAAACTAGATTTTGCTTTTTGGTTATATAAGAACGATCCTGCCCAACCTTTGGCAGATCCTAAAACATCTGAATTTGAAAACCCACCTACAGCAGCAATAAATTTAATATCGTCAAGAGTTTCTCGACCAGTAATTAAATCTGTCATATGTACATCAACGACTTCAAAACCAGCAAGATGCAAGGCATATGCCATTTCACGTTCAGAGTTACTTCCTTGTTCTCTGATAACGGCAGCTTTTATTTTTTGTTTGGAAACATTGGTTTTTAATTGTCCACTAAAACTATTGGGAAAACAGTACTCTAATGCCTGTTTTTTATAATTTTTAAAACGCTCTTCTGCCAATCCATTTTTGGTTTGATTGGCATCTAAAGCAGCAGAGGTTTTGTACCAGATATCTCTGTATTCTGAAACATCAAAAACCAGATTCTTATCCTGAAAAATAAGATTTATTTGCTCATTTTCAGTAATAGTTCCAATTGCATGACATGAAATAGATTCTAATTCAAGAAGACTTTTTAAATCGCAATTAGATTGAATAATAATTCCTGTATTTTCGTTAAATAAAAGAGTGATAATGTCTTTCGATTCTATTGAATTTAAGTCTAAATTCATTCCCATTCCTGTGTTTGAAAAACACATTTCTAATAAACTAGTGATAAACCCTCCTGATGCGATATCATGTCCAGCACTTATTTTATTTTCATTGATTAATTGTTGAATTTTGTTAAATGTTTTTTTAAAATTTTCCGGATTGGAAATTGTTGCTGCAGAGGTTCCTATTTTATTTTGAATTTGAGCAAATGCAGTTCCACCCAATTTTAAGTCAACTTGAGAAAAATCGATATAAAATAAATTTCCTCCCTCTTTTTTTAGATCTGGAGTGACCACCTTAGTAATATCTGAACATGATGCAGTTGCAGAAATGATTACAGTCCCCGGAGCCGTTACTTTTCCGTGATCATATTCTTGTTTCATGGATAAAGAATCTTTTCCTGTGGGGATATTTATTCCCAAGTCAATTGCAAATTCTGAACATCCTTTAACAGCACTATAAAGTCTTGCATCTTCACCTGGATTATTACAGGGCCACATCCAATTAGCAGAGAGACTTACTGATTTCAATCCCTCTAAAAGTGGTGCCCAAATAATATTTGTTAAACTTTTTGCAATTGCTAGTACACTTCCTTTTGCTGGATCAATTAGAGCTGGTATTGGTGCGTGTCCGATGGAGGTTGCAACTCCTTTTTTACCCTGATAGTCTAAAGCAATAACTCCACAATTACTCAATGGGAGTTGCAATGGACCAATAGTCTGTTGTTGAGCAACTCTTCCTGTAACACAGCGATCTACTTTATTAGTTAGCCAATCTTTACAAGCTACAGATTCCAATTGAAGCACTTTCTTGAGATAGTCTTTTAATTGAGAAGTTTCGTAGTCTATTTCTTTAAAAGAAGTTTGAAAAGACTTATCGTTCATTATGGTTTTGGGTGCGCTACCAAAGAGGGCATCTAGCTTAAGATCAATAGGTTTTTTATTGTTTGTCTTATCAATAAAAATAAATTGATGGTCATCCGTGACTTCTCCTACGATATACATGGGTGCTCTCTCGCGTTCAGTAATTCGTTTTAACAGGCCTTTGTCTTTCGGCTGAATAATTAGTCCCATCCGTTCTTGCGATTCATTACCTACGATCTCTTTTGAAGACAAAGTTGGGTCACCTAAAGGAAGTTTATTTATGTATATAGTTCCGCCTGTCTCCTCAACTAATTCAGATAAACAATTTAGATGACCACCTGCTCCATGGTCATGAATTGAAACAATAGGATTATTTAAAGTTTCAACCAAAGCTCGAATTGTGTTAGCAACACGTTTTTGCATCTCAGGATTAGATCGTTGAACAGCATTTAGTTCGATTGTATTGTCAAATGCACCTGTATTTGATGAAGATACAGCAGCACCACCCATTCCAATACGATAATTATCCCCTCCTAAAATCACTATAAGATCTCCTTTTGAGGGTTTTTCTTTAAGTGCCTGATCTGCAATGCCCATACCAACTCCACCGGCTAGCATGATTACTTTATCATACCCCCACTGTTGATCATTTTCTTTATGTTCAAATGTCAAAACAGATCCAGCAATTAAGGGTTGTCCAAACTTATTTCCAAAATCAGATACTCCGTTGGAGGCTTTGATTAAAATATCTAATGGGGTTTGATAGCGCCAAGGTCTTTCTGGAAACAATTTCTCCCAAGATCGCCCTTTGGTGACTCTAGAATATGAGGTCATATAAACTGCTGTTCCGGCTAAGGGTAATGAGCCTTGACCTCCGGCAAGACGATCTCTAATCTCACCCCCTGACCCTGTTGCTGCTCCATTAAATGGCTCAACTGTAGTTGGAAAATTATGTGTTTCCGCTTTGAGGGATATAACACTTTTTATGTTTTTTATTTTATAGCTACTAGGAACGTCTGGTTGACATGGTGCAAATTGTTCTATGGTATCACCTTCTATAAATGCTACATTGTCTTTATAAGCAGAGACAATAGTATTTGGATTTTTTTTAGCTGTTTTTTTTATAAGTTGGAATAAACTATCTGGTTTAGTTTCATTATCAATGATAAAAGTTCCATTAAATATTTTGTGTCGACAGTGTTCTGAATTTACCTGTGAAAATCCAAAAACCTCAGAATCAGTTAAAGAACGATTTAATTCATTCGCTAGATTATTTAGATAATTAACCTCTTCAATGTTTAGTGATAAACCCTCCTTTTTGTTGTAGGCTTCAATATCATGAATTTTAAAGATGGGTTCAGGCTGAAAATCAATATCAAAAATAGCGCTGTCAAGCCCTTTGTATTTTTGTAAAAGCATGGGATCAAAGGAGTCATTGCTTTTAATGGTTTGAAAAGACTCGATTCTAACAATACCAGTGATTCCCATGTTTTGGGTGATTTCAACAGCATTTGTACTCCATGGTGTTATCATGGTAACTCTTGGCCCTATAAAGACTCCTTGAATTGATTCCTGATCTAACCATTTGGCATCAAACAACCAAGATAATTTTTCAATAGAATAAGAAGAAGGTTTGCTAGAAAGGTGCAGTGCATAAACTGTAGTTTCTGGCACTCCGAAAAACAAAATCATAGGCAATAAAATTGTTATATAAAATTAATCTATTTTAAGCCTATCGACTAATCGATTTGTATTCGTTTTTTTTTATTTATTCACAGTTTTTCAGCGTTCATTTTAGCAATAAAAAAACCGTCAAATCCGGTTTGATGTGCAAAAAAAGTTTCTTGTTTTTCCAACCTAAATCGTTTTCCTTCTTCTGATTCTAAAAAAAACTGAATTTGATTTTCATTCTCAGAAGGAAAAATAGAGCAAGTAGAGTAAACAAGTATTCCTCCAGGTTTAACTAACAAAGCATTTTTTTGTATGATCTCTTGTTGGGTTTTCTCTAGAGCTACAATTCGCTTGGGAGTCATGTGCCATTTAGCAGCAGGATTTCTTTTGAGAACTCCGAGTCCACTGCAGGGAGCATCAATTAATACTGTATCTGCTTTTTTGAGATGCTTTTCAAAAAAAACTGAATCTTCAGCTGATTCTGTTTCGATTATAGTTACTGAGTTTCGCTTGGCACGTTCTTTTAAAATTTTAAGCTTTTCAGGACGATTATCTAAAGCAATAATACGGCCTTTGTTTTCCATTAGAGCTCCAAGATGGATTGATTTACCCCCTGATCCTGCGCATGCGTCAATTATTAACATTCCTTTTTCAGGTCCAACCCAATGAGCTACTTTTTGAGAGTTTCCATCTTGTATCTCAAATCGTCCTTTTTGAAATGGTTTTGTTTGTTCTAACTTTTGATGATTATCCAAAACTAAAGCTTCAGGATTTTCTTTAGAGAGGCTTGATTCAATTTTAAATTCTTTTTTTAATTGTAATTGAAGAGATGTTGCAGATGTTTTCAGAGTATTTGCACGTAAAACAAGTTTTGCTGTTTGATTCAGGGCAGTAATTTCATTTTCCCAGACTTCTTCACCAAAAGCTTCAGATCCCTTTTCGTCTAACCAGTCTGGAATAGATTGAATCGTTTTTCTATCAATATGTTTAGGATTTAGAGGAACGAAATCTATCCGTTTTTCTAAGCCTTCAAACTCTTTCCAAGAAGGTAGTTCGAGTTCTTTTGTCATTATCCATATTCCAAGAAGGTTCCAATAATAATTTTTTTCTTTCGGCTTTGTATTGCCCATAAAAGCATAAGTTCTTTGCCAACGGACACAATCTAATATAGTTTCTGCTAAAAGTCTTCGATCTCTGGATCCCCATTTTCGATTTTGAGTTCGCAAGCGAGACAATTCCGAACGCAGTGTGCTTTTTTTAGATAAAATATGATGCAGACCCTCTACAATTCCTAGGGCTAAATTTCGATGAATTTTCATGAAGCAATATTAGTTATTAAAAGTCACATGATGCCAATATGAAGAGTTAATGATTTAGTTACTAATAAGACAATTTCCCTAATAAGTATTTCAGGCTATTCTCATTTTTTCTTCTTTTTATTTTTTGAATGTTTTCTAATTCTATTAAACATTTCATGATCAAAGCGTTTTTCTTGATAAAGAATATTCAAAACTTCTTTGGGTCTAATTTTTTCAAGTAATTTTTGATTTCGGCTATATTTTAAAGTCATACCTGACATCTCGACTTCGTAATATTTATTAATAAAACTTGATGCACTTTCTGAAGAAATAGTATCTAAGGATTTTTTTATATCTATTTTCATTGCCCTTTTCTCATGCCAAACTTCATTGTGGTATTTGTCGGCATAAGTATTAAAAATATAGTGAAACTGACCCTCTTCTTCTAGTGTTAAATTACTATTGTCTAATATGAAGTTTAATTTCATTTGTTTGAACTCCTTATATTTTGATGAGTCCTGCGCATAGCTTGGTTCAAATGCTAGATGAGTTAGAGAAAAAATGAGAAATGGGATTATTTTTTTCATGATTTAGGGTTTGTCTTTTAATTTAAGGATTTTATCAATTTCGACATCTTCCAGCATTGAAATCATCTCATAGCTATCTAAATTTTCGATGTAATATTCTTCTAAATAATTATTCAATGATTGATTTTCTGTCACAGGTTGAGTATTTGGTGTATACGATATTGAAAAAAACACAAATAGTGAAGCTGCTATTCCAGAAAAACTAATAATTATTCTTTTTAAAACTCTTTTAGCAGCATTAGAAGACACTTCTAATATAATTTTCTCCTGAACCAAATCAAAATAATTTTTAGGAACTTTAAATCCTGAATTCTTTAGTAGAACTTCAGAATTATTTAAAATATTTTCATTCAAATTTATAAAATAATTTTCAGGAACCTTAAATGGGTTTTTTGTATTAAAGTCAGTCATTTAATTGGGCTTTTATTTTTTTAACAGCATGATGGTATGAAGCTTTTAATGCACCAACACTGGTTTCTAGTATTTCTGAAATCGCTTCGTATTTCATATTATCAAAATATTTCATATTAAAAACAATTCGTTGTTTTTCAGGGAGTCTAGCTACTGATTTTTGTAGTAAAAGTGAAGCTTTATCTCCGTCAAAGTAAGGGTCTGAAGTTAGACCATCAACTTTAGATTCAATCCATTCTTGGTTTTGAAGTCCCATTTTTGAGGCTTTACTATTGATAAAATTTAAAGCTTCATTCGTTGCGATACGGTACATCCATGTGTATAGTGTACTCTTTTCCTTGAATTTATTAATGTTTAAATGGACTTTTATAAATGTATTTTGAACTACGTCATTTGCATCATCATGGTCTATGACCAGTTTGCGTATGTGCCAATATAATCGTTCTTTATATTTTGAGACTAACTTTTTAAAAGCATCTTCTTTAGTGTCAGTTTGCTTAAGTGAGTTAATAAATAAAGATTGGTGCGTATCCACTCTAATTACTTTTTAGTATAGACAAAAGATAATAAAAAAAGTTTAATCCATTTGTTGAATTTTAACCCAGCTTTTATATTGTTTATTAGATTTTAATAATTTTTTATGTGTACCCTGAGCTATAATTTCACCCTTTTCTAATACTATGATAATATCTGCTTTTTGGATTGTAGAAAGGCGATGCGCAATGACTAGTGAAGTTCGATTAAACATTAGTTTCTCCAAAGCAATTTGAATTTGCTGTTCTGCTAAGGTATCTAAAGATGAGGTAGCTTCATCAAGAATTAGTATTTCGGGATCTTTTAAAAGCGCACGTGCAATGGTTAATCTTTGTTTTTGTCCTCCTGAGAGTTTGTTTCCTGAATCACCAATACGCGTTAGATAACCTTGGGGTAATGCCTCAATAAATTCATCAGCATTTGCTGCTTTTGCGGCTTCTTTTATTTCTAAATCACTAGCATCAGGTTTACCTAATTTTAAATTATTTAATATACTATCATTAAATAAAATAGATTCTTGGGTTACCATCCCAATATGCTTGTAAAGGCTCTTCTTTTTTATTTTATTAATAGGTATGCCATCTATTGAAATCACTCCACTATTAATGTCATAAAATCGATTAATAAGATATGTGAGGGTGGTTTTTCCGCTTCCAGATGCACCGACTAAGGCAATCATTTGACCTTTTTTAATTTCGAAACTAAGATTTTGAATTATGGGAGTTTCTTCATAGCTGAAACTTACTTTATCAAAAATAATTCCCTTTTTAATTGTTTCAATCGATTCAGCATTTGGATGATCTTTAAGACTATTTTCCGCATTAAGTATTTCTAAAATACGATCCGCAGCAGCATTTCCTTTTTGAATGCTATAACTTGCTTTACTAATCGCTTTTGCAGGAGTCAAAATATTATATGCAAGACCCATATAAACAATAAATGTGGTTCCTGAAATAACATCATCTACAAGTACCATTTTTCCGCCGAACCAAAGTAAAAAACCAATTGCTGAAATACCTAAAAACTCACTTACAGGTCCTGCCAAGCTTGCGCGATGCAAAAATTTATTCGAGAAATTATAAAACCGATTTGTGGCTTTAAAAAACCGATTTTTAAAATGTTCTCCAGCTGAAAAAGTTTTAATAATTTTTTGTCCGTTTACTGTTTCATCAATTATAGACAAAAAATCACCTTGTTCTTGCTGAATTCTAGCGGAGTGTTTTTTTAAACGTTTTCCAATATTTGAGATTATTATGCCTGAAATAGGTATAATAATCATTACAAAAAGGGTAAGCTTAATGCTAAAAAACAGCATTACGCCAATAGAAAAAATTATAGTGAGCGGTTCTCTAACTAATAGTTCTAAAATTGATAAAAACGAAATTTGAATTTCTGTAACATCACTTGTCATTTTAGCCATTAAATCACCTTTTCTTTTTTCGTTAAAATAAGAGATTGGAAGGGTTATGATTTTTAAATAAACAGCATTTCTGAGATCTCTAAGAATTCCATTTCTCAAGAAAGTAATAAAGTAAAGTGCCAGATAGTTACTTGTGTTTTTTAGAAAAAACAATAACATTACCATTCCTATCACAAAAACTAATGTCTCTTCGATGTTTTCATTTAATTTGGATGATACATAATAATTTAAGCTGTCTTTTATATAATCCTGAAGATTTAAAATGCCTTTGTAGGTTGCAGGTTTAATTTGTTTTTCTGTAGTTTTAAAAAGCACGTTTAGCATTGGAATTAAAGAAACAAAAGAAAGGGCGCTAAAGAGAGCGTAAAACGTATTGAAAACGATGTTTAAAAAGGCATAAACCTTAAAGGGTTTTCCAAATTGAAGTATTTTACTAAATGAACTATTCATAATAAGGCGGTTTCTTTAACCAATTCATTAATTCTTTTTTGTAGTTTTTCATCTTGTTCTTCCCATGTTTGATTTGGATCGAAAGGTCTATTTATACTATAATAAAATTTCATTTTGGGTTCTGTACCACTTGGTCTTAGAGCAATCCGAGTTCCGTCTTCTAAGACAAGAATTATAACGTTTGATTTAGGTAATTCTAATATTCTATTAGAATTGTTTTGAACATCATATAGTGTACTATTCTCATAGTCTTCTATTTGATGAATTAAATTTCCTGAAATAGATTTAGGGGGGTTAGTTCGATAATCATCCATTTTTTTAGCGATGGCAAAAACTCCGGATTTGCCTTCTTTTGTTATTGAAACTAAATGTTCTTTAAATACTCCGTACTTCATATAACACTTAACCATTAGCTCATAAAAGCTACTGTTATTGTTTTTTGCTTCAGATCCTATTTCACAAGCAAGTAGACTAGCAGAAACGGCATCTTTATCTCTAACGGTATCACCCACTAAATATCCAAAGCTTTCTTCACCACCTCCCACGAACTTTAATTCTTGAAAATCATTAATTAATTTGGCTATCCACTTAAAACCAGTTAAAGAGGTTTTGAATTTGACACCATAATGATTTGCGATTTTTTTCATTATTGGAGAAGAAACAATTGTAGTAGCTATAAAATGCTGAGGAGAAAGTTCTTTTAGAATTGCCTTTTTTTCAAGTAGGTACTCAGTAAATACCATCATAATTTGATTTCCATTAAGATAATACCATTGATTGTTTTTGTTTTTGATCACAATTCCAATCCGATCAGCATCAGGATCTGTTCCAATAACAATATCTGCATTTTTTTCATTTGCTAAAGCGACTGCCATTTCAAGGGAATCAGGCTCTTCTGGATTAGGTGAAATTACGGTTGGAAAGGCACCATCTGGTTTTGCTTGTTCTTTTACGATGTAAACCTTATTGTAACCTGCTTTTTCTAATACTTGAGGAATGACCGTTATAGCTGTTCCATGTATTGGGGTAAAGATAATTTTGAAATCATCTTTTTTAAGTGAATGTATTTTCGCTTCTTTCAGAACAGCTTTTTGATATTCTTCATCTATTTCTTTGTTTATGATATGAAGTAAGTCAGCGTTTCCCTTAAAAAGTATAGTTTCGAAGGGTGTTTTTTTAATAATTTTAATAATTTTTTTATCCTCTGGTTCGACTAATTGTCCTCCATCTTTACCATAAACTTTATATCCGTTGTATTTGGGAGGGTTATGTGATGCTGTGATAACAATACCGCAATGAGCATTTAAATGTTTTACGGCAAAAGAAAGTTCTGGAGTAGGTCGGAGATCACTAAAGAGATATGCGTGAATTCCATTAGCAGTAAAAACATCAGCTACAGTTTTTGCCAAATATTGGCTTTGATGTCTGCAGTCAAAAGCAATGGCAACTTTAAGCGTTTCGCCAGGATAGCGTTTTTTAAGGTAATGAGATATTCCCTGGGTATTTTTACCTAGTGTATATTTGTTTATACGATTGGTTCCAACTCCCATTATTCCTCGCATACCACCTGTTCCAAAGCTTAATGAAGTATAAAACGCATCTTCAAGTAATTCTGGGTCATCTTGCAATGCTTTTACTTGATTTTGTGTTTCAATATCAAAAGGCTCTTTTAGCCATTTCCCCACACTTTGATTTATACTCATTATATGTTTACTTGATTTCTAACAACATACCTTTTATTAGATTTTTTAGTACGTAAAAAAATTTCACCTAAAAAACCTGCAATAAAAAACTGACTTCCTAATATCATAAGCGTAAGGGCTATGTATAACTCAGGACGTTCTGTAATTAGCCTAGCATTTGTATCAAAATATAGCTTATCAATCCCCAAATAAAGTGTAAAGGCTAAGCCAAATAATAGCATTAAGCTTCCCCATAATCCAAAGAAATGCATGGGTCGTTTTCCAAAACGATTAACAAACCAGAGTGTAATTAAGTCCAAAAAGCCTTTAAAAAATCGATCTGCTCCAAATTTTGTTTTTCCAAATTGTCTAGCTTGGTGTTTTACGATTTGTTCTTCAATATTCTTAAAGCCTTCGTGTGCTGCTAGGACAGGAATATAACGATGCATTTCACCATGTACATCAATATT
>Ga0307986_10002095_pt1 | contig 14329 bp, 17 predicted proteins | sample EllFjometageno82_FD_203170 | JGI IMG/M metagenome (GOLD analysis project Ga0307986, IMG submission 203170) | Marine microbial communities from Ellis Fjord, Antarctic Ocean - #82 | ecosystem: Environmental > Aquatic > Marine > Unclassified | place: Southern Ocean | collected 2014-10-09
ACCCACAAGGAGTAGACGGCAATCCTGATCCTTTAAATACAGCACACGATGTTAGAGAAACTTTTGGTCGAATGGCTATGAACGATGTAGAAACTGCTGCACTTACTGTTGGTGGACACTCTATTGGTCGAGCGCATGGTGCGAGTGATGCACAGGCAGGCCTAGAGCCAGCTGCTGCTGAAATTGAAGAACAAGGTTTTGGATGGACTCAAAAAGATGGATTAGGAAAAAACCAAATAACAAGTGGTATTCATGGAGCTTGGACATCAAACCCTGACAAATGGGATCACAGTTATCTCGATCTTTTATTGAACTACGAGTGGGAACTTAAAAAAAGTCCTGCTGGTGCTCATCAATGGGAACCAATTAATCTTCCAGAAAATAAAAAGCCTGTTAACTTAGGGAATCCGAATATCCGCCACAATCCTATTATGACAGATGCAGATATGGCTATGAAAATGGATCCAGAATATAAAAAAATTTCAGAGCGTTTTTATAATGAACCAAAGTATTTAGAAGAACAGTTTACTAAAGCTTGGTTTAAACTTACGCATAGAGATCTAGGATCTAAGAAAAATTACATTGGCCCTTGGGTACCTAAAGAAGAGTTAATTTGGCAAGATCCAGTTCCAGCTGCAAAAAAGAAATACAGCACTGAAAAAGTTAAAAAACTTATAGCGACAAGTAAAATTAGTACTGGTGATTTAATTGCTACAGCTTGGGACAGTGCTAGAACATTTAGAAGAACCGATAATAGAGGTGGAACAAATGGTGGTAGAATTCGTTTAGCTCCTCAAAAAGATTGGAAAGGCAACGAACCAACTAGACTTGGTAAAGTGCTAAAAGTGTTAGAGGGCATAGCTAAAAAAACAGGAGCTAGTGTCGCCGATACAATTATTCTAGCAGGTAATGTTGGTTTAGAAAAAGCTATTAAAAAAGCTGGGTCTAAAGTAAAAGTTCCGTTCTCTGCGGGTCGTGGTGATGCAGCTCAAGATCAGACAGATCAAGATAGCTTCAAAGTATTAGAACCTATTCATGATGCTTTTAGAAACTGGGCTAAACAAGAGTACTCTGTAATGCCCGAAGAGTTAATGCTTGATAGAGCGTCTCTTATGAATCTCTCAGCAAAGGAGATGACTTGTTTAATTGGTGGCATGAGAGTGTTAGGAACGAACCATGGTGGAACTAAACATGGCGTCTTTACTGATAAAGTTGGTGCTTTAACTAATGATTTCTTTGTTCACTTAACCGATATGAAATATAAGTGGGAACCGACTGGTAAAAACTCATATAACATTATTGATCGTAAGAATAATAAAACTAAGTTTACAGCTACAAGAGTTGATCTAGTTTTTGGTTCTAACTCTGTCCTTAGATCTTATGCTGAAGTGTACGCACAAGACGATAACAAAGAAAAATTTGTTAAAGACTTTGTTGCTGTTTGGACTAAGATCATGAACGCTGATCGATCACAATCTAATTAATTTTATAAAATTCAATTAAGCGCTATCTTCGATATTTTCGAAGTTGGCGCTTAATATAAAACTTTATTACTGATTTAAAATTTTCAATTTTATCTCGCCTGACAATTTATCTGGAAAATAAATTAAACCACAAATACGTCTCATAAGACTAGATTCATATTGATCTATACTTTTGTCAGAAATAATTATCTTCCATAAATGTTCAATGATTTCTGTTTTGACTTCTAAAGACTCTTTTTTAATAGCGCTAGTGAAGTTAAACAACTGAATAGAATCTGCTTCTAATTTTTCAGAATCTTGTAAAATAGTTTCACAATCTTTTTCACTATAAGAAAAAGATATAATAAAGTTTTTAATTATTCCTCTTTCCTTATCTGTATAAATTTCATCTACTTTAGCCACATGTACTAATAAAGCAGTTATCTTTTTTAAATTTTCTTTATCCATATTAATTTGTTTCTATAGTTCCAATTATTTTAAATTTTTTGTCAACAACAACAACCATACCTGATTTTACGTTTACACCAAGAACTTCTGAAATTACCACATAATGAGTCACAAAAACCATATTTTTTTTACTATTCCAGTTTTTGACAAAAGCCTTTAATTCTTTTATTTGTTCTTCTTTATTTTTAGCAAATTTGGAGGAAAAAAAAGAATTTAAAGCTTTAAAAGTTTTGTAATTTTTAAAAGCATTTTTTGCTGTATCTTTGCACCTACACCACTCACTTGACAAAACTAAATCAATAGAAATTTTATTATCTCTGAAAAATTTACCAATACGCTTAGATTGTTTGATTCCAGTCGCATCTAAATTTCTCTGTGAAGAACATCTTGTAATGTCAAAATTTTTAGGGTCCCCTTCGCCTGGTGCATAAGCATGTCTAATAAATATAAGTTTACCACCTTCCTCTAAAGCGTTAATAACTTTTGTATTTGCGTAGGTTACGCTACAAAAAAATGAAAAAGACAATAATATAAGATATTTTTTCATTTAAAATAATTTCAATCCTACGACACCGAGAAAAATCAATAAAATTGAAATTATCTTATAGAGATTAATTTTATCTTTTAAGTAAAAGTAGCCAATAAATATTGCAAAGATAATGCTCGATTCTCTTAAAGCACTGACCATAGGAATGGGTGCTTGTGTAAAAGCCCAGACTGTAATTACATAGGCAAGATAGGAAAAACTTCCACCAATCCAAAAGACAAATTTTCCTTCGGTTAAAGTCTTTTTCAAAATATTTTTTTGTTTCCTGAAGTGTAAGACGACAGGAAAGAATAGAGCACTTAAAATAAATACCCAGCTCATATAACTAACAGCGGAACCGCTTAGTCTTGCGCCGAGACCGTCTATTACAGAATAGATCCCTATAAACACACCCGTAGCCAGTGAGGTGTAAAGTATTTTATTGTTTTTAAGAACAGACTTACTGAACAAACCAATTAAAATCACACCCGTTGAAATAAGCAAAATAGATAAAATGGTAAATGCTTTTAGATAAACTCCTAAAAAAATAATTGAAATTACTGTTGCAACCAATGGACCAAATCCACGTGCTATGGGATAAACTGTTGTAAATTTTCCAGTCTGATAGGCTGTTAAAAGAAAATTTTGGTAACCCTGATGAATTAATGCACTTATAATAATATAGGGAAAACTTTCAATACTTGGTGCGGGTAAAAAAATTACAGCAATAATGCAAGCTGGAACGTGTCCATAAACAATCGCAGGAATAGATACATTTTTATTTTTATATGCACTAGCCATGCTGTTCCAAATAGCGTGCAAAACGGCAGAAAATAAAACTATAATAAAAACTATTGTATCCATAAAATTTTAAGTATTAATATACGATCTATCAATATATGTTAAGTAGTGCTTAATAAATAGTTTGTTGTAATTGTGCTTCTATTAATTTGGTAAACTATAATTATGAATAATTTTGATTTAAATAATCGAACAGCTATTATAACAGGCGGTGCACAAGGTTTTGGTCTTGCTATGACTAAACGTTTTTTAGATTCAGGAGCAAAAGTTATCATTTGGGATCTAGACAAAGTTGCAGCTGAATTGACAATAAAAAATTTAAATCATCCAAAGTTATCTTCAAACATCATTGATGTTACCAATTTCGATCAAGTAAGTGCCGAAATAGAAAAAGTAACTAAAAATACAAAAATAGATATTTTTATATGTAACGCAGGTATTGCTGGTAAAAATACTACCGTTGGCGACTATCCAGTTGATGAGTGGAAAAAAGTTTTAGAGTTAAATCTTAATTCTATTTTTTATTGTCTAAAATCAATTACACCTCATATGATTAAAAATAATTATGGGAGAATTGTGAATATTGCTTCAATTGCTGGTAAGGAGGGGAATCCTAATGCTTCTGCCTATAGCGCTTCTAAAGCAGGAGTAATTGGCTTAACTAAATCTTTAGGCAAAGAATTGGCTAGCAAGAATATTGCTGTTAACACAGTAACGCCAGCTGCCGCAAAAACTAGAATTTTTAATCAAATGACAAAAGAACATATTGACTACATGTTGTCTAAAATTCCAAGAAATAGATTTATTCTTGTTGAAGAACTTGCCTCACTTGTCACATGGTTAGTGAGTGAGGAAAATTCCTATACCACAGGGGCTGTATTTGATTTAAGTGGCGGTAGGGCTACTTACTAAAAATGAAAACTGATACTTTATGAAAGAAGTATACCTTTATTTATTAACAGGTATCGCAATTGGATTGCTCATTTATCTTACTAGTAAATATATTTTTTAAACTCAAGAAATAAACCTAAGGTGAAAAAATATTTAGCTATTGTTGATATAAATATAAACTCCTCAATTTTGGTCACTTTATGTTGCTTTTAGATGTGCTTTTAATAATTAAAAAATTAGTATACATGGCAGATGATAAATTAATTAAAAAAATAAAATGACATACAAAGAATTTTTAGAAGCATTGGAAGAACTGCAACTAGACTTGGATTCAGCCTCAGAAGCTTTAGATTTAGAAATATCAGACATAGAAGCTTGGGAAGAAGAAGAAGAGATTCCAAAGTCTGCAGAAAGATGGGTAAAAAAAGAAAAAGTTGAATTTGCAGAATTAAATAATTCTAATGAGGAAGAGAATTTGGATGATGAAGAAGAGGATAATTTAGACGAAGACGATAATGATGATAGTGATTTAGATTTTGACGACGAAGAAGACAAAGAAGATAAATAATTTTAAACTCATTTAAACTATGGCAATGACTTTAGTTTTTTATTAAAAATATATTTTTCAAAAAATAAGTTATAGCTTCGATAAATCCTCAACATTAATAAAGAAATTAATAGACCAAAGATAATTCTTGCAAAAATGACTCCTGAAAAATGTCCACCTACAGCAAGCATTAATATAGTGTCTTCAATAATAGCGTGAACCAGATTAATCATTAAAATTGAAAGAAATACACTTTGCTTATCTATTTTAGCAGAATTAACTTCTTTGATTAAAATTCCACCTCCAAATTGAAGTCCAACAGTCATGCCTACAATAATAATATTCATTGCTGACTCACTAATGCCAAAAAATTTTAATGGTGGAACTAATATTTTTTTTAAAAAACTTTCAATGCCTATAGCTTTAAGAATTTCTAATATTGTGACAAGCACGATCACAATAATAAAAATGTAAAACAAATAAAGTATTTGATCTTTTAACCAAAACCATAAACCTGGCTGCGGTAGTTCTAGGGTAAAAGAAGTTGTAAATGGTTCGTGCAGATAATTAAACTTACTGTAGATTACGTTTAAAATACAACAGACAAAAAAAGCTGACAAAAGTCTATAGCAAGAAGTAAATAAAAAAGAAACACCGGCTGATCTTGATATAGCTGATTCTACTAAAAGATTGTGACAGAGCAACATAGCTACAGTTAAAATAGTAATTTGAGCAACACTAACATCTAGAGACGGAACAATATTTACAAATAAAATTAAAGCAGCATAAATATTAACTACCAAAGCTGTGACCCAAATAATGCCTAGTTCAGGTGGTAATCCAATCAATCCCATTAAAGGTGCAAATGCCTTGGCGATTAAATCTACTATACCTGTAACTTCTAATAATTTGATAATAAAGACAAAAGGAATTAAAATTTTATATAGAGGTACTACAACATCTCTAATTTCTTGAAAAAGTTTTTGAAAAAACATGCTGGTTAAATATATTAAATTAATTCTATTTAATGTTTTTGATATTGCCCTTAAAGTCGGCCGAAGTAAAAACACCCCCTTGAAATAGTAAGGCCATTTTGTCTTTATACTCATTTTTACTTAATGAATGAATATTAAATCGGTCAGCACTATCTTTGGGTTTGTAGCCAAGTTGATGGGCACGTGAATTGTTCCACCATGATTTTTTATTTTTAGACACTCCATAAACAATTTCATGATGAATGGCTTTGTGTCTAATCCCAATATCAACTAACTGGGTGAGGTCACTATAACTAATCCAAGTTGATATATGCCTTCTATCCTCTGGTACTTTCAAACACGATCCAATTCTAATACACATGGATTTAATATTAAATTTATCAGCATAAAATCTAGATAATTCTTCACCAAAAGCTTTACTTAAACCATAATGACTATCTGGCCTTTGATTTGAGTATTGATTTAACTTGGCTGTTCTTCTGTGAAATCCAATAGCATGGTTTGAACTTGCAAAAATTATTTTTTTCACCTTGTTTATTCTTGCTGCCTCAAAGAGATTATAGGTACCTATAATATTATTTTGTAAAATATTGTGTTGAGTATCTTCAATAGGTATAGCACCGAAATGAACAATTGCATAAACTCCTTTGGTCATTTTTATAATTGATTTTAGATTTTTGAGATTACCTAATATAAATTTTTGATTTTTATCTATGTTTTTTTTTTTTAAATCTGTACCTTCAAGATTTTTATAACCAAGATTTGCTAAGGACTTAAAAAGCATACCACCTAGATGACCAGAAGCCCCTGTAACTAAAATTTTTTTTTTCATATTTTATTTAAATTTTGCTCCTTTAACATTTAAGCTGGCCATATAAAAAGAGGTGCTAGCTGTTATAAACAATGTTTTTCCATCAACGCCTCCAAAATCAATATTTGATACACGTTCTGGAATTTTGATATACCCGATTTGTTTTCCGGATGAAGTATAACAAGCAACACCATCTCCACAACTAGTCCAAAGATTATTTTCTGAATCAAATCTGAATCCATCCATAACATAATCAGGATCAGTTTTAGCAAACTCTATAGGGCTAGATACTCTTAAATTTTTATTAATATCGTATCTTCTAATATATTTAGTTTCACCTGTGTTTGAAATAAATAATTGAGATTCATCAAGTGAAAAAGCGATACCATTAGGTCGTTCCATGTCTGTCACTAAAGCTTCTAGTGATTTTACTTTTGGATCATATTTAAAAACATAACATCCATTGTACATCATCTTGCCTGGAAACCCTTCTACACGCTTAGGGTTGATAATTCCAAAAGGAGGATCTGTGAAAAAAATTGCTCCGCTGGAGTGAACGCATACATCGTTTGGTGAATTTAATCTTTTATCCTTATATTCATCAGCGATTAAAGTAATCACATTATTTTGATCAGTTGTGGTAACTCTTCTGGCTCCATGTTCGCACGTTACAAGATTGCCCTGATTGTCTGTTGTATTGCCATTTGAAAAATTTGAAGGTGATCTAAAAATTTCAACTTTTTTAAAGTCAAAACTTAACATTCTGTTATTTGGAATATCACTCCAAATCACTTTATTTAATCTTTTTAAATAACAAGGTCCTTCTGTCCAAACACTTCCTGTGTGAATTTTTTTTAAATTAAGATTTTTCGTATATTCTTCAAATTTTTTGTTTTCCATTTTAATTAAATACTATCTATTCCTTTTTATATAATCAATATCGCTGTCGATACCTTGGGTTTTTACTAAGCCTTTTTCTAAAGCTTGAGATAAATTAAAAACTAGAGGTATTGAAAAAATTAATAATAATCTATTAAGCAAATTTATAAATTTTATTACAAAAATAGCCATTAAAAGTATAAGGCTTTTTAGATAATTAAATTATTATAAATTTTTTTGTTTTTCACTCTCAGTTCTAAGTTGTCCGCACGCCCCTAAAATATCTTGACCACGAGATCTTCGAATAGTCGCTACATACCCAGCGTCTTGAATAATTTTGCCAAATTTTTCCATTTCTTCTCTTTCTGTTGGTAGATATTGAACGCCTGGCCAAGGGTTAAACTCTATAAGATTAACTTTACAAGGAAATTGAGCCATAAGTTTTATAAGTAGCTTTGCACATTTCATGCTGTCATTGATGCCTCTAAGCATAACATACTCTAAAGTTATTTTTTCTTTAACAATAGAACTATAGTATTTGCACTGCTCTATTAGATCTTTAATTTTAAATTTTTTATTAATAGGCATAATCATTTCTCTTATATCATCAGTTGGTGCATGAAGTGATAAAGCAAGATACGTGCCTATCTCTTTGGCTGCTTCAGGAATTTTATTTGCAATACCTGCTGTTGAAACAGTTATTTTTTTTGGTCCATAATTTAATCCATCTTTATCTTTTAAGATCTCAACTGCAATTTTTACATTGTCATAATTATAAAAAGGCTCACCCATCCCCATTAAAACAATATTAGTTATTTTTTTTTGCTCGCCCCAATCATTAAGTTGTTCTTTTGCAATCATGACTTGGTTAACAATTTCAGCAAAGCTTAGATTTTTAACTAAACGCTGAGTGCCTGTGTGGCAAAATCTACAATTTAAAGTACAGCCTACTTGTGAAGATATACAAAGTGTAGCTCTAGTTTTTTCCGGAATATAAACACACTCTACTTCGTTGCCGTCAAAAAGTTTAATTAACCATTTTATGGTTCCATCTATTGATGTTTGAGTTTTTATGATTTTTGGTCTTTGCAAACTAATTTTATCTTTGAGTTTGTTTCTAAGCTCTATGGGAAATGTGGTTAGATTGTTAATTTCAAAAGAACCTTTTTTATAAACAGATTGCCAAATTTGTTTGCTACGCATAGAAATTTTTTTTTCTTCAATTTCTAAATCTTTATTTAAAAAAAGCTTCAAGCTTTCAAGATTAAAATCAAAAAAATTTTTTTCATTCATATAATGATTGAATATAGAATAATATGTTGATTGTGTATACTTTGGACATTTGATAGATAAACCAATGTTTCTACATATTAAGAATATTCCTAAACTATCTTGGAGCTCTAAGTCTCCAACTAACTTCAAGCCTTCTTTAAAAACTTTGTTTTATCTTTGTCTAGGTTTAGTCTTCTTTGGTTTTGGCGAAGGGCTGTTAATTGTTTCAGGTATTGGTGCCTCACCATGGAATGTTCTTCATCAGGGGGTAGCTGTGAGTCTTGGCTTATCCGTTGGTACTATTGCCTTTTTAGTAAGTTTTTTAGTTTTATTACTTTGGTTTTTTTTAGATCAAAAAATCGGTATGGGGACAATTATTAATTTTATCATTATTGCCATTATGATTGATGTAACGATTTATTATTTTGACAAACCCAACGAATTTTTTCTTCAACTCTTTATGCTTTTTTTTGGAATATTAATAGTTGGCTTTGGCACGGCAATGTATTTAATAGCCAACTTAGGTCCTGGTCCAAGAGATGGGTTGATGACAGGTTTGCAAAAAAAAACTAACGCACCAATTGCTTTAGTTAGAGCTTCTATTGAAATAATTGTAGTTTTGATTGGATGGTTTTTAGGAGGTGTAGTAGGCATTGGAACTTTATTTTACGCTATATGTATAGGCCCTGCAGTAGCATTGTGCTTATATTTTTTTATAAAAAAACATAAATAATCAAAAAATTAAGGTGTTCTCTTAATAATAACTAGACTCACTATGACTACTTTGCTAAATTTAACCATTAATTGAAAAAGCTTTCATTAGCTAAAACTTAATAATAGTTTTTTTATTTTTCTACCTTAATTTAGTTAAGGCCCAATATGGAAGATCAAAAATTAAGAGAAATAAACATAAAGTCTAAGTTAAACTTAGAAAAACTTCCCTATAAATTAGACAACGAAACTTTTAAAACACTTGGGTCCGAAGTATCAAATTTTATCCATCATATTTTTTCAATGCGTGAGAAAATAAATTCATTAAATTGGTGTTTTGCAAACATAAAAAGAATTAAAATTTTTCTTGAAATATTTCATGCTAATGAGTCAGGTACCGAAATTTATAAAGAAGAAATAGCAAAAAAAATACCTGAATACTCTTACAAGACTATTTCTAAAATTATTGACGCTGGAATTGAAAAAGGATATTTCGAGCTTTTAAGTCCTGACGGTACTCTTAGTAAGGACGGTAAAATAAAAAATATTAGACCTTCAGAGGAATTAATTACTGATTTTCTAAATTTGAGTATAGAAATTATCTCATATATCACTACAAAACACCTCAAATAAATCCTATAAATTACTTTCACAGAAAATTGACGCATATTAACTTACTAATTAATTAACTTATATAAATTAATGAAACATAATAAACAATTCAATCTCTTAAAAATTTTATCTAAAAAACTTAATAATTTTTATACAAAAAATTCTAAATACGCTCTTAAGATTAAAAATAAATCCAAAAATAAAAAAAATTATGATCCTGTAACAAATTTAGACAAAGCTTTTGAAAAGTTTATAAGAAAAATTATTATTAAACAATTTCCTGAAGACGCTATTTTAGGTGAAGAATTTTTAGAAAGATATTCTAAAAATGATTATAAATGGTATATTGATCCAATTGATGGAACGAGAGCTTTTATGGTTGGGGCTCCAACTTGGTCAAATTTAATTGGATTAACATATAAAGATCAATCTGTTTTAGGTTTAGCAAATTTTCCAGCTTTAAATAAATTTTACATAAATGATCAGAAAAGATCTTATCTAGTTGATAATAAAAAAACCATTTTAACTACTTCGGAGGAAAAGGACCTGAAGAAATGTAAAGTTATAGGACACTTAAATGAAATATTATTTTTAAAAATAAATAGTAAAAAAATAAAAAAAATTATTTCTTCTGTTTCTTATTTTGGTGTTGCAACATTTGATGCCTTAAATTTTTGTTTACTTGCAGAAGGAAAAGTAGATGCAGTGATTGAAACTAACCTCAAGTCTTTTGATATAGTTCCACTTGTCTCTATAATTGAGAAAGCTGGAGGGATCGTTAGCACTTGGGATAATAAATCAGCAACAGAAGGTGGAAATATATTAGCTACTTCTAATAAAGAATTACACGATAAAATGTTAAAAATACTAAAATCATCTAATTAAAAATTCTAATTTCTTTATTCATTATTTTTAGACAGGTCGGCTCTAATTGATGAAAAAATAATTAAAATCAAAAAGGGAATAGTGATTAGGTTCATCGTTTTCCAGCTCGTTATGCTTAACATATACCCTGCTGATAAACTGGCTAGAGCTTGTGTGGAAAAAACAAGTATGTCGTTAAATCCTTGGGCTTTAAATTTTTCCTCTTCTTTATAAGATGTTACCATTAAACCAGTGCCGGATAAGTATAGAAAATTCCAACCTAACCCTAAAAAAACTAAAGCTAATAAGTAGATAAAAAAAGATGGTTCTAAAAAGCTTAATAGAATTGCAACGATATAAAAAATTACACCTGCATAAATTATTTTACTGTGCCCAAATTTTTTTAATAACCTTCCTGTAATCAAAGATGGCAAAAACATACTAACAATATGTAGTTGAATAACGATACCTGTTTTATTCAAACTATAGTTTTCCATAACATGCATGTTAATAGGTGTTGCGGTCATCAAGAATGACATGACAGCATAAGCAAAGGCGGCGGACACAACGGCTTGTAAAAATCTAGGCTGTGAAATAAGCTCTAAATAACTTCTCTCTTTGTGTTTCTTGGTAGCTATAATAGGTTCTGTTTTTGGACTATAAAAACTTAAAAATATAATAGGTAGAGATGTTAAAAAAGCTAAAGACAAATAAGATCCTACATATAAGTGTCCATTTATTAAATCTTTATTGAAGTTAGCAATGTTTGGGCCAAGAAGTGCAGAAAAGATTGAAGCCAGCATTATAATTGAAAGTGCATTTGGAATAAAAGATTTTTTTACACTTTCGGCTGCTGCAAAACGATACTGGTGCGTAAACGACATTCCGGTACCAATAAAAAAACAAGCAAGACAAAATAAATAAAAAGATTTATCCCATACTGCGTAAGCAGCTAATAAAGCAGAAAAAGAACTGAAAATAGCAGCGTATAAAAATCCAGCTTTTCTTCCTATTTTACTCATAATTTTAGCTGCAAAAAAAGAAAAAATGGCAATACCTACAATCATTAAAGAAGTTGGAACAGTTTGTAGAGATTTTACTGGACTTAACGTACTTCCGATAATTCCACTTAGAAAAACATTTACAGGAGCAGGGGTAAAACTAAATATTTGACTTGCGGTAATGATCCATAGGTTTTTATTCATTTTAAAAAATTGGTGTGCTTTGTGTGATAACATAATATAAATTAATGTACAAAATTAAGTATGAGTACAAAAACAATAGGTATATTAATTGCTATATTTGGAACGCTTGTTTTGTTCTCAAGCAAAGAAAATGCCTGGCTCATATCGGCTGTTCTCTTAGGCGCTGGTAGTGGAGTTTTTTTTTGGAAGAAATAATTAATGATGCTAGCAAAAATTAAAAATAAAATTCATATTTTACAAAATATTTATCTTAAGAATAAATATTTTTTAAAAAATAAATCATACGCGATGGATGGTGAGGATCTTGCCATTGTAGAGTGTACCAAGCATATAAAAGATGGTGTATATGTAGATGTTGGTGCACATCATCCGGTACACAGAAGCAATACCTGCTTACTTTATCAATCTGGCTGGAGGGGCATAAATATTGACACTAATGAATTTTCACTAGATCTTTTTAATTATTTAAGACCGGATGATATTAATATTCAAAGAGCAATTTCTGACCACAATGGTGAAATTAATTTTTATTTTCAAAAAAACTTTAGCCAACTTAATACAACAGATCTGTACTGGGCTAAGGAAAACTTTAATAATGATTTTCAAACTAAAAAAATTAAGTGTCAAACTATCAATAGTTTAATGGATGAAACAAAATATAAAAATACAAAAATAAATTTTCTTAATATTGATGTTGAAGGAGCGGAAATGAAGGTCCTAACTAATCTTACGTTCAAAATATATGATCCTGAGGTAATATGTGTTGAGATATTGGGATTTTCACATTTAGGTAGTGAAGAACGGGAAGTTGCTATTAAAAAAAATGATGTTTATAATTTGCTAGTTAATTTAGGCTATAAAAAAAAATGGTCTGGGCTATCTTACTTCAGTCATGTATTTATAAAGTGATAAATAAAAAAATATCTACTTATCTTTCCTATTGAAACAAAAGTTAAAAAAATAGAAAATTTTACTCTTAAAACTCCAGCTACAAATGTAAGTGGGTCACCAATGATTGGCACCCAAGCAAACAATAAAGACCAAATACCAAATTTCTTAAACCATTTTGAGGCATGATTGATTTGATTCTGCTTAAAAGGAAACCATTTTTTTTTCAAATACTTCAATAAATAAAAGCCTAATAACCAATTAAAAACTGAACCTAGAATATTTCCCAAACTTGCAGTGCCAATAAGTAAAGGTGAGCTATAGCTTCCTGTATTTAACAAACCGGCTAAAGTTAGTTCGCTTGAGAGTGGAAAAATTGTAGCAGCTAAAAAAGATATTAAAAGAAGAAAAAAATATACCGTCATTTATTCTTATAACTAATACAAATTAATTTATCAAAAAAAATTAATTTTTTTTGATAATTTTTTTTAATCTCATCTATTCCAGCTTTTAATTCTTTTGTCGAAAAATTTAGAAGGCATGAGTTAAATCTGTTTTTAATCATTTGAAGGTATAAATCTCTAGTAATTTTCACTTTAAAAGCAAAATAATTAATTTTATATTTTTTAAAATTAGCCTTAATTAAACTTAGAATTATTTCATCTTTTTTTAAACTCTTTATGAGCTTAGATTTAAAAGCTTTAAATAAAGGCCAATTACATTTTTTTGGGTGAAGAGCTAAAATTAAAATTTTTCCTTTAGGTGTAAGATTTTTTTTTGAAACTCTTAATATTTTTTTAATCTCTGCAAATTTAAAAAAATGAATAGATTGCTTAAATAAGATAACATCAAATTTTAACTTTGTTTTGCTTAAATATCTTAAAGCACTAATTTTGCTAAATCTTATGTTTTTTGCTACATCTTTATGTCTAACAATGTCAATTCCTAAAGGCAGATTGTTCATTTGATATTTTTTGGAAAGATTGGAAATAATTTTTCCACGACCACAACCAACATCTAAAATTTTTATTTTTTTATTAAAATTGATTTCTTTCTCTAAAAAGTAAATTAATCTAGAAATATACTCATCTGAAGATAGCCAAGTTTTTATGTCCCAGTTTTCTAAGTTTTTCATTAATTTATGCCTAGATTATTATACTCGAATAACAAAAACTTTTGTATATTAGAGATTGAATAATTTTAACAATCCGTTAGTTTACAAATTATAAATGAGCACACATAAAACAAATATACCTAACTCTTTAAATGAACATTGGATGCCTTTTTCAGCCAATAGAGATTTCAAAAAAAATCCTAGATTAATTGTAGAGGCAAAAGGGGTTTATTTAAAAACCCATGAAGGTAACACATTAATTGATGCTAGTTCTGGTTTGTT
>Ga0307986_10002096_pt1 | contig 14328 bp, 12 predicted proteins | sample EllFjometageno82_FD_203170 | JGI IMG/M metagenome (GOLD analysis project Ga0307986, IMG submission 203170) | Marine microbial communities from Ellis Fjord, Antarctic Ocean - #82 | ecosystem: Environmental > Aquatic > Marine > Unclassified | place: Southern Ocean | collected 2014-10-09
ATTTGCACCCTTTTGTGAGGTGTTATTAGAGGCGTTAATAGTGGCACCATGTAAATCAACAAGGTTTTTTACAATATTTAATCCTAAGCCAGAATGTTCACCAAAAGTATCTGGTCTATTACTGTAAAATCTGTCAAATATTTTTTTGGTACTTTTTTCTTTAAAGCCCTTTCCTTGATCAATTACTCTTAAGATAATTTTTTTTTCAATATTTTTAGAAATTTCTAATAAAATTTTTTCATTATCATCACTAAATGAAATTGAATTGTCTAATAAATTTGCAATAATTTGCTCTATTCTATTTTCTATTCCATTAATTAAATACTCTTCTTGATTATTTAGGTCATTTAAAATTATTTTAATTCCTCTTTTTGCTTCATAAATATTATTAAAATCATCAGCTACAGATCTTACAATTGATTTAAGATTGATTTTTTTCATTTTTTCTTTACTTAGAGCGACTTCATCTTTTAGTATTTGAGAATAATCAGTAATTAATCTTTCAATTCTTTGAACATCATGATCGAGGATTTTAATTAACTTAATTCTTTGAGATGAATCATCTGTTTCACTTAATATCTCTGTGGCACTTTTTAATGATGTTAAAGGATTTCTTATTTCATGTACTAAATCTGTCGAAAAATTTTCTGCATGAGAGATTCTTTTTTGGAGCTCGTGTGTCATGTCATCTAATGATGTAGATAGAACACCTAATTCATCATTTCTACTTTTAAGTTCGTTTATATTTGTTTTTTTTCTACTTTTTTCTTTAATAATTTTTGTATAATTAACTAAATTTTTTATTGGTTTTAAAAAATATCTATTCAAAACGAAAGAGAATATAAAAATGACAATAGCAACAAAAATTGCAGTTCTTAATATAAAAGTTTTTCTTTCATCTATCGCAGATCTTATATCATTTGCATTTTCAGAAATTGCTAAGTATCCAATGTTTTTTCCTTTTCGTGTTATATTTTTTATAGTTGTTAATAGAAATTGATTGTATCCTTCCTGTGTAAACGTATATGGCTTACCAAAATTTTTGGTCCCTGAATAGTTAAACAAAATATCTCTAAAAGAAATTGTTTTTTCTTTATTCAAATTTTTTTTTTCCGTAACATCTTTTTTAATTTTTTCATCAAGGATTTCTGACTCAACTATGTCTAATCTTTTAGTGAATGATCTAGGGTCTAGATCTAAGGTATCAGTGTCACCAACTAAATTAAATTGATTATCAAATAAAATTACTCTGTCTAAATTTTGAAATAAAAATCTTGTTGAAAATAAAAATTTTCTTATATCTTTTTCAATAAACTCTACATTAAGTCTTGAAATGTGGTCAATTGTATTATCAATTATTTTAATGTGATTAATTGTTTTTTTTAGAATTAAATTTGGTTCAATATTTTTTATATATAGAATTGCAAAACCTCCTACGATAAAAAAAATTATTAAATTTATAAATAAAAATTTTTTTAATATAGATAAATTTTTTAATAAATTGTTGAACATTAACTAACATTCCATCTATATCCACTGCCATATCTTGTTTCAATTGCAGAAAAATCGGAATCAACCTTCTTAAATTTTTTTCTTATTCTTTTTACGTGGCTATCAATAGTTCTGTCTTCAATGTCGGTATCTTCTCTATATGCAATATCCATTAACTGTGCTCTTTCTTTTATTAATCCAGGTCTCTTAGCTAATTCTTTTACTATTAAGAACTCTGTAGTTGTAAGTTTATCTGGTAATTGTTTTCCATCCCATTCGCATTCTAATTGTGAAGGGTCAAGTTTGAGCTTTCCATGTAAAATTATATTTTTTGTTTCTTCAAGGTTAACATTGATATCTTTTTTTCTAAGCTGAACTCTAATTCTCTCAATTAAAACTTTTATTGAGAATCCTCCTGATTTTTTCATAAAATCATCTGCACCTAATTTTAAACCTAACAATTCATCAATCTCATCATCTTTTGATGTTAAAAAAATTACTGGTAGAGATGTTTTTTTTCTTAACTTTTTTAAAAGTTCTTCACCATCCATTTTTGGCATTTTAATATCAATTACTGCTAAATCTGGAGGAGTTCTTGTGAGGCCAATTAAAGCACTTTCTCCATCGATATAAGTTTGTACTTTAAATCCTTCTTTTTCAAGCGCAATGCTTATGCTTGTAAGTATATTTCTGTCATCATCGATCAGTGCTATTGTTTGTGTGTTCATAAACTACTTTAAAAATACTAAATTGTTCTAATTTAGGCAATGCTCTTAAATTAATGAAGTATTCCCCAATTATCACCTATATTCACATCTACCGTTAAAGACGTTGAAAACGAGTGCAAATCACTCTCTGTAACGCTAGTCATTTCTTCTTGAATAATTTTAGTTATAGTTTTGATTTCTTTTTCTGGAACTTCGAAAATTAGCTCATCATGTATTTGTAATAATATTTTTGATTTATTATTTTTTATACTTTCAAATTTTTTACTAAGTCTAATCATTGCGAGTCTCATTATTTCTGAAGCAGAGCCTTGGATAGGTGCATTTATCGATGCTCTTTCTTGAAAATTTCTTATATTAAAATTCTTATCATTAATTCCATTAAAGTGAGATCTGCGTCCAAAAATATTATTTACATAGCCACTTTTTCTACAAAATTTAATAGTATTATCCATATAAATTTTTATTTCTGGAAATCTTGAAAAGTAAGCATTTAAAAAGTCATTTGCTTCATGATTAGAAACATTAATTTGTTTTGCCAATCCATATTGGGAGATACCATAGATGATACCAAAATTTATTGCTTTAGCTTTTCGTCTCATATCTTGGTCAACTTTTCTTATATCAACATTAAATACTTGGCTTGCTGTTAGTGAGTGAATATCTTCATTATTTTTAAATGCTTTTTTTAACTCTTTAACATCCGCTAGATCTGCTAAAATTCTCATTTCAATTTGGTTGTAGTCTGCTGAAATTAAAGTGAAACCTTTTTCTGCTATAAATGCTTTTCTTATGTCTTTACCATCTTCTGATTTAATAGGAATATTTTGCAAATTTGGGTCACTAGAAGCAAGTCTTCCTGTTGTTGTGGCTGCTAATAGGAAGGAAGTATGGACTCGTTTTGTAGTTAAATTAATATGTTCTGGCAGAGCATCAGAGTAAGTATTTTTGAGCTTAGATACTTGTCGCCAATCTAAAATTAATTGAGGGAATTTATGCCCTTTAAATGCTAGGTCTTCAAGCACACCTGCATTTGTGGCAAAACTTCCTTTTCTAGTTTTTTTAAGTACAGCAATCTTTAGATCATTATAAATTATCTCACCTAATTGTTTGGGTGATCCAATATTAAATTCTTTTTTTGAAATTTTAAAAACTTCTTTTTCTAACTTATTAATCTTTTTTTCAAATTTTTCTGATAATACTTTTAAAAACTTATTATCAATTTTTATTCCTTCAATCTCCATAAAGGCTAATATTTTAATTAAAGGCTTTTCAAAAATTTCATAAATATTTGTTAATTTTTCTAATTTAAGATTTTTACTAAAGATTTTATATAATCTGTAAGTGATGTCAGCATCTTCAGCGGCATATTCCATTGCTTTATCTAGCTCTACATCGCTAAAATTTATTTCTTTTTTTCCTGTGCCAACAATTTCTTTAAATGAAATTGTTTTATGCTGTAAGTGAATCTCAGATAAAGTATCCATATTGTGCCTATTTTTTCCAGCATCCAGCACATAAGACATCAGCATTGTGTCTTCCATTGAATTCATTTTTATTCCTTGTTTAAATAAAATAATAAAATCAAACTTAATATTTTGACCAATTTTTTTTACACTCTTGTCCTCCAAAAGAGGTTTTAATTTTTTAATTACAGCTTCTTTTTTTAAGCAGCCTTTAAACTTGTGTCCTATTGGGATATAACAGGCTTTACCAATTTTTGTGCTTAATGAGATGCCCACTAAATCTGCTTGATGTGCATCTAATGAACTAGTTTCGGTGTCAATAGCTAGCTCACCAGCTTCTTCTGCTTCATTAATCCACTCATCTATTTCTTTTATGCTAGTAATTAGATGGTAATTTTTTTTATTTATGTTTTGTTGTTTTTTTTCAGGTTTTATTTCTGTTGTAACTTCTCCCAATGCAGACTCTCCATATGCAGAAATAACTGAACTTAGAAGTCTATTAAATTCCATTTCTCTTAAAAATTTATATAACTTGTCCTTATCAATCTCTTTCAACTGAAACTCTTCTATCTTTCTTTCGACTGGAGCATCTTTCATTAGTGTTACTAGTTTTTTACTAATAATTGCTTTATCTTTATTTTCTATAAGTGTTTCTCTTCTTTTGTTTTGTTTTATTTCATGTGCGCTATCTAATAATATTTCTAAAGTGCCATATTTATTAATAAGTTCTGCAGCAGTTTTAACGCCTATACCTGGAACTCCAGGAACATTATCGCTACTATCACCCGCTAATGACTGCACATCAATTACTTTTTCTGCACCTACTCCAAATTTAGTTACTATATCTTCTGTTGTTATAAATTTGTTTTTCATTGGATCAAATAAACGAACATCTTTTCTATATAATTGCATCAAGTCTTTATCAGAAGAAACTATCGTTACCTTGGCACCCTTCGCTAAAATTTGTTCTGCATAAGTTGCTATTAAATCATCAGCTTCATAATTTGGAAGATCTACAGATGGTAAATTAAAAGCGACTACCGATTTTCTTATATACTCAAACTGTGGTGCCAAATCATCAGGTGCTTCAGATCTATTTGCTTTGTAATCAGAATAAATTTCGTTTCTAAAAGTTTTTCTGGCAGCATCAAAGATTACAGCAAAGTGAGTTGGCTTTTGCAAGTTTTCATTAGACTTAGAATCTTCTAGTAATTTAAATAGCATGCTACAGAAACCACTAACCGCACCTACGGGTAGACCATCACTTTTTCTAGTTAGAGGTGGTAACGCGTAATAAGCTCTAAAGATATAACCAGAACCATCTATCAAATAAAAATGATCTGTTTTTTTTATTTTATCCATTAAATAATATTATCTTAATTATTTTAAATACTATAAACGTATTACGCACATGGAGCAAAAAAATATACTTTCTGTTAAAAACTTAAAAAAAATTTATACTAGTAAGCAAGCTGAAGATAACCATGCGTTAAATGATTTAAACTTGGACGTGAAAGAAGGGGAAATTTTTGGCCTTCTTGGTCCTAATGGTGCGGGTAAAACAACATTTATAAATATTTTAGCTGGAACAGTAATAAAAACATCAGGACAAGTAAATGTATGGGGTTTTGACTTAGATAAAAACCCTAGACAAGTTAGAGCTTCAGTTGGAATAGTTCCCCAGGAAGTAAATCTTGATCCATTTTTTAGTCCAAGAAAATTATTGGAATTACAGGCTGGTCTTTATGGTATTAAAGAAAAAGACAGAATTACAGATACAATTCTAAAATTAGTATCTTTAGAAAAACAAGCTAATAGCTATGCCAGAAGTTTATCCGGTGGAATGAAAAGAAGATTACTAATGGCTAAAGCCTTAGTTCATCAGCCCCCAATAGTTTTTTTAGATGAACCTACAGCTGGTGTTGATGTTGAACTAAGACAAAATTTATGGAAAAATGTAAGATTACTTAACGATCTTGGTGTGACTATTATTTTAACAACACATTACCTTGAAGAAGCTGAAGAAATGTGTGATCGAATAGCTATTCTTAATAAAGGAAATATTGTTGCTTTGGATAGCACAAAAAACCTACTGGATAGAATTCAAACAAAAAAGGTAACTTTTAAAACAGATAAAATAATTGATATTAAAGATGAAGATATAGATTCTTTAAAAGTGATATCAAAATTAGGTGCAGAAATTTGTGTATCTTATGAAAAAAGTAAAATTCACATGGAAGAATTAATTAACCTAATTAAGAAAAAAAATGTTAAAATTATAGATATATCTACTGATGATGGTGATTTAGAAGATGTTTTTCTTAGACTAATAAAAAACTAGATTATCATAATAATAAATAGTAGATTTATCACCATGGATCTTCTAAAAACTACTTCAATTCAAAAAATTTTAAAAACATTTGTACTAATTTTTTTAGGAACAATGGCTTTAACTATTTCTGCTAAATTAAAAATACCATTTTACCCTGTGCCAATGACAATGCAGACTTTTGTTGTTCTTTTTTTAGGGTTAGCTTTTGGTTATAAAATAGGACTTGCGACGGTAGGTGTTTACCTTCTTGAAGGGATTATTGGAATACCAGTATTTTCTAATTCACCTGAAAAAGGTGTGGGTTGGCTTTACTTCACTGGTCCAACAATGGGTTACTTGATAGGCTTTTTATCTGCTGTATTTTTTGTGGGGTATCTAAATTTTAAAAATCATATTTTTATAATTTTTAGTAAATTAATATTTTCCGTTTCAACAATCTATTTATTTGGAGTTCTTTGGCTTGGAACTTTAGTTGGATGGGATAAACCAATACTTGAATTGGGTGTTACACCTTTTTTGTTAGCTGAATTATTTAAAATCTGTTTATTAACTATATTGGCTAAAAAGATTATAAAGTTTAGAAAGTTTATCTAGGCGATCTTTTAGATAGAATTCTTTGTAAGGTTCTTCTGTGCATTTTGAGTCTTCTTGCAGTTTCAGAAACATTCCTATTGCATAATTCAAAAACTCTATGAATATGTTCCCACTTTACTCTGTCAGCTGACATTGGATTTTCAGGTGCTTGAGCTTTTTTATCTGGATCAGCTAATAATGCTTTTTCAACATCGTCAGCATCAGCAGGTTTAGCAAGATAGTCAATTGCTCCTTCTTTAATGGCCGCTACTGCAGTTGGTATATTGCCATAACCAGTTAGCATAATTATTCTGCTTTTTGGATTTGACAACTGTATTTGCTTTACAACCTCTAATCCATTGCCATCACCAAGTCTTAAGTCGACAACAGCAAATGCTGGTTTTTTTTCAATTATTGACTCGATACCCTTTTTTACACCTACTGCTTGAAAAACTTCAAATCCTTTTTTTTCCATGGCTCTAGCCAATCTCTCTCTAAAAGGGTTATCGTCATCAACTATTAGCAGTGATTTATTGTCAAAATCACTTATTTTTTTTAAGGCAATAGGTTCAGGCATACTGATAATATGGTTGTTAGTTTGAAAAATTCAATACTTATTATTTACTTTACATTAATTAATTATTACCTTAATTGCATAAATTATATGAAGTTTTTAATAATTATTAAAAACTTTTTTTATTAAATTTTTTTAGGGCCATATGAAATGCAAAAATTTAAAACTGTTGATGAGCTTGTAAGTCAACTAAAGCCGGAAAGACCAGTATATTGTATTAGAAAAAAATCAATACATATTGCAGCAAAAACTTTTCAAAATAAATTCCCTGGAAAAATTCTATATGCGGTAAAAACAAACCCTCATCCAGAAGTATTAAAAACTATAGTTAAAAGTGGAATTGAAAATTTTGATGTGGCATCAATTAAAGAAATTGAAGATATAAGAAGAATAAAACCTGATGCAAATTGTTCATTTATGCACACTGTCAAAAGCCGAGAAAGTATAAAAGAAGCTTACTTTAAATATAATATAAAAGCATTTTCGTTAGATACAAAAGATGAGCTAATAAAAATTATTGAAAGTACAAATCAAGCAAAAGATTTAGAACTATTTGTGAGAGTAGCAGTCTCAAATGAGCATGCAGAAATAGATTTATCAAAAAAATTTGGTGCATTAAATTCTGATGCTTGTGCTTTGCTTCGACTAACAAAACAATATGCAAAAAAAATTGGACTAAGTTTTCATGTCGGCTCTCAGTGTATGCATCCAATTTCTTATTCTAAAGGGATTACAGAAATAGGAAATATAATAAAAAAGACAAAAATTTTACCTCATTATATAAATATAGGGGGTGGCTTTCCTGCAATTTATCCTGACTTAATTCCTCAGCCTCTAGATAATTATTTTGAAGAAATTAAAAAAAGTCTTGAAAATTTAAAATTAGAAAAACTTCCAGAAATAATCTGTGAACCTGGAAGATCGATAGTTGCGGAAAGTGGATCAACAATTGTAAGAATAAATTTGAGAAAAAAACAAAAATTGTATATTAATGATGGTACCTACGGAACACTATTTGATGCAGGAACTCCTAATATAGTATTTCCATCTCGTTTAATTAAAAATGGAAAAATAATATCTAAAAAAGTAACAGCATTTAATTTTTATGGCCCGACTTGTGACAGTATGGATTACATGAAAGGTCCTTTCTTACTTCCGAACAATGTTAAAGAAAATGATTACATAGAATTAGGACAGCTTGGTGCATATGGTTTAACTTTTAGAACTCAATTTAATGGTTTTTATTCAGATGAAATCTATGAAGTTGAAGATGATCCAATCATGACAATGTATGGTAAGGAAATGAATAATGCTGTATTAGTTGCTTAATGTCAGAAAATAAAAACCTAGTTCATAATAGCAAAAAAAAATTTTTAAAAAATCCAGTAGAACATATTGATATTACATCCTTTGATTCAAGGAAAATTATTTCATCAATGGAAAAAATGTCTTTTGTTTCAAGAGAAACTGCAAATGCAGCCAATATCTTTAATGAAATGGTAAAAGATAAAGACTGTACAATTTTTTTAACTATTGCAGGATCAACATCTGCAGCAGGATGCATGAATATTTATAAAGACCTAGTCAAATATAATATGGTAGATGCAATTATTTCTACTGGAGCATCTATAGTTGATATGGATTTTTTTGAAGCGTTAGGCTTTAAACACTATCAGGGCTCACAATTCCAAGATGATACAGAATTAAGAAAAAACTATATAGATAGAATTTATGACACATACATTGATGAAGAAGAACTACAAGAATGTGACAAAAGAATATGTGAAATAGCTGATACTTTAGAGCCAAGAAGCTATACTTCCAGAGAGTTTATTCAAGAAATGGGAAAATATTTAAAGAAACATTCTAAAAAAAAGGATTCTTTAATTGAAGTTGCATATGACAATAATGTTCCTATATTTTGCCCAGCATTTACAGATTCAAGTGCTGGTTTTGGTTTGGTAATTCATCAGGAAAATAATCCAAAAAAACACATAACTATAGACTCGATTAGAGAGTTTCGTGAATTGACAGAAATAAAGATTCAGTCAAAAGGATCTGGTTTATTTATGATTGGTGGAGGAGTTCCAAAAAATTTTGTTCAGGATACAGTTATCTGTGCTGAACTTTTGGGCAAAGAAGTTGGAATGCACAAATATGCTGTACAAATTACAGTTGCAGATTCTAGGGATGGTGCTTGTAGTAGCTCAACCCTAAAGGAGGCAAGCTCATGGGGTAAAGTCGATATTACCAAAGAACAGATGGTTTTTGCAGAAGCGACTAGCGTTCTGCCTTTGATTGCAAGTGATGTCTATCACAAAGGTAACTGGAAAAAGAGAAGTAGAAAAAATTTCTCAAAAATATTTAAATAACATTGAAATATCTTTCTAATAAAAATGGATTTCTTGGAATTGACAATAATGTCAACTTTAAAGAAAAAGTAGTTGTTGTCCCTTTTGGTTTAGAAAAAACTGTAAGTTATGGTGGTGGCACACGTAACGGCCCTAAAGAAATCATTAAAGCTTCTCATCAAGTTGAATTATATGATGAAGAATTACACTGTGAACCTTATAAAAAAATTGGAATCAAAACATTAAAACCATTCAAAATTGATAAAGATATTAAAAAAGCTCTAAAAAAAATGTCTTCTATAAATCAAGAAATTTTAGATAAGAAGCTTTTTCCAATTACTTTTGGTGGTGAACACACAATTACACCTGGCTGTATTGCTCCATTTGTAAAAAAATATAAGAATATATGTTTATTACACTTTGATGCACATGCAGATTTGAGGGAGAGCTATAATGGAGAAAAATTCTCTCATGCATCAGCGATTAAAAGGTGTCTAGATTATAAAAATGTATCCGTAATATCATTTGGTATTAGAAATATTTCTGAAAGTGAAATCCCTTTTTTAAAGAAAAATTCATCTAGAATTAATATTTTTTGGGCCAAAGATAAAAGCAAATGGGATTTAAAAAAATTTAAAAAAATGATAAAGAATAAAACAGTCTATCTAACATTTGATGTTGATGGGTTAGACTCGAGTATCATGCCTGCAACAGGTACGCCTGAACCAGGTGGATTGTTGTGGGATGAAACTTTAAATATTATTAGAATAGCAACTAAAAATTCTAATATCGTTGGTGCAGACATTAATGAACTCTCACCCATAAAAGGTTTTAATTCATACAATTTTTTAGTAGCTAAACTTGCTTACAAAATTTTATCCTACAAATTTTTATACTAAATTTTCGAAACTTTAATGGCTCCTAATAATAGTCTGAATGGAATTAGCATTAACAATGCAACAAATACTTTAACTGTTAAATCTCCTAAAGATAAAGTCACCCATGGTATACCTGTTGCATAAAAGGATATTGAAAAAAACAAAAAAGTATCGATTGTAGAGCCAATTAGTGAGGATGTTAGAGGTGCCACAAACCATTTTTTTTTTTTTAATTGATCAAAAATTTGAACATCTAATAATTGTGCAAATAAAAATGCTGTACCAGAGCCGACGGCAATTCTAACTGAAATTAAATCTGCAAAATTAGTTGAAAAAAAAAGTGTAAATACTATTCCTGTAATAAAACCGACGTAAACAATTTTTCTAGCAACAACTTTTCCGTAGGACCTATTTGCTAGGTCTGTTATCAAAAATGCAATCGGGTAGCTAAATGCTCCATAGGTTAAAATTTTTTCTAATCCATAATACTTAATTGGAAATTGTACTAAATAATTTGAAGCTAAGACAACAACTCCCATTACAAATGAGAGCATTATAAAAAATTTGTTCATTAAGCTGATTTACTAGGGGATACTTTGGGTACTTTTTTAAATGGTGACTTTATTAATATACTTTTTTTTAATTTTTTTAATCTTGGTGATAAATCTTTATTTTTTACAGCTTTTAAAAATTGATCAAAGCTTCCTTTTTTATCAACAGATCTGACACCAGCGTTACTTACTGTAATTTTTAAGCTTCTCTTCAAAAGTGTACTTGTAAATTTAACTTTTTTTAAATTTGGTAAAAATCTTCTCTTGGTCTTATTGTTAGCATGACTAACATTGTGACCCTTCATGGGGATTTTTCCAGTTAATTCACATTTTTTAGCCATAATATTTAGTGACTATATAGGATGTGATAATGATCACGTCAAGTTTATTAGAGATGATTAATTATCCTTCTTACCTATTATTTCCTTAAAATTGTTAACACCTTCATTAATTAATAATTCCTTAAGTTCTTTTTTTATGTTTCCTACAATATTAGGTCCTTGAAAAACCATACCTGTATATAATTGTATATAATCAGCTCCAGCTAAAAATTTTTCATATGCACTTTTTCCAGAGTCAACACCACCTACTCCAATAATTTTTATTTTTCCTTTTAGCAAATTATAAAACTTAGCAATTAATTTGTTAGATTTTTGCTCTAAAGGCTTTCCTGAAAGCCCACCTTTTTGATGCTTCAATATATTTTGTAAATTTTCACGACTAGTTTCTGTTGAGTTTGAGACAATAATTGCACTAACTTTATATTTTAATAGTATTTCACTAATTAAATTGATTTGATTATCTAAGATATCAGGAGAAATCTTTACAACTATTGGTGTTTTAGATTTTAATTTAATTTTTTCTTCTTCTATGGTATTGATTAATTCTTCAAATTTTTTTTCATCGTGAAAGTTTCGTAAGTTTGCTGTATTAGGTGATGAAATATTGACTGTAATATAATCTGCAATATCATAAAAGGTTCTAAGACCAATTAGATAGTCATTTAATCTATCCTTTGTGTCTTTATTGGGTCCTATGTTGATTCCTAATAATCCTCTTGGTAAATTAGATCTAATTCTGGAATTAATATTTTCTGCACCTAAATTATTAAATCCAAGTCTATTTATAAGTGCTTGATCTTCAATTAAACGAAATACTCTTGGTTTTGGATTTCCATATTGTTCGAGAGGGGTAATTGTACCAACCTCAACAAATCCAAATCCAAGTTTAAATAGTGGGTTATAAACTTCAGCATTTTTATCAAAACCAGCTGCTATTCCAATTGGGTTATCTATTTTTTTACCAAATAATGTTGATTGAAACATCGGATCATTTTTATTCTTATCAAAAATATTAGTAGTTAAATTTAATTTTAAAGATTTAACAGCTAACGTATGAGCTATTTCAGGATCAATTTTAAAAATTAAGGATCTAAATTTTGAAAACATTATTTTATTTTATCTTTTATCAGCTGCATTGTTTCATAAACTCCAAAAAAACTTATAAAAAAACCCATTCTTGGACCATTTTCATCACCGAAAACCACTTCATAAATTAATTTAAACCAATCTCTAAGATTTTCTTCGTACCCATTTTCTTTACCCGTAGCATAAATTAAAGTTTGAATATCTTCTGGAGACATTTCATCTTTGCAAGATTCAAGCATTTTAATTAATGCCTCTAATGCTATTTTTTCTTCAGCATTAGGTTTTTTATATTTTTTTTTCAATTTAATTACATCATTAAAATATTTAATTGCATACTCAATCAAATTATCAAAAATCAGATGATTTTTTTCTAAAATATTTTTTTTGTATTTTTTAACAAATTTCCATAGAAGTTCTTTGCTATCTGCATTGCTTGTTTCTACTAAATTTAACAACATTGAAAAAGTCATTATCATTTCTTCTTTCGGCATTTTTCCATTATGAACATGCCAAGCTGGATTCATTAATAATTGTAGTTCATTTTGTGTTTTTCCTTTTTCTATAAAATCTAAATATTCATCGACTGCCTTAGGAACTATTTCATTATAAAGTTTTTTAGCTCTCTTAGGATTTTGGTACATATATAAAGATAAGCTTTCAGGTGAAGCATACTCTAGCCACCTATCAATAGTGATTCCATTTCCCTTAGATTTAGATATTTTTTCACCTTTTTCATCTAAAAATAGTTCATAAGCAAATCCCGATGGATTAGATTTCCCCATTAATTTAATTATTTTTTTTGATAGGATTGCACTCTCTATTAAATCTTTTCCATACATTTCAAAATCTACATCAAGGGCATACCACCTCATTGCCCAATCAACTTTCCACTGGAGCTTACAATTTCCATCAAGAATACTTGTTTCAAGTTTTGTACCATTATTATCAAATACTATTTTTGATTTTTCTTTTATTATTTCAACAACTGGAATTTCTAAAACTAATCCTGTTTTAGGACAAATTGGTAAAAATGGGCTATAGGTTTTTTGACGCTCCTTACCTAAGGTTGGTATAATTATATCCATAATACCTTGATAATTTTTAAGAATTATTTGTAGCGTAGGATTAAAGAAACCAGTCTTATAAAGAGATGTGGAGCTTTTAAAATTATACTGAAAATTAAAATTATCTAAAAAATTTTTTAACATTTCATTATTATGTTCACCAAAACTGTTAAATTTTCCAAATGGATCTGGAACTTGAGTTAATGGTTTATGCAAGTTATCATTTAACATTTTTTGGTTGGGAACATTTTCTGGAACTTTTCTTAATCCATCCATATCATCAGAAAATGTAATTATCTCTGTTGGAAGATCTGTCAAATGTTTTAAGGCATTAACCATCATTGAAGTTCTTGCAACTTCACCAAATGTACCAATATGTGGAAGTCCACTTGGACCATAGCCAGTTTGTAGAATAATTTTTCCTTTCTTCTCAATAAAGGATTTTCTCTCACGTAGAATTTTTTTAGCCTCAACAAAGGGCCATGCGCTAGTTTTATTTAAATTATCTTTTTCAATCACGGCTTATAATAACAGAATATCGTATATTTAATGCTTTTATTAATTCTTATAGAGTTGAAATTTATTTACCATAAAATAATGTTCCTACAAAATGTCAAATTACAAAACTGTCTTTTTTACCTTGGGTGTTCTCCAAATTATTCTTGGGTTATCTATGATCATTCCAATTTTAACTCAAATTATATATTCTCAAATAGATTCTTCATTTATTAGCGCATCAATAATCTCAATAATATTTGGTGTATTGTTTTTACTATCAAACCTAAATCATGATAAAAAATTAAATTTACAACAGGCTTTTTTACTTACTGCTCTTTCATGGATGAGTATTGCAATATTTGGTTCTTTACCATTTATTTTCTCTACACTTAATCTGA
>Ga0307986_10002097_pt1 | contig 14326 bp, 17 predicted proteins | sample EllFjometageno82_FD_203170 | JGI IMG/M metagenome (GOLD analysis project Ga0307986, IMG submission 203170) | Marine microbial communities from Ellis Fjord, Antarctic Ocean - #82 | ecosystem: Environmental > Aquatic > Marine > Unclassified | place: Southern Ocean | collected 2014-10-09
ATTTAGAGGTAAGAAAAAAAATGAATATTTTTTTAAAAAAAAACAAAAATAAAAAAATTGTAATTCTAGACATACCACTTTTATTAGAAAATAAAATTAACAATAGAAAAGACATTTTGATTTTTGTTGAATCTAAAAAATCAGATATTTTAAAAAGACTAAAAAAAAGGAATAATTTTGATAAACAAATTTTTAATAGATTTAAGGATATTCAGCTGCCAACTGATTTTAAAAAGAAAAAATCACAGTTTATTGTTAAAAATGATTTTACCAACAAATCTGTTAAAAGAGCTATAAGAGATATCTTGAAAAAAATAATATAGATGAAAGAAATAGTATTAGACACAGAGACAACTGGCATATCTGTACGAGATGGTCATAGAATTGTTGAAATAGGCTGTATTGAGCTAGATAATTTGATCCCAACACCAAAAAGGTTTCATAGTTATCTAAATCCGGAAAGAAAGGTTTCAGAAAAAGCTCTAGAAATACATGGATATACAGATGGTTTCCTATCTAATCAAAATAAATTTAAAGAAGTAGTTGAAGAATTTTTAAACTTTATTGAGGGCAAAAAACTAATAATTCATAATGCGGAATTTGACTTGGCACATTTAAATCATGAATTACGATTAATAGGCAAAAAAAAAATTGATAATGAGATTGTAGACACTCTTATTTTAGCAAGAGATAAATTTCCAGGATCTTCTATAAGCCTAGATGCTTTGTGTAAAAGATATAGGATCGATAATTCAAAAAGAGTTCAGCACACGGCACTAATTGACTGTGATTTACTTGCTAAAGTATACATTAATTTAATTGATCAAAAAGAACCAACTTTAGACTTTAAAAACCAAAATGATAAATCAAGAGATTTAAAAAACAAAAATGTTTTATATTTTAAAAAAGTAATTAAACCTTCGGATGAAGAATTAAAAAAACATAAAGAATTTTTAAAAAAAAATTTAAAGAAGAATTTTTTTAATTAAATCTTTCGTTATAAAGTTTGTTAAAATCAATTTTTTTATCTAATTTAATGGCTGGGTGCCCAGAGTTATGAATCAAATTTAAAAAAGATTTTTCTAAATCAGGATATATTTTTGTTGGAACATCACACAAAATAATTTTTTCTAATTCTTTTTTTTCTTTAACATCATCTTCAACCTGAATGATTGTGGCGTAAACTATTTCATAGTGAGATTTTTTTTCACTAGGTTCCTTGTCTTCAAATTTTAATGTAGTATTAACCTCAATAAATTTATTTTTTAGAGCCTTAGAGGTGATATCTATATTTAATTGGTATTTTGAAATATTTTCTTTAACAAATAAAAAAGTTTCAATGTCAGCAGTTTCACTTGACATATCTTTTATATATTTTGCTAAGATCTTAAATTTTTCTATCATCGTTGTCATCTATATCTTCAAATTCACCATCTATAAAATTATTTTTTTTAGTTTTATCTTTCTCAAATTTTTTTGATAAGTTTCCAAAAATTAATTTTCTTGTTATTGGAAATAGCAATAAAAAACCTAGAAAATCAGTTGCAAAACCTGGAATGATTAAAAGAATTGCCGCAAAAGCTATGGCTGCACCGGATATCATTTCATATGCGGGAACCTCATTCTTAATAATTTGCAAAAATCCAGATCTGAAAGTGTTCAGTCCTTGGTATTTCGCGTAATAAACACCAATAATTGCAGTAATAAATATGAGAAAAACTGTATTAATAGCCCCAATTTGTGAGCCAATTTTAATAAATAAGTAAATCTCTAATATTGGACAAAATATTATTAATAATAAAACTGGGTTCATTTGTCTTTAATGTAATTGTTAGTTGAAATTAATCAACATAGTAATTACATTTAAATTATGAATTATAGTTTTGAATATATCGACATAATATTGCTTGCAATGATAGCTGGATTTATCTTTTTAAGACTAAGAGGAATTTTAGGAAAAAGAACTGGCTTTGAAGGAAAGGCACCATCCCAATTTGAAAAAATAATAAATAATACCCTTGTAAAAGAAAATATTATTCAAAAAGAAAATTTTGATGAAAAGGAACAACAAGAGTTTTTAAAAGGAGCAAAAATTGCCTACGAAACGATAATCACTGATTTTGGTGACAGCGATAATAAATTAATTGCGAGTAAGCCTCTTTTAAGTAAGAAAATATTTGATCGATTTAATGAAGCTTTGCAGGATAGAAATAAAAGACACCATTACGCAGAAATTACTTTCATTGGAGTAAGTTTGGCAAAAATAAAAGAACACAAAAAAATAGGTAAAATTTTAAATGTAACAGTTGAATTTATAGGTGAGGTAATTACCTGTATTAAGGATAAAGAGAAAAAAATTGTTTCTGGAGATGGTGAAAAGATTAAAAAAATTTATGATACATGGATTTTTTCAAGAGATATGACATCTAAAAATCCAAATTGGCAATTAGTAGACACACTTTCATAATTGAACGACAAAATTTCAAATAAAGACAAAAAAGCATGGGAAGAATTTTTATCTACAAATGATAAGTTACCCAATAAAGATTCAGAATTAAATAAAAAGATAAATTTAAAAATAAAACATATAGACTTACACGGTTATACCCTTGAAGATGCCAATAAAGCTATTCAAAAGTATATTGAAAATGCATATGAAAGTGGTGTTTCAAAAATAATTGTTGTAACGGGCAAAGGTTTACATTCAGATGTTGAAAAAGACCCATATGTTTCAAAAGATTTAAGTATTTTAAAATATTCAGTACCAGAGTTTATTGAAAATAATATAGAACTTGTAGAAAAAATTAATGAGATTAAAGATGCAAATATTGAAGATGGTGGAAGTGGAGCTTTCTATATTTTCTTAAAAAAAAAATTATAAGATAAACTTCGATAAATCAGTGTCTTTAACTAAATTGTCCAAATTGTTATCAATATATTCTTTGTTGATAACAATTTTTTCTCCAGCACGATCTGTTGCCGTGAAGCTTATTTCATCTAATATCTTTTCAATAATTGTATGAAGTCTTCTTGCACCAATATTTTCAATAGTTGCATTTACTTCTGATGCTGTATTAGCGATTGCATCTATGCCATCCTCTGAAAATTCAAGATCGACATTTTCAGTTTTTAATAAAGCTACATATTGTTTGATTAAACTAAAGTCAGGTTCTTTTAAAATTCTCTTAAAATCATCACTAGTTAACGCTTCTAGCTCAACCCTAATTGGTAATCTTCCTTGTAATTCAGGTAGTAAATCTGAAGGTTTGGCCAACTGAAAAGCACCAGAGGCAATAAATAAAATATGATCAGTTTTCAAAGGTCCATATTTTGTATTGACTGTTGTTCCTTCAATTAGTGGTAATAAATCTCTTTGAACACCCTCTCTAGAAACATCACCCCCAACCCTATCTGCTCTTCCAGATATTTTGTCAACCTCATCTAAAAAAACTATTCCATTGTTTTCTGTTGATAGTTTTGCAGCAGTAATAATTTTATCCTGTTCAATAAGTTTGTCCGATTCGTCATTAATTAAAATTTCATGGGACTCTTTCACGCTCATTTTCTTTTTCTTTTCTTTATTACCCATTGATTTACCAAGCATCTCACCGATATTAATCATTCCAACATTAGCACCAGGCATCCCTGGAATTTCAAAAGAAGTATTGTTTCCACTTGCATCATTCACTGATATTTCAATCTCATTATCATCTAGATCACCATTTCTTAATCTTTTTCTAAAGCTTTCTCTTGTTGCAAGACTTGCTTTTTTTCCAACCAGGGCATCTAAAACTTTTTCTTCAGCAAGTTTTTGAGCCTTTGTAAAAACTTCTTTTCTTTTTTTTACTTTTTCCATTGAAATCGCGATTTCAATTAAATCTCTAATTATCTGCTCAACATCTCTCCCAACATAACCAACTTCTGTAAATCTTGTTGCTTCTACTTTTACAAAAGGAGCCTCTGCAAGTTTTGATAATCTTCTAGATATTTCAGTTTTACCGACACCAGTGGGCCCAATCATGAGTATGTTTTTTGGTAATACTTCATTTTTCATATCTCCAGTCAATGCTTGTCTTCTCCATCTATTCCGTAATGCGACAGCGACAGCTTTTTTTGCTTTATTTTGCCCAACTACAAATCTGTCTAATTCAGAAACAATTTCTCTTGGAGACAAAGAGCTTACTAAGCCACTCTCTTTTTTTGTTTTTTCTTCTTTTTTAATTAAAGGTGTTACGTTAGATTTATCCATTAAATTTTTTCTATTTTGATATTGTTATTAGTGAATACACAAATTTCAGAAGCAACTTGTATTGCTTTTTTTGCAACTTCCTCTGCACTCAAATCAGATTCCATTAAAACCTTTCCTGCTGCGAGCGCATAATTACCACCCGAACCAATGCCAATAACATCTCCCTCAGGCTCTAAAACATCACCAGTTCCAGAAATGATATAACTATGTTCTTTATCTCCTATGGCCATTAGTGCCTCTAATCTTCTTAAATATTTATCTGTTCGCCAATCTTTTGCTAACTCAACAGCTGCTCTTGATAAGTTCCCAGCATGTTTTTCAATTTTAGCCTCTAGCCTTTCAAACAATGTAAGTGCATCAGCGGTTGATCCAGCAAAGCCAGCAACTACTTCTCTTTTTTCAATTTTTCTAACTTTTGAAGCTGTACTTTTAACAACAGTATTTCCCATACTTACCTGTCCATCTCCGGCCACTACTACTTCATTGTTTTTTCTAACTAGTACGATCGTTGTCATAATTGATAAATGGTAACTAATTTTTATTCTTCAAGTCTTTATTGCTGATATTGATATAGTAAGGCTATGAGTGTATACCCTTAAAGTATATGGCAAGAAAAGGAAAAGTATCAAGAAAAACCAAAGAGACCAGCATCAGCGCTGAAGTAAACATTGATGGCAAAGAAAAATACAAATAAAACTCATAAGGCTGCTGATGTTTTTTACCATTTATTAATGCATCTAGAGGCTAATGAGATAAAAATTGAAGAAGTGATGTCTGAATTAGAAAAAAGAAAAAAATAATGAGTTATGAAAATAATAACATTTTTGCAAAAATCTTACGAGGAGAAATACCCTGTAAAAAAATTTATGAAGATGAATTTATACTATCATTCTATGATATTAATCCTCAAAAAAAAATTCATGCAATAGTTATCCCCAAGGGAAGATATACAGACCTTGATGATTTTAGTGTTAATGCAAGTCCGAATGAGATGGTCGGCTTATTAAGAGGAATAAATATAGTTGCTAAAAAATTAGAAATTTCAGTTGATACAGGGAAAGGTTACAGGGCATTATCAAATATTAGCGAAGATGGAGGGCAAGAAGTTTCACATCTACACTTTCATTTATTTGGTGGTGAAAAAGTAGGAAAAATGGTTGAGTGAGAGATATTATTGAAAGAAACTATTTAGAAATAAGATCAATAAATGATTTAAATGTTAGTAACACAACACAATCTAACTGTTCAATTGACCCTATAAAAAATCAAGATTTTCAGATTAATAAGTTTTTTTACAAGAATATTGGTAAAAAACATCGATGGACTGATCGATTAGTTTGGTCTGATAAAAAGTGGATAGAGTATTCTTCCAGTCTTAAAGTTGACACTTATATTTTAAAAGTAACAGATGATTTGGCTGGATATTTTGAATTAATTTTACATCCAGATTTAAAAGAAATTGAAATTGCGTATTTAGGTCTTTTAGAAGAATATCATAAAAAAAAACTAGGTTCATATTTGCTCTCAGCAGCAATAAAAAAATCTTTTGAAAATAAAAACGTTAAAAGAGTTTGGGTTCATACATGCACTCTAGATCATAAAAATGCATTAAAAAATTATTTAGCAAGAGGAATGAAGATCTACAAAAAAGAAACTATCAAAATTTAGTTTGTCCCAGGAAGCTTAAAGGTATTTTTTTCTAGTAGAATATTTTTTTCTATAGATGAAAGGTGTGTAATATTTAAGTTTTGATAAATATCTATTGTTTGCCAACCTATTAAGTTATAATTATTTTTATCAAAAAATAAATTAATCTCATTTTCATCCTCATAAAAGGTAAAATTTATAAATTTATTATCAATAATTCTTTGTTCCAAATTTTTAATTCCATTAATTAAAAATTTTTTATCAAGAATATAGTTTAAAGGTGTTCTCTTTATAGAGTATCGATAGCTTCCACTTTTAGTCTTTATTACTAAAGATTTTCCATCTGAAATTAAAATTTTTTCATTAGATAAGTTATAATTACAAAAAATTTTTTTAGGATATTCAACAACACACTTCCCTGTTTCAATTTTTCCATTTATATTTTGTTCAAAGTTAAAACTTAAGTTTTTAGTATTATCTAAATCTTTGATTATATTTTCTTTGGCTGAGCCAAAAACGAAAGTATTGAAAAATAAAATGAAAATAATACATAAAATATTTTTCATTAAAGCAAATCCCTTTTGCCGACATGGTTCGCTTTGCTCACAATTCCCTCATCTTCCATCGTATCAATTATTCTCGCAGCCCTGTTGTAGCCTATTTGTAATTTTCTTTGTAAAAATGATGTAGAAGCCTTACCCTCTGATTTTATAATTTCCAATGCTGATTGATAGAGCTCATCTTTGTCACCACTACTCTTGGAGCCTTCGCCAATATCTTTTTCGTCTGCGAAATTTAATATTTCATCAACATAATCAGGTTCAGATTGTGATCTCAGGAAATTATTTATTTTTTCTATCTCATTATCAGAAACAAAAGGAGCATGAATTCTAACTATTTTATTAGCTGAGGACATATACAGCATATCTCCTTTACCAAGCAATTGTTCTGCTCCTTGTTCTCCTAAAATTGTTCTACTATCTATTTTAGATGTCACTTGAAAAGAAATCCTAGTTGGGAAATTAGCTTTAATTGTGCCAGTTATAACGTCCACACTTGGTCTTTGTGTGGCCATTATGATGTGAATACCAGCGGCTCTAGCCATTTGAGATAGCTTTTGAATGTAACTCTCAATTTCTTTACCAGCAACAAGCATTAAATCAGACATTTCATCCACAACAACAACTATATAAGGCATCGGTAATTTGTGCTTAGCATTATATCCATCAATATTCCTGACACCTTCTTTAGTCATTAATCTGTATCTGCTTTCCATTTCTTTAACTACCCATCCTAGAACTGAGGCAGCTTTTTTAGCTTCGGTGATAACAGGACATAAAAGATGTGGGATACCCTCGTAAGTAGAGAGTTCTAACATTTTAGGATCAATTAATATGAATTTACATTTATCAGGAGTGTGTCTGTAAAGTAGTGATAAAATAATTGTATTAATACAAACAGACTTGCCTGAGCCAGTAGTTCCGGCAATAAGTAGGTGAGGCATTGTGGCTAAATCGCCAACTATTGGACTGCCAGAAATATTTTTACCTAAAGCTATCGGTAATTTGATTTCTTTTTTTTTAAATTCAAAATTATTTAAAATTTCACTTAAATAAACATTTTCCCTTGAAGTATTTGGTAACTCAATGCCCACAGTATTACTTCCAGGAATAGTGGCTATTCTAGCAGACTCAGAACTTGTGTTTCTTGCAATATCATCTGACAAATTGATAATTTTTGAAACTTTAACACCTGCAGCTGGTTCAAATTCATTTAATGTAACAACAGGCCCATGACTTACCTTTTTGATGTTACCACTAACACCAAAGTCTAATAATATTTTTTCAAGGAAATCAGGATCAGGAGCCTCATCTCTATTAGAGATCTCCCTTTCTTTTTTTGGTGGAATTTTTAATAAATCTAATTCTGGAAGTTTAAATTTATTTTTTTCATTTTCTTTAATTTTTTCAGCTTTTATAAAAGGTAAATCTTCTTGAATTATATTTTTTATTTCATCTTGAGGAATGTATTCACTAATAACTTCACTTTTATCTGTATATGGTTTGTTATTATCTTTATTAAAATAATAAATAATTTTTTTCAAAAAATTCCAAAAATTTTTTGGATTAAAATTAATACTAATTAAAAACAAACCCAAAGTTAAGATAATTAAAAAGTAGTATGCTACGGTAATATTTAAATTAATTAAATTACGAAAAAAACTTCCACCTAGATAACTACCAATAAATCCACCATTTCCATTAATGTATAATGCAAAAGCATTTTCATAATAATAGCTGAAAAACAATGAACCAAAAATAGAATAAAAAATTGTAAAAAAAATATTTTCAATCATTAAAAATAAATCTTTACTTTTAAATATATTAATCCCTGTAAAAACAAGAGTAAAAGATATTAGATAGGAAACAAAACCAACAGATTGAAAAAATAAATCTGAAATATAACTTCCCTGAAAACCCAGCCAATTATTTATTTTAGTATTTTCTGAAAAAATAAAGTTAGGATCATCTGGAGAATACGAAGTTAAAGCTGCAAGCAATAACAATCCAAAAGCCACTACAATTACTCCCAAGATTTCAATTAATCTTTTAATTGTAAATTGTAAGGCAGTATTAGCTATATTTTTAATATTCATTATAGATGAATCAAATTTACCACTTTGTATCATCTAATTTTTATTGTTAAAATTAATTTGTTATGAAAGTATGTATTATAGGTGATGGACTTGTTAGTTTAACGCTAGCAAATGTGTTAATTCAAAAAAATTTATCAGTAGATATTCTATTTAATAGTAAAAATAAAAAGTATAGTAAAACCAGAACCCTGGGTATTTCCAAATCAAATATTGATTATTTTAACAAAGAAATAATAAATATTAAAAAAATTTTATGGGAAATAAAAAATATTAAAGTTTTTACAGAAAGTTTATCCAATAAAGAAATTTTAAGTTTTACTAATGATAAGAAACAAATCTTTTCAATTATCAAAAATCATAAATTGTATGAAATATTAATCAAGAATCTAAAAAAAAGTAAATTTGTTGAATTTAAAGAAAATGGTGACTTCAAGAGTATTATTAAAGAAAATTACAAATTAATAATAAATTGTGACCCAAATCACAAGATCACAAAATTGTTTCTTTCCAGTAGTTTTGAAAAAAATTATAATAGTTATGCTTACACAACTATTATAAATCATAAAAAAATATCTTCAAATAATACTGCTTTCCAAAACTTTACTAAAAATGGACCAATTGCTTTTTTGCCACTTTCAAATACAGAAACTTCAGTGGTATATTCACTGAGGATTAATAAAGATAAAAAAAAAATAGATATAAAAAATTTAATTAAAAAATTTAATCCTAAATATTCAATTATTAAAATTAATGATTGTGTTCGATTTAAATTAAAATCTTCTATCCCAAGAAAGTACTATAAAGATAACGTCTTAGCTTTTGGAGATCTGCTCCATAAAATTCATCCTTTAGCAGGGCAAGGATTTAATATGTCCATAAGAGATATTAAATTATTATCAAAATTGATCGACGAAAGAATTAATATTGGCTCAGATATTGATGGTTCTTTGTGTCATGAATTTCAAAAAAAAACACAAGACAAAAATTACATCTTTTCTAGCGGTATTGATTGGATTTATGAACTGTTTAATTTTGAAAGCAAAATGAATACAAAATTGATTAGTAAAACTATAAATTATATAGGTAAAAACAAATCTATAAATTCTTTTTTTAAAAAATTTGCAGATAGTGGAGTATGAATCTAAATTTATTGCAAAGTTGTATTGTGATATTCATCAAAAGTATATGTGCTTAAGATTTCTGAAATTTTATTTTTTCTAATATCTAAATTTTTTGCTTCTAACAAAACTTGTTTTTCCTCTAAGCTAAATGGAGAAGCCATTGCTAAAGCATTAATCGTTTCATCTAAACTCTGCTTCTCTAAGGCATTCCAGTTGATAATAAAACCTCTTTTCTCAAATAATGATTTTAAATTTTTAAAAATTAAATCTAAATCAGAAAATTTTAAGTTTTCTTTTTCTTCAGTTAAATCTTGTAAATAATTTTCATAACTTGCCTCATATTCTCTATATTTATTACCAGATTTAATTTCTTTGATAATTTTAAATCTAATAATTCCTTTTAAATCGACTAGGCACCTACCATTATCGGTCTCTTTAAAACTCGTTATCCTTCCTAAACAACCAATTTCATGAAGTTCTGGCACATTTAACTGAGATTTTTTTGAGTTTTTTGGCTGAATCATTCCAATTAATTTGTTTGTTTTCATACTGTCATTGATCATATCAATATAGCGTGGCTCAAAAATGTTAAGAGGCACAGTAGTTTTTGGAAAAATAATAAAGTTACTTAACGGAAATACTGAAATTATTTTTGGTAATTGTTCTTTTTTCATTTTATATAAACATATCATATTTAATATTGCTTGAATTAAAAAAATTAGCTAATTATAATGATTTTATTGCGGGCATAGCTCAGTGGTAGAGCGTCTCGTTGCCAACGAGAAGGTCGAGGGTTCGACCCCCTTTGCCCGCTCCATTAAATATGAATGATCTTTTAAAAAAAAAATGTGTTCCTTGCGAGGGTGGCCTGATTCCTTTTGATATTTCTCAAATTCATAAATACCAAAAAAAAGTTGATGGTTGGAATATTGCAAATAATGACAAAAAAATTTATTTTTTAGAAAAAAATTTTGAATTTAAAAATTTTGAAGAAAGCCAAAACTTCATCAATAAAGTTGGTAAAATCTCAGAAGAAGAAGGGCATCACCCAGATATTTCTTTTGGATGGGGATATGCAAAAATAAATATCACAACACATGCGATAGAAGGGTTGTGTGAAAATGATTTTATTTTAGCTGCTAAAATTGATCAAATTTTCAATGTCTGAAGTGCCTAGTTTTTGAAAAGACCAAAACCGTACCAGTTTCGTTAGCAAATTTAATTATATCTTTATCCCTAATTGATCCTGCTGGTTGAATCACAGCCCTAACACCTGACTGAACTAATTTTTCTATTCCATCTACAAATGGAAAAAATGCATCTGAAGCAGCCACTACATCTGTGGAGGTTAGCCCAGAAAATTTTTTCATTTTATCAATCGCAATTTGACAACTATCCAATCTACTGGGTTGGCCAGAACCAATTCCAACTGTCGTTTTGTTGGTTGCCAGTATAATTGCATTTGATTTTGCATATCTACACACATTAAAAGCAAATATCAAATCATCAAACTGGGATTTTGATGGCTTCTTTTTTGACACCACCTTAAAATTTTTTTTTGTAAATTTTTTTTTATCTTCTGACTGAACTAAAATGTTTTCATTAGTTGAGTTAAATTTTAAAATTTCAGAAAGTTTAAAATCTGTAGAGTCAATTAATCTTAAGTTTTTTTTATTTTTTAGTATTTTAAGAGCGTCATTATCAAAACTATTTCCAATTATCACCTCAAGAAATATATTATTTAATTCAACGGCGAGTTTCTTATTGATCTTAAAATTACATGAGACTATTCCGCCAAAAGCACTCACGGGATCACATGCGAGAGCTGACTTATAACACTCAACACTATTTTTTGATATTGATACACCACATGGATTTGAATGCTTAACAATTACCACACCAGTGTTATTCGGAAGAGATTTGGAAATTGTTAATGCTGTAAAAATATCATTATAATTATTATAGCCCAATTGTTTACCGTGCAGTTTTTTAATTTTTAAAAAATTATCTTGTGAGTAAATTGCACTTTCTTGGTGTGGGTTCTCACCATATTTTAGTTTCTCAATTAAATTACTATAAATAACTTTTTTTTGAGGAAACTGATTATTAGTTATTTTATTAAAATAATTTGAGATTAACGCATCATAATAAGCAGTTTCAGTGAAAGCTATTTGAGACATTTTCTCTCTGAACTCTAAAGAGGTTGTCCCTTTAAATTTTATCATTTCGTTAATAAGTTCTTCATATTGATCACTTGAGGTTATAACGGTCACATCATTATAATTTTTTGCTGCAGCTCTAACCATAGTTGGGCCGCCTATATCTATATTTTCAATAATCTTTTTATGATTAGAGGTATTTTTTAAGGTATTTTCAAATGGATAAAAATTTACAATTACAAGGTCAATATTCTGAAAATTATTTTTGACTAAGTCTTGATAATGAGATTTGCTATGTCTTTTATTAAGAATCCCAGCATGTATTTTGGGATGCAATGTTTTAACCCTTCCCCCTAAGATTTCAGGTGAATCGGTATATTCTGAAACTTCTGTACACTTAAATTTTAATTTTTTGATTTCTTTAAAAGTTCCACCAGAACTAACAATTTCAACCTTATTTTTTTTTAAAATATTTAATAAAGGTTTTAAATTTTTTTTATCAGATACAGAAATTAATGCTCTTTTAATTTTTTTCATTAAATTTTACTTAATTGCCATATAATATTTTCATTTTGATTACTTGTAATTCCAGAAATAAAAATATTTTGATTTTGTCTATAAGAATTTTTATTACCAAAATATAATCCATTATCAATGTTTATATCATAGTTGTCACAAGTAAACTTCCATCCTTCAGCCTCTAATTCAATTAAAATAGTTTTATTATCTTGTGTTTTCATTAACTTGATTTGAGGCTCTAAATGAAATCTGATATCAAATTGAATATTCAAGTTTTTTTTTTTGTTTAAAATTTTATCTGTACCTACGAATTTAAATTGTTCTGGATAAAACTCAATTTCTCTTTCATGAATCATGTTATATTTTTTTTGATATCCGTCGTGAGAAGCATTTATTTTCCAATAATTTTGTTCAAAAACAATATTCTTTTTTAAAATTTTTAAACCATTGTCTATAAGATAATTTTTATCATTTTTTTTATAATGACATGAGGAATCATCATCTATAACTAGCGTACTATGTGTTGCAGTTGATTTTGATAATTCAATTAATTTATTATTCTTACTATTACAATGGCCACAATTGCTGATTAGTTTTTTTCCATTTGAGCTTATCTCAAATGACAATGCACCAGATTGATATTTGGAAGAAAATTTAGAAGAGGGCGAGGGACCAACATCCATTGCAATAGATATCTTTTTGTTATGTAGTATTGCATAACCACCAAATTCTTTATTTTCATTCTTAAACTTGTAGCCAAATCTTTTCAGATATTGATCAAATTCAGAATTATTGGAAATGTTATTTCCATTCATCAAAATATCAGATTTAGTATTTTGCCATACAAATGCATATCCTTGACCTAAATAATAAATAGTCTCTTGAATATGCTCTGGAACGTCAATCTGAGCCTCCTTAAACCACTCTCTAATTAAAATGTAATATCTTAGATAAAAAATTAATTGTTTAATACTTCTAGATTTTGGAAATCCATAGTTGTCAAAAGATAGTTTTGATATTTTTTTTAACAAGCCTAATCCATATGTTAAATAGCTTTTTTCATCTTTGTAGCAAAGGCCAACTAGAATTATAGCAGCACAACCTATTATTTTATCGTCAACTACTTTTGACTCATTAATTTCACTCATCAAGTGATTAGTTTGTTTTTGTATCATTCTATTAAAGTGATTTAAGTAATCTTTGTCACTTTTTTCAATTGTAAGATAGTGACACGAGAGCCAAGCTATAATTCTTTTAGAGGTTAAATCAAACTCCCAACTTTTAGAATTATATTTAATGTTTTTTTTTATCCACTCAGATATTATTTTTTGAGTATTCTTTTTAGATGATTTTAGATCTAAACTAAAAAACCAATAAAAATTATTTAATTTTCTAAAATCTTCAAAATTTATATCATCATTATCCCATAAATTCTCAGTAGAAATATCATCAACATTAATTTTTTTTTTTTGATATTTGATTAAAGATGAAAGTAAATGAGGGCTTGGTTTGTAAATTAAATCGTTGTTATTAATTTTTGAAATTTTTTTGTCATAATAATTTGAATTAAGATAAATGCTTCTAATTTGTTTAGAGGTATTTGCTAAAAGTTGACTAATGAAATTTAAGGGATTTCTTAAAATCATTTAATTATAAAGATTTTAGTAAATCGATATTTTTTTTGATGTCTCCGTTATTGCTTTTAAATATTGTAGTTCCTGAAACCAAAATATTAGCACCAGCTTCAATTGCAATTTTTGCATTTTCAAAATTAATACCACCATCAATTTCAATATCAAAATCTATATCTTTATCTTTTTGAATATTCTTAAGTTCTTTAATTTTGTCCAAAACTTCTGGCATAAATTTTTGACCACCGAAACCAGGTTTAACACTCATAATTAATACCAAATCAATTCGACTTAAATAATTTTTAATTACACTTACCTCTGTTTCTGGATTTAATGATAAACCT
>Ga0307986_10002098_pt1 | contig 14322 bp, 17 predicted proteins | sample EllFjometageno82_FD_203170 | JGI IMG/M metagenome (GOLD analysis project Ga0307986, IMG submission 203170) | Marine microbial communities from Ellis Fjord, Antarctic Ocean - #82 | ecosystem: Environmental > Aquatic > Marine > Unclassified | place: Southern Ocean | collected 2014-10-09
CCAGGATCAATTATATATGATTTAGCAGCAGAACAGGGTGGTAATGCAGCTTATTCAGAAGTTGATAAAATTAATATAGTTAATGGAATAAAAATAATTGGTATTAAAAACTTAATGAATAAATTACCATCAACAGCCTCAAGCCTATACGCAAAAAACTTGTTTAGTTTTGTAAGAAATCTTTATAGTAAAGAAAAAAAAGAATTTAACATCAACTTAGAAGATGAAATTATTTCTAAAACATTAATTAAAGAGTAAAATTATGGAAATTGACCCTTTTATATTCAGACTTAGTATTTTTATCCTTTCAATATTCATAGGGTATTTTGTTGTTTGGAGCGTTACACCATCTCTCCACACTCCTTTAATGTCTGTGACTAATGCAATTTCTTCAGTAATAATAGTTGGCGCTATCATCGCTTCTTTTAGCTCTTTAGATGGAAGTAACATATCTCTTTCAAACATATTAGGATTTGCTGCAGTTACCTTAGCAGCTATTAATATTTTTGGTGGGTTTTTAGTTACCCAAAGAATGTTGCAGATGTATAAAAAAAAAGAGAAAAAGAATAATAAATAATGTCAGCTAATCTGTCATCACTGCTATTTTTAATAACGGGAGTTCTATTTATCTTGGCGCTAAGAGGGTTATCATCACCTGAAACATCAAGAATGGGAAATTTTTTTGGTATAGCGGGAATGATACTTGCAATAATAGTTTCAATTTTATCTGTAGATATTTTTTTTAGTAACTTAATTTTTTTTATTATAGCCCTTTCTATTGGCGGAACTATAGGTGGCATCATAGCTTTCAAGATACCAATGACTGCCATGCCACAACTAGTTGCTGGCTTTCATAGTTTGGTTGGACTCGCTGCTGTGCTTGTTGCGATATCTGCTTACTACAGTCCAGACTCTTTCGGACTTGGTACTTTTCAAAATATTAAAACAGCAAGTATTGTTGAAATGGGTCTAGGCGTATCAATTGGAGCAATAACTTTTACAGGCTCAATAATTGCCTTCATGAAACTTCAAGGTTTAATGTCCGGATCGCCAATTTCTTTTCCTGGACAACATTACTTAAACGCTTTTTTAGGAATTTTAATAATATCATTGATTGGTTACTTAATCTTCAATCAATCTACACAAATTTTTTGGATATTAATTATAGCTTCATTACTTATTGGATTTTTGATTATAATACCAATTGGTGGAGCAGATATGCCAGTTGTAATATCAATGCTTAATTCTTACTCAGGATGGGCTGCTGCAGGGATTGGATTTACATTAGAAAATACTGCGTTAATAATTACTGGGGCGTTAGTAGGATCATCTGGTGCTATCCTTTCTTATATAATGTGTAAAGGTATGAACAGGTCTTTCCTCAATGTTATACTTGGTGGATTTGGTACTGACAGTTCATCTAATAACACAAAAGAAACAACAGAACAAAAACCTGTAAAAAGTGGTAACGCAGAAGACGCAGCTTTTTTAATGAAAAATGCTTCATCTGTAATAATTGTTCCGGGTTATGGAATGGCTGTAGCTCAAGCACAACACGCTCTAAGAGAAATGGTTGATAAGTTAAAAAAAAATGATGTTAAAGTTAGTTATGCTATTCATCCTGTTGCTGGAAGAATGCCTGGACATATGAACGTACTGTTAGCAGAAGCAAATGTTCCTTATGATGAAGTTTTTGAACTTGATGATATTAATAATGATTTTGCCAATACAGATGTAGCTTATGTGATTGGTGCAAATGATGTCACTAATCCTGCTGCAAAAACAGACCCCAAGAGCCCAATCTTTGGAATGCCAGTATTAGATGTAGAGAAATGTAAATCTGTTTTATTTGTAAAAAGAAGTATGTCTCCAGGTTATGCGGGAGTAGACAATGAGTTGTTTTACAGGGATAATACTTTAATGTTGTTTGCTGACGCAAAAAAAATGACAGAAGATATAGTTAAACATCTAGATTAATGAAAACAAAAATATTTTGTGACAGTGCTGACTACAAGACAATAAAGTTTTTTAACAATAAACCAATCGTTAATGGTTTTACAACTAATCCGAGTCTAATGAGAGTAGCAGGTGCTAAAAATTATAAAGATTATTCCCTTAAAATTTTAAAGATTTGTAAAAAAAAACCAATTTCATTTGAAGTATTTGCTGATGATAAAAAAGAAATACTTAAGCAAGCTTATAAAATTAATACTTGGGGAAAAAATGTTTACGTAAAAATACCAGTTGTAAATTCAAAAGGACAATTTATGGGGCCGGTCATAAAAGAGCTAAGTTTAAAAGGAATAAAATTAAATATTACGGCAATATATTCATTTGAGCAGGTAAAAAAAATATTAAAATGTTTAGATAGAAAAACGAAATCAATCATATCAATTTTTGCTGGAAGGATGGCTGACAGAGGTACAGATCCATTACCAATCTTTAAAAAAAGTATAACACTAGTAAAAAAAAATAAAAATATCGAAGTATTATGGGCTAGCACCAGAGAACCGTATAATTTTATTCAAGCAAATCAATTAGAATGTAATATTATAACAATGCCTCCAAAAATAATTAATCAAATTAGTTCTTTTGGAAAAAGCTTAAATCAGTTAACAATCGATACAGTTAAAAGTTTTTTAGTTGATAGTAAAAAATCTAAATTTAAAATTTAAGAAGCTTTAGATTTTCTTTTTCTATCGTGTGGATTAAGCATAGATTTTCTTAGCCTAAGTGATTTGGGGGTAATTTCTAAGGCTTCATCCGTGTTTAGCATACTTAGTTGTTCAGCAATTGACATCTTTCTTACAGGGGTCAGAACAACATTCTCATCTGTACCTTGGGTTCTCATATTCGTTAACTGCTTCCCTTTCATCACATTTATTTCTAGGTCACCACTTTTTGACGCCAATCCCACAATCATTCCCTCATAAACAGGGTCGTTATGAGTAACAAACATCTCACCTCTTGCTTGAAGATTAAAAATTGCAAAGGCAACAGCTTTGCCAGAAGCCATTGAAATTAAAGCTCCATTTCTTCTACCTTCAAGATCGCCTGTATATTTTCCAAAAGAATGAAATATTCTATTAATTACTCCATTACCCTTTGTTAGCGTTAAAAATCTACTCGTGTAACCCATCAAACCCCTTGTTGGTGCGTGAAAAATTAAACGTTTTTTATCTTTTCCTGTGTCTTTAAGATCTATTAACATCCCTTTTCTTCTATTCATTGAATCTATCACTTTTGATGAATACTCTTCGTCCAAGTCCATTGTAATTTCTTCTATTGGCTCTAGTTTTTTTCCAGATGCATCTTGTTGAAATAATACTTTGGGGGGGCTTACTGTCATTTCAAATCCTTCTCTTCTCATTTGTGTTAACAAAATTTCTAGCATTAGTTCACCTCTTCCACTAATAACAAAAGCATCTCTATTTTCATTCTCCCCAAATGTAATACCCACATTATTTTGTGCTTCTAGCATCAATCTATCCCTTATTTGAGTACTAGTTAATTTTTTCCCTTCAGTCCCCGCCAAAGGAGAGCTGTTTACCGTAACAGTAATTGACATTGTTGGAGGGTCGATTGGCGTAGCACTGATCGGCTCATTTACCTCTGGGTCACAGATAGTGTCAGCAACATTAGCTTTTTCTAATCCAGCAATAATAACAATATCACCAGCTTCACCAATTTCAATTGGAACTCTTTTTGTGCCCTCATATCTAAAAATTTTTGTTAGTCTTCCTTCGTCAACTGTTTTACCCTCAAGATTTATAGCTTTAATTTTTTGATTTGCTTTTGCAGTCCCTTGAGATATTTTTCCCACCAGACTTCTTCCTAAAAAACTATCAGCATATAAAAGAGTAGAAAGCATAGCAAAAGGTTTTTCCTTATCCAATTTAGCTGGCTTAACATGTTCTAGAATTAAATCTAAAATTGGATGAAGATTTTCTCTCGGCCCATCCACTTCTTTACTTGCCCACCCAGATCTCCCACTTGCATAAAGTACTGGAAAATCTAACTGTTTCTCATTAGCATCTAAGCTTACAAATAAGTCAAAAGTTTCATCTAAAACTTCACTTGCTCTTTGGTCGGCTTTATCTAATTTGTTTATTATTACAATTGGCCTAAGTCCTTGCTTCAAAGCCTTCGACAGGACAAATTTTGTTTGTGGCATAACACCTTCAGCTGAGTCTATAAGCAATAAAGCTCCATCAGCCATATTTAAAACCCTTTCAACCTCTGCAGCAAAATCTCTGTGACCAGGCGTATCTATAATATTAATTCTTGAATCTTTCCAGTCTACGGAAGCAGGTTTTGCTAAAATTGTAATTCCTCTTTCTTTTTCAAGCTCGCCAGAATCCATTACTCTTTCCTCAACAACTTCGTTATCTCTGAATGAGCCACTTTGTTTCATTAAGTTGTCAATCATAGTAGTTTTACCATGGTCAACGTGAGCGATAATTGTGATATTTCTAATATCTTTGTTCATAATTTTTTTGGTTGCGGGGGTAGGATTTGAACCTACGACCTTCAGGTTATGAGCCTGACGAGCTACCAGACTGCTCCACCCCGCGATAAAAACTAAACTTTTTTTAAGTTCACAGCTTGTAGCTTGTTATTCTCCTCTTTTATTTCAAACTCAAGTTTTTGTTCCTCTATTAAATTTTTTAACTTAGATTCTTCCAAAGACGAAACATGTAAAAAAATATCTCTCTCTGTTTTATCTTCCGTAATAAATCCATAACCTTTTTTAGAATTAAACCACTTAACCTTACCTGTCGGCATATAAAAAACCTTTAATTTTTTTGAATTAAGCTAAATTCTGTTTTTAAGTTTTTGAAGTTTTTTTACTCTTTTTATATTCTCTTCAGTAAGTCTTTTTTTTCTTTCAGATGGTTTTTCATAAGTACTCTTCATTTTTACTACTTTAAAAAAACCTTCCTTTTGAAGTTTTCTTTTCAAAACTCGTAAAGCCTGTTCAATATTGTTATCTTTTACTTCTATTTTAATAAAATACTCCTGTTAAATTAAGTTCGCTACGTAGCATCTTAGTTATGGATTGTCTAGTTTGAATTGGCCCGTTCTTTTATGGCCTTATGAAGACTGCTCTATACTCGACTCTTGAGAAGCTTTTAGTTTTGCTTCTTTGATTTTAGCTTTTTTCTCTCTTTCAACTCTTCTTTTTGCTTTTTCTAAAGATTTTTCAAAAACATCTTGAGAACACAACCCTAGAATTACAGGATCTTTTGCTTTTAGACTTGAAAAATTCCAATAACTTCTTTTCCTAATCAGCGAGACCGTACCTTTAGTGCTGCCAACAAGTTTTGAAATTTGTCCATCTGTAAATTCTGCGTAATTTTTTAAAAGCCACAAAGCAGCATCTGGTCTATCTTGTCTTTTAGAAAGAGGAGTATATTTTGGTTTCTTTCTTTCTTTTACTTGAACTTCCTCTGCTCGCTCAATTAAATTTAAAGCTCTATTTGAGTCTTTTGAACAAACATCAATCTCATCTCTTGTTAGTTGTCCTGCAAGAATTGGATTATAAGCTTTAATTCCTTTAGCAACGTCACCGTCAGCAATCCCTTTAACTTCTAGTTCATGCAAGTTACAAAAATTTGCAATTTGCTTAAATGTCAATGTTGTGTTTTCTACAAGCCAAACAGCAGTAGCTTTTGGCATAAAAGGTGTTTCGTGCATATATTATTTTTTACTTCTAAGATCTGCAAATTTTTTATTATATTTACTCACTCTTCCTTTATCTAAAATTTTTTGTGTGCCACCAGTCCAAGCAGAGTGAGACTTTGGGTCAATATCAAGCTTTAAAATATCATTTTCTTTACCCCAAGTCGATCTAGTTTCGAATTCTGTTCCGTCAGTCATTACAACTTTTATTTTATGGTACACTGGGTGAATTTCTTTTTTCATGGGTGGTCTTTTATCTCATAAGGCCAGCTTACTCAATATTTTTTTTTATTAAAACTGACTTAAGTTCATCGTGAATGCTTGAGTTCGTTGCAATAACATTCCTTTTAAATGAAGTTGGAGATCCTGGTTCCATAAAATCAATAAATCCTCCTGCTTCTTTCAAGATCACTATGCCTGCAGCAATATCCCATAAATTAAGTTCCCATTCCCAATAAGCATCTAATCTTCCAGCCGCTACATAACTTAGATTAAGAGCGGCACTACCAAATTTTTTAATATCTGCTTCTATTAAGTTAGAGACATTAATATATTCTTGAAAAATATTATTTTTTCTATGGCTGTTAAACTTAGGGCCACCAGTAGCTAATATTGAGTTTTTGAGTTTATTTTTTTTTGTAACTCTTATTCTAGAGTTATTAAAAAAAGCGCCAGAACCCTTTTCGGCGAAAAAAATTTCATCTTTAATTGGGTCAAATATTAAACCACAAACTATTTCACCTTTTTCCTCATAAGCAATCGAAATAGCAAAATGTGGAATTCCATTTAAAAAATTAAGAGTTCCATCTATAGGGTCAATGATCCATCTTTGATCTTTATTTTCTTTATTAATTTCACCAATCTCTTCACTTAATATTCCATAATCTGAATGAGCTTTTAATAGTTCTTCTATTATTATTTTCTCTGTTCTTTTGTCAGCCGCAGTTACAAAATCAGCAGGACCTTTGCTAGAAATTTGTAGTTTTTCAATTTCACCAAAATCTCTTATTAAGGATTTAGATGCCTTCATGCAGGCATTGTAAATAACTGTCATACGAGGAGAATTAAGTCTCATTAATTAACTTTTTTTACGTACTCAAGTGTTCTTGTATCGAGAATTATTTTATCACCTGACCCAATAAAAGGTGGTACATTAATTTTTAACCCATTCTCTAAAGTCGCAGGCTTATAAGACGAGGATGCTGTCTGACCTTTTATTGCAGCATCAGTAATATCTATAATACATTCTACATTATTTGGTAACTCAATTGATAATGGTTTTTCATCCATAAAAGAAATTGTTACTTCTATACCTTCTTTTAAAAGTTTATATTTTTCCTCCGTTAAAGATTTTAGAATAGAAATTTGTTCAAATGTTTTATTATCCATAAAATGACAATTTTCTTCGTCTAAATATAAAAAATTAAATTTTTTCTCTTCTAACTCTGCTTTTTCAATAGTTTCACTCGAACGAAATCTTTCATTTAGTTTTGTGCCCTTGGTAATACTCTTAAGTTCAACTTGATTAAACGCACCACCTTTACCAGGTTTTACATGTTGTGCTTTTAAAACATTCCAATAATCATTTTTATGTTCAATGATCATTCCAGGCTTAACTTCTACCGCTGATATCTTCATTTATTTAAATTTTTTAATTGCAACTTCTGGCTTTAAAAATGGGTTATTCCAAATAAAAGTTGATATTGCAATATAATTCGCTCCAGCTTTAATTAGCTTTTCATAATTTTTATCAGTAATTCCACCTATTACAACAATTGGTTTTCTTATTTTTTTTTTAGCCCAAAGTAATATTTTTAAATCTGCTTTTTTAGCATTTGGCTTAAGTTTTGATTTAAAAAAAGATCCAAAAGCAAGATAATCTGCCTTATCTTTAGAAGCTTTTAAAGCAAGTTTTTTAGAATTATGACAAGTAACACCTATAGTTTTTTTTTTTAAATCTTTTCTCGCTGCGCTCACCGTATTATCAAGCTGACCTATATGGCAGCCATCAGCATAAACTTCTTTTGCTAATTTGGAGTCATCATTAATTATAAACTTAACTTTATATTTTCTAGTAATTTTTTTTATTTTTTTTGCTATTTTTGTTATTAAATTTTTAGGCGTTTTTTTAAGCCTTAGCTGAAAGAAAGAAACTTTTTGGGAGAACAAAACCTTGTCTAAATCTTTATAAAAATCTGGATAAATTTTATCGGGCGAAATTAAATATACGAATTGTTTCAAGCTTCTAACGCTTTAGACCACTCACCTTTAGATGCTAGTCCGTTCATTTTTGCTCTATGGTTAAAAACATTCTGAATAGCCTTGGTATTACTCATCTCCTCTGACCATGTTTTTAAAGCACTTTTTTGTAAAGCTCTTCCAAAAGAGTAGGTAATTAAAAAACTAGTATCATTTATTTTGTTAATTGAATTTAAATTATTAGTTGCCTCCTGTTCTGATTGGCCACCAGATAAGAATGCTATTCCAGGCACATTACTTGGGACATTTTTCTTTAGGCAGTCTAAAGTTTTTATAGCTATCTCTTCCGATGTTGGTTTTGTAGAACTTTTAAATCCAGGCACTACCATATTTGGTTTTAATACAATACCGTTTAGTAAAACTCTTTGAACAGTTAGTTCATTAAAGCATTCATTTAAAACATCAGTTGTTACTTTGTAGCATGTGTCAATATCGTGATCCCCATCCATCAAAACTTCAGGCTCAACAATTGGAACCATATTAGCTTCTTGAACTAATGCAGAATATCTTGCTAATGCATGTGCATTTGACTTTATACTTTGAGCCGATGGATAGTTTTTACCGATATTATAAACAGCTCTCCATTTTGTAAATCTTGCACCAAGTTTATAATATTCTTTTAATCTTTCTCTTAATCCATCTAATCCCTCGGTAATTGTTTCCTCAGATGAACCAGCTAATTTTTTTGCTCCTTTATCTACTTTAATTCCAACTACAGAGTTGTTTTTTTCAAGTAATTCTGGGATCGAAATACCAGTGCTTGTTCTTTCTCTAATAGTTACATCAAAAAGAATAACACCACCTATATAACTTTTCATCGCATCCGAAGTAAAAAGAGTTTCTCGAAAATTTAATCTATTTTTATCTGTACACTCAACACCAACACTAGCTAATCTTTTATCCATTGTTCCAGTACTTTCGTCAGCAGCCAATATACCTTTTCCTTTAGCACACATTTTTTTTGCTATTTCTTCTAAAGTCATCGATTAATATTTATTTTAAAACACTTAGACCAGGCAAGTCTTTTCCTTCAAGGTACTCTAAAAATGCACCACCCGCTGTTGATAAGTGAGTAAAATATAGATCAAGGCCACTTTTGTTTATTGCAGACACCGTATCGCCACCCCCAAGTACAGAAGTTAAAGATCTATTTTTTGTATTTTCAGAAACTTTTTGAGCAATAGCATTAGTTCCTAATGCAAAATTTTTACTCTCAAAGTATCCCGCGGGGCCATTCCACATAATTGTATTTGAATTATCAATAATTTTTTCAATAACTTTTATAGTTTTAGGGCCAATATCTAAAATAATCTCATTTTTTTTAATAGATTCTATGTCTCTTAAAATAGCCACACCTTCAAAACTTTCTGCTACCAAGCAATCTTCTGGAATTAAAATTTTGCATTTATTTTCTTCTGCTTCTCTTAAAATTTTTTCAACCACACTTTCCGAGTTTTCTTCTTTTAATGATTTACCGATTTCATATTTTTTGTATGCTAAAAAATTATTAGCCATTGCGCCAACAACAACAATATTACTTGCGATTTTTATTAAATTAGAAATAACACCTATTTTAGTTGAAACTTTTGATCCACCAATAATACAAGTAACCGGATCTTTTTTATTTTTAATCACTGAGTCAATAGCAGTTATTTCCTTTTTTAAAAGAGGACCTGCATAAATTTCTTTTACAAATTTTGTAATATTATAAATAGATGATTGTTTACGGTGAGAACAGGAGAAAGCATCATTGATATATATCTCACCGAGCTCACCTAATTTCTTTGAGAAGCTTTCATCATTTTCAGTTTCTTCTTTAAAAAATCTTATGTTTTCTATTAAGAGAACCTCACCTTCTTTTAAGTACGAACATTTTGTCTTAACTTCGTTATTAATTTCTCCTGTATAAAAATACATATTCGTATTTAGTTTCTCTTTTAAATATTTATAGATAGGCAGCAAAGATAAATCACTGTTTCTAGTACCTTCGGGTCGACCCAAGTGAGAAATTAAAATAATTTTTGATTTTCTTTTTATTAAGTTTTGTAAGAAAGGGAGTGCTTGCAAGATTCTAGTAGGATCTTGTATTTTTTTATTTTTTAAAGGAACATTTAAGTCAACCCTGACAACTATTTTTTTGCCCTCAACATTTAGTTTTTGAGGAAAGTATTTTATTCCCAACATAGTAATCTTAAGACTATTTTTTAATTATTTTCTTAGCAAGCTCAACTATCTTAGCACTAGTTAAGTTAAAATGTTGATAAACTTCTTTGAAAGGGGCGCTTTCACCAAAGGTTTCTATACCCATATTGTTTTTTGAATACCTTTCCCAACTGTTTATGCTACTTGCTTCAATTGTAATTACAGGAACGTCTTTATCAATAATTTCATTTTTGTAACTAATGCTTTGTTGATTAAATAATTCTTGGCAAGGCATAGATATCACCTTTGAGTCTATATTTATTTCTTTTAAATCTTTTTGTGCCAGAAGTGCTAATTCAACCTCAGAACCTGATGCAATTAATGTTACCAAGTGATTTTGTGCAGTAGTATTTACTACATAAGCACCAAGCTCACTCTTATTTTTCTTAGTATAAGAAGGGTTGATATAAGGCAACTTTTGCCGTGATAAAGCTATGGCACTTGGTGTGTTTTTACTTTTTAAAGCCACTTGCCAACACTCTAAAGTTTCATTTATGTCCGCAGGTCTGAATACATTTAAATTTGGAATAGCTCTTAAACCCGCGAGTTGTTCAACAGGTTGATGCGTGGGACCGTCTTCTCCTAAACCGATAGAATCATGAGAAAATATATATATAACTTTTAATCCCATTAATGCTGATAGTCTTATTGAAGGTTTGCAATAATCAGAAAAAATTAGAAAAGTTCCTCCGTAAGGAATTAGCCCACCATATAAAGCCAAACCATTCATTGCTGCTGCCATACCATGTTCCCTTATTCCGTAATGAATGTAGTTTCCATCAAAATTTTTTGATGAAATAACTTTTGAGTTTTTTGTTTTAGTATTATTAGAACCACTTAAATCAGCAGAGCCACCTATAATTTCTGGAAGCAATTTCGTTACTGCTTCGATTGTTATTGACGAACATTCTCTTGTAGCTTTACTAGGTTTTTCTTTAAAGAATTTTTCTTTTTCAGCATTTATTAAAGAGTCAAGAGTTTCTAAATTTGAATTATTTTGAATTAAGTCTAATTCTTTTTTAATTTTAGAATTTTTTTTATCTAAGTCTGAGAGCCATTTTTTTTCTAAGGTAATTCCCTTTTCTCCAATTTTTCTCCAATTTTTTAAAATATTCTCAGGTATTTCAAAAGAAGCGTGAGGCCACTTCAATTTTTTTCTCACAAGTGATATTTCTTCATCACCCAAAGGTGATCCGTGAGCTGAGGACTTGCCAGACTTATTTGGCGAGCCGAAACCAATGACTGTTTTGCAAGAAATAATATTCGGCTTTTTTGACTTAGAAGCTTTTTTGATCGCATTAGATATCTGTCTATGATTATGTCCGTTTACTTCTAAATAATTCCAACCATAAGATTCAAATCTTTTTTTATAATTATCAGAAGTACTCAAAGATGTAGGTCCATCTATAGAAATTTTATTATTATCAAAAAATACAATTAAATTTTTTAATTTTAGGTGTCCAGCTAAACTCATCGCTTCATGACTAATACCCTCCATTAAATCTCCGTCACTAGCGATAGCGTATGTTTTATGATCAACAACGCTTGAGCTAAATTTTTTTCTATATATTTCCTCGCCTATTGCTAAGCCAACAGCATTACCTAAACCCTGTCCCAGAGGACCTGTTGTAGTTTCAATACCTGAATTTTTTTTATACTCAGGGTGTCCGGCGCATATAGATTTCATTTGTCTAAAATTCTTAAGCTCATCCATTGTGAAATCCTTATAACCTGTTAGATAAAGCAAAGAATAAAGGAGCATCGACCCATGACCAGCAGATAAAATAAATCGATCGCGATTAACCCAACTTGGATTCTGGGGATTAAAATTTAAGTGTTCTTTAAACAATACAGTTGCGACATCTGCCATTCCCATAGGCATTCCTGGGTGGCCCGAGTTAGCTTTTTGTACAGCATCAATAGACAAAAACCTGACTGCATTTGCTAATTGGTTTAAATTTGTAGTCACTTTTTTAAATTCCTTGTAGAATTATTTTTACGAGATATTAATATGATTTAAATGAGTAATTTAGAAAATAAAGAAAAAAATTTAAATAGCTTAATCAAAAAATTAAGCAATTTGTCCAATAGTTATTCACATGATGAATTAAAAGACGAAGAACTTAAGAAAGAAAGAGATTATTTTCTAAATGAAAAAAATAAGATAGAAAAAAAACATACAGAACTTTTAAGAGAGCAAAAATATTTAAAAAACAAAATCTTCAATCTAGAGGTAGAACTCAGTAAAAAATCAGAGGTGCAAGAAAAATTTAGTAAAGAAATTGAAGATCTTAGTCAGGAAACAGAAGAATTAGTTGAGGAAATAGATAAATGGGTAATGTAAATATAAAATTTAACAACAAAGAATACTTATTATCCTGTGATAATGGACAAGAAGAATCTTTAAAAAAACTTACTATTTTTTTAGACAAAAAATATAACGAACAAAAAGATCAGTTGGGTAATATTGGAGAAAATAAATTACTCCTGATAACTGCAATTAAGCTTATCGATGATTATTTTAATCTAAAGCAAAAAGTCACTTTACAAAAAAACAGACTAGACGATCTATCAAAAAAATTTTCAGAAATGAAATCTTTAGCCGTTCAATATAAGGCATCAAAAGAAACAGAGATAAACAACTTAAACTCTGAAATAGATAAATTTAAAGTGATGATCGATAACACTAATAAGCAATATGAGTTGATATTAGACAAAACTACAAACTCTCTGCAGAAAATAATTAAAAATACTGAATCAAAAACCGAGATTCAGTGATGCAAGAAAAAATTGTTATTAGAAAAAAAGCTTTAATTAATAGAAAAAAAAAATACTATGAGGTCTCTAGCCAATTTTTTGAACCTTTAATTAAACTACTAAAGAAAAATAAAACAATTTCTCTTTCTCTGTTCTATCCTGCAAATTACGAAGTCAATGTTCTAAAACTATTTAAGTTAATTAAAATAAAAACTCTTCTTCCAATTATTAAGGGTAAAAATGAAATGAATTTTTTAGAGTGGAAATATTTAGATATTTTAAAAGTAAATAATTTTGGTATGCTGTATCCTTGCTTACAAAAAAAGTATTTAATACCAGATGTTATGTTGGTTCCCCTTTTAGCTTATGACTTACAAAATAATAGACTTGGTTATGGAAAAGGTTTTTACGATAAATATTTAAGTAAATTTTTAAAAAATAGAAAAAAAATAATAACCATAGGCGTTGCATTTTCATTTCAAAAATATAATAAACTACCAGTATCAAAATTAGATATAAAACTAGATTATATTCTAACTGAAAAAGGTTTACAAAAATGAAAATACTTATTCTTGGTGATGTTATGGGAAACTCTGGTGTCGAGCAGCTAAAAAGAAGCTTAGATAAGATAATTCAAGATAAAAAAATTGATTTTACTATTGTAAATGGAGAGAATGCCGCTGAAGACGGCAAAGGCATTACCAAAGAAATTGCCAAAAAATTATTTGATTTAGGTGTGGATGTTATAACCTCAGGAAATCATATTTGGGACAAGAGTGGTATTATAGATTTCATATCTACTGAACCACGTCTATTAAGGCCTCAAAATCTGACAGAAGGTTCGCCTGGAAATGGATTTGGTATTTTTTTTTCCAAAGATAAAAAACATAAAATAGCTGTGATCAATCTAATGGGAAATGTTTTTATGAAAAAAACAGAAGATTTGTTTATTGCTGCAAAAAACTTACAAAATAGAATCCAATTAAAAAAAAATGCTGATTTTATCATTGTTGATCTTCACGGTGAAATTACCAGCGAAAAAATGGCTATGGGTCACTACTATGACGGTAAGGCTACAGTAGTAGTTGGTACGCATACTCACGTGCCAACAGCAGACACAAGAATCTTAGATAACGGAACAGGATACCAGACAGATATTGGCATGTGTGGTGATTACAACTCAGTCATAGGAATGAATAAAGAAAATTCTATAATGAAATTTTTAAAAGATGATAAAGCTCAAAGACATTTTCCAGCAATAGGACAATCAACATTGTCAGGAATAATAGTTGAAGGAGATACCATAACTGGATTAGCAAAAAAAATTGAAAGATTTTTTCACGGAGGAGTTTTAAATAATTAATATGGCAGGACATTCACACTGGGCTGGGATTAAGCATAAAAAAGGAAAGCAGGACAAAG
>Ga0307986_10002099_pt1 | contig 14322 bp, 11 predicted proteins | sample EllFjometageno82_FD_203170 | JGI IMG/M metagenome (GOLD analysis project Ga0307986, IMG submission 203170) | Marine microbial communities from Ellis Fjord, Antarctic Ocean - #82 | ecosystem: Environmental > Aquatic > Marine > Unclassified | place: Southern Ocean | collected 2014-10-09
GCAGTTATGCATTTAATAGACCAATTATATAGCAATTTAAAAATATTAATTATTATCCAGAAATTAAATTTACTAAAAATAAGATGCTTTCATCTTTTCATGACTCAAATTATATAATGAAAAATGTTAGTTAATTTATATTGAATAATAATTCGAAGAATCGTAGAATTCACAAATGACCTCAAAACTTAAAGATAAGTTTGATAGACAAGGTTTCTTAGTTGTTAGAAATGTTTTAGATTTTAATTTTGAATTAAAACCTATCTTAAATGACATTGAATTTATAATGAATAGATTAGTTTATAAGTTTGTCTTAAAAAAAAAATGTGACACCGTATTTAAATATAATTTTTGGAAAAAATATACTTTTTTATCAAAATTAAATATTAAAGATTTCGATCAGTATTTTAACATTAGACCTCCTAAAGAAAATTTAAAAAAAGACAGTGATTTTTTTGCTACCCAATCAGTCTGGAATCTAATCAGGAATGAACATATTCTAGATATAATTGAAAAATTAATTGGTTCAGAAATAAATTCTAATCCTGTGCAAAATTCTAGAATTAAACAACCTGAAAAATTTTTAAAAAAAAAAACTTTATATGACGGCTTAAGTGGAAGAACTCCTTGGCATCAAGATGCCGGTGTTTTAAGTGAAAAAGGACAAAAACACACTGATTTAATCACATGTTGGATTCCTTTTACGAAAACTACTAAAAAAAATGGCTGTATGATTACAGTTCCAGGTTTGCAGAAAAAAGGTTTATTTAATCATGACGCTGATTCAAAAGGCCAGGCACATATTAGAAACAGTGAACTGTTAAACAGATTAAAAACCGTAGCTTTAGAAGCAAATCCTGGCGACATTGTTTTACTAAGTAAGCACACTGTTCATTGCTCATTACCAAACAACACAAATAACTTTAGAATTAGCATGGATTTAAGATACCATAAATCTGGTCAACCATCTGGGCGAGACCTGCTTCCAAATTTTTGCGTAAGGAGTAAAAATAAAAAAAATATTAAGATTTATAATTTCAAACAATGGTTATCTGTTTGGGAAAAAGCCAAAAAAAAATGTCTTCCTAAAAAGTATACTTTTAAGTATCAGACACCGACATTTAAAGGAAAGAAAAGAGATTTAATTAATCTTATTTAATGAAATCAGTTACAAGGAGAATTTATTTAATAGACTTTTTTCTAGCTGTATTGGGATATGTACTTTTTGTGTTATTTGATACCTTAAACAAAAAATTAATAGGTTCTTATCATGTGTCGCAAATTATATTTATTAATTCAATTTCAGCTTTACTTCCAATAATTCTTTTTATTCAATCGAGAAATGGTTGGATTAAATTAAAAAAAGTTAATTTAAAAATACATTTTTTCCGGACTGTGTTAATGTTTTTTGCAATGCTTGCTTTCATAACAAGCCTCGGACATTTGACTTTAGTTGTTATATATAGTGTTGCATTCACCGCACCACTAATTCTTACCATCGGTGCAAATTTATTTTTAAATGAAAAAGTAGGCTGGAGAAGATACACAGCTATTATTGTAGGATTTTTAGGGGTTATAGTTTCTCTAGATACTTTTAACGAACCTTTAAATAAATATATTTTTATAGCCTTCTTGCCACCATTATTAGTTTCAATTAGCTGGCTGATAGTAAGAAAATATGGCCAAACAGAAAACGTTTTCTCTTTTTTGATTTACGGTAAATTTTTTTTATTAATTTTTTCTGGTATTTTTCTAACAACTAATTTTGTTGCAATGAATCTAAATGATTTTATTTTAAATTTTACTAGTGGTATTATTAGGGGAATAGCCTTAATTTTTATTATCAATTCTGCTAGACACCTTCCTTCATCCCTATTTGCACCAACACAATACATTCAAATTTTTGCAGGTGCTACGCTAGGATTTTTTATATTTGGTGACATACCAACATTAAATAATTATTTAGGCAACGTATTAATCATGGGAGCTGGAGTTTATATTATTGCTAGAGAAGTGATTTTATCAAAAAAAATTGTATCCATAGCCGCAAGACCTGCCACGATTCCTACTGAGGCAAAAGAATAAGTAACCACCTTGATTAAATTTAAAAAAAAAATAATTATTTCATTTATGGGTGTAGACGGTTCTGGAAAAACAACGCTTGCAAAAAAATTGCAAAACACTATTAAAGGATCAAAATACCTGCATCTCAAGCCATACATTGTATTTCAAGATCGAAGAACTGTAATCAAAGATCCACATCATCAAAAAAAAAGTATGTTTATGATGAGTTTATTGAGAATGTTTTCTTGGTTAATTTCTTATAAAGTTTTTTTTTATCAAAGCAAAATTAAAAAAACTTATATTTTTGACAGATATGCGCATGATGTTCTCATAGATCCTTTACGTTATAAACATAATCTTCCTAAACGTTTAACAAAGTTTATTTTAAATTTTTTTCCAGAACCTGATTTATGGATTTTTTTAAATCCCTCTTTAAAAACTGTAGAATCTAGAAAAAATGAACTATCTAATAATGAGTTAAGACGGCAAATTAAAGATTATTCACAGTTTTTTAGAAATAAAAAAAATGTCTTAAAGTTAAACACAGATATTAAAAAAGAAAAGTTATTATCTAATATAACAAAAGCAATTAGTATTTTTATTAAACAGAGAAAACTCTAACTACCGGTGTACAGTTAATATTAGTTGCAACAAACAAACTATTAACTACACATCTAAATTTAACACATGATGATTAGATGCTAAATCATGTCTTTTATGAAAAAAAATTAACAGATAAATTTTAATATTTGTTGTAATTAATCTTTAAATTATTAGAATTTATTAATGCAAAAAAAAGATGATATAGATAGCATTCTTAATGCTGTTAATGAAATTAATTTAAAACAAAAAAAAAAAATTTCTAACACTTTTGAGCCAAAGAATTTTATACCTAAGTTAAACCAAGATTTAACAATTCCTCTTGATGTAGATAAAATTATTAGAGAAGCCGAAGAGTTCAAAACAAAAACACCATTTAAGTCTTCTCAAATTGATTTAATTAAAAATAGAAATGATGGAATAAACACAACCTATACAACAAAGTCAAAAAATGAGATCAAACATTTTGACGAAATACAGGCCCAAGTTATTGATTCCCTTTACTCTAAACTTACAAAAAAAGTAAAAAAAAACACGCTTAAAATTATTTTTAACCTTAACTTAAAAATTAAAGATTTAGAAAAACAGTTAGAAAATTTTCAAATTAAAAAAACACAACCTCTTAATAAAAATGAACTTACTTTAAAAAATGAAGCTGTTGAGTCTTCAAAAACAACAGACCAGTCAATTACTGATTTAAAAAATGTCTTATTTAATAATAAACATTATCTCAAAGATGAGGTTGTTGAATCTTTAAAAATTCAAGATTCAACTATTACCATGCTAAGCAATAAAATAAAAAATTATAAAAGTGTAGAGGAAAAATTACGTTTTAAAATAACAGACTTGGAACAAGATAAAACTATATTATTAAAGAAAACAGAAAACTTTAAGGAAACAAAAGATCATAACAGGATTATAAATAATACAAAAGAAAATCTTATATCTATTTACAAACAAGTAAAAAGACAAAAGGAAATTTTTTTAAACCTTAAAAATTATTTAGCTAAAATTGAACGAGATTTTAATTTTTACAAAGATAATTATGAAAAATTAATTATTGAAAATAATGACATTAAAAAAAAATTGTCAAATACCAAGGATCAGGTAGAGGCTTTTGAAGCAATCAAAAAAGAGCTGGTATTAACTTTTGAAAATTTTAATAATGTTCTATCAAAAAATTCTATTATAAAACTTAACGAATCTTTTTCTAAAATTAATACTAATCTTGATATCCCTAACACCAATATAAAAAAATAAATTCTCTTTGATAACTGGACCTCTTTTCCAGGTGCGTCAATTATGCGATTGATAATCATTATCATTAATATTAATAATCATTATCAATTAAAATAAAAAAAGGATAATTAATGAAAAAGATAGGATTACTCGCTCTGACATTAGCATTTTGCATCACTTCTTTGTTTGCAAACGAAGTTAATGTTTTTAGCGCAAGACATTACGACTCAGACATCCAACTTTACGAAAAATTTACTGCTAAAACAGGAATTAAGGTGAACGTTGTTTCTGGTAAAGACAAAGCTCTCCAAAAAAGAATAAGTGCAGAAGGGGCTGATTCAAAAGCTGATCTATATATTACTGCTGATGCTGGAAGATTAGGCGCATTTGATGCAGCTGGTATGTTTCAAAATTCGATGTCTTCAAAAATAAAAGCAGCTGTTCCGTCTAATCTACGGTCTAGCAATTGGACTGGGATAGCCAAAAGAGCAAGAATTATTTACTACTCACCTGAAAGAGTAAATGCAAATGATCTTAATGGAATGAGATACGAAGATCTTGCAGACGCAAAATGGAATGGCAGAGTTGTGATAAGAAAATCAAATAACGTTTATAACCAATCTCTTGTTGCTTCATTAGTCCAAAATAATGGAAAAAAAGCTACAGCAAAATGGGCTAAAGGAATTGTAGCAAATATGGCTAGAGATTCAAAAGGAAACGACAGAGCTCAAATTCTAGCCGTTGCAGCAGGTGAAGCAGACTTAGCAGTAGCAAATACTTATTACTACGCATTGATGTTATCCGGTAGTAAAGGTGAAGAACAAAAAGCTGCAGCAAAAAAGGTTTTACCTTTCTTTCCAAATCAAGATGGGAGAGGAACTCACATGAACATTAGTGGAGGTGGTGTTATAAAAACTGCTCCAAATAAAGCTAATGCTATAAAGCTACTTGAATTTTTATTAACTAAAGAAGCACAAGAACATATAGTTAATAATACTTTTGAATATCCAATTATTGATGGAGTAGAACCACATGAGTTGGTTCAAGCAATGGGTCTTGGCTTTAAACAAGATCTTAAAACAAAAGTAGCCTCATATGGAAAAAAACAAGCCGATGCATTAGAAGTAATGTTAGCTGCAAAATGGAAATAAAAAGATACTCTTCAATTTATTTTCTAGTGAGAGAGATGGAAAAGGATTTATTTGGTGTTGATACAAATAATTCTACTGATGAATTTAGTTTATTGTCTTCGCAATTGACAAATTTCAATTTTTCATCAGAGTGTAAAAAAATCAATATCGATAAATGGAAGAAAATTAATTAATTTTTTTCCTAAGTGCTCATAATTACTTTTAATGAATTACCCCATTAAATGTGTTATGGGCACACTATAAAATGTTTTTAAAAAAAATTAATTTTTGGTATGTAAGTTCTTTTTTAATATCTTTAGTAGTAGCAATACCCATTCTAACAGTCTTTAGTAGTTTTTTTGACTCCACAGGAAACTACACAACAATTTTAAAAAATACTTTTTTATACGAGTATATTTTCAATTCCTTAGTTCTTTTAGTTGGTGTGTTAATATTAACGTTCTTAATTGGAGTAACCTGTGCATACTTAGTGTCTTTCTACAACTTTCCAGGAGTTAATTTTTTTAAATGGGCTTTGATCTTGTCTTTCGCAGTACCCGCATACATTTATGCCTATTCATTAACAGCTTTTTTTGAAAATTACGGCACAGCTTTTTCAATCTTAAAAAATATATTTGGGGAAGCTGAGTATAATTCATATATACCAAAATTTGATGGCATGACGGGAGCTATTTTATCTATTTCACTTTCATTATTTGGATATGTCTATGTTTTAACAAGAGCATCCTTCCATTACCAATCGCAAAACTTAATTGAACTTGGTAAAAATTTAGGATTTTCAAAAAAAAAATCTTTTTTAAATATAATTTTACCCTCAGCAAGACCCGCTATTGTTGCAGGACTTTCTCTTGTAGCGATGGAGACTTTGTCTGATTTTGGTTCAGTTTCTTTCTTTGGTATCTCAACATTAACAACAGCAATTTATAATGCATGGATTTCATTTGACGACCTTGTTTTAGCTAATAGACTATCTTTCTATTTATTAGTATTTATTCTTGGTTTGTTTATCTTAGAAAATTTTTCTAGAAAAAAAGCTCAATACCACACACCAACTAAAAGTGGATTTAAAAAAAAAATGCCTATAAATCTTACAGGTAAAAAATCATTTTTAGCTTTCACTTTTTGTGCTTTAGTTTTTTTTGTCAGCTTTTTATTTCCTGTTTTACAAATGCTTTATTGGACTATTAGTTTTCCAAAACATTTAGCAGATTTAAATTTGATAAAACTATTTTCAAATACAATGATATTAGTTTTTTTATCTAGTATTTTACTTATTTCTTTAAGTTTTATTTCTAATTATGGGAATAGAGTAACTAGAAGCAAACTATTGAGTCTGTTAACTACTTTTTCTGTTTCAGGGTATGCTATACCAGGCATAATTTTGGCTGTAGCTTTTATTGCTTTTATTTCTTGGTTTGACAATAATGTTGTAAGTTTTTTTGGATTTAAAACTATTAAATCAATTTTTATTGGTTCTGTGTTAGGTTTAATTTTGGTTTATTTCATTAGATTTTACTCATTAGCAAGTAATGGCCTCAAGTCAGGCTATCTAAAAATTAATTACTCAATTGATGAAAGTGCCTATTTGTTGGGTTATTCAAAATTTAAAACTTTTACGAATATCCATATTCCTTATCTGAAAGATTCGATGTTTTTAATAGGTATTTTGATAGCTATTGAAATTATAAAAGAATTACCAATAACATTAATAATGAGACCTTTTAATTTTGAAACATTTGCAACTACCGCTTATATTTTTGCATCTCAAGACTTACTTGAAGCAGCTGCAGCCCCGTCTTTATTCCTTATAGTTATTGCAAGTTTCTTTATTTTGATTACATCTAGATTTATTCTTAAAGATTAAAATTATGAGTAAAAACTTTTTAGAAATAGACAATGTTACATTCACAGCTAGCGCAAAAAATAAAGTAAACAATGTTTCTCTAAACATTGAAAATAAAGGAGACATTATTTGTTTATTAGGACCTTCAGGAATAGGCAAAACTACAATACTGAGAACTATTGCAGGCTTAGAAAGAATTGATTCTGGAAAAATTATTTTAAACAACAATGTAATATCGTCTAAAAACTTGCATGTTGAGCCAGAGAATAGAAATATATCTTTAGCATTTCAAGATAATTCATTATTTCCTCACTACAACGTTATTCAAAATATAAAATTTGGCGCTGAGAGAAATAACGTTAAGAAAAAAAATTTAAATATTAAAGAAGTAATAAAATTTTTACACTTAGAACATGTAGTAGAAAAATATCCACATCAAATAAGCTCCGGAGAAGCTCAAAGAGCATCACTAGCTAGATCACTACTGTCAAACCCTGATTTATTATTATTAGATGAGCCATTGTCAAATGTTGATCAAAATTTCAAAGAAGAAATACAAGTAAAACTAAAGCAAGTATTAACAGAACACAAAATTACGACAATAATTGTGACACATGACTCTTACGAAGCTTTTTACTTAGGACACAAGTGTGGAATTATATTAAACGGACAACTTAAACAGTATGATGATCCTTATAATGTTTATCACTTTCCTAACTCAATAGAAGTTGTAAATTTTTTAAATAGAGGAACTTTAATTCCAGCCAGAGTTACAGGTGAAAATAGTTTAGAGAGTACTGATCTTGGCACGATCAAAGGTAATTTTATTAAACACTATCCAAAAGGATCAGATGTTAAATTGTTAATACAACCTGAGGATTTAGAACACGATGATGGAAGCAGTTTAAAACTCGAAGTTATTGACAGACAGTTTAGAGGAACAAATTTTATTTACACCCTTAAAACTCCAAGCAATTTAAAAATCCCAGTATTTGTTCACTCTCATCATATTCACCAACATGAAGTAGATGAAAAGTTTGGAATTAAAAGACCTATTAACATTGATCATATAGTTTGTTTCTAATAGAAATTAACACCTTAGTTAATTTTATCTTTTTCTATCATTGGAATTATATTAGATTACTTAAAAAAGTATCCCTAGCTAACTTGGATAATAGTATAAATATTTTATAAAAATGAAAACTTTAGAAAAAAAAGTTAGCTACCGTCAAGTATTTACACCTAATGAAAAAATAGGCTACCAATTTATTCCTAATATCAACGCTAGAATAATTAACGAGAATGGAGGCTATTTCGTTAAGACAAACAACTTAGGTTTTCGTTCTAATGTAGATTTTAATTTAAGAAAAAAATTAAACAAAAGAATAATTTTCTTAGGTGATTCAAATACAGCAGCAGACGGTGTTAATAATCATGAAAGATTTTCTGATTTGATTGGTGAATCATTTGATTGTGAAACATATAATTTTGCACTACCTGGGTCAGGGACCGACCAACAATATTTAATTTGGGAAGAGTTTGCAAAAAATTATGAATCTGATTTAATTGTTTTAGGTGTGCTCGTAGAAAATATTGAAAGAAATAAAGTTGCATTTAGGGAGACTATAGATCCTAATACGCAGGAAAAAATATTGACACCTAAACCTTACTACTCACTAGAAAATGAAGAACTAATTTTACACAAAAGTCACATTTTAAAAAAAGAAAAAAATATAAGTGCAACTAATTCTGAATTAGTACAATGGAGCATACCTAAAAACCAAGAATATATTTACAAAGCAATTAATGTATTTAGAACTCATAATTTTTTCAATCCTTTTAGAAAAAATTTAGATCCGTTGATAAGTAAATTTAGATCTTTAGCAGTTAAATATGCATACCAACCTTACCCAGACTATAAAAACAACACCTCAAGTGGATACCTATTAATGGAGGGAATATTAAAAAAAATTCTTAAATCCGTTAATAATAAACCAATAATTATACTTCCTATTCCCACATATCATTACTATCATGATGAGGCTAAACCTATTTATCAAAATTTTTTTAAAAATTTTAACGATCCAAATCAAAATGTTTTTGTTGTAGATATTTTAGATGATTTGAAAAAAATAGATCTCAAAAGTAGAAAAAAATTATGTTTTAAAAATGATAAATCACATTTTTCTCCATATGGGCATATTGTTGTTTCGGACATATTAAAAAAGAAAATAAAAGATTTAAATATTCTAGAAACAACAAATGAAAATATTTCAAATACAAAAAAAAGAAATAAAAATTTAGGTTATATTTTAGGTATATCAGCTTTCTACCATGATTCAGCCGCAACTATTATAAAAGATGGAGAAATTATTGCAGCAGCTCAAGAAGAAAGATTTTCTAGAATAAAAAATGATAAAGGCTTTCCTGAACAAGCAATCAACTTTTGTTTAGAGCAAGCAAATATTCATCAAGATGAACTTAAAGCCATTGTATTCTACGACAATACAAATCTTACGTTAGAACGTATTTTATGGTCTTTCGGATGCTCTACCCCTAAAAGCAAAAGTATTTGGAAAGAAGCTTTCCCAGCGTGGGTTAAATTCAAACTCTTTATTCCCGAATTAATAAGAACAAAGCTAAACTATAAAGGAAAAATACTTCACGACCTTCATCATAGATCTCACGTAGCAGCCGCATTTTATCCGTCACCTTTTAACAGCGCGGCTATACTTACCGTTGATGGGGTTGGTGAATGGGCAACTGCAACTATTAGTTTAGGGAGAGACAATAATATCAAAATTCTAAAAGAATTGAACTTTCCTAACTCTGTTGGGCTTTTATATTCAGCCTTTACCCAATTTACTGGATTTAAAGTTAATTCTGGAGAATACAAAATGATGGGCTTAGCCCCTTATGGCGAGCCTATTTATGTTGATTTAATTTTAGAAAATTTAGTTAAAATATTTGAGGATGGTTCAATAGAAATTAATCTTGATTATTTTAATTTTTTTGATGGCTCCATAATGACAAATAAAAAATTTGAAGATTTATTTGGAGGACCATCAAGAACTCCAGATACAAACATAACAAAAAGAGAAATGGATATTGCTTGTTCTATTCAGAAAGTGACTGAAAAAATTATTATTTTAATGGCTAGATATACAAAAAAATTAACAGGAGAAAACAATATTTGTTTAGCTGGTGGTGTTGCGTTGAATTGTGTTGCCAATGGTGTTTTAGTTAAAGAAAAAATATTTAGAAATATTTGGATTCAGCCCGCAGCTGGAGATGCGGGCTCATCTTTAGGGTGTGCTTTAGACGCTCATTTTTCTTATTACGACAATGCAAGAGATGTAGGTAATAATTTTAAATCATCACAAGGTTCTTCACTTTTAGGTCCAGAGTGGAGCAATGAAGAAATTAATGCTTTCTTAAATTCAAATGCAATTAATTATGAATTAATTGAAAAAAATAATCGAGGAAAAAAAATTGCAAATTTTTTGGCTGAAGGTAAAGTTGTTGGTCATTTTTCTGGTAGATCAGAATTTGGTCCGAGAGCTTTGGGTTCAAGATCAATTTTAGGAGATCCGACTAACAAAAACATGCAAACTATAATTAATTTAAAAATAAAAAAAAGAGAATCCTTCAGACCTTTTGCCCCAGCAGTTTTACAAGAACAAATTAATAAATATTTTGATTTAGATGTTGAAAGTCCCCATATGCTTTTAGTTGCAGAGATCAAAAATGAAAGAAAAATTAAAATAAAAAATAATTCTCGCAATGAAGATATGCTTAAAGTGGTAAAAAAAATTAGAAGTGATATTCCAGCTGTAACCCACGTTGATTATTCAGCAAGAATACAGTCTGTTAGCAAAGAAAGAAATGGAAAATTTTACGATTTAATAAAATCATTTGAAGAGCTTACGGGTTGTGGTCTAGTTATTAACACATCGTTCAACGTAAGAGGAGAACCTATAGTAAATACCCCTTGGGATGCTTACATGTGCTTTATCAATACTGAAATGGATGTTTTGTTTTTAGAAGATTTTTATATCCTTAAAGATAAAAAAAATAATATTTCAATTAATTTAAAAAATGAAAACGTAGAGATTGATATAAAGAACAATAAATCTGGCAATAAATTAGATAAAGAATTAGATAAAATTTATAATAAATTTTTTTTACCAAACCTTAAAAATATTCCTGAAATATTTATTTTGAAATCTAACAAATTTTCTACTTGGGAAAATTTTTTCTACAAGGAAAATGCTAAAGAGTTGTTTTATTTAAAAGATAATTTTAGTAAAAAAAACACAAATTCAGATATAATAGTAAATGAAATTACAAAACTATGGAAAAATAAAAAATTTGCAAAAGAAATGCAGACAACCGTAAAAGAATTAGTCAAATTAAGTAAAAATTACTCTTTAGAAATTAACCATTCTAAAATATTAGAAAAAACTTATGAAATGTTTTAATTTTAAAATTATTATTTAATTAATAGTTTAAAACTTATGGATGATTTAAATAAAAAAGAACTAATTTTTAATTTTAACTTGAATATTTTGAAAAATATTATTAACACTTTAAAATCACTTAATTATAAAAAAATTCAATATATACCAGTTACACAAAGCTATCTTGCACTTGTAAAAGAGCATGAAAACTTTATTAATTTTTTTTCAAAAAAAAAACATCTTTTATTTTATTATTCTTTATTCCCTAAATTATATCGATTTTCGCTTTCAAAAAAATTACAAACTTGTTTAGATTTATGTTTTTTGAATAAAGATGGTACGAAAAAAGAATTTTTAGAAATATTTACTCACGATTTGTTTGATCGGGCTCTAAAAAATAAAATAATCTTTGAAAAAAACGATAGATATCAATTCAATATTAGTTTTCTTCCTTACGATAGCTTTATTTTTTTGAGAGAAGCAAATAATGACTACGAAGATTTTTATACAAATCCAGAGACAACAGGTCATCCTGAATTTGACAGCAAAGTATGGGTTGGAGCCGATGCAATAATTTTCAATAAATACTTAAAAAAAATATTAAAAAATAGGGTATTTGACCGTGGATTAGAAATTGGTTCAGGTACTGGTATCGTAAGCATTACTGCCTCTAAGTTTACAAAAAAATTTGAAGCTATTGATTATAATGAGAGAGCAGTAAAATACACTGAACTCAATATTTTACTTAACGATGTTCAAAAACTGAGCTCAACTTATTCAAATATGTATAAAAATGTAAAAGGCAAATTTGACTTAATTCTTGCTGTTCCGTGGTTTATTGAACTAGAAAAAAGTGGCTTAGAAGAAGTACCTTTCATTTTTGAAGGACTAGATAATTTTCTCAATACTGATGGGGTTTGTTTAATGACTTTAAATTCCTATGTTAAAAATGGTACTGATGCAAATATTGGATTTTTAAAAAAATTTATAGAAAAAAATTTTTATTCTATAGAGTTATATACAATGGGCTACACAATTGAGAGAAAACGCTATAAAGAACTGAAGAAATATAATGTTGATTATATTGTAAGTTATTTCGCTGTTATAAAAAAAAGTAAAGTTAGCTCTATTAAAATTCACAAAGTTTCTTTCCTAAGGAAAATTAGAGATTTTACATTTATATATGTTTACAAGCTTTTAAACAGATGAATTGATTAAAAGCTATATTGTAGTAAAACTAAAATTAATTTTTGATATTTAATTTTAATATCAATTTTAATAAGCGCCCTTAGCTCAGTTGGATAGAGCATCGGTTTTCTAAACCGAGGGTCGTAGGTTCGAATCCTTCAGGGCGCACCAAATTTTTTTCGTATTTTATTGCAAAATGCACAAATTTGATAAAACTATTATGAATAAAAATTTAACAAAGAAAAATTTAACCAAATTAAAGCCTTCCGCCACGTTAGCTATAAACGAAAAATCGAAGGAATTGATGTTAAAGGGTAAAAAAGTTTATCGTTTTGGTTTCGGTCAATCTCCTTTTCCAGTGCCAGAAAAAATTGTATCTGCTTTAAAAAAAAATGCAGACAAAAAGGCATATCTCCCAATGCAAGGACTACCTGAGCTTAGAGAAGCTATTGCTAAATATTTAACTAAAAAAACTAAAAGTAGTTTCAATAAAGAAAATATAATTATTACACCTGGCTCAAAAGAAGGAATGTTTTTGATGCACATGGCATTTAACGGAGATATAATCCTACCAGCTCCAAGCTGGGTTTCTTACGCCCCACAAGCACAAATTGCTTCCAACAGAGTACACTGGATTCAAACTTCCGCAGACAATAACTGGTTTCCTACTACTGCAGAGCTAGAAAGAAAAATTAAAACAATTAAGAATAAAAATATAATTTTAATATTAAATTCACCAAACAACCCATCTGGAACTACTTGCAACAACTTGAAAGAACTTAGCAAAGTAGCAAAAAAATACAAAATTATAATTCTTTCTGATGAAATATATACCGATCTGAAGTTTGACAGAAAGTATGATTCTATCTCAAAGTATTATCCTGAAGGAACTTGTATTACCGGTGGTTTAAGTAAGTGGTGTGGAGCAGGTGGGTGGAGACTAGGTTTTTTTGCGGCACCAAAACAATTAAATTTACTTATGGACAACCTCAAAGTACTAGCAAGTGAAACTTTCTCAACTGTTAATAGCCCAGTTCAATATGCAGCGGTTGAAGCGTACAAGGGTGACTACAATAATTTTAAATTAAAAACTTCAAAAATTTTACAAGGCGTCGGGATGTATGTGTATGAAAAATTAAGATCAAATAAGGTATTAATTAATCCACCTCAAGGGGGGTTTTATTTAATGCCAGAATTTATTAATAAAAAATACAAAACATCATCTGATATGTGTGTTGCTATTTTAAAGGAAACTGGAGTTGCATTATTGCCTGGATCTGCATTCGGCTTTAGACCAAATAAAATGTTAGTAAGATTAAGCTTTACAGATTTTGATGGAAGCAATTTTTTAAAAAATATTTCTTCAGGAAAAAACGTTAGTAAATCAGATGTAGAAAAATATGCACCAAATGTTGTAGCTGGTGCTCAAATTCTTTCAAATTGGTCTAAAAAATTATAAATTTCTTCTTTGACCTTCTGGTCTTAACGTAGTTTAATAACACAATTAAATTAAACAATAGGAAAAAAATGAAAAAAATAACATCAATGATTTCTGCTTTTTTAGTAATGTTTGCCGTAACAAGCTCATTTACTTCAATAGCAAAATCAGCAGAGTTCTTTACAATCGGAACTGGTGGACCTACTGGAGTGTATTTCCAAACAGGTAACGCAATTTGTAAAATGTTGCACAAACAAGCAATAGCTAAAGAACATGGAAGAAAAAAAGGTATAGACACAGCATATAGATGTACTGCTCCATCAACAGGTGGATCAAACT
>Ga0307986_10002101_pt1 | contig 14314 bp, 16 predicted proteins | sample EllFjometageno82_FD_203170 | JGI IMG/M metagenome (GOLD analysis project Ga0307986, IMG submission 203170) | Marine microbial communities from Ellis Fjord, Antarctic Ocean - #82 | ecosystem: Environmental > Aquatic > Marine > Unclassified | place: Southern Ocean | collected 2014-10-09
GCGTACAATGCTTCTGCTATAGAATAGCCAAAACCTTCAAAATCTCTTGTCAATGAAAAAAATAAATTAAAATTTTGTAAAATCAAAATGCTTTCTTTATTTATATATTTTGTAATTTTAATAAATCTTTCAAGCTTATAGTCGTAAATTTTTTTTTTTAGATAGTTTACTTCTTTTGCGTCACCTGAGCCTACAAAAAAAATTTTGTATTTTACTTTTAAACTTTCAGGTAATTTATTAAAGCCCTCTATAAGATCTATTTGTCCCTTATATGCTTCGATTCTAGATAACATTCCAACTTTTATTGTCCCATTTCTTGTTCTGAAATAATCTAATTTTTTTTTTTTTATTTTTCTTAAAACAATTCCATTATGAATTACTGAGTATTTATTGTTAAAAAAGGTGAACAGTAATGTATTTTTTTTAATAGAATTTTTTGTAGCAAAAGAAACGAAAATTAGACCATTAATTATTTTTCCTATAAATAAATTAATAAAATTAATTAAGAAAAACCATATTTTTGGTTTGCTAAAACAGTGATGTATCAGAAGGTGTATATTTCTCTTCTTCAATAGTCTGCTTGCAAAAATGCTAGCCATTTCAGACCTAAAATCTCCATACCCACCACAATTAGCTAATAATAAATCATAATTAACTTTATCTAAAATTTTATACATTTGCCTAATAGAGATTAAAAATAACAATGGTTTAATTATAAAAAAAAAAAGTTTCAAAAAATTACTTTTAGCTAATGTTACATTTAACGTATGATAATAAATAATTTTTACTTGTTTTTTATTGCATGATTTTAAAATGCTTTTAACTGCATTATTAGTTTTATTTGTAATTATTGTAAATTGTGTATGTTTAAATTTTTTATTATTAATTAAGGTTAATAAATGTGTAGTAGCTCCGCCATATTTAAGATTTTCCATTACAATAGCTATTTTTTTTAAACTTGTGGATTTAAACATTAGTTAATTCTATTCAAAATTTAAAATAATATCTTTATTATTGGGATTGTTAGGTTGGTCAAATTTATTAGGGAAAATTAAACTTTTTCTATCCTCCTCTGGGTGTTTTTCAAATGTCATTTCAATTACCAGTGGATCCTTTTTTTCATCGACTGATCCGTAATTATTAGGATGTATATGTGTAAGAGGTAGTTGAAAATTATTTATAAAATTTTTAACTCTATCTAAGTTTAAATCTAAGTCATGAAACTCTATAACTAAACCACATAAATTATCTTGAAATTCTATTAATTCATCTAAAATTCTATATTCAGAACCTTCAATATCAATTTTAAAAAAAAGTGGTTTTGGAAAATTATTTTCTGATAGAATTTTTTTTATACTACTTGTGCCAATTGTTTTTACATCAAGATAATTAGACTTAATTTTAAAAAAATTTTTAAATTCAAAATATCTTCTTAAAGTATTTTTTATAAATGGCCAATTAAAGTTGTATAAAGACGCACCGATATCGTTATATATTCTTTTTTTCCAGTATGTCTTGTTTACTGTATGATCGTAGCAATAAACGTTAACCGGGTTTATTTTGATAAAGTCACTTTCAAAAGAGCAGTCATCGAGAATTCCAAAAGCGATAAGTGTTTTAGCTTCTAAAATTGTTTTATTGGAAACTAGGTAGCCACCATCATTATTTCTTCCGCATCTAATTAAATTAAAGTTTTTTTTTGGGTTGAGTTTTTTATTTAAGGCCATATTGATTTATAAAAATTTTGATCCTATAGAATAAGGAAACTTAGTGTTTTTAACAAATAAAGTGTTTAAAAATATAATTCTCTTTAAAAAATAATAAGGTATCGAAAGTACATATTTAAACTTCATATGTTTAAAAGAATTTTTCCAGACTAATAATTCAGATTTAGTTGGCAACATATTAAAATTTATTATTTTTTTTTGGAATATTTTTATAATCATTTTTAAAATAGTTTTTTATTATACATCTAGAAAGAGTAAAAAAATAAATAAGATCATGTTCAAAAAACAAATTTAACTCCTTTTTTTTTGGTTTTTTAAACTTAATGGACTTATCTATCCATTTACCACTTATTTCATCACCCCACCATTGTTTGCCAAAATAAGTACACTTGAGGAGGTTTTTTGAAAAATTAATTTTAAAAATTTTTTTGTCATATCGACTGTGTGAGTGTAAATTAAAAAAATTAATAAATATTTTCATGTTTCATTAATTTTTTATTAATAGTAAATCAGTAAATAATGCGTGTTTATTCTTTTTTTCTTCTTCCCAGTCAGAAAATAATTCGTCTAAATTTTCTTTATTTATTTTTTTTAAATAAATTTCCTTCTCCGATAGATCAGCAAAATAACTAAATTTTTCTAATATTACTCTCATTTGTTCCCATAAATTATTTCTTTTTAATCCATATGGCCAAAATTCCAAAACTATCGGAGTTTTGCTATTAATTAAATTTTGAGCTCCAGATAAAATGGCTGGTTCAAACCCCTGTGTATCAATCCAAACTAGGTCTGTTTGACTGTTTAAATTCTGAAATAATGTATCAAATTTTTTTGATTTTACTTTTTCAATAACTCTTCTTTTTTCATCATATAAATTTGATGCTAATTGTTTCAATCTTATTCTGTGATCACCAGAATTATCATGTGCTAACTCCATTTCTAAATTTTGATCATCGACTGAACCTAAAGCATAATTAAAAGATTTAATTTTATCCTCAAGATTGTTTAAAATAATATTTATTTTGAGCAATTTAAAATTTTTACTTACTGGTTCTATTGCGTAAGCAGCTTCAACTAAGTTTCTTTTAACAGCTGGTATACAAATAGAACCGATGTTAGCACCAATATCATAAAGATTTTTAATTTTATTTTTTTTATTTAAAAAATTTAATATTTTAGTAAATTTTTTTAAATCAAATTCTTCATTAATAAATATTTCTTTTGATATAATATTGTCATTAGAAAACAAAGCAAATTTTTCTCCATGACTATTAGAGTAAAAAACTATTTCTGTAACTTCTTTGTAAAAGTCAAAAATAATACCTCTTAAAAAAGGTATTTTAGTTTTTAAGATCATGTATAAAATATAATATATAAAAATATTAATTATTTTTTTTAAACCTAAAAAACTTAAAATTAATTTAATTTTTTTTTTAAGATTTAATTTCTTGTTATTAATATTTTCATACTTTTTCATTATTTTAATTTAAAAACTTCAGTAATTAAATAGCCTTCTACTGGATGTGAGCTTGTTCTGCACAATTCAAACCTTTCAACAAAATTTAAATTGAATGGCTCCTTCACAATATCAACCGCACTATTTTTAGAAAGCCTTATGTCTGGTCCAGTGATTATGTCCTTATTTGCATTAAAATCATTGTTGCTAGGATAATGCTCTGTAATTATTAAATATTCGAAATGATTTGATATGTTTTTTATAAATTTTATAATCAAATCATTTGAAAGATGTTGCAATACACATCTAACTATACAAATATCAGAATCTGGTAGTAAATCTTTTGTCATGTCAAGCACTCTAAAATTTACGTTTAAATCTTTATATTTTTTTTTATTATCATTAATTATTTCATCAAAAATATCTGTAGCTATAAATTTTTTTGTATAAGGTACTATTTTTGAAGAAATGACAAAATCACCACAACCTAATTCAAGAACTTCTTTTTTATCATTAAATTGTTTTAAAAAATTAATAATTTTACTAATATAACTGTTTGTAAATTCATCTAAATGTGAACCAAGACCTGAATAAAAATTATATTTCTTTTTGTCAAGATCAGACGTCCATACTTTATTTTTGTAAATTTTCTCAAAAACTTCGTAAGTATTTAAATTTTTGTATTTATCTAATAAAAATTGACTGTATTTTTTTTTTATAAAAAGCAAAATAAAACTTGGAATTAAAAACTTTAAAATTTTTTTTACTTTACCCATTTATAAATTCTTTAGTTAGTAAATCTCCAATTATTCTATAATTAGGTTTTTTTTCTATATGTTTATTTTTTGGTGTGAGGTATTTATATTTGTATTTTTTAAAATTTAATTTCTTTACTTTAATATTTTTTAAAATTTCTTTTTTGCTAAAATTACAGATATCGATTGGCTTATGGCCTAAAATTTTGGATTGTAACAATATACCTTCTATATCCTCTCTCGTATGTTGATATTGAGATGAAAATATATTCATTATTGGTTTGTTGTGAAATACTGCGTATGAGATTGCTGTTGAATAAGTGCTTATAAAAAATAAACATTTTGAAGAGAGTTCCCCTAGAGAGTCATAATCGTTATTAACTTCTCTATTATTAAAATAAGGGTTTAAACTTTTTATACTTTTTTTTTTTGATTTATATTTTGGGTGAGGGATCACAATTACTATTGCTTTGAAAAATTTTTCCAATGAGTCAAAAAATTTATTTAAATTCTCATAATGTTTTTTTTTATCATGATTAAATAATCGTTCCCCTCTTAATTTTATGTCACCAGTAAAATAAGGTGCTCCATTATCTAAATAAATTATATAATTTTTACTATAATTCTTATTATTGTTTTCAGTCAGAAGTGCGTTGGAATAATCATAGGTATGAAAATCTATTTCAAAAGATTTTTTTGCTTTGAGGCCTGCATTTTTTTTTTTATCAAAATTATTTGAGAGCAAAAATATATTTTTGTATTTAAAAAGACTATCTATAAATTTAGAAAAATATACTTTAAGAGGAAAAATATAAATTTTATAATTTAATCTATGCTGCTTTATCCTAGAGAGAAAAAAACTTATATTTTTTTTTTTTAAAGAGAACGAAGAGTTAGGAACATAACTTATTACTGGTAAATTAGAACTTTTTACAAATAAATTTATAATTAAACTTTTAAAATTAAAAGTATTTATTAAATTAAATATTATAATATTTTTTTTTTTTAGTTTGTTAAAATTCCTAACCCATAAAATCAAAGAAGTAAATTGATTTGCTTTTTTATATAATTTAGTTTTCCATTCTGAGTTAAAGTTTTTATCTAAAATTATGCCAGACATGTCATGAATAAGTATTTTTAAATTATATTCTTTTTCTAATTTACAAATTTCATACTTATAAAAGTGAAACTCTGTAAATTGATTAGGAAATAAATATAAAATAGTTTTTTTCACAACGTCCAGCCATCATCTATTATTAGATTTTGGCCATTAATGTATTTTGATTTATCCGATAATAAAAATACAATTAATTTCGCAATATCCTCTTCATGTAATAAACCTTTTGAATTACAGGATTTTTTATATCTTTTTTTAAATAATTTTGGTTGATTATCTTCTATTCCACCTGGACTGACGCAATTTACTCTTATATTTTTTCCTCGAAAATATTTTGATAAATATTTAGTAATAGAAATAATGCCCGATTTAATCGCTGAATATTCTATTGGACTTATCATACTTAAATTTTCATAATGTTCGAATTTAGGTGATTGAACACCTTGAATAGATGAAATAAAGATTAAATTACCTTCTTTTTTTTTTATAAATTCCTTGATAATTTTTTGAGAAAAAATTATAGACCCACCTAATTGATTTTGTAAATCTTTATTTAAGTAAGCTTCCTCTAAATTTTCAAATTTTGTTCCCCATTTTTTTGATCTTGGATAGGAACAATGTACTGCTCCGTGAATTCTTTTAAATTTTTTTAGCCCAAAATTTATAAAACTTTCTATATTTTTTTTCTTTGAAAGATCAGATTGATAAATTTCTAATCTTTTTGAATTAAGTTTTTTTTTTATCTTTAAAAGTCTTGGTTTATCTATATCGCCTAATAATACATTGTAACCTTTTTTAATTAAATTTACTGCTACCGCCGCACCTACTCTGCCAGCTCCTCCCGTAACTAATATTGTCTTATTTTTTTTAAACATTTTATTTAAATTTTCTTATTTTATCAATAATTGAGATTAATTGTAATCCCTCGTTATAGGTACAAGATTTACTATAATTATCATTTAATAGTGCCCTATGTTGAGTTCTATAGGTATAATTTTCATCTATTTTAAATGTTTTCATTTTTTTTTTATTTTTTTCAAATATTTGTATAGTGTTTTTTATCAAATCACCTTTTAAACTAAAACTATTACCACTTATATTAATTTGTCTTTGTGTGTGAAAGCTAAAAAAATTAAGATTCATATAAAAATTTGCTTCTAAAGTTTTTCCTATAATTGAGGCATAATCTTCTGTATCTATTTTTAGATTAGAAAGCTTTTTTACTATTGCATAATTCAAATTTGTAATCTTTTTAAAAATCCATTGTAGATAATCAATTTCATGACTTAACTCCAGAAGTACACCACCACCATATTTTTTTTTTGCTGAATTGGATTCTGAATAAGTCATGTTTTTTCTCCAATTTGGAAGGTATGACTGACAATTAATATTAATAGAAAAAATTTTTTTATTTTTTACGAAATCTTTAATAAAATTTATTAAAGGGTGATAGCGTAAATTATATCCAATAAATACTTTATTATGGTGAATTCTTAATCTTTTAAATTTTTCAAATATTGGTTTTTCCACTAGAATAACTTTTCTTTTAAAATTTTTTTCTAAGTAAGACAAATGTTTGAGGTGATCTGAAGTTCTAGAAGCTATAATAAAATAGTCTGGATTAATTTTTTTAATTTCACTTAAAGTCTTAATTTTATAAAATTTTTTGCAGGTTTGTTTGGTTAAAACATAAATTCTACTGATATCGTTAAATTTACTTAAAATTTTTGCATGTCTCTTACCTATTGAGCCGTAGCCAATTATTAAAACAATTTTTTTCACTTTGCTTTGGCTAAAAGTTTAGCGATTTTGTAATCTGTTATATCATCAATGTCCGTGGCTCTTATTTTTGGAACTCTTATAAAGCCTGTCTTACCATCAAATAAATTATTTTGTTTCTTTATATAGTTTGGTCTAAATACATAACACACTGTTGTTAAATCAAAACACTTTGGGGCATCCTGTCTTCTATGAACTTTAGTTTTGAGTGCACAAACTAAACTTAATTTTTTATTTTTAATTTTGACCATATTGAAATAAGGATTTTTAATTGAATTGGCGATCGTGAATACAATATCTAATTTTTTTTTTATTGCCTGATAAATGCATTTATCTATATCTGATACTTTTCTAAGAGGCGATGTTGTGGGCACTGACACAATAAGATTAATATCTTTATTTTTATTTAGGAATTTTATTGCATGCTTCCAGGTATCTATTTCTGGTGAGTTATTTTTTGCTAGTTTCTTAGGCCTAATAAACGGAACTTCAGCTTTATTTTTAATGGCTTCTTTTGCAATTTTATAACTATCAGTAGAAACAATAACTCTACTTATATATTTGGATTTTTTAGCCTGTCTAATAGCATTGCCGAGCAGCGTTGTATTCTTGAACTTGAGTAAGTTCTTATTTTTAATCCCTTGTGAGTTACCTCTGGCACAAATTAACGCTATGATTTTCATTTAAACTTTAAAGTTATTATCTAAATTTTTTTATTTAAGAAGTATTTATATTTATCCATTTGTCCTACATCAATCCAGTCTTTATCTTTAATTTCGTAATATCCAATCTTTTTTTTAATTTTTATAGAATTATTTATTAAGGAGGTAAAATCTAAATATTTTTTATTTTTTATTTGCGACAGAATATTTTTATCTATTAAATATAAGCCCACATTTACATTTAATTTTAATTTAGGTTTTTCAACTAGTGTAAATTGTTTTTTTTTAGAACTTACAACACCATAAGGAATTGTAAATATTTTACGGGCAACAACTACCGTAATATCATTTTTATTTTTTAAATGATGTTGGAGTATATTGTAATAATTTGCATTAATAATGGTGTCACAATTTGTTAAAAAAAAATATTTTTTAATTTTATTTTTTAAATAAAATAAACTTCCAGCTGTACCCAAAGGTTTTTTTTCATTAATTAGTTGAATATTAAATTGCTTTTTAGACTCTTCAAAATAAGATTTTAAAATTTCAGATTTATAGTTAATAGAAATATAAAATTTATCAGGTCGATAATTTTTGAATTTTTCTAGAATATGTCTGATTGCCGGTTTTTTATTTATCGGTAATAATGGTTTAGGCAATATGTCTGTGTAAGGTCTTAATCGCATACCTTTTCCACCTGCCATAATTACTACACTACAATTTATTTTTTTTGAATTTTCAAATTTAAGGCTATCTATATTCGCTGAGTTAAGAATTTTAATTATTTTAAATGTTTTTCTATCTACTACTGGAATAATCATTAAGGTTTTAATTTTTATTTGTACTTCTGCGAGTTTTTCTTTTAATTGATCTGAAAATATAAATTTTGCATTTTGATTATAAATTTTACTTATATTTCTATTAAGTATATTTTTATTCATTATAGCTTTCCTTAAATCGTAACTACTAAGAATGCCTTTAAATATATTTCTGTTTTTTACAACAGCAAGTGATTGACCACCAAGTTTATTAATTTTTTCAATTGCTTTTTTTGTCAGGCAATTATGATCAATAAAAAAATTTTTCATAGTATTATTTCCGAACTAAAATTAGCTAAATTTATCTTTTGTTTTATAGATTTTTTTCTAGACTCCTCCAAGCCTGTTCCTAGAAAATTAAATAAATTGGCAGTTATTACTCCAGATACATTATCATTTTTTAATCCCTCAGCAATATGTTCTGGTTTTCCAGCTCCACCCATTAATAAAATAGGTTTTGTTTTACAACTTTTTGGGACTTTTTTAAAAATTTTTAAATCTAAACCGTTACCTGTTCCATCATTTTCAATTGAATTTAGTATAATTTCTCCAAAGTGTATTGTGTTCATTTTGGTAAAGAATTCAGATAAGTACATTTTAAATTTTGTTCCACAATTAACATAGACTTTATCTCCATTAATTTCATCACATTGATAGTCAACCATAATAGAAATTGATTGTTCTCCATAAACTGCCGAAATTTCTTTAGTAAGACTTTCTTTAAAAATTGAAGTATTTAATAAAACTTTATCTGCACCGTTATTAAAATAAGCAGCAACATCTTTCAAGTCTCTTATTCCTCCTCCTAAAGTAATCGGGATAAAAATTTTTTTTCTCAATTCATTAATATCACTAAAGAACTGTTTTTTGTCTTTTGATGTTGGTTGTTTTTTTACTAGTAAACAAATCAATTCATCAATATGATTTGAAGTTACTCCAAAACCAAAATTATTTATTAACCAATTAAGATCACCTACTTTTTGAAGTTTAAAGTTTCTACTTAAATAAAAGTATCCATCTTGGTACAGCAAAGCAAAAATAATTCTTTTTTTAATCAATTATCAATCTCTAAAAAATTTTTTAATAGTTTAAGTCCCACATAATGGCTTTTTTCTGGATGAAATTGCGATCCATAAATATTATCTTTTTCAATAAATGAAATAAATTCATTTCCATAATTTGTTTTTGCTGTAATCACACCGTCTTGGGTTTTTTTAATATTGAAAGAGTGTATAAAATAAAAAGGCGATTTATTTTTAATACCTTTCCATATTGGTGTATTCTTATGCAGAACTTCATTAAATCCAATATGTGGCAAAGGTAAATCGTCAGATTTATCAAAAATCTTAAATGAACCTTTAAATAAATTTAAACCAATCGCATTTTTGCTTTCTTCGCTCTGCTCAAATAAAAGTTGCATACCTACACATATTCCAAATAAACTATTTCCTTTTTGAACAAAATCTTTGATTTTATTTGGCCAATCCTTTTCTTTAAGATTATCAGCTAATTTTCCAAATGAGCCTACGCCAGGTAAAATTAAATGGGAAAACTGACTAAGATCTGAAGGTAAAGATATTATTTTAGTTTGTACATCAAGATATTTTATTGCGTTGTATATTGAACCAAGATTACCTGCTCCATAGTCTATAATTCCAACTTTTTTTTTAGGCATCATTTGACTTCAAACTTGGGTGTCCATTTATTTTTTTTCTCAAATAGTTCTTTGTTTGCCCACTTATCAATATTTTTAAGAAAGTCATTCATGCTCATTTTATAATAATTACAATAGTCTTCAAATAAACTTTCAGGATATAAATCATCATATAGTTTTATTAGTTGAACAGCCTGATCTCTAGATAAGGATCCCCTTCTTATATCGATTGCTGCGTCTTGTGTTGTTCTGCCAAAACCATATTTTAAATACATAAAATATACATGAAGTGCATAAAGTTTTTGGTCGTTTTGAGCAAAGTTTGTATAGGTACCCTCGTTTAAATTTTTATTTTCAGATAGTCCACAAAACTTTTTTGCAATCTGATAATTTCTATAAGGATCCCAATTTTCATAAAAACCATAGTGGGTAACTTCTAGGTTTATCTTCTTTAGTTCTTCTTTTGTTGGAAAATTAAACCAGAAAAGTTGTTTATCATCTAATTTAGATAATTTTAGGACATTGTCGTATCCACTTTCTAAATAAGCAGATTTCATATAATCCACATCATAAACTCCGTTGTTGATATGTTTGGCATCTCCACCGTATTCTACTTCTCCATCTTCAGAATAAAAAACAAGTGAAATATTAAATTGAAGAGCTACTTTTAGCACTGCCGTTTGTACGGATATCAACCAACCATAATATGGAAAACCCATCTCGGTTAAACCTAGCTTATTAAGTCTCCTCATAGCTTCTACGTCTGGAGATACTAAAATATTATTATAACCACTTTGTACAAAGTTATTTAAATCTTTTATTCCGGTTTCAGTTTCTGTTGCAGGTCTAATTGTAACTGTTAGCGGATTAAGATTATATTTATGTTTTAAATTATAAGCTACATAAGAACCATCTTTTCCTCCACTTACTGCAACTACACAGTCAAATGGATTATTTTTAGATTTATGTTTTTTTAATAAATTAATTAAAGATTTTTCTCTTAAGACCCAGTCTAATTTTTTTTTTCTTTCAGTCCACTGACATGCCGAACAAAAACCTCTATCATCAAAAGTGATTCTGGGTCTTGTCGACATTGCTACACATTTTTTACACCAAAATATTTTTTTCATTTAAAATTTGTCTTTAAATAACTAGTATTAAAAGATCCCTCACATGCTTTAAATCTTTTTACTATTCTCATAAATTCATTTTTTTTCCATATATTGTTTTTAAAAAATTCATTTTCGATAAAATCTTTTTTGTAAATTTCTTCAAGACGAATATTTAAAAATTGATTAAAATTTAATTGAGATGCATCTAGTTTTATTTTTTTATTTTCCATATTATCTTGTGAATTTATAAAATTATAATATTCATCTATTCCTTCAAGCAAATCATGTGCCGTATTTTCTTGAAAGGTTAAGTCCTTAATATCTGTCTCACAATGATGGTAATTTATACTTAATTCAGCAAATTGCTTTATATTTAAATATTTACCTTTTTTTTTATCTAATATTTTTTTAAAAATACCCCTATCGTTTTTTTTTCTAGGAAAACTAGGAAATAGATCATACATATTTGTTAAAAATGTAGGCTTGTTAAATAAATAGGCAGTATCCATTGTTCCAGATATAGTCCCTATATAAAATTCACATTCTTTTATAAGAAATAAATCCATCATTTCTGATTTGAGATCGGAGTAAGGTAAGTCAAAAAAATTTTTATTAGAAAATTTTACTTTTACTGCTGGCTTATCTCCTAATCTAAAAACACAATAATTTTTTTCTATCAGATAATTGATAAGATCAACATAGTTATCAATGTTTGAATTTCTGTATTCTCTCCTTCCAGAATCATTGTAATAATTATTATCTCTAACGTGCAAACATACAAATTTTTTATTTTTTACTCCTTTAGCCTCTAGTCTTCTTAAGCATTCTTCTTTTTTTTTTATAAATAAATCAGCTTTACATTCATTTATTCTTAGAGGCGTGATGTTATTATAACTGGCAAATTTATCAGAAGAATATAAATCCCTACTTCCCAAAAGGGCAAATCTAAAACTTTCTCCTAAATCAATATTCATATATTTTTTAAAAATTATTGCAAAAAATCGTCTCACAACAAATTCAATTTGAATTAAAATATCTACTAATTGATAAAATAAATTTTTACTTTCTGATTGATTGTTTAATATCAAAGAGTCAAAGAGTTCATTATTACACACATCATAATTCAAAAATTTTTTTAAATACCTGGTTTTAAAAATTAATATTTTTTTTCCACTTCTTTTTGCGTGCGCTGCTGCTGTATAAATATGTTCTGAGGCATTACCTATGCTGTAAACTAAGGGTGTACAAATATAGTATGGAAAATTGTTTTTAGCATTTAAATAATGGATTAATTTATAAAACATTCTTGAAAAAATTACCGCTACTTAACTCCGCCGTCTATCCTTACAATAGATCCATTCATAAATTTATTATCTGGTGAGATAATAAGATCAATAAATTTAGCAAGGTCTTCAGCTTTTCCAATTTTTTCTACTGCAATAATTTTTTTTACAAGATCATTCACTTCGTTTGGCTTTTGAATAGTCGCTTTATACCAGTTATTATTTTTTGCAGCAACTAAGCTTGTTTTAATACAATTAATTAAAATATTATATTTTCCAAATATTGCAGCACTTTTTTTTACGTAATTTTCTAACAATGCTTTTGAAGTTGAGTAAGTAATTGAAGTTTTAGGATCTTCGACAGCTGTTGTTGAAAAAAATAAAATTCTTCCAAATTTATTGGAAATCATTTTTTTTAAAAAATAATTATTTATTAGTATATGTTTAAAAATATTCAGATTCAGTGACTTATTCCATATTTTCATATCATAAGGATATTCTTTGATACCAAAAGATCCACCTACAGAATTAATTATTATATCAGCTTTTACTTTATTTTTTTCTAAGACTCTAATAATTTCTTTATCGGAGGACAATAGATTTAACTTAATAAATTTTATATTTTTATTTTTAATTATTTTTTGTGAAATTTCTTTTAAACTATTTTTATTATTAAAAGTTGCAAAAATCTTATATTTTTTTTTTAAAAAAGAATCCAGAGAGTTATTTATAATCCCAGAAGTTGAGCCTATTATAAGTAAATTTTTCATTAATTTTTAAATAACTTACTTTTAAATTTTTTTATAGAAATTTTAATATTTTTTCTTGCAGATTCGTTGCATGCCTCCATCAAAATCCACGTATCTATCGAAGCTTGATGTATTTTTTCTCTTAATTTATTTGAAATTAGAGCTGAATAAAATGCATTAAATTGTTTTTTTTCATCCTCAGCCAAATTGTTATCTAGATCTTTCAAATAATTATCTTCTGTCATCACTCCATTCTTGAAAACTGTAACTCTACCACCTTCTCTCTTGATGTCTCCTTTTTCTCCGTGAATGATCCATTGACCACTCCATCTTGAGGCAAAACCATATGGATTTCCGTGTGCAGCTCTAGTCCCTGTATATGAAAAAGGAATTTTACCTGGATATTCGAATATACATTGACCACCAGAAGTTCCAAAAATTCCAGTTTGACCTATTTCTCTGTCTTGTCTTTTGTGTACATATGAAGTCACATAATCTGGCAGTCCTTTTATCGAAACTAATTGACTAAGCTGATGACATGCCAAAGCTAAAAAAAACATTCCTTGTTTTTTAACTTCAATATGCGAAGGATTTTGCTTTAAGTTTTGTCTACCCCAACAAATACACTGCCCTCCTATCATTTTTCCAATTCCATCTTTTGTCGTCATCAAATCTTTCATCTTTAATGCAGCTTCATTCCATTGATTATTAAAACCTTGTAATAACATAAAAGATTTTTTGCTTTTATAAACTTTTAGTATTTTTTTTAATTCATTTTGATTGATAGCAATAGGTTTTACACAATAAGTATGTAAATTATTTTTTAAACTTTCAATCACTAGATTTGAGTGTTTATCGGCTGCAACAAAAATAAAACAAGCCACGACTTTATGTTTTTCAACTGCTTTTTTTATACTGGGAAAAACATTATCTATTAAATTGAGTTTTTTAGCTTCTTTTATTGAACTTAAATTTTTTTTTGCTTGTAAAATATTTGTATCAACACAAGCAATAGGTACAAAGTTTGTTTTTTCTATTAAGATTTGCAGTCTTTGCAATCCAAACTTACCGCAGCCTACAAAAATTGATGGTATTTTCATTATTATTATTTTAGGTGTTAAGAATAGAAACTTTTTCAGCAAATTCTGGTGATATCAATTCTTCACCCTTTCCTTCGTCCCAAACGTTACAATTTTCACAAA
>Ga0307986_10002102_pt1 | contig 14308 bp, 14 predicted proteins | sample EllFjometageno82_FD_203170 | JGI IMG/M metagenome (GOLD analysis project Ga0307986, IMG submission 203170) | Marine microbial communities from Ellis Fjord, Antarctic Ocean - #82 | ecosystem: Environmental > Aquatic > Marine > Unclassified | place: Southern Ocean | collected 2014-10-09
TTTCATATTTATCTTTAAGTAAAAATCTAATTGGAAAATATGGATACACATTTTTTGCTGCATCAACCATAGATGTAAATGGAGATTCCAATATAACGCCTGCAAATTTATGGTTTTGAGCAACATGAATTGCGATCCCAGTACCTAAAGACTCACCATACAGAACAATGTTATTATCTTTGAGGCCTTTTCTTTTTAACCAATTAATTGCACTCTCACCATCTTCATATAAGCCTTTTTCTGATGGTTTGCCTAAGTTTCCACTAAATCCTCTCCAAGAAATGATTAAAAAATTTATATTTATGTCTTTAAAATGATTAATTTTATGTATTCTGTTTTCTAATGTTCCCGCATTGCCATGAAAAAAAACTATAGTTTTAAAATTGTTAAGATCTTTTTCGTGAAACCATCCAAGTAATTCAAAATTATCACCCGTCTTAATCTTTACTTTTTCTATTTTAATTTTTAGTTCATCTCCGAAGTAATTATTTTCTTTTGGCTCATATAATAAGTTTCGTTGAAATATAAATATAATAAAAAGTAATGAAAAGTAAACTACCGGTATAATTAAAATTATTTTCAATAAATACTCTTTAATCTTTTTTTTCATATTTACTTTTTTTTTTAACTAAATAAACACCACCAAAAACTAAGGCCGTTCCTAAATAATGATAATGTTCTAACTGCTCATTAAAAAATAAATAACCATATATAGCACTATAGACTGTGAATATATACAGAGTGAAACCAGTAACTGATGCACCAAGACTTTTCTGGGCCATTGTATATAACGTGAAAGCTATAATACCTGGTGAAATAGCCGCAAATAATACCCACATAAAAAATTCTGAATTAAAAACCGTTCTTACAAATAAAGCTTCTTCAATCAAGTAAAATGGAAGCAAGCTTATTACTCCAAAAAATGCAATTAGTGTAAATCTATCAAAAATTTTTAAATTTGTTTTCCAATAAAATAAATAAATAGAATAAAGAGCCCAGCCTACAGCTGAAGCTAACATCCATAAATCTCCAATCGTAAATTTAAGGCTAATTAGCAAAGATAAATCACCTTTAATAATAATAGCAAAAACACCTATTAAACAAGAAACAAGGCCAACAATTCTAAGAAAATTTATTTTTTCCTTAAAAAAAATGCTGGAAATTAATATTATAAATATTGGAGAAGATGAATATATAATTCCCATGTTGGTAACAGTTGTTGTTTGTCCAGCTAAAAATGGAAAAGCACCACAAACCCCACACCCCATTAATCCAATAAAAAATATTCTCTTGTATTCTTGTCTTACAAATTTAAAGTTTTTTTTTAATGAGCTAAAAGTAAAAGGTAATAATATTAAGAAAACTGCAGTCCATCTCCAAAAAGCTAGGGAGATTGGAGGAACATATTCCACTCCTCCTCTTGCTACTATTAAATTACTAGCCATAAAAATTGGCTGAATAAATAATAATAAGAAAGGTAAATAATTATTTTTAGAGTTATTCACTAAGATTAGAAAATTATTTTTTATCGAAAAAAGCTTCGTAAATCATCATGGAGATTGCTACGGCCATTAAAATATATACTGGCAGCACGTCCCAATATCCAATCATAGACGATCTTGTTAAAGTGGTTGCTAAACCTAATAAAAAAGCTGCTGCAAGAGTAGTACCTAATATCTTTGCTATTTTATTCATTATATTTTTTACAATTTTTTTCTAGCCAATTAGCAATACCTAGAAACCTTAAATCGTCTAGTTTGTCTCCAATTAGTTGGACTCCTAATGGTAAATTATTTGCACCAGTAAGTAAAGGTAGCGAAATTGATGGAAGCCCCATATAAGTCCAAACAGTACAAAATTCTGGGCTACCTGTACTCTTTAAGCCTTTGGGTGCTACACCGGTTGTGGCTGGCGTTAACACACCATGGTAGTCTCCGAAAACTTCACTGTAAGACTCATAACTTTGTTTCATAAAATCAATTGCATCAGCATATTCTTTAGCTGTATATTTTAAACCTCTTTCAATTGCACTTACCATTTCTTTAGAAAGTTTTTTCTTAGATTTTTTATAATACTTTTGAAAATTATTAGCCATATCAGTTTCATGAATTATTTTGTGATTTCTTGGAATGTCATCAAAATATGAGGGTGTGTCAAACACTTCAATATTTTTTTTTAAGGTTTTTATAAAAAGTTCAAAAGATTTTTGAGATTCTTTATCTACATTTTTCCAATTTTTAGTTTTATAAAAAATGAATTTGGGTTCAAAAATTGGATCTTTCTTACAAACATTAATCATATCTTCACTGGAATAATAAATTGTTGAAACATCATACAAATCTTTTTTTATTAACACTTTTGCTAGTAAAGCAACATCTTCTACAGTTTTGCCAAACACACCCACATGATCAAGTTTGTCTGATTGTCTTAAAACTCCATTTCTAGAAATTAAACCATAAGATGGTTTGTATCCAACCACTCCACAATATGAAGCTGGCCTTATAATGGAGCCATTTGTTTGAGATCCAATTGATAATGGTGCCATATGAGCTGCAACTGATGCAGCAGATCCGCTTGAAGATCCTCCTGGCGTTCTTGTATAGTCATGAGGGTTTGTGGTTTTCCCTGGATGAAAATATGCGAGCTCTGTTGTTTCAGTTTTTCCCATGATAATAGCACCTTCTATTTTGAGTAAATTAACTACTTCAGAATCTTGAGATGCACTCATTTTTTTTCGAATAATTGTTCCACACTCTGTTGGCATATCTATAGTTCCAATTATATCTTTAACTGCAATAGGAAGGCCATGTAATGCTCCTAATGGTTTTCCAGACTTTCTATATACATCTGCATCTAAAGCTTTTTCTAAAAGTAACTTCTTGCTAAAATGTGCCCAAGCTTTTACATCTTTTTCAAATTTTTCAATTCTCTCTATGTATTGTGTGCAAGCATCAACTGATGAAATTTGTCCTTCTCTTAATTGAACAACTAGTTCGGTGGTTGTAAGTGAAAAAATATCTATCATTTTAATCTGTTAATCTGCAAATAATGTTTCTGGTAACCACAAAGCAATACCTGGAAACATATACATAAGGAACATTGCAAATATTACTATGCCCAAAAATGGCATAATTCCTGCGAATATCTCCATTAATTCAACATTGTTTTTTTGAACACCTTTTAAGTAATAGGCAGACATGGCCATGGGTGGTGTTAAAAATGATGTTTGTAAATTCAAAGCAATTAACATTGCAAAGAAATATGGATTAACATCAAATACCTCAAGCAAAGGCAAGAATATTGGAACAAATATGATTAAAATTTCAGTCCATTCTAAGGGCCATCCTAGAAGAAAGATTATTATTTGTGTAATTATTAAAAACTGCCAAGTTGTTATTTCAATTGATTTAAAGAAATGCTCAAAAATTTCATGACCGCCTAAATAAGAAAATACTGAAGAGAAAGTCCAAGAACCAATAAACAACCACATAATCATTGCTGTAGTTTTCGCTGTTAAAAAGACAGATTCTTTAAAACTTTGCCATTTAAGGGTTTTATAAAACCAAGATAAAAGTATTGCACCAAATGCCCCTGCTGCTGCTGCCTCTGCTGGTGTTGCTATGCCTGCTAAAATTGTTCCAAGCACCAACATTATTAATGCAAAAAGAGGAACAAAAGAAACTAGCACTTCTTTTAAAATTTCTCTTCTTGGTGGAATATCTGCTACATTAGGTTTGGGCGCAATTGAAGGGTCCATCCAAGCTCTACCTACTGCATAAACTATGTACAGTCCTGCAAGTAAAAGTCCTGGAAAAATCGCTGCAGCAAATAATCTTAAAGGTGACAATTGAGCAATTACCGAATAAACAATTAACATAATGCTTGGTGGTATTAAAATACCTAGACATCCACCTGCACAAATTACTCCTGATGCAAATTTTTTGTCATATCCTGCTTTAACCATTGCAGGCCAAGCGAGTAAGCCCATTAAAGTTACAACAGCACCAATAATTCCAGTTGCTGTTGAAAATAAAGTACAAGTTATTAGTGCAGCTACTGCCATTGAAGCTGGTAATCTATGAGCAGCAAGTCTTATTGCAAAAAATAATTTTGATACAATTCCAGCTCTTTCAACTAAATACCCCATAAATAAAAAAAGCGGTACTGCCGTCAGAATATTGTTATCCATAACACTATATGTGTTTTGGACAAATAGTTGAAATATTCTATTATCAAATATATGATCCATTAAAACAGGGTCATAATAAGCATAATAGCCAAAACCTATACCCATTGCCATTAAGGTAAATGCAATTGGAAATCCTAATAGTACGGCAAATAAAAATATTCCCATCATTAAGATGGCTACTTCTGGGTTTGTTAAACTAAATAACATCTTTTTGATCCTCGTCTTGACCTGTTCTCATTAAAATTTGTTCCGTTTCTTCCGCAACAACCATTCTTGCTGGCCAATGGCCAGTCTGAATACAAATAATTGACCTAAAAACTTCAGCTATTCCTTGAATAATTAACAAAATACCTGAAGCAGGTATCATTGATTTCAGCATATAAATTTGAATTTGTGCAGGACTACTCCAGCTTGATTCTTTTATCTTCCAAGATAATGCGGCATATTCATATCCATAAAATGCAAGAGCTATTACACCTGGGAAAAAAAAAATAAAGTAAAGAATTAAATCTATCAGCCCTTGTGTTCTTGGTTTAAACAACCTGTAAATGACATCCCCTCTAACATGAGATTCTGTTGCTAGACAGTACGCTCCCGACATCATAAGAATTGCCCCATACATCTGCATACTGAAATCAAAATTCCAAAGTGTTGGCTTGTTAAATACATAAGCCATAAGCACTTCATAAACAGTTCCACCCATTAAAACAACAATGCACCAAGAAAAAGCTTTCCCCATTGATGTACTAAGTGTGTCTGCAAACCTAATGAAATTTCTCATAAATATTTTATGATTATATATAATTTTAAAAAAAAAGGGGGCTTTTACACCCCCTTCTTTATAAATTATTAAAGTTAATTAGATTTTAACTTTTCCAATTGGACCAAACTCATTCTCATAAGCTAATTTGTAATTTGGCTGATTCATCAGCAAATACTTCATAGTTTTTTTAGCAAATGCTTTCTGTGAGTCTACAATTTTCTTGAAAAATGCATCTTTCGCAGTGAATTCTCCAATAACTTTGTCCCAGCCTTTTAATTGTGCAGCTAAGATCTCATCAGAAGTTTGGTAAACATTAACCTTATGCTCATTCATTAATTTAGATAAGTCAGCTGTATATCTACTTAATGCTTTAAAATAGTTATCCGTATTCGCAGCATAAGCAGCATTTTTTAGGATAGCTTGATGAGCAGGTGAAAGGCTATTATATCTTTTTTTGTTCACTGGTATCTCAAACATTTCTTGAGATTGGTGAAAACTACCTAAGTGGTAGTGTTTAGATACATCTTGCATTCCAAACTGTGAGTCAGATGTTGGGTTATTAAATTCAGCAGCATCAATCAAACCTGTTTTCATTGCTGGTTGAATTTCATTACCAGGTAAGTTTCTTACAACCATTCCCATAGCAGTTAAAACGTCAGTCGCTAGACCAACAGTTCTATACTTCATCCCTTTTACATCGGATACTTTAGTTACGTTCTTTTTAAACCAACCAAAAGGTTGTGCTGGCATAGGCATATGAAAAAAGCCAACATATTCATAACCAACTTTAGCTATAGTTTCGTTATATAAAGCTCTTCCACCACCGTACTCCATCCATGCCATAACTTCTTGAGATGACATTCCGTATGAAGGACCAGTTCCAAAAAGTGACGCTGCGGTGTTTTTGCCATACCAGTATGCAGTCACCCAGTGACCCATATCTACTACACCTGAACTTACTGCTGCTCCAATTTCTCCAGTTTTAACTACAGCATTTTGTGGAAGAAGTTCAATCTTAAGTGATCCACCTGACATGTCTTCAACCATTTTACAATAGTCTCCTGCCATCTCAAAAAAAATGTTGGCGCCTGCTGGCCAAGCAGCTTGCATCTTTAATGTTATGGGTGCTGCGTTAGCGATACTAGGCATTGCCACAGCTGTTGCTGCTGCTGCACCCGTCACTGCTGCTGCTTTAAAGAACTTACGTCTTGAAGGTGTTGTAGCCTTCAAAGATTTTTTATCTTTAATCATTATTTCTCCTCTATTTAGTTAATTAACTAACAATACTTAATTATAAAACAAGATTAGAGTCTATAGGAAAAATGACACAAGGATATCATAATATACAATCTAAAGTAGAATTTGTCTTTTCTTTATAATTTTGTTCTGTCATATTTGCAATAATTATTTCCGTTAAGAATTGCTCTCTTATGATCAAGAAAATGTTGTTAAAAAATTTGTTAGACTCAAAAATATTATGTAATTGATGGTTATTAAGGGTATTTAATTAAATCTATGCTTTATTTACATTTATATTTTTTATCTCGGGTATTTGAGAGATTTATATCATCTAGTGAAACTTACTAAAAAACTAATTTACTTTATTTTTACACTTTCCAGTCTTTAGAAACTCATCAATATTATCTATTGCTAAATTAGCCATTGCTATTCTAGTGTGTTTGGTGGAACTTCCAAGGTGTGGTAAAATAAATGCACTTTTTATTTTCAGGTAACCTGGATTTAAATTTGGCTCACCTTTATATACATCCAATCCTACGGCATAAATTTTTCTTCTATTTAGTGCATCTATTAAAGCTTCATCATCAACAATATCTCCCCTAGCTACATTTGTAATTACAGCCCCTGTTGGAAAATATTCTAAGGTTTCTTTATTAATTAAATTTTCGGTTTCTTTTGTTGCTGGACAACAAACAGACAATACATCTGAAACTCCAAAAAGACTTTTTATACTATCATGATAGATAGCGCCTTGTTCTTTTTCTTCGCTAAGTTTTGATCTATTATGATAATGTATAACCATTCCTAACGCTTTGGCAATTTTTGCAATTTTTTGTCCAATTCTGCCCATGCCTAAAATTCCAAGTCTTGTGCCAGTTAATTGTTTTCCTATAAGGAAATCAGCAGACCATTTCCAGCTACTCTCTTTTGCACTTTGAATTCCTTCTGAAACTCTTCTACAAGCACCAAGTATTAATAAAATTCCAATTTCTGCGGTAGCATCTGACAATACCTCAGGAGTATTTGTTACTGTAATTCCTCTTTTTCTAGCAGCTTCTAAATCTATATTTCCAAAACCAACAGCAAAGTTAGAAATAACTTTAACAGTGTCCGGGAGTTTATTTATAGTTTCTTCACTCATCTTATCAGTTAAAGATGTTAAGATTGCATCATGTCCTTGACTTAATTCAATAAGTTTTGATTGCGAGTACAATTCATCATTACTATTAAGTTTTGCATCAAATATTTTTAAAGCTTTTTCTTCACTTGCTTTTAATAATTTTCTAGTAATTAATATTTTTTTCATATTTTAGACTATTTTTTTTTGTTTTAATTTTGGTATACTATTTAAAATAAAATGGAAAACAACATATTACAAACTGAACTTTCATATCTTTTAAAAGATAGGTTTTCTATATCAAAATCTACTAGAGCAAATTATGCTAGAGGTGAAGATGCCTATGAAGCGGTTTTGTCACAAGCAGTAGTTTTTCCAGAAACAAATGAAGAAGTCTCAAAAATATTATCATTATGTAATAAACATAAAATTCCTGTTGTTCCTTTTGGCACTGGGACATCTCTAGAAGGTAATGCTGTTGGAAATGAAAATGGTTTAACTTTATCGCTTGAAAAAATGAATAAAGTTTTAAGTGTTAATGCTGGAGATTTTGATTGCAGGGTTCAAGCAAATGTAACTAGAAAACAATTAAATGAGCATTTAAGAGATGATGGTGTTTTTTTTCCAATTGATCCTGGCGCAGATGCTGCTTTAGGTGGAATGGCTTCAACTTCCGCCTCAGGAACAATGGCGGTTAAATATGGGACAATGAGAACAGTTGTGTCAGGTTTAACGGTTGTCTTACCGAGTGGTGAAATTGTTAAAACTGGAACTCGAACAAAAAAATCTTCTGCTGGTTACAATTTGACAAATTTATTTATAGGTTCTGAAGGAACATTAGGGGTTATTACAGAGGTGCATTTAAGATTATCACCAATCCCTGAAAGCATAATGAGTGCAGTCTGTCATTTTCCTGATCTTGAAACTGCTGTTTTAACATCTCAAGAAGTTATTCAGTATGGTGTTCCAATTGCAAGAATAGAAATGTTAAATAAAGATCAAATGGAAATTTGTATTGAATATTCAAAATTAGAAAATATGGATGCAAAACCTACACTTTTTTTTGAGTTTCATGGTAGTGAAGAGTCAAATAAAGAAGCAATTAAAATTGTTGAAGAATTATCCAAAAATAATAGTGGAAGTGATTTTAAATGGGCTGATTCTCTTGAGGATAGAAATAAATTATGGCAAGCTAGACATGATGTTTACTATGCTGTGAAGGCTCAAGGAAAAAATGTTAAGATATATTCTACGGATGTTTGTGTTCCCGTTTCTAATTTAGTTGAGTGTATTAATTTTGCTGAAACTGAAATTAAGAAATTTGGACTTAAAGCACCAATGGTAGGTCATGTTGGTGATGGTAATTTTCATGCAATAATCATGTATGATCCTGCAGTCGATGGGTCTTACGAAAAAATTAGAAATTTTAGTGACAAACTTATAGATAAAACTTTAGAATTAGAGGGAACAATTACAGGTGAACATGGTATTGGCTTACAAAAGAAAGCCTACCTACTAAAAGAGCATCCTGATAATTTACCATTGATGAAGTCAATCAAAAGAAGTCTTGATCCAAATAATATAATGAATCCTGGTAAAATTTTCGATCTAAATTAAAAATAAATTTTAGCCTAACATTTTTTTAATATTCTCTAATGCTTGAGAAATATTATCTTGAGAAGCAGCAAAGCTAAATCTTACATAATCTTGACAAGTTTTACCGAAAGCTGTCCCTGGCACTATTGCCACTCCTGCTTCATGTATAGCTTTTTTAGAAAATTCTGAACCATTCATTCCTGTTCCTATAACTTTTGGAAACGCATAGAAAGCACCTCCGGGCAAGCTACATTCAACACCAGGCAGACTATTTAATCCTTCATGAATTAGCTTTCTTCTTTCTGTAAACTTTACCATCATTTCATTGATTGAGTCATCTGGACCATCTAATGCTGCAATTCCTGCAAATTGAGCTGCTGCATTTACACAAGAAACACTATTAATTAAAAGTTTATTAACATGTGGCACTAATTCTTTGGGCCAAAAACTCCATCCTAGTCTCCATCCCGTCATAGAGTATGCTTTACTCCAACCTTCTAATACAATTAGTCTTTCTCTTAACTCAGGGTAATTAAAGAATGAAGGCATTTCTTTATCATCAAAAATTTGTCTACTATAAATTTCATCACTTAATATGATAACATGTGGATGTTTTTTAAGACCTTCTGCTAGTACATCTATATCAGCTTTTTCTACAAAACTTCCTGTTGGATTATTTGGGTTAATTAACACTAACAATCTAGTTTTATCAGTGATTAATGATAAAATTTTTTCTGGATTAAATTTAAGATCTTTATCTTCAGTTAAATCATAAGGTACAGATGTTGAGCCAGTATAATTAATCATCGACTCATATATAGGAAAAGCAGGTGTAGGGTGAATTATTTCAGCACCTGGTTCTCCAAAACACTGAATGGCATAACTCATTGTAGGTTTTCCACCTGGCATGATTAGAATTCTTTCAGAATCTACATCAACACTATAGCGTTTTTTAATCCATCTTGTTACAGCTTGTCTACATTCTGGAATACCGTTGGACATTACATATCCGTGGTGACCATCATCTAAAGCTTTTTTTGCAGCTTCAACAATATGCTTTGGTGTTTTAAAATCAGGCTGACCTAACCCTAAATGAATCATTGGATTTCCTTTAGCCTCTAATGCCTTAGCCTCAGCTAAAACACTAAATGCAGTCTCTGTTCCTAATCTTTCTAAATTTTTTGCTAATTTCATAACTAATTTTATTATTAGTTTTTTTGTAAATTAATCTATATTTTTTACAACTAATTTTAATAAATAAAAAATTATTTTCTATATATTAATTTTGATGCATTTAGTTCTTTCAAACTTTTACAGCCCATTAACACCATATTCCTATTAATTTCATCATGCATATTTTGTAATAAGTGCTCAACTCCTTGTTGGCCTCCAGCACTTAATGCAAATAAAAACATTTTACCAAAGCTGCACGCAGTTGCGCCAGCTGCTAAGGCTTTTAAAACATGGGTTCCACGTCTTACGCCACCGTCTAAAATAATTTCTAACTTATCTCCTACAGCCTCTCTAATCGCATTAACTTGATCGAAGGGTGACCTTGAACCATCTAATTGTCTGCCACCATGATTTGAAATCATTATTGCTGTACAACCAATATCTATTGCTCTTTTTGCATCATCAACTGACATTACACCCTTAAGAGCAAATGGGCCGTTCCATTTTTTTACACAGTATTCAGCATCCTTCCAATTCATAGCTGGATCATATTGTTCATTAATATATTCGATAACTGATTTTGAAATATTTGTTCCTTTGTCTGTTTTATCTTTAACATTAGATAATTCAAATTTTTTATGAGTAAAATAATTGAATACCCACTCAGGCCTCATAGCAAAACTCATTAAACTTTGTAGTGTCAATTTTGGAGGAGTAGTAAAGCCAGTTCTGTGGTCTCTTTCTCTATTTCCAGCAACTAATGTATCAACTGTCAAACACATGCCATTAAAACCAGACACTTTGCATCTGTCTATTAGGTCATCAGTAATTGATTGATCTTTATGCACATATAGTTGAAATAATTTTGGTCCATTTGAAATATCAGCAACTTCTTCAATTGTATTATTGGCCATAGTAGACATGCTATAAAAGGTTCCAAATTTTTCGGCAGCTTTTGCTGATGCTAAATCTCCTTCATTATTATAAAGTCTTTGCATTGCAGTTGGCGAAAGAAAAATTGGCATATCAATTTTTTTTCCGAAAACAGTCGTTGAAAGATCTGGTTTACCAACGCTAGCGAGAACATTTGGAATTAAATCACAATCATCAAATGAATCTGTATTTCTTTTTAAAGTTTTTTCATCATCTGCACCACCATCAATGTAGTGAAAAATTGGTGAAGGTAATTTTTTTTTTGCTAATTTTCTAAAATCACTAAAATTGTGACAATCTTTTAAATTCACTATTTTCTAAATCTTAAGTTGTTCCTGTTTAGATCGCTAATTTTTGTGCAACCCATTAATTTCATATCCCTTACTAATTCAGCCTTATACTTTTCAATAGCTCTCTCAACACCAGCTTGTCCCCCTGCTGCTAGAGCGTAAAGATATAGTCTTCCTCCTGAGCATGCTTTTGCACCTAATGACAATGCTTTAAGCATATGAGTTCCTCTCTGAAATCCACCTTCACAAATTACATCTAATTTATCGCCAACAGCGTCAACGATTTCAGCAAGCTGATCAAAGGGTGCTCTAGATCCATCTAATTGTCTTCCACCATGATTTGAAACCATTATTCCAGTACATCCAATATCAACTGCACGCTTTGCATCCTCAACACTCATCACTCCCTTAAGTGCAAAATGACCACCCCATTGAGAACAAAGTTTTTCAGCATCCTTCCAGTTCATGGATTGATCCAACATGGTAGAAAAGTATTGACCTATTGAAGTATTCGTGTCTGTACCCTCTTTTACATAATCTTGCAGATGAGGTAATTCAAATTTACCTTTAGTTAAATAGTTTATTCCCCACATTGGTTTTGTTGCAAAACTAAAAAGACTTGAGAGTGTAAGCTTTGGAGGTGATGTAAATCCAGTTCTTAAATCTCTTTCACGATTTCCTCCTGTTATTGTATCTACTGTTAAAGCCATAACATCAAATTTAGCTGCTTTAGCTCTCTCTAAACACGAATCATTTAAACCTCTGTCTTTATGGAAATAAAACTGAAACATTTTTGGAGTGTCAATCATAGAAGAGATTTCCTCTACACTTACAGTCGCAAGGGCTGACACACCAAACATTGTATTAAATTTTTCAGCCGCTTTACCAACTGCTCTTTCTCCGTCGTAATGAAACAATCTTTGAAGTGCTGTTGGCGCAAGATAAAAAGGAAGATCTAGTTTTTTCCCAAATATAGTTGTTGATAGATCAACGTTTTCAACACCTCTTAAAACATTTGGAACTAAATCGACCTCATCAAAAGCTCTTGTATTTCTAGTATATGTAATTTCATCATCTGCCGCACCATCAATATAATGAAATATTGGTGATGGTAATTTTTTTTTTGCTAGTTTTCTGAAGTCACTAAAATTGTGACAATCGCTTAAGTTCATTAAACTAAACTAGAACTTTTGAAGAAAATTAAACATATAACTATTTGCCCCAGGATTTTTTTTGCCTAGACTAGCATTAGATATATGATTATATGAAAAACCAAGTTCGCTACTTGAAGATAGATCTAGAGAAACCTGAACTTCACTTTTGAATTCAAGTGCATGTCCAAGATCTTTACCATTTCCTGCTCCATAAAGGCCAGGTGTAAAACTTGGTGTTACATTTAAAGCTCCCATTTGATATTGGGCTTGTACACCTGTATAAACATAAGTTGCGTTGTCCCCAGTAATTATCGCTCCTGTGATTGGAGAAAGGTTTCCTAAAAAGGTATCTCTATTTAACTCTTCATTTTGATGTTGAAATCCAAACAATGGTGACTTCTTACCCTCATCACTAAAATCAAACATTCCCGAGAAAAAATTATACTCATTATTTTTTTCAATAATTTTATTTTCATCTGCATTAGTTTGAATAATAAACAAACCAAAGATAGTAACTAAGAAAATTTTTTTTATAAAATTACAATTTTTCATATATAGTATTAGTTAACTTAATATTATGTCTATTTTTTTTTAATTATCAAATTCTTGTATATTATTGCACCCCCTAAGGAAAATAACAATAAGGGTAATAACCACAAAATATAGGTTTTTTGCTGTAATTTTGGATTATAAATTATCCAATCTCCATATTTGTGTCTCAAAAATTCATATATTTGTTTTTCAGATATCCCTTCATCAATCTTTTTATCTACAACTAATTTTATGCTAGAGGCAAAATCAGATTCTGAATCATAAACAGATTGACCTTGGCAAATTAAACAACGAATATTTTTTAAAATTTTACTTTTAAGTTTGTTAGTTTTTTCATCAGATTTTAATTGAGAAATACCTTGCGTTAAAAAAATAATCAAAAATATTTTTATAATTTTCATTTTATAATTAATTTTATTTCTTCTACTATTTTTTCATTAATAGGACCTACAAATTTTTTTATAATCATCTTATTTTTATCAATTAAAAAAGTTTCTGGTATACCGTAAGCTCCAAATTCAATGCCTAAAGTACCATTGTTATCAATCAAAATTTGTGAATAAGGATTTCCAAATTCATTAATAAACTTTTTTGCATTATTTAATTTGTCTCTATAATTCAATCCAATTAATTTAACTGATTGGTTTTTATTTAATTCCATTAATAAAGGATGCTCTTTTTTGCAGGGGACACACCAAGATGCCCAAATATTTACAATATAAAAGGTATCTTCCTCAAAAATTTTTGCTGAATTAAGATAAGTGTTCGAATTAAAATCTTTTGCTTCAAAAATAGGTATATTTTTTTTATCAATAATTTTAGGTGCATAAGTATTTGAATTATTCAGTCCTTTGTAAAAAATAACAAAGCAAAAACTTAAAGATGTAATTATAATAAATAAGTTAAACTTTTTTTTCATATTTTTTTCCTAAATAAATTCATTAATCCTCCAAGACTTATTAATAAAACTGATATCCATATCCAAACCATAAATGGCTTTACTTGATATCTGATATTAAAATATTCATTACCTTTTACAAGGTTCATTACTAAAAACTTATCTTCTAATAGTGTTGTTCTTATATCTGCTTCACTAGTAATAATTATAGGCTGATTATAAATTCTAATCTCAGGTTTTAATTCAATAGTTTTGCCATTTTTGTCTTTTATCTCAAAAGAGGCAATGATGGAGTTAAAATTACTTTCTTTTTTTTCTTCTATCTTTTTAAAAAAAATTTCACCTTTATTATAATCATATCTTTCACCAATTTTTATGTTGGTTATAATTTCTGAGGATAAAAT
>Ga0307986_10002104_pt1 | contig 14299 bp, 14 predicted proteins | sample EllFjometageno82_FD_203170 | JGI IMG/M metagenome (GOLD analysis project Ga0307986, IMG submission 203170) | Marine microbial communities from Ellis Fjord, Antarctic Ocean - #82 | ecosystem: Environmental > Aquatic > Marine > Unclassified | place: Southern Ocean | collected 2014-10-09
AGATACTGAGACTACCGGTCTTGACCCTAACCAAGGACATAGGATTATTGAAATTGCAGCAGTTGAAATGAATAACCGTCAATTAACAAAAAATCATTATCATACGTACCTAAACCCTAATAGAGATATAGATCAAGCTGCACAAGAGGTGCATGGAATAACTTCAGAATTTCTTCAGGACAAGCCTTTATTTAAAGAAATTGTATCTGAGTTCCTAAATTTTATTAAAGGATCTGAACTTATTATTCATAATGCTCCTTTTGATGTTGGATTTCTTAATATGGAGTTAGGAAAGATAAATTTAGAGAAACTAGAGGGGCAGTCAGTCTCTATTTTTGATACATTAAAGCTAGCTAAAGAAATTAGACCTGGCCAAAGGAATAATTTAGATGCTTTATGCAAAGCTTATGATGTTGATAATACGTCAAGAGCTTTCCATGGTGCACTTCTTGATGCTCAATTACTTGGTGATGTTTATCTTGGTATGACAAGGGGGCAAGAAGCATTTTCAATTGATTTTGTTCAAAGCTCTGAGAGTTTAAATCTAGTAGATATAAATCAAGATAGTCTTGTTGTTATAAATCCTAATAGTAATGAATTAACGGCACATGATAAATTTATTGCTAATCTAAAAATTAATAACTAACAATAATTCAATATGCATCGGCCCAATTATTAGGTGTTTCATATAGCCGGACTTTGAATGGTTTAATTAATTTTCCAAATTCAGCATTAAAAGAAATTTTTAATTTCTCCATAGCTACTAATGCCATATTTTCAGCAGTTGGGATTAATGGAAAAACTACAGTTTTATGATTATCCAACGAGTCTAGAAATTGCAGAACTACAGTATCATCTTTATGAACTATAAAAGAGTGATCCCATTCCTCTACAATAGTTTTTTTTATTAGCTCTTTTGCATCTTTAAAATCCATAACCATTCCAAAATCTGAGTTTGATTTATCTGTGACAATCTCACCTTTTATGGTTACCTCAATAGCGTACCTGTGACCATGAAGGTTTTTACAAGAGCTTTTATGGTGAGGAATTCTATGCCCAGCATCAAATTCTAATTTTGTAGTAATTTCCATTTAGATTTTATCTATAGCATTTATTCTCTCAAGGGCAGGAGGGTGAGAGTCATAAAAATTTGAATGAAGAGGGTCGGGAGTCAATGTTGATGCATTATCTCTATATAACTTTATTAGTGAAAGTTTTAGATCTTGAGGATTTGAATACTTGCAAGCATATTCATCAGCTTCAAATTCATTTTTTCTTGAATAATATGCCATTAAAGGCCTCATAAAGAAGATAAAAAGAGGGGAAATCAATAAAAATATTAATAATCCATTTGCATCGCTTTGAATAACACCTAATGACTCATAAAACCATGAACTATCTTTTAAAAACCCTAGTATGTATAAACCTATAAAGCTAACAGCGAACATTAGAATAATTCTTTTTTTAACATGGTTATGATGGAAATGCCCTAACTCATGTGCCAACACAGCTTCAATTTCTTTATGGGAAAGCTTTTCAAGAAGTGTATCAAAAAATACTATTCTTTTAGAGTTCCCAAAACCCGTAAAGTATGCATTTCCATGATTGCTTCTCAGTGATCCATTCATTACGAAAAGGCCACCTGATTTAAATCCGCATTTTAAAAGTAATTTTTCAATTTTGACCTTTAACTTTGCATCTTTTAGTGGTAAAAATTTATTAAAAAATGGTGCGATATAAGTCGGGTAGAGTGTCAGCATTAAGAAATTAAAAATAGAAATAAAAGCCCATAACCACAACCACCATAAACTTCCTAAGTTAGAAATAATCCATAGCGAGATTAAAACTATAGGGACACCAATTGCCAAACTTAAAAAAGATTGTTTAATTAGGTCAGTTATAAATATTTGAGCAGTCATTCGATTAAATCCAAATCTTTCATCAATATTGAAAGTTTTATAAATGCTAAGTGGAAGGTCGATTAATGATGATATAAATATGACTGATATAATAACTATTGTTCCAATAACTAATTCATTGTTGATTAAGCTAGCAAATGTATTAGTAAGAATATTTATACCACCACCTAGGGTTAGTAGGTATAAAAATATAGCTTGAATAAATAAATCAATTATTCCAATTTTAGATTTAGAAATAGTATAATCGGCTGCTTTTCGATGATCTGATATTGAAATTGTTTTAGAAAAAACAGTTGGTACTTTCGTTTTATTTTTATCGACATAAGCAATGTTTCTAGTTGTAAGCCAGACTTGGAAAATTGTTGTCGTAATCAATAAAAATAAAAATAGATAATAAAAAGTAAGAGACATAATAATTGTTATAAACTAAAAAGTGTATTGTGAAGTAAAAGCTTGATAAAAGTAAGTTGAAAATGAAATTAATATAAAATTTTAATGGAAATCATGATGAGCAAAAGTAATGATAATTTAATATGGCTGGATATGGAGATGAGTGGTCTAAATTCAGAAACGGATAAGATTCTTGAGATTGCAGTCATTGTAACTGATCCTTTCTTGAAGATTATAGCCGAGAGCCCGGTTCTTGTTTTAAATCAGTCTAACGAAGTTCTAGCGAAAATGGATTCATGGAATCAATCTACTCATGGAAAATCAGGATTGATAGAAAAGGTTAAAAACTCTAAGACAAACGAAGAGTCAGCTACTCATCAATTATTAGAATTTCTTAGGGAGTACGTAGGAAAAAATAAATCCCCAATGTGTGGAAATTCTATCTGTCAGGATAGAAGATTTATGGCAAAATATATGCCAGATCTGGAGTCTTTCTTTCATTACCGAAACCTCGACGTTAGTGTTTTTAAAGAATTAGCAAAAAGATGGAAGCCAGAGCTAATAAATGGATTTAAGAAAAAAGGCAAACATGAGGCATTGGCTGACATTTTGGAGTCTATAGAAGAGCTAAAGTATTATCGCGAACATTTTATTAAAGTATAACGGCATGTTTAACTTTTCAAATTTTTTGATAGTTGGTTTTGCTGCAGCAATTGGTGCTTGGCTAAGATGGGTAATAGGCTATCTTTTGTATATTTTATATCCAGGACTTCCTTTTGGCAGTCTTGCAGTTAATTTATTAGGTGGCTTTTTAATGGGTATGTCTATTGCATACTTTCAGACCACTGCTTCGATACTAAGCGAAGAATTAAAGTTATTTATTAATATTGGGTTTTTAGGTGGACTAACAACTTTCTCTGCTTACACCTCTGATATCTTTTCTTTATTGCAAAGGGGAGAGGTGCAGACAAGTTTTTTATTCTTAGTTAGCCATATATTCGGTGCATTAATAATGGCTTATATTGGTTGGTACATCCTTATTTTTTTGATGGACTAGTTTTAGCTGCTTTTTTTGATGGACTAGTTTTAGCTGCTTTTTTTGATGGACTAGTTTTAGCTGCTTTTTTTGTTTCAATCATTACTAATTTTGTATCTCCAGCCTCTTTCTTAGGTTTACTCTGCCAGGAAGCGAGTTTTTTAGTTTTTGCTTTTTTGTCCTCTGGAAGTTTTGATTTAGTATTTTCACTCTTAATAGATGCTTTAGTTTCTACAAGTTTAAGCCCAACTTTAGATAGATCAACTTTTTCTAATTTTTCTACCTTTCTTTTTGGCTTAACTTTAGTTTCTTTTACAAGATTCGGCTTAGCTTCTTCTTGAATTCGAGGCTCGTTAACTGCAGGTATAATTTCTTTTATTGCTGCAGGCACTTGCGCTTTGTCGAGATTCTCATTTGCTTTTCCACTATTAGAATTTTGTCCAGCATTTAAATTATTTCTTCTTCTATTATTATTTGGTCTTCTATTATTATTTGGTCTTCTATTATTATTTGGTCTTCTATTATTATTTGGTCTTTCAATATTTTTTATTTCTTCAATTTCTGCTTTCTGATCTTCAATTTCTGCTTTCTGATCTTCAATTTCTGCTTTCTGATCAACTACTGAAGTATCTTCTGTTGTGCCAATTAAATTCTTAAAGAACCCAAAAATAGTTTTATTATTCTTAGATTTTGTATTTCTTTGTGTGGGGACAATTGCTTTTACAACTGGCTCTAGCCTATCTTTCTGATTTTGCTCATCTTCATCATTATTTTGTATTGACTCAAGTGGGGGCTCAACAGCAGTATAGCTAGCTTTGCTAGTTTTTTTAGATGATGTTTCAAGGTTGTATTTTGGAATTTCATAGTATCGATTTGGAATAATAATAATTTCATTATTTGTTCTCGCTTCAATAGCTGCTATATCTTTTCTTTTTTCATTTAATAGCAAAGTTGCCACTTCAATCGGTATTTGAACTGTGATAATTTGGTTTGTACCCTTATTAGATTCTTCTTGAATCATCCTTAGTATGTATAACGATGTTGATTGAATGTCCCTAACTCTTCCTGTTCCTTGGCATCTTGGACATACCTCATTAACTGCTTCTCCTATACTTGGCTTGAGCCTCTGTCTCGATAACTCTAACAAGCCAAACCTTGATATTCTACTTGTTTGTATTCTTGCTTTATCAAGCTTTAAAGCATCTCTAATTCTATTTTCAACTTCTTTTTGATTCTTTAAATTTTCCATGTCAATAAAATCAATTACTATTAGCCCACCAATATCTCTTAAACGTAATTGTTTTGCTACTTCATCAGCAGCCTCTAGGTTTGTACTTAAAGCAGTATTCTCAATACTTCTTCCCTTTGTTGAGCGGCTTGAATTAACATCAACAGAAACAAGTGCTTCAGTATGATCAATAACAAGTTCGCCCCCTGATGGAAGTCTTACCTCCCTAAGGAAAGCTGATTCAATTTGATTTTCAATACCATATTTGGTAAATAAAGATATTTCATCTTCGTAAAATTTGACTCGATCTGCATAAGCGGGCATCACATGACTTATAAATTGATGAGCTTGATCAAAAATTTCTTTTTTATCAATAAGAATCTCTTCAATATCTTCATGGAAGTAATCTCGAATCGCTCTTACGACTAAATTGCTCTCTTGATAGATCAGGAATGGGGCGGGTTGCGCATCTGCGGCACCTGCTATAGCATCATAAAGTTGTGTTAAATAATCTAAATCCCACTGAATTTCTTCTAATGTAGCACCAATACCGGCAGTTCTTCCAATCACACTCATGCCTTTTTTAACTTTTACTTGGGAAAGTATCTCTTTGAATTCGAACCTTTCTTCTCCCTCAACTCTTCTAGATATTCCACCGCCACCATTATTATTTGGCATTAAGACAATATACCTTCCAGCTAAGGATAAGTATGATGTAAGAGCAGCACCTTTATTGCCACGCTCTTCCTTGCTAACTTGAATAATAAGCTCTTGGCCTTCTGCTACTACATCTTTAATCGATACATCTTTTTTTCTAGTTTTTTTTGAATAAAATTCAGGAGCTATTTCTTTGAATGGTAAGAAACCATGCCGGTCTACACCATAATTAACAAAGGCGGCTTCTAATGAAGGCTCAACCCTGGTTACAACTGCTTTATATATATTACTTTTTCTTTGTTCTTTGTTACCTCTTTCAAAATCTAAATCTTCTAGCTTATCTTCATTTATTGTTGCAACACGAAGTTCATCTGACTGGGTAGCATTAAAAAGCATGCGTTTCATTACAATTTCTCCATTTAATTTTATATGAAGATTTTATGTAAAGAATTTTTTATTTCGAATTTTTTCAGAACCATAATTGCAAAAAAGCACTAGGCTATTCCACAGCTTTTATAATTTAATACTCGAGCTTTTACTATGATTGCATCAATTTAAATATATATTTTATATCTAGTTAAATTATTCTTAATTTCAATTAAATTCTTTTAAAAATCTTTTATATTATTTCTGCTTCTTATCTTTTTTTGGTGAGCAGACCTAACCTCGAATTCTTTGTACATGTATAATTCAGAACTGTTTTTCTCTTTAGACTTGTAAAGATATCTGAACTTATTGAGTATATGTGATAAATGATTAAAAGAAAACAATAAAATGGTGAACCATATAAAAAATAAAGTTATTTATGAGGTTGTAGATGAGTCTAGTGAGGGTCAAAAAATTGATAATTTTTTAATAAAATTTTTAAAGAATGTACCAAAAAGTCATATATACAAAATCTTAAGAAGTGGTCAAGTTAGAGTTAATAAAAAAAGAGTTAGAACAGCTTTCAAACTATCGTTAAACGATTCTGTTAGAATCCCGCCTGTAGATTTTTTGAGAAAAAAAAGTGTCATTGAAAATAAGATAGGCTCAGATCAATTCAAGATTATTGAAAAAAATATTCTGTTTGAAGATGATTTTCTAATTGTACTTAACAAGCCTTCAGGCATTGCCGTTCATGGAGGAAGTGGTTTAAGTTTTGGTGTTATTGAACTAGTTCGGAACGCACGCCCAGACCATAAATTTTTTGAACTTGTTCATAGAATTGATAAAGATACATCCGGAGTTCTGCTAATTGCAAAAAAAAGATCAGCACTAGTGGGGATTCACAAACAAATGCGAGAAAAAAAGGTGCATAAAAAATATCAGGTTGTTGTTAGTGGAATTTGGAAAGAAAAACAAAAGATTGTTGATTTAGATTTGTTAAAAACAACTGCAGACAATGGCCAAAATAAAGTCAGAGTTATTCAATCAAATTTAAATAACCCACTAGCAAAAGCTTCAAGATCAGTATTTTTCCTTAAAAAAAATTTTAGTGCTTATAGCTTGCTTGATGTGAAACTGATTACTGGAAGAACACACCAAATACGAACCCAATTAGCCCATTTAGGTTTTCCAATATTGGGTGATGATAAATATGGAGACTTCACTCTTAATAAGGCTTTAAAGAAAATAGGACTCAAAAGAATGCTTCTTCATGCGGTAGAATTGGGATTTACACATCCCGCAACTCTTGAAAATGTCTTAATTAAGGCTCCTTTGCCAATTCATATCTCTAATTTTATATCTAAAAATGAATAATAATAAATTCGATTTGCTAATATTTGATTGGGAAGGAACATTAGCTAATGTAGATTTTTCAACCAAAATCTCTCAAGGTGCTGAGCTTTTTTCTGGTGTTGAATTAGGTATTAAAGATCTTAAGAGACAAGGTTATATTTTATCTATCGCAACAGGGAAAGGCTTGAAAAGTTTGAATCAAGACCTTATAAGTACAAATTTAAAAGATTATTTTTTGATAACAAAGACAGTAGATGAGTGCTTTTCAAAGCCGCATCCACAAATGATTTTAGAGATTTTAAATTTCACGATGGTTGATCCAAAAAAAGCACTAATGATAGGGGATAGCAGTTACGATCTCGAAATGGCCAAAAATGCAGGAATTTCATCTTTAGCTGTTGCTTATGGCTCTGAACCTTTAGCTCAATTAAAAGAATTCGATACTTTAGATCTGATTGAAAATCCCTATGATCTTTTTGATTGGTTAAGAATAAATGGATAATCAAATTTTCATTCAAAAAGATAGCTTTACTAAGGACCCTAGCACTGTAAAATTTACCTTCTTAGAGGGTGGGGAAAATCAAGCAGGATTTATTGTCTATTTTGATGCTAAATATTATGCATATAGAAATAAATGCCAGCATCTTGCTGTAGAGCTTGACTGGGATAATAATAATTTTTTTGAGGAAGAGGAAAGATTTATAGTTTGTGCAACACATGGCGCTATTTATGAGCCTTCATCAGGTAAATGTTTAATGGGGCCATGTGAAGGTAAAAATTTAGAAATTTTAAATTTAAGGGTTCTAGAAGATAAATTAATTGTAACTATTTAAGGCTTAAATATGGCAGAAAATCAAGATAAGAGTTGGGAAAAGCAAACAATTGAAAAAATTGCTATGGAGTCATTAATTCATCAGAAAAACTCCAGGAGATGGAGTAATTTTTTTAAGTTAATTAGCTTAATTTACATTGGATGGGTATTATTTTTCGTACTAACATCTTCAAATAGCTCAACTATAGCAACTGGAGATTTTACAGCCCTAATCACCTTGAATGGAGAGATTAGTGCTGATTCCGAAGTATCGGCAATCAATATTAAAGGTAGTTTAAAGGAAGTTTACGATAACCCAGGTACAAAAGCTCTTATTCTGTCGATAAATAGCCCAGGAGGAAGTCCTGTTCAGTCGGGCATAATAAATGATGAGATTGTTAGGTATAAGTCCCTTCACCCGCAGATACCAGTTTACGCAGTTATTGAGGACATTTGTGCTTCTGGTGGTTATTATATAGCTGTCGCAGCTGACAAAATTTTTGTTGATAAGGCAAGTATAGTTGGTTCAATTGGCGTTCTTATGAACGGATTTGGTTTTGATAAGGTAATTGAGAATCTTGGGATTGAAAGGCGACTGTTAACATCTGGAGAGAATAAAGCAATCTTAGATCCTTTTTTACCAGTTCAACCTAAACAGAGAAAATTTATTGAAGAACTTTTGAAGGAAGTTCACAATCAATTTATTGATGTTGTAAAAAAAGGCCGTGGAAATAAATTAGCACAGAATCCAGAAATTTTTTCTGGGCTTTTTTGGTCAGGAGAATCCGCAATTAAACTTGGCTTAGCAGATAATTATGGCGATATAGATTTAGTTGCACGAGAAATTGTTGGTCATGAAAAGGTTGTTGATTTCACTGCGCAAAGTAATTTTGCAGACAGGTTTGCAAAGAAATTAGGGGCAAGTATTGGCTCCAAATTAGGTAGCGATATTTTAAAAAATAATATAAAAAATATTAAATTAAATTAGTATCTTATATATTTTTCTTAGTGTAATTTATTAGGTTATTTGTTGACGAATCAAACCCGCTTGTTTCATTTGGCTCAATTAATTTTGGTAGCACAAGCTTAGCAATTTGTTTTCCATACTCAACACCCCATTGGTCAAATGAATTGATATTCCATATTACACCTTGAGTAAATATTTTATGTTCATATATCGCTATTAACCTACCTAGTGTTTTTGGAGTTAGCTTATCAAAAAGAATCGAAGTTGAAGGCCTATTTCCCTCAAAAGTCTTGTGAGGAGTTAGAGTTTTTATTGTATTTTCGTCGAGATTTTGATTTTTTAATTCCTCACGAGCTTCTTTGTCAGTTTTACCCATCATTAATGATTGGGTTTGAGCAATAAAGTTAGCAATGAGTATTTTATGATGCTCATTACCATTATTACCAATTGAATAGTGTGAGTGAATTGGCATTATGAAATCACTTGGAACAACTTCAGTGCCTTGATGGATTAGCTGATAAAAAGCATGTTGTCCATTAGTTCCTGATTCACCCCATAATATTGGGCCGCTATGGTATTGAATCTTCTCGCCATCCCTATCTACAAACTTACCGTTGCTCTCCATATCTGCCTGCTGAAGATACGAAGGAAATAAAGACAAGCCTTGATCGTATGGAAGTACAGCGTGAGTATTCAGTTGAAAGAAATTTATATACCACACACCAAGTAATGCAAGTATTACAGGGATATTTTCGTGAAGAGGGGCCTCTTTGAAGTGGTTGTCGATATCATGAGCTCCATTTAGGAGTTGTTCAAAATTTTCCATTCCGATGAATATCGCTACTGAAAGTCCTATTGCAGACCATAGTGAATATCTTCCACCTACCCAGTCCCAAAATTCAAACATATTATCTTTATTTATACCAAATTTTTCAACAGCAGCTTTATTCGTAGATATTGCCACAAAATGATTCTTTATAGATTCTTGATCTTTTAAGTTTTTTAGCAACCATGCTCTTGCAGAATAAGCATTTGTCATCGTTTCTTGTGTTGTAAAAGTTTTTGAAGCAACGATGAATAGAGTTGTTTCAGGGTCGCAAACTTCTAGTATTTGAGCAATGTCAGCACCATCAATGTTTGAAACAAAATGAGGGCTAATATCTTTAGTACCGTATGATTTTAATGCTTCACAAATCATTGCAGGCCCCAGGTCTGAGCCACCAATACCAATATTAACTACACTTTTGATTTTCTTTCCAGTATAGCCTTTAGTTTTACCGCTCCTTATGTCATTAGAGAAACTTTTCATTTGAGCCAATACTTGATTGACATTCGGCATGATATCTTTACCATCAAGCAAGATAGGGTTGTTGGACCTATTTCTCAGGGCTATATGGAGCGCTGATCTATTTTCTGTAAAGTTGATTTTATCGCCAGAAAATAAACGGTCACGCCAATCTTCAAGCTTGGCTTCTTTCGCAAGATTTATAAGGAGATTTATCGTTTCATCTGTAATTCTATTTTTAGAAAAATCAACTAAAAAATCCTCATATTGAATATGATATTTGTTAAATCTATCGACATCCTTACTAAATAGATCCCTCATATGAACGGACTTTATTTTTTCAAAGTGATTATGTAGCGCTTTCCATGATGAGCTTTTGTTAATTGAGGGCATAAAGGATTCTTGATTTAATTTATTTGATTTATTAAGTTTGTAATTGTAGCAAATTTTATAGTAATAATAGTTATAGAATTAACTTTGATGTTGAATAATGGCCCATAAGATATGTTCTTGTACCAGTTTGGTCGTATCTTTTAGTCGAGATTGCAAGACTTTGATAACTTTGTCTGATTTGGGAGAGTTACCAAGACTTACTGCAATATTTCTAAGCCACTGATTATAGCCAATTCTTAATATTGCGCTACCATTAAAAATTCTTTTGAATTCTTTTTCAGAAATTTTGAAGCTATCTATAAGCGATAAATTATCAAGGTTATGCCGGGTATTAAAATCTTTTTCTTTTGTTATTTTTCCATACTTATTCCATGGGCAGACTAATTGACAATCATCACAACCATATATTCTATTACCAATTGGCTTTCTGTACTCAACAGGTATTGAGCCTTTAAATTCTATCGTTAAATATGATATACATTTATTAGCATCTAGCTTGTAAGGAGCGATGATAGCTTTTGTTGGGCATATATCAATACACGCAGAGCAAGTGCCACAATGGTTAGATTTTTTTTCATCTACTACCAATGGTAAAGTAGTATAAATTTCTCCCAAGAAGAACCAAGAGCCATTTTCTTTATTTAAGAGTAGGGTGTGCTTCCCTCTCCATCCTAAACCAGCTTTTTCCGCAAGCTCAACTTCCAATACTGGCGCACTATCAGTAAAAACCCTAGAATCAAATGGAATATCTTTTATCTCTTCTTTTAATTTTTGAGTTAATAATTTTAATTTACCCCGGATTACTTTATGGTAGTCTCTTCCTAAGGTGTATCTTGAAATATAAGCCCTATTTTTATCTTTAAGTATTTCAAGTGTATTTTCTTTTTGAGGGAAATAATTGAGTCTTACAGAAATTACTGTTAGAGTCTTTGGAACTAATTGGGTAGGATCGAATTTTATATCCTGGTGCTTTTCTAGATAATGCATTTCTCCTTGAAAGCCGGCTTTAATCCATTCATGATAGGATTTTTTTGTTTGATTAAGATTTATATCGGAGATACCAATTTCATCGAAACCTAATTCATGGCCCCATGCTTTAATTTTCTCTGTAATTGATTTCCAAATTAATTTATCATTCATAAGATAAAAATAATAAACTAAAACCATCATGAAAGAATTAAAAATTTTACTTTTCAATGAAAAAAATACTTTAGATTTAGGTGAAAGCATTTCAGCTCATTTAACTGAGGGACTCTTAATCTTTCTTAAAGGAGATCTGGGCGCAGGTAAAACAACTTTAGCAAGGGGTTTAATTAGTGGTCTTGGGTACGTTGGCTCTGTTAAAAGTCCTACCTATAGCCTCATTGAGCAATATGAGTTTGATGAATTTACTTTGAATCATTTTGATCTTTATAGATTTACAGATCCTAATGAATGGTTGGCTTCTGGTTTTCAAGAATATATAAATAGTTATGACGTCACTCTTATTGAATGGCCTGAGAAATCTTCTGAATTGCTTCCCAAACCGGATTTAGAAGTTGAACTTTTATATAAAAATGAATCCCGAATTGCGCACATAAATGGTTTTACTGAAAAAGGACATAAATGCTTAGAAAACCTATCCTGATCAAATCTTTTATTTTTTATCTTTTAGTTTTATTTAGTGTTTCAGCAACTGCTGAAAATATAATTAATGCAACTAGAGTTTGGCCAGCACCGGATTACACAAGGGTAACAATTGAATCCACATCAGCGATATCTAATGACCAAATGATGCTTCAAAATCCTGAAAGAATTGTGGTTGATCTAAAAGGTATTAAATTAAACGATGCCCTTAAGCAATTAAGCTCTCAGGTAGATGGGCTTGATCCAAATATTAAAAAAATTCGGGTTGGGCAATTTAACCCAGAAGTCACTAGACTTGTTATTGATCTTAAAACTTCAGCGAGTGTAAAGATATTTTCTCTAAAACCATTTAAAGAATACAAGCATAGGCTAGTCATTGATGTTTATCCGAAAGAAATAGACGAACTTGCAAGTTTGCTTAATCAGCTTAAGAAAAAAGATGATAGACAAAAACCAACTGAGCTCATCATTCCAGAGATTAAAAAATCAACTATCGTCGCAATTGATGCTGGCCATGGTGGTGAGGATCCTGGAGCCATAGGAGCGAAAGGTACCAAAGAAAAAGTTGTAAATCTTCAAATTGCAAAAAGACTCAAAAAACTTATTGATAAAGAACCTTATATGAAGGCGGTGTTAATTAGATCAGGCGATTACTATATCCCCCTTGGGAAGAGAGTTTCCATGGCTAGAAAAATAAAAGCGGATGTTTTCATATCCATTCATGCTGATGCATTTAAAAAAAGGGCAGTTCGAGGTTCTTCAGTATTTGCCCTATCACAAAGGGGTGCAACTAGTGCGTTCGCTAAGTTTTTAGCTAACAATGAAAATGAAGCTGATTTAATAGGAGGCGTTAGTATTGATGACAAAGAACCGATACTTGCTAGAACTTTGTTAGATTTATCTCAGACTACAACTATTAATGACAGCTTGAAGCTTGGTAACCATGTTTTAAAAGAAATAAAAATGGTGAATAAGCTACATAAGAAATATGTTGAACAGGCTGGATTTGCTGTGCTTAAAGCTCCTGATGTACCTTCAATTCTTATAGAAACTGCATTCATCAGTAATAGAAAAGAAGAGAAGAATTTAAAATCTGCAGCTTTTCAACAAAAACTATCTCGAAGTATTCTTAAGGGAATTAAGAGGTACATAAAAAATGGACAAGTATTAGTTTTTTATACTGATTATGAATAAAGATAAAAGAATTTATTTGCTAGGACCAACGGCCACTGGAAAAACAGAGCTCGTTAAACACCTTAATAATTTATTTCCTATTGAAATAATCAGTGTTGATTCAGCTCAAATTTACAAAAATTTAGATATCGGTACTGCAAAACCAACTCAAAAAGAGTTAATTAAAACTCCCCATCATTTGATAGATATTCGATCACCGATTGAATCCTATTCGGTTGGAGACTTTAAGAAAGATGTTGATTCGATTATAACTAACTCTCTAGATACAGAAAAGATTCCATTTCTTTATGGAGGCACAATGATGTATTTTAATACCCTAGAAAATCCTCTTGATAATTTACCTGTTTCAACATTAGAAACCAAAAAAAAAGTAAAGGACGAATTAAATAAATTTGGTATTGAGTTTTTATTTAATAAGCTTGAAGAAGTCGATCCTGTCTCAGCAAAAAAAATAAACCCCAATGACTCACAAAGAATTCAAAGATCTTTGGAAGTTTATTATATTACTGGCAAGCCATTGTCTTCTTTTTACATTGATAAAATAACAACAGAAACCCCGTATAAAATTTTAAAGCTGGCCTTTCTGCCTAATAATAGGGAGCACTTGCATCTCATCATTCAAGAGAGAGTTGAGTATATGCTTGAAAGAGGCTTAATAGAAGAAGTTGAAGAAATTTTAAGAAGTTATCCAAGCTTAGATGACTCATATCCTTCTTTCAGGTCAGTTGGTTATCGACAAACCTTTCATTACTTAAAAAATCAAATTTCTAAAAGTGAACTAAAAAATAAGATAATTTTTGCAACAAGGCAATTAGCAAAAAGACAGATGACTTGGATGCGCAAGATGGAAAATTTAGAAATATTCGATCCATTTAGTGATGACTTAAATTTAAAAGTTACGAGAAGGATACGGTCATTTTTAAAAAATTAGATACTTATAAGGGAATCCTGTACTTACTTTTTGGTACCGTAGTCTGGGGTTTAATTTGGTACCCATACCGATTTCTAGCAGACGTTGGAATTTCTGGGGTATATTCCAGCTTACTTAGCTTCAGCTTCACTCTATTGCTA
>Ga0307986_10002111_pt1 | contig 14274 bp, 18 predicted proteins | sample EllFjometageno82_FD_203170 | JGI IMG/M metagenome (GOLD analysis project Ga0307986, IMG submission 203170) | Marine microbial communities from Ellis Fjord, Antarctic Ocean - #82 | ecosystem: Environmental > Aquatic > Marine > Unclassified | place: Southern Ocean | collected 2014-10-09
AAAAATTAAATACATTTGTAGACTTTTATTTTTATGTAAAAGACACAAAGAACAGTTATATAATCGATAAACATAACTGGTTAGGAAATATAAAAGATAAAAGGTTCGCATTACATTTCCCAAAAAAAATGATATTTCCAATTGTTAAAGGCAAAAAATTCAATTTACCAAAAAAACCTAAAGCAGTTTGTGTTTATATATATGGTAAAACTTGGTCAACTCCTCTCACAAAAAATACTAACTATAGACCTGAAGTAGTGAATAATAAACCAGTACTGATTAGAAGAAGCTATCTAGGCTCACTTACTAGAAAATTTAAATCTATACTTAATTTTAGCAATTTTAAAAAGGTTATTTAATTAATTTAAAGTAGTAAGTATTTTTTCAGTTGGATGAGTGCCCATATATTTACACCTTACATGATTTAAATTATTAACTTTTATATAGTCTAAACATATTGTTTTTACATTTAGTCTTGCCAAATTTTCATCATTTGAAAATTTATAAAATTTTTTAATAATATTTTTTTTATCATTACTTGAATATAAATTTACCTGACCTCTATAATTAAATTTAAACTCATTATCAACTATTTGACTTTTTTTTATATTTCCACAATTTTGTAAAACCAAAAAAATAATTAAAAAAAAAATTCTTAACATAGTATTATCTGAGGCTAATTTTCCATGAGTCTAGTATCTTCATTATTTCAATAGATTCATTTATATCGACATAATTTTTATCATCTTTACAATTCCCGAGAAATATATTTGATATAACTTCTATTTGCTCTGCATATAAACTTTTTTTAGATGTAATAAATTTTTTATAATAAGAATTTTTATAAATAACTTCAATATAACTTTTTCGTGATGGTAGCCATGGAGCTGGAATATTAATAATTCCCTTTTCTCCATAAATTTTACAAGAATTATCTAAATTATTTTTTAAACTAACTTTACAACTTGCTTTAATATTTTTACCTATTAAAATTTCAACCGAAGACTCATCGTCAACTCCTGTGGATGAAAATGTTCCTTCTGATTTTATCAATTTTAATTGCTCATTTTTTTTACAAAATTGATTAAAAAAACTTATAGGATAACAACCAATATCTAATATAGCGCCACCACCTAAATCTTTATTAAATAATCTAGAATCTTTTTTAATTCTTTTAATTTTAAAACCAAAGGAGGCTTCGATCCTAGATATTTCTCCAATTACTCCACTATCTATTAATTCAAGTAATTCTTTTGTCTGTGGGTGGGAGCGATATGCAATCGCTTCATAAAATAATGTTTTGTATTTATTAATCGTTAGTAAAGCTAAATGTGCTTGATCTAAATCTAAACCAATTGGTTTTTCACATAAAATCTTTTTATCATTTTTTGCGCAGTCTAATATTAAATCAACATGTGTATTATTTAAAGTTGCTATATATACTGCATCAATTTCTTTTGAATTTATTAGATCCTTATAATTGTTAAATTTATTTTCTTTTTTAATTTCAAAATTTTTTTGAAATGCGTTTAATTTATTCCTAGATTTACTGGCAACTGAAATTAATTTTGAGTTTTCCACTTCTTTTATAGCATTAGCAAATATACCAGCCATATTACCTAACCCAACTATTCCCCATTTAATCATATTATTTTTTATTTAAACCAATCTTTATAATTGTTTAGATTTTTTACTAAGTAATTTGGCAGCAAATTATTTTTAATAATCTTAAGTTTATAATCATTTTTCCATTTATCATTTGTTCTCTTGTCAGCGAAATGATCATAAAAAACTACTCCATCATTAATTTTTTCTCTTAAATCTTCTACTGTTAAATTGCTTTCATCAAACTCATCATGATGTCCAAAATTTTTCATTTTGATATATAGGTCTTCTGGTGTTTTAAGGTTAGTAAAATGCCATCCTCCAGCATCTATAATTTCAAGACTTATCTCTTTTATATTGGATAAATATGTATCTAGTCTCCAAAAGGGGTATTTTTTATTCTTTAAATTTCTTAAATTAGAAAAGGATTTTAAATGCTTTTTTTTGCATGCTTTTGATCCAAACCATGGCGTTAACTCATGAAATAAATTGAATTTATAATAAAATAATAATTGCTTAAATATAATAAATTTTTTACTGCTATTTTTAAATTTATTCGAATTTAAATTTGGTATTTCATCATTATCACTTATTATTATTAAATCTTCATCCTGTGCATCTACAATACCCCTCATCATATAATCATAGGATTGTTCAATTCTTTTGATACTATTTAATCTTTTGTAAAAGGGTTTTTTTAATTTTTCTACGTCTTTATATAAACCGACGGGTTCGTTATCAATTTTAAGATAAATTATTTTTTCTTTGAATTTTGGATAATCTTCAATATTAAAATTGAAATTTTTTTTCTCACCACTATGTGAGAAAGAAGACTCTACTACGATAAATTTATGAACATTCTCATTAAGTATATTAAATCTGAGATTTAACATCATTTTTTCAGAATAAAATGTTGTACAATCGTAAATATTCATTTCTTATGAACTTATACTATTTACACAAATCAAAAACTTTTTTTTGGAATTTTAGCAACAATAATTTTTTTTGATTCTGTAGATTATTGAATGCTAGCTTGAGATTTCTCATCTGTTTTAGATATTTTTTCTACCTCTACCCATTCAACTCTTTTTAACTCTTTGGTTAAAGCTATTTTTAACACTTCATCGGCATGTTCCACTGGTGTAATTAGAATGTCATCAGTGATCTTTTTAGGCATATCAATTAGATCTTTTTCATTTTCCTTAGGAATAATTACTTGTTTTATACCAGCTCTATGTGCTGCTAATAATTTTTCTTTCAGACCACCAATTGGTAGGACTTGTCCTGTTAAAGTAACTTCGCCTGTCATTGCAACATCTCTTCTAACTGGGTTATCAGTAATAGCAGAGACTATTGAAGTAACCATTCCAATTCCAGCAGATGGTCCATCTTTAGGAGTTGCACCTTCTGGCACGTGAATATGAAAATCTTTTTTTTCAAATAATGGTGGTATAATTCCATAGTCTAAACTCTTAGACCTTATAAATGATTTTGCAGCTTTAATAGATTCTTGCATTACCTCACCAAGTTTACCTGTAATTTGCATTCTACCTTTACCTGGCATAATAACAGTTTCAATTTTAAGTATTTCCCCACCGTATTCTGTCCAAGCAAGTCCTGTAACCACACCTATTTTATCCTCACTTTCTAGCTCTCCAAATTTGAATTTTTTAATTCCTAGATAGTCAGCTAAATTTTCTAAATCTATTTTAATTTCTTTCTCTTCCTCAGTTACTACTTTTTTAACAACTTTTCTTGCTACTTTTGAAATTTCTCTTTCTAAATTCCTAACACCAGATTCTTTAGTGTAACTTCTAATTATTTCTTTAATAATATCTTCTGATAATGTCATTTCATTTTCTTTAACACCATTATCTTTGATTTGTTTTGGCAAGAGATATTTATTTGCAATATTAATCTTTTCATCCTCTGTATAACCGGCCAACCTGATTACCTCCATTCTATCCAATAACGGTGGTAAAATATTTAGCGTATTAGCTGTAGTTACAAACATTACATCAGATAAATCGTAATCAACTTCTAAGTAATGATCATTAAATGTTGAATTTTGTTCTGGATCTAACGCTTCTAATAATGCGGAAGATGGATCACCTCTATAATCGTTTCCAATTTTATCTATCTCATCAAGAAGTATTAAGGGATTCTTGGTGCCAGCCTTCTTCATCATTTGAATAATTTTTCCAGGTAGGGAGCCAATATAAGTTCTTCTGTGCCCTCTAATTTCAGCTTCATCACGCATACCACCTACAGACATTCTTACAAATTCTCTATTTGTTGCTTTTGCGATTGATTTACCTAGAGATGTTTTTCCTACACCTGGCGGACCAACCAAACATAGAATTGGGCCTTTAATTTTTTTCATTCTTTTTTGAACAGCTAAAAATTCTATAATTCTTTCTTTAACTTTCTCTAAACCAAAATGATCAGAATCAAGTACCGCTAATGCTTTTTTAAGATCTATATCAACTTCACTTTTTTTGTACCAAGGAAGATCAATCATCCAATCAAGATAATTTCTAATAACAGTTGCTTCTGCGGACATAGGGCTCATGTTTTTTAATTTTTTAAGTTCTGACATACATTTCTTTTCTACATCTTTCGGCATCTTAGATTTTATGATAGATTTATTCAGACTCGACGTTTCGTCTTTTCCATCTTCAATTTCTCCTAATTCTTTTTGAATAGCCTTTAATTGTTCATTTAAATAATACTCTCTTTGAGTTTTCTCCATTTGAGTTTTCACTCTGCCTCTAATTCTTTTTTCAACTCCTATAATACTTGTTTCATTTTCCATGATTTTAATTATAGAGTTAAGTCTTTTTTTAACGTCAATTGTTTCAAAGATCTGCTGTTTTTCAGAAATTGTAGCTGTTAAATGAGAAGCAATATTGTCAGCAATATGAGATGCATCTGTTAATTTTTTAATATTATTCATCGTCTCACTTGAAATTTTTTTATTTATGGATGTTAGTTTTTCCAATCTTCTAAAAGCTGTCATTGCCAATGGCATTAAATCTTCATCTTTTGTTATCACATCATGATGATGAGCATATTCACAAACAATAAACTTATCATTATCTTTAAAATTCAAAATTTTAACTCTTTTGGTTCCTTCTACTAATACTTTTACAGTACCATCAGGTAGTTTTAATAATTGTAAAATACTTCCTTCACAGCCATACATAAAAATGTCTGTTTTTTTTGGATCATCTATTTCTGAATTTTTTTGTGTAACAAGAATAATTTTTTTGTCTTTTTTCATTACATCATTTAAAGCTGAGATAGATTTATCTCTTCCAACAAATAATGGAATAACCATATTCGGAAATACCACTATGTCTCTTAAGGGTAATAGGGGTCTTTCAATTTTAATGTCCATAGCCTAAATATGGATATTAAATATGATATTGCAATAGCTATTTAATGTTTATTAACGTTAAATTTAAGCTGCAGAATTTTTATCTGTCTTTGTTTTATTGCTATTTTTTGAATGAACTGAAATAATTGGTTGAGTTAGTCCTTTAGCCGCACTAGCATCTACAATTACTTCTTCTACATTTTCTAGACTAGGTAGGTCATACATAGTTTTTAATAAAATATTTTCTAAGATAGACCTAAGTCCTCTTGCTCCAGTTTTTTTATGTATAGCTTTTTGTGCAATCTCTTTAATAGCATTATCTTTAAAACTTAACTTGGCCCCATCTAACTTGAATAATTCTTGATATTGTTTGATTAAAGAATTTTTTGGCTCTTGTAGTATTTTAACTAAAGATTTCTCATCTAAGTCTTCTAATGTTGCTATCATCGGCAACCTACCAATAAATTCTGGAATCAAACCATATTTTAATAAATCTTCTGGCTCTAAACTTTTCATCCATTCACCAGTTTTTTTATCATCTGTCTTCTTTACATTCGCACCAAATCCTATGGATGTGCCCTTGTCTCTTTGGGATATTATTTTATCTAAACCAGCAAACGCTCCACCACAAATAAAGAGAATATTAGTAGTATCTACTTGTAAAAATTCTTGTTGAGGGTGTTTTCTTCCTCCTTGAGGGGGGACACTTGCAACTGTTCCTTCCATAATTTTCAATAAAGCTTGCTGCACACCTTCTCCTGAAACATCTCTAGTAATTGATGGGTTTTCAGATTTCCTACTAATCTTATCAACTTCATCGATGTAGACGATTCCTCTTTGAGCCTTTTCAACATTGTAATCTGCTGCTTGTAATAATTTTAAAATAATATTTTCAACATCCTCACCTACATAACCTGCTTCGGTTAAAGTAGTAGCGTCAGCCATCGTAAATGGCACATCAAGAATTCTTGCTAAAGTTTGTGCTAATAAAGTTTTACCACAACCTGTAGGTCCAACTAATAAAATATTTGATTTAGAAAGTTCAACTGTCTTACTAGTTTTGTTTTCGTAGTTTAGTCTTTTGTAGTGATTGTGTACAGCCACTGATAAAACTTTTTTAGCATGAGGTTGTCCAATAACATAATCATCTAATACTGCACAAATTTCTTTTGGTGGTGGCAATCCATCTTGATGTTTAACTAAAGTGTCCTTACTCTCTTCTTTAATTATATCCATACAGAGTTCAACACATTCATCACAAATAAAAACTGTTGGTCCTGCAATTAATTTTCTAACTTCATGTTGGCTTTTGCCACAAAATGAGCAGTAGAGAATATTTTTATTATTAGTAGTCATAAATTTATAAACGAATCATTAAAAATACTTTAGTATAAATGACTCATACTAATCAAGTGTCTGTTTAGTAACCATCAATATATTGTGTATTAAGTTCTCTTTACTACCACTTCGTCTATCAGACCAAACTCTTTTGCAATTTCTGGTGTCATAAAGTTATCACGCTCAAGAGCTTTTTTTACATCGTCAACTGGTTTGCCAGTATGCTTAGAATAAATTTCATTAAGTCTTTTTTTTAATGTTAAAACTTCATTAGCATGTATTTCAATATCAGTCGCTTGACCCTGAAACCCAGCAGAGGGTTGGTGAACCATTATTCTAGAATTGGGTAATGAAAATCTTTTGCCTTTTTTTCCTGCTGCTAATAAAAAAGACCCCATAGAGGCTGCTTGCCCAATGCATAGAGTTGAAACATCAGGTTTAACATATTGCATCGTATCATAAATACCAAGACCAGCAGTAACCAGTCCTCCTGGGCTATTTATATATAAATTGATTTCTTTTTTTGGATCTTCAGATTCTAAAAATAAAAGCTGTGCTGTAACCAAAGATGCTACATTATCATCAATAGGTCCTACTAAAAAAATTATTCTCTCTTTTAAAAGTCTTGAGTAAATATCATATGCTCTTTCACCTTTGTTGGTTTGCTCCACCACCATTGGGATTAGAGTGTTCATTTGATCAGAAAAATTTTTTATCATAAGTTGATTCTTTTAACTTATACAACTTGCGATTACTTTTTGCTAACTTTTTTTGATTTAGTTTCTTTAGTTTTTGGCTTAGTTGCATCTTTTTTAGCAACAGTCTTTTTTTCTAAGGAGCTGTCATGGTCATGATTGTGATCAAGATCTTGCTTTTGATGTTTTTTTAAAATTATTTCTGCTTCTTCTTTAGTTATTTCTTTTTTAATGGGTTTTGCTTTTTTTTTAATTAAATCAATGATCTTTTCCTCATAGACTGTGCCCTTTAAACTAGCTAGCGCAGATGGGTTTTTTTGATAAAATTCCATCACCATCTTCTCTTGTCCTGGCATCATTCTAAGTTGTTTTTGAACTTCAGCTTGAATTTCTTGTTCGGTAACTTTTACTTTATTCTGTTCACCAAATTCATTCAAAATCAAACCAACTTTAATTCTTTTTTTTGCCACTTCTTCAAAATTTTTTCTACTTTTTTTTGCATCTTCTTCGTTCATTTCTTGTGATAGTATTTTAACCTCTTCTTCTATTAAGTTGCTTGGAATTTCATCAACTTTAAAATTTTCAATTTCTTTTAAAATTTGTGTTTTAGTCAGTCTATCTAGGGAATTTTTATACTCATCATTAATTTGTTTAGAAACCAATAATTTTAAATCAGCAAGGTCTTTTGCACCCAGGTTTTTTGCAAAATCATCATCAATTTTTACTTCTTCAGATTTTTTTACAGCTATAATCTTGCAAAGAAAATTCGCTTTTTTGTTTGCAAATTCTTTTTGTGGATAATTCTCAGGTAATATTGCTTCTACTGACTTTTCCTCATTTTTTTTAACCCCAACTAACTGTTTATCAAATCCTTTAATAAATAAGTCTTTTCCTAGGATTATTTGAGTGTTTTTTCCTTTATTGCCACTAAAATCTTTACCATCTACTGTAGCTTTGTAATCAAAAACAACTGAGTTGCCATCAACTGCTTTTATTTCTGCATCAACATCTTTAAAGTTATCCTGGCTTTTTGCTATTTCTTTAATTCTTTTATCAGTTTCACTTGCTTCAATTTTAACTGAATATTCATCAAATTTTATATTTTCTACAGACTTAAGTTCAACTTTAGGAAGTTCTGTTACAGAAATTACATACTCTAAATCTTTATCTTCACCATAAATTTTTAGATCAAGTTTAGGTTGGCCAGCTGGTTTTATTTTATTGTCCTCTAATGCTTTTGTTGTTGAATCTTTTAAAACTTTATCTAGGACCTCATTAAAAACTGCTTGACCAAATTGTCTTTTGAGAATTTCTTTTGGGACTTTTCCTGGTCTAAAGCCTTTTAGGTTGACTGTATTTTTAATTTCTTCATATTTTTCATCCATGTAGGTGTTCATAGTCTTTTTATCTATGAAAACTTTAATATCTTTATTTAAACCTTTTATATTTTCTAATGTTACTTTCATAATCCTATAACTTTCTGGTAGGCGAAAAAGGACTCGAACCTTCACATCTTTCAATACTGGTTCCTAAGACCAGCGCGTCTACCAATTCCGCCATTCGCCCACAATTCTTGAGGATTTATATATTATTGATATCATTTGTCCAATGGCAATAATTATGAATTATATTAATAATCAATTATATTAACTGATAATTTAATATAATGATTATTTCACCTTGTATAAATATATGTAAAACAGACCCTCAGACAGGTTATTGTTATGGATGCGGTAGAAGCAATGAAGAAAAAAAACTGTGGAAATTAGAAGGTACTACTAATCAATGGAAAAATGACAATTTAAACAACATTCAAAAAAGGCTGACTGGTTGGCAGTTAGAAAGTTTTAAAGAATCATATAAATATAAGACAAAAAATGGTATTTCTCTTTTTAAAAAAAATTTAAATAATGAGTAAATCTACAATAGCTATATTAGTTTATATATTTGGAATAATTTTTGGTGCTTTTTTTTTGGATCTTTGGGGTGCGGAAACATCATTTGCAAAAACTATTTCAGCATTTACATGGACAATTATTTTTTTAATTACACTATTTTATTCTGATAAACATGAAAAAAAATAATTTTAAGATTAAGTTTTTAATACTTTCAGTATTTTTGCTTAATTTTCAAACATTAGTTTTTTCAGAAATTATGATTTTAACAGGTTGTAAAAATTTGAAAGATGGTTTTATTAAAAATGAATATATTTTAGATTTTGAAAAATCTTTAATGACAAGAAATTATATTTATGACAACAAAACATATAAAAAACATAAAATAACAGATTTGAGTATTAAAAAAAAAAATACATTAGAAAGATCCTTATACCAAGATAAGAATTTAATTTTTACAGATAAAGTTGGTTATCCACAATTTTATACTCAACTGGTTTTTGAAAAAAATAATCCTATGATTAATATTAAAACAGTTATTAATAGTGAAGAAGCTATTTCAAAAATATCTACTTGCAATAAGGTAGAACTTTTTGAGAAAGAAAGTTAAGATTTTTTATTTTTAGTGCTAACCATATTAGACTTACTAACAAAGTTTAATTTTTTTGATCCAAATTTAGTATTTGTAATATTGCTTCGATGCTTTGCAAAAGCCTGTTTTTGAGCTAACTTCATTGCTTTTTTTGATGACATATAATTACTATAGTTTATTTTCTAATTTACCAATAACGTTAAATTCATTGTCGGATATTATTATTTCACCTGGATTTGGACTGACTTTCAAAATCTCATTAATAACAACATAGTGTGTAATCAAAATTAGATTTTTTTTTCCTTGCCATTTTTTAATGTAATCTTTTAATTCTATTATCTGCTTGTCTTTGTTACTTTTAAATCTACGATCATAAAAAGAGTTCAAAAATGAAATAGTCTTGAAATTTTTAAAAGCGTAAAAAGCTGTATCTTTACATCTGCACCATTCACTCGATAATACAATATCAATTGGTATCTTATTTTTTTTAAAAAAATTTCCTATTATTTTTGATTGTTTAATACCTTCTTTACTAAGATTTCTTTGTGTGGAACAATCTTCAATTAAAAATTTGTCAGGGTCTCCAGTGCCTGGTGCATATGCGTGTCTTATTATAACAATTTTTCCACCCTCTTTAAGTTGATCAACTACATTATCTAGGGCAGATAATTGAGTTGAAGAAAAAAATATAAGTATAAATAGAATTAATGGTTTAATATATTTCATAATGAATATTGATCTTTTAGAACTTAATAAAAAAATTACAAATTGCAATAAATGCTCACGGTTAGTTAAATTTAGAAATAAAATTTCATTAGAAAAAAGAAAAAAAAATATTGATGAAGTGTACTGGGGTAAACCAGTGACTGGCTTTGGTGACAAAAATGGGAAAATCTTAATTTTAGGACTTGCTCCAGCTGCACATGGTGGAACTAGAACAGGAAGAGCTTTTACTGGTGATAAATCTGGTGATTTTTTATTTCAATGTTTATTTTCAGCAAAAATTTCCAATCAACCCTTTTCTAGAAATGTTAATGATGGTTTAAAATTAAACTCTGCATATATAACAAATATTCTAAAATGTGTTCCACCGGGAGATAAGCCTTTGACAGGTGAGTTAAACAACTGTTCTATTTATTTTGATAATGAGATTTCAAAACTTAAAAGTTTAAAAGTAATAATAACATTAGGAAAGGTAGCTTTTGATAATTGTATTAAGTTTTACAAAAAAAGCTATGAGATTAATAAAAAGATGATTTTTAAACATGGTAAAAAATATATCCTACCAGATGGAAAATTTTTAATACCCTGTTATCATCCGAGTCCAAGAAATGTTAATACTAAACTTATCAATCTTAAAATGATGAAAGGTTTATTTATTAAAGCAAAACAATTAACTTAGGTTTTAATACTGTCACAAAAGTAAGGTTTAAAGTTTTGAAACAAACTGCTGGGTATTCTCATTGGTTTACCTTTATTATTAATAAAAACTAGATGAACTTTTGCCTCTACAATTATCTTTTCCTCCTTTGAAATAAACTGATTCATTGTAAATGACGTTTTTGTAATTGATTTAACAAATGATCTAATATTTAGCTCATCTTCTAAATGAACTGGTTTTTTATAATCAATGTTACAAGATTTAACTACAATTAAAGCCCCAAATTCATCTTTAATTTTTTTATTACTAAAACCTAAACTAACTAAAGCTTCAGATCGAGCTCTTTCAAGAAATTTTAAATAGTTTGCATAATACACAACTCCACCAGAATCAGTATCTTCATAATAAACTTTTACTTTATGATTAAAATTTTTATGCATTTTTATATAATAGCAAAAAAAAAATTATTTAATACTAAACTAAGATATAATATTTTGATGACAGTTTTTGTAATTTGGTTAACTGGTGTGGTTGCTTGGAATTTTGTTGTTCCAGAGGCTGCTCCTATAGAGGATGTTATTGTCGCTGTACTTTTATCTCAATTAAGCATGACACTTAAAAAATATTTCAAATAATATTTATTCTGCTGAAAAATAAATATCTTGATAGTAAGATATTGCTTTTAATTTTGAGTTATCTGTATCTGTCATTATTGCAACACCAGATATATTCAAAACCTCTATTTCATGTAGTTTCATAAAATCTTCTTTAACATTAGCTTTGACTGTCACCCAAGTGTCGAGATTTTTTTTTGTTGAAGACAAGACGTAGTCAATTGATTTTTTTGTATATGGGCTTGGCCAACTCTCTCCCACAATATTATTGCTAGAAAATACATAATTTATTGCTCTATTGGATAATGGAGTAGAACCAGTTTTTTTGATGACAAATACCCTAGCAGCATAATCATGTCCCTTTTTAGTGTTTTCTATAATACCAGAAAGGTCTTTTTCTATTTTCCAAGTGATATTAATAAAGGGAGTTTTTGTTAAATCTATTTGAACTTCTTTACCTAAGCCAGATCCAACACCCTCTGCTTCTGCTTTTATAAAATTACCCTGTTCGTTAGACCCTAAAACCCATTTAGTTTCACCTTTAACCTTTTTAGTCTTTAATTCTTTAAATTCTTCTTCAGTAAAATCAAAAATATTAACTTTTTCAGCTAAAGTTGATTTTGAAAATAAAAGAGCAGCACATAAAATTGTTAAAAATATTTTTTTCATAAAAAACTTATATCTAATATTTATTAAAAAACAATATTTGAACAAACTTTAACCATTCTAAGATCAATATTGAATATTAAATAAAGAATATGAAATCAATTTCTATATTTATACTTTTAATTTATTGGTCAGTAATATTGCTAGCACCTGTTATATCTAAAGAATATAAAACTCTTAAAACAGATCTTAAGATAACAACTAATAAGTAGATCTACCGCCACTAATATCAAAAACTGCAGCTGTCGAAAATGAGTTTTCTTCGGACGAAAGCCAACAAATTAACGAAGTAAACTCTTCTATTTCCAAAAATCTGCCTCTAGGTACTTTTGACAACATTCTAGCCACATGTTCTTTTGACATTTGATCTAAGATTCTTGTTTTAGCTCCTGCTGGTGTAACTGCGTTAACAGCAATGTTCTTATCAGCCAACTCTTTTCCTAATGATTTTGTCAATCCAATTGCTCCTGCTTTAGCTGAACTATAAGCACTTGCATTAGCATTACCATCTTTTCCAGCCACAGAAGCAACATTAACAATTCGGCCATAATCATTTTTTATCATATTTGGCACAACACACTTACAGCAGTTAAATGTACCCATTAAATTAATTTGAATAATTTTATTCCATTCATCAACATCATAGTCCCATAAAGATGATGTTGAGCCTGTAATTCCAGCATTATTAATTAAAATATCAATATCTGAAGATTTGGATATTCTATCTACTGTTTCTTTAACATTTTTAAAATTAGAGACATCTACTGTATTACAAGAAAGATTTGGATTATTTATCTTTTTAGTAGCTTTTTGTAATTCATTCTCATCAATGTCCCATATAATGACTTTTGCACCAGAACTTAAAAATCGTTTAGCAATACCCAAACCAAAACCTTGCGCACCACCAGTAATAATTGCTGTTCTATTTTTTAAATCAAATTGATGCATGAAGATTATTTATTAGTTAAAAGGTAATAAGTTAAAGATGAAATGAAGACTCCAATAATCCAAGAAAATGAATGAAAATTCATTAGGTTTTCATTCCAAATTGTTGAGGCCGCAAAAACAAAGCCTAATACCACCGAATAAATTGCTTTTATGTGCCAACCATTGGAATAAAAATATAAACCATTGCTCTTTAGTGAGAAGATATTTTCATTATTTAGAATTGTCTTTTTAACAAAATAATAGTCGATCACCATAACTCCAAATAATGGGCCAAAAAAAGCACCAAAGGTATCTATGAAAGCCAAAATTCCAATTTGACTTAATAATGATAACCAAAATAAACCAACAATAAAACCAAAAAAAGCAATAATAATTGCTGAAGTTTTTAAATTAAGGCTAGTTGGTAATAAATTCAATATTACATTTTGAGTGGGGATATAATTTGCAATTAAATTTGTTGATGCAGATGCAAAAATTATAAAAAATAAGACTATTACAGTAATTGGAATATTGCCAATTTTTCCAATTATATCTGTTGGATTTGTTAATATTCTTTCCATATTTTCTAAGTTTTTATTTAAAAAAATATCTGAACCAATAACAATAAAGACAGTAAAAAAAGAAAATATTATTAAGTTTAAAATTAAGCTAAGGTTACCTTTTTTTAATTCTTTTTCGTCTTTGACATATCTGGTAAAATCTCCATAATTTACGATTATAATTGAGAAGTAAGCAAATACAGTGCCTGCAACTGTAATTAAAGGAGCTATATTGGTTTTATCAAATATATTATTAATTGAAAAAATATTAGCAAACGCAGTTGAAGTAGTTTTTACATCATAAAGCAATACAACTAAAAAAAATAACAACATTCCAGAATAAACTGTTATTGCTGAAAGCTTTATAAAAAATCTGTTAAATTGATGGCTTATACTGAATAGGATGGCTTGTAAAACTACAGTTAAGGTAAAAGCAACCCAGTCGATAACATTTAGCCCTAAAAGAAAAATTAAAAAAAAATCTTTATCAAGAAATGTACTATCAAAGGAAAAGATTGAAATTCTAATTAAATAACTAAATAATTTAGACAAAAAATATGTTTGGATACCAAACATAAAAAGACCAACCAATCCTCTTAAAATACTAAAGTACTTTGCTCCT